>Ga0111539_10012804_pt1 | contig 10496 bp, 7 predicted proteins | sample RhiMethybrSRZTD1_FD_79667 | JGI IMG/M metagenome (GOLD analysis project Ga0111539, IMG submission 79667) | Populus rhizosphere microbial communities from Tennessee, USA - Rhizosphere MetaG P. TD hybrid SRZTD1 (version 2) (version 2) | ecosystem: Host-associated > Plants > Roots > Rhizosphere >... | reverse complement strand
GTACCTGCTCATTTTCGGCGTCGACTGAGCCGAAACCAAACAGCGGCTCTCCGCGGCACGTCAGCGCTGCCAGCCGAAGGTCAACGCGTCGGCCGAATCGCGGAAGCCGTGGCCGTAGTCTGCACGAGCATCGCCCGCCGGCCAGCAGGATCAACACCAGCAGTCCGATTATGATCGGTCGTCGTTGAAATCGTTGACGCCGGCCGATAGGCGACGTCTCGCGGATCGCGGCGCGGTCCGGCTCGACACGCTCGGCGTGATCACGCACCACTCCGGCGACTGCCGCTGGATCGACGACATGGGACTGCTGAGCAAACGCGGACAAGGAACCCACGCCGACGAGCAAGGCCGCTGCGAGCAGATGACGAGCCCTTCGCATCAAGACCTCCATCGCGTACCAATCGCGCGAGACAGAGCATGCGGTCTTCCGGCGTGGGCGGGGAACGCGTGAGCGCGGCCTTCACCGAATGGATGAAGGCACTCGAGGCGCGGCATCTGGCCGACCTCCAGTTTGCTGAAGTCACGCGCGCGTTACGGGCCCTGTCGTCGGTGTACGTGGAGCGGCGGGGCAGACTGCAGGCCGGCGCGGCGCTCGCCGGGGCTGGCAAGCGAGCCGCCTTTGCACTCTTTTACGGCCCGCTGCACTATTTGCTGCTGGACGCGCTCGTCGGTGCGATTCCCGGGGCCGCGTCTATCGCCGGACCGCTGGTCGATCTCGGATGCGGCACCGGCGCGGCTGGTGCGGCGTGGGCGGCGGCATGTCCCAGTTCTCCGGTCGTCGTCGGCATCGACCGGCATCCGTGGGCAGTGAAGGAAGCGGCGCGAACTTATCGCGAGCTGGGCCTCCGCGGGCGTGCTCACGTTGGCGATACCACGCGCGACCCGCTGCCGCGCGGTCGAGCCTACCTGGCAGCGTTCACGCTCAACGAACTGTCGCCGCCCGATCGTGCCGTGCTGATCGGCCGCCTGCTCGATTTGGCGGCGCATGGCAGTGCCGTGCTGGTGGTGGAGCCAGTGTCGAAACGGGCCGTGCCGTGGTGGTCGGAGGTGGCATCCACCATCGTCAAGGCCGGCGGGCAGGCCAGCGAATGGCGATTTCCAATCCGCCTGCCTCCGATCGTCGAGAAGCTGGACCGCGCCGCCGGCTTGAACCACCAGGCCGTCGCCGCCCGGACCCTCTGGATACGCCCGGCGTGAGATCGCCTCGACAGCCGCATGCTAAGGTGTCAGCGGGAGCAGCTGATGAAACGAACGACGCTGGCCTTCATACTGGCGCTTTTCGCAGCGGTCCCGGCGCTGGCGGCGGGCCGGGGTACGCTGCGCGTGGACTACTACCACACCGGCAACGACAAGTCCGAGTGGTTCAGCCTCGATCAGGTCGTGCTCGAGCCATTGCCGTGGCCGGGCAACCTCGCGAAGAACGTCGACACCACAAACCTGGGCAAGTACTTCTTCGAGGTCGCCGACCTCGAGACCGGCGCGGTGTTGTACTCCCGCGGCTTCGCGTCCATTTACGGCGAGTGGGAGACGACCGGCGAGGCCCGGTCGATGAACCGGACGTTTTCGGAGTCGCTGCGGTTTCCCGCCGTCGAGAAGAAGGCGCGCGTCACCATCCGGAAGCGCGACGCCCGGAACGCCTTCAAGGATGTCTGGACGTTCGAGCTCGACCCGACGGCCAAGTTCATTGTCCGCGGCGTACCGGCGCCCAACGCCGGGCCGCTCATCAAGCTGCACGAAGCCGGCGATCCCGCCCGCAAACTGGACATCCTGGTGCTCGGCGACGGCTATACCGCCGCCGAACGGGGTAAGTTCGAGCGCGACGCCCGTCGGCTGCTCAAGGTCTTCTTCAGCACGAGCCCGTTCAAGGATCGCGAGCAGGACATCAACGTCTGGGGGCTCGCGCCGCCGGCGGCGCAGTCCGGCATTTCCCGTCCGTCCGGCAAAGTCCATCGCCGCTCGCCGCTCGGGACGACGTATGACACGTTCGATTCGGAACGCTACGTGCTGACGACCGAGAACAAAGCGCTGCGGGAGATTGCCTCGAATGCCCCCTACGAGCTCATCGAAATCCTGACGAACACGTCGACCTACGGCGGCGGCGGCATCTTCAATCTGTACGCGACCGTCGCGGCCGACACCGCCTGGGCGGCCTATATTTTCGTGCACGAGTTCGGCCACCACATGGCGGGGCTTGCCGACGAGTACTACACGTCCGACGTTGCCTATCTGCCGGCGACCGACCGTGTCGAGCCGTGGGAGCCGAATGTGTCGGCTCTGCTCGATGGCGCCCTCAAGTGGAAGGACCTGGTCAGGCCGGGCACGGCCCTGCCGACGCCCTGGCCGAAGGAGGTCTACGAGAGCGACACCAAGCAGCGCCAGGAACGCCGGCGCGCGATCCGGGCCGCGAACCGGCCCGAATCCGAGATGAACGCGCTGTTTCGTGAAGAGATGCTGCGCGACACGGCGCTGCTGAACGCCCCGCCGCACGGCGGCGTCGTCGGCGCCTTCGAGGGCGCGAACTACGAGGCGAAGGGCTTCTATCGCCCCCAGTCCGACTGCATCATGTTCACTCGCGACGACGTGCCGTTCTGTGCCGTGTGCCGTCGCACCATCGAGACGATTCTCGACCTCTACACGCGTTGATAGCATCTTGACTGAGGTAGTGAGGTTGGTCATGCTAGCGCCGCAGAACGGCTGCGGAGTTCGCGCGGGCCGCATGGTCCGCTTAACCGGGGGTCTGACCCCACGAGGCGCACATGCAGGACGATTTCGATGACGACGGGTTGGGACTGCCGGATGATGACCTGGGCGGCTCGGAGCTGCCGGATCTCGAAGGGGGCGAATCCGAGCTCGATATGGATCTCGAAGGCGCCGCGCCAGTAAGCCGTGCGGCGAGCACACCAGGCGCGCCGAAGGCTCCCGCGGCCAAAGCCAAGGCGCCCGCGCCCAAGAAATCTTCCGCGCCGATGAAGGCTGCTGCGGCGAAGAAGGCAGCCGCGCCGAAGAAGGCCGCGAAGAAAGCTGCCGCCCGCAAGCCGGCGAAGAAAGCGGCGGCGAAGAAGGCGAGAGTAATCGTAAGGAGGAGCGCCGCCAAGAAGGGCGGCACGAAGAAGAAGACGATGAAAAAGGGATCGCGCAAGGCCGGCAAGAAGCGCTGAGATCGCTCCCCTGTTGCAGTCGCCGGCTTCTCACGGGAAGCCGGCGGTGTCCCTCCGGTCGCTCCCTCTCCTTCAGATAAAAGCCTGTCGGTTTCGGGTTCTGCAGTTCTAGGTTCTGAGTTCTTCGTTCTTGCTGAACGTAACAGCCAAGTACCAAGCACGAAGAACAACAGAAACTGACGCGGCCCTTCCGCATTCAATGGGCCTCTCCTTAGTTCCTCTCTAGCAGTTCCTTACGCGCGACCGATGAATGAAACGCGTGTTGCCGTCGTAGTTGTAAGAGTCGCGGTTGAGGCACGCGGCATAAGGAACCCATGTCCATCAGATCCATTTGCCGCTTCGGTACCGCAGTCACTGCGGCTGCGTTCGTGTCCGTCGCTTGCGGAAAAGCGTCGACCTCTACGCTGACCGGCAGGACAGGCGCCGGAGCCGCACGCGCTTCGCGCAGCGCGATCACCGTCGAGAACACGACGACGATTCAACGGATCAAAGTTCAGCGGCAGGTCGACGTCTCTGGCACGCTGCTGTCGCCGGATCAGGCGCGCGTGAGCAGCGAAGTCGCCGGCGTCGTGCGTGATGTGCCCGTACAGCTCGGCAGCGACGTCAAGCAAGGCGACGTGCTCGTTCGACTCGAACCGCGCGAGCTTCAGCTCGCCGTCGATCGCGCCGAGAGCGCGCTCAACCAGGTCGATGCGCAGCTCGGCATTGCCCGCGATCAACAGGATCTGCCCGCAGATCAGGACGTGGCGGCCGTCCGTCAGGCGAGCGCGAATCTGGACGACGCGAAGGCGGGATTTGCCCGCGCCGAAGCGCTCAACAGCCGCGGACTCTTGTCCAAGGTCGACAAGGACACCGCAGAGACCAGGCTCAAAGTCAGCGAAGCCAACTATGAAGCCGCGCTCGACAACGTCCGCGCGCTCAAAGCGAGCCTGCTCGATCGTCGTGCGGCGTACGAGCTCGCCCAGAAGAAGCTGGCGGACGCCGTGATTCGCGCGCCGGTTGCCGGTTCCGTTGCCGGGCGCCTGGTGCAGCCGGGCGAGTTCATCCGCGAGAACACGCCGGTCGTCACCATCGTCCAGATGAGCCCCCTCAAGCTCAAGACTGCGGTTCAGGAAAAGTTCGCCAGCATCATCAAGCCCGGCCAGGCAATCGAGTTCGCCGTCGAGGCCTTTCCCAACGAGACATTCAAGGGCGAGATCGCCTACATCAGTCCAGCCGTCGATCAGACGACGAGAACGTTCCCGGTCGAAGCCGTCGTGACCAATGCCGATCGCCGGCTGAAGCCGGGCTTCTTCGCCAACGGTGCCGTCGGTACACGATTGGACGAGGATGTGGCAGCCGTGCCCGACGATGCGGTGTCGACGCTCGCCGGTGTGTCGTCGGTCTACGTCATCGAGCAAGGCAAGATTCGCCAGCAGACGGTCACGCTCGGCACCAAGGCCGGCAAGCTCGTCGAGATCGTCGGCGGGCTGAACGGCGATGAGATGCTGGCCGCCAGCAATCTGAACCAGCTGGCCACTGGAACCGAAGTACGCGTCGGTCGCGACGGCGTCGCGAAAGCCGGCGCCGAGGCCCGGCAGGTCGCGCGGGACCAACCGTGACGCTCTCCGACATCAGCGTCCGGCGTCCGGTCTTCGCCCTGATGATGACGGCGGCGCTCATCGTCATGGGGGCCTTCTCGTACAAGGATCTCGGCCTCGACCTGATGCCGAAGACCGACGTGCCGGTTGTGAACGTGCAGGTGGCGCTGCCAGGCGCCAGCGCCGAAGAGGTCGAGACCCAGATCACCAAACGCATTGAAGAGGTCGTCAACACCATCAGCGGCATCGACGAGCTGCGTTCCGCGTCCGATCAGGGACAGGCGCGCGTTACGATCACCTTCACCCTCGAACGTGACATCGAGTCGGCGACGCAGGACGTCCGCGACAAGGTCGCGACGATCGTCGGACTCTTTCCGAAGGATGCGAAGCCGCCGGTCATCCAGAAAGTCGATCCCGACTCGCAGCCGATTCTGAACCTCGCGCTGTTCGGCCCGAGAGATCAGAGAGAGATCACGCAGATCGCGGACAAGCAGATCAGGCAGGTGCTCGAGACCCTCGACGGGGTCGGGTCGGTCACGCTGGGCGGCGAACGAAAGCGAGAGATTCAACTGATGTTGAACGCGGACCGTTTGAACGCCTACGGACTCACCGTCGATCAAGTCAGGGCAGCGGTACAGCGGCAGAACGTCGAGGTTCCGGGCGGAAGCTTCGTGACTGGTCCGGCGGAAGTCGCCCTGCGGACCATGGGCCGCATCAGCGACGTCAACGACTTCAAACGCATCATCCTGACCTACCGCGACGGCTCGGCCATCACGCTGGGCGATGTGGGACGGGTCGTCGACAGCGTCGAAGAGGTTCGTGCGGCGATGCGGCTCACCGGTTCGCCGGCCGTTGCCATCTCGGTCCGCAAGCAGTCTGGCAGCAATACTGTCGAAGTCGTCGACAAGGTCATGGCCAAGCTGGAGCAGATTCAGCGGACGCTCCCGCCCGACCTGACGATCAACACCGGCAGCGATCAGTCCGTGTTCATCCGACGGTCGTTCGAGGACATCAAGCTGCACCTGTTCCTTGGCGGACTCCTGGCGGCCGTCGTTGTGTTTCTCTTCATCCGCAACGTGCGGGTCACGCTCATTGCGGCACTGGCGATTCCGACGTCGATCATCGGCAGCTTCACCTTCATGAAAATGTTCGGCTTCACGCTGAACAACATGACGATGCTCGCGCTCTCGCTCGCCACCGGCATCGTCATCGACGACGCCATCGTCGTGCTGGAGAACATCTTCAGGTTCGTCGAAGAGAAGGGGATCGCGCCCAGGGCCGCGGCGGCAGAAGCGACCAGCGAGATTGGCCTCGCGGTGATGGCCACCACGCTGTCGCTCGTGGTCATCTTCCTGCCGGTGGCATTCATGACCGGCCAGGTCGGCCGCTACTTCTTCAGCTTCGGCATCACGGCGGCATCGGCCATTCTCATTTCGATGTTCGTCTCGTTCACCCTGACGCCGGCGCTCTGCGCCTGGTGGATGAAAGCAGAGGACGCGAAGTCCGACCATTCGTCGACGAAGTCTAGCAGCGTCTATGCTGCCATCGATCGGAGCTACGGCCGTATGCTCCATTGGTCGTTGCATCACCGGCTGGCCATGCTCATCGGGGCGGGTCTCGTCACGGTCTCTGCCGTGGTGTTGTATCCATATGTCGGCAAAGAGCTCGTCCCGGACGACGATCAGGGCGAGTTCAGCGTGAACTTGCGTTTGCCCAGAGGTACCAGCTATCCGCGGACGGAGGAGTTCATCCAGCCGGTTGAAAAGGAAGTGCTGGCCTTGCCTGAGCTGCGGCGGGCGATGACCAACATCACCGCCGGCAGCGCCAACTTCAACATCATGATGACGCCGCTCGAGGAGCGCAGCATCACGCAACAGGAGCTGATGCGGCGCACGAGAGCCGCCCTCGCCAAGTACCGCGGCGCCCGCATCAGCGTGTCAGGCGGCACCGACATCTCCGGCGCGGCGACGAGCGGAGGCCGCGGCGGGGGCTCCGGCGGTCCCGGTGGCTCGAACCGTCTGAACATCATCGTTCAGGGCCCTGACATCGAGCAGTTACAGGCGTACTCCACGCAGCTCATCGAGAAGGTCAGGACGATCCGCGGTGTCGTCGACGCCGACTCGAACTTCGAGCCGACGCAGCCCGAGCTGCGCATCAACGTCGATCGTGCACGGGCCGCCGACCTCGGCGTCAACATCGACTCGCTCGCGACGAACCTGCGGACGCTGGTCGGCGGTGAGGAAGTGTCGGAATTCAAGGACGGCGACGACCAGTTCATCGTGCGCCTCCGGCTCGATGAGCCGTACCGCACCAACGCGCGCACGATGGGCGACTTGCTCGTGCCGGCCGGCGGGCTCAATTCGGGGCGCACGGTCAAGGTCAGCGACGTCGCTCAGCTGGTGAGCGAGAGCGGCCCGGCGTCGATCGACCGCTACAACCGGCAGCGACAGATCTCGGTCAACGCGAACATCGATCGCGTGCCGCTCGGCGAAGTGCTGGCGGCGGCGCGTGAGAAGGTCGATGAGCTGAACATGAAGCCGGGCTACCAGGCGGTGTTCGGCGGGAGCGCGCGCGATCTCGCGCAGGCCTCCAACAACTTCGTCATCGCCATCGTTCTCGCGGTTGCTTTCATCTATATGGTGCTGGCATCGCAGTTCAACAGCTTCATCCACCCGTTGACCATCATGACCTCGCTGCCACTCAGCCTGCCGGCAGGCCTGTTGTCGCTGATGGCGTTCGGCATGACGCTCAACGTCTACAGCGCGATCGGGCTGATGATGCTCTTTGGCGTCGTGAAGAAGAATTCCATTCTGCAGGTCGACTACACGAATACGCTGCGGGCCCAGGGCATGGAGCGTCACGATGCCGTGGTTGCCGCGAACCACGTCCGCCTGCGGCCCATCCTCATGACCACCCTCGCCATCGTGGCTGGCATGCTGCCGATTGCCTTCGGCCGGGGCGCGGGCGCCGGCTCCCGCGCGTCGATGGCCGTCACGATCATCGGCGGACAGGTCCTCTGCCTGCTGCTCACTCTCCTCGTCACACCAGTGGTCTATTCGTATTTCGACGATCTGCGCCAGTGGGCGGCGAACCGGTCGGCGCGGCGGCCGGTCCCGGCCGTGGCCCCCGCCTCCGGCCAACCGTGACCGCGCGGCAGGTTCGTTCGCGCCGCTGAGCTCCTGAGCCGTTCCCTCGGCCGTCTGCGCATTCTTCAAGTGAGGGATGCCGATGGCTCAATTGGCGCGGTGTGCACTACTCATCGTGGCGCTCGCGAACGCGTCGTCCGCGGCGGCCCAGGTCTTCGATTCGCACGGCGTCCCGTACCGGCAGTGGGATCTCGCCGCCACCGTTGGTCTGCACACCAGCCGCGACGCGGCCGATGTGCCGACCGATTACAACGACTGGACGGCGGGATGGACGATCGAAGGCAACGTCGGTCGGTACTGGACGAATCACCTGAAGACCGAACTGGCCGCCGTTTACCTTCCTCGCAGGCGTGACTATGGTTCCGAACCCGTGCAGACGTCGCAGGGTTTGGGCTATGGGTACTATGAAGCGGACATCACCCGGCGCCAGTTGGGCGTCAGCCTGACCTATCAATTCTTCGAGAACGCCTTTGCCCATCCCTACGTGGCCGGCGGCGCCCGCGTCGAGTGGGCGGACGCGGAGAAGACCTTCATCGGTCCGGTGACCGTACCCGGCCGTTCGACGACCACGCTTCCGATCCGACCGCCGAACACGCATCAACGCGACGTAGAGACGTACCCGTTCCTGGCCGCCGGTTTCAAGTCGTACTTCGATGAGCGGTCGTTCATCCGCTCGGAAATGTCGACCACCTACGACGGACACGGCGTCAATCAGTTCACGCTTCGTGTGGGCTTCGGCATCGACTTCTGAAAGGAGCGATCAGTGGCCGTCAACTGCCGTCGCGTGTTGTCAGCGTTACTCATCGTGGCGCTCGTCGGCTTACCGTCTACCACAATGGCGCAGCAGACAGCTCCCGGCGAAGCCGACCTGTGGCGATCCCTGGTGGCGAAGCTCGAGCCCGGCGCCCTTGTGTCGGTTCGTCTGAAGGACGGCACGGCGAGTTCGGGAACGGTGCTGACCGCTGACGCCGACACGTTCACGTTCAAGCCCCGGACCCGCATTCCCGTGCCGGCTCGCCAGGTGGCGTTCACCGACGTGGTGTCGATCGAGCGCCAGCATCGATCCATGAGCCCGGCCAAAAAGGTGCTGCTCGGTCTTGGCATCGGCACGGGCGTTTATCTGTTGGTTGCCGCGCTGGTGATCGCTGCGATCGGCTATGACTAGCCTGCCGCGCAGCTGGCGGGAGTAGAATGCGCGCATGCGTACCACCCTTGCCGTCGTCGCGCTGGCCGGCGTCCTGACTGCCGCGGCAGGGGAGCCGCAGAAGATTGTCTTCGCCCGCGTTTTTCCCAACGCCGGTCAGCTGGGCCTGTTCATCGCAGCGGCCGACGGCAGCGACGAGCGGCCGCTGCTCGACGCGACCGAGATGAATTACGACCCGATCTGGGCGCCGGACGGCAGCTTCATCGTCTTCGCGTCGGACCGCGAGGGATCCGCCGATCTCTTTCGCATCAAGCCTGACGGCTCGGGGCTCGAAAAACTGACCGACAGCCCCGCCTACGACGATCAAGCCGCGTTCTCGCCGGACGGCCGCCAGTTGGTCTTCGTCACGACGCGCGCCGCCGGGACGGCCGACCTCTGGACGATGGATCTGCAGACACGCCGTGCGAAAGCGTTGACCTCGGGCGCCGGCGGTGATTTCCGGCCGGCGTGGTCACCCGATGGCCGGTGGATCGCGTTCTCCTCCGATCGCCGTAGCAACCTGCCCTTCGCACGCGGCCGCTGGGAGCCACTGCAGCTCGCCGAGCTCTACGTGATTCGCCCCGACGGTTCGGGTCTCGCCCGCCTCACCGACGGCAACTTCTGCGGCAGCCCGAAGTGGACGGCCGACAGCCGCGGCGTTCTTGCCTACTGCATGGACGGCGAGTCGACCCTCGAAACCCGGCGGCCATCTCCGCTGCCTGGTCACGACACCCGGCTCGTGTCGATCGACATCGCGTCGAAGGCGCAGACCGAGGTGACCGCCGGTCCGGGCGTCAAGTTCAATCCGGCCTTCGTCACCGGGCGTGGCGTTGGCTACATCAGGAAGGACTCGGCCGAGGAGGGCATCTACTACACCAACGGCACTCGCGGTCCGAGAGGCCCGGTGCGCGGGGCGGCATGGTCACCCGATGGTACGCGGGTCGCGTTTCACAAGCGTCTGCAGGCGCCGCCGACGGTGTGGAAGAAGGTCTGGAGCAAGAACCCAGAGTACGAGATGACGCTGACCGGCATTCTCCCATCGTTCAATGCGACGGGCGATCGGTTCGTGATGACCGGGCGGCCGGCGCCAGGAGAGATACTCGGTTCCAGCATCCAGGTGGCACCGCCCGGCACGAATGCCGCGACGATCGTCTATCAGGACAAAACCCGGAATGTGCTCGGCCCGCAGTGGTCGCCAGCCGGAGACAAGATCATCTTCGGCGTGGGGATGTTCAACGCCTTCTTCAACGGATTCAACGGGCTGATGTTGAAACCTGGCGATCGGGCCGAAGGCGGCGCGCAAATCGCCGTCGTCAACCCGGACGGCAGCGGCTTCCAGGAGATCACCACGGGGGCGGACAACAAGAGCTTTCCGTCGATGGCACCAGACGGCAAACGTTTCGTCTACCGATCGTTCAGCCCGCAGGGC
>Ga0111539_10012800_pt1 | contig 10497 bp, 10 predicted proteins | sample RhiMethybrSRZTD1_FD_79667 | JGI IMG/M metagenome (GOLD analysis project Ga0111539, IMG submission 79667) | Populus rhizosphere microbial communities from Tennessee, USA - Rhizosphere MetaG P. TD hybrid SRZTD1 (version 2) (version 2) | ecosystem: Host-associated > Plants > Roots > Rhizosphere >... | reverse complement strand
GCCGGCATCGCGCTGATCGCGTTGGAGCCGCTGGCACTTCCGGTCGCGCTCGCGAGCTTCGCCCACGGCTGGGTCATCCCCGAGCTGCACGCCTTCCGCGGCTCGAACACGATCCGCCCGCCACGCGGCCCGCGCAACGAGAAGGCTGAGCCGGTGGCGCAGGGGTTCCTCGGCGACCTCCTCGGACACGATGCGCGCGACCTGCATCGCGAGACAGGACTTGCGATGGAGCGCGGCGCGCTCGGCGTCTGGCTGCTCGGCGAGGCGGGTGCCGTGCTGGTGGCGAATGGCGGCAGGCGTGTCCACTGCTTCTGCGTGGGGACCGCCGAGCGGGACCTTCCGCCGTCGGACCGGGTCGCGCATCTGCTGCTCGCACTCCGCACGGACGAGGAGGGCCTGGCCACCGTCGCCAACCACGCGTTCTCCGGTGCGCCTTGGCGCCTGCGCCGGCGGATCCGCAAGGAGCAGCGCCCGGCGCTGAACGCCGCGGTCAAGGCGGCAAAAGCGAGGCAGAGCCGAGCGGTCACGCGAGCCGGATGCGAGCAGCGCCCTCAGAACGCGGGGCTGGAAGCCCCGCGGAGCTAACCGTTGGCGTGGAACGTGGTCATTGCCGGCGGGGGGTTCGGCGGCCTCTACGCGGCGCGGCGGCTCGAGCGCGTGCTTCCGCGGCACAGCGCGCGCATCACCGTCCTCAGCGACACCAACTTCCTCCTGTACACGCCACTCCTACCGGGGGCAGCTGCGGGGACGCTCGAGCCGCGGCACGTCGTCGTGCCGCTCCGCGAGGAGCTCGACTGGGCGGACGTGCAGCTCGGACGCGTGCTGGGCCTCGACGCCGGCGTGAACGAGCTGCGCTGGACCACGCTCGACGGCCGCGAGGCCCATACCCGCTACGACCAGCTCGTCCTGGCGCTCGGCTCGGTGTCGCGCACGCTGCCGATACCGGGGCTCGCCGAGCACGCCGTCGGCTTCAAGACGCTCGCGGATGCGATCGCGCTCCGGAACCGCGCGCTGCTGCACCTCGAGATCGCGGAGTCGCTCGACGACCCGGAGAAGCGGCGCGAGTACCTGACCTTCGTGTTCGTCGGAGCGGGCTACGCCGGCGTCGAGGGCGTCGCCGAGCTCCAGGACATGGTCGCCGACGTGATCGACCGCTACCCGCGCTGCCGCATCGACGGCACACGCTGGATCCTGGTCGAGCGGCTCGACCGCATCATGCCCGAGATAGGGCCGAAGCTGGCCGATTTCGCCACACGTGAGCTTCAGGGGCGCGGAATCGAGGTGCGCACGGGGACGAGCTTGGACGCGGTCGAGCAGGATGCCGCCACGCTTTCGACCGGGGAGCGGATCCCGACGCGGACCGTCTGCTGGACGGCAGGAGTGGCGCCGCCGGCGCTCGTGCGCGAGCTCGGCCTCCCGCTCGGAGCGGGTGGGAGGATCGAGGTCGAGCAGACCCTTCGCGTGAAGGGCCACGACAACATCTGGGCGATCGGCGACACGGCCGCCGTGCCCGACCCCGCCGCCGGCCGCGAGCGGCCGACCCCGCCGACCGCGCAGCACGCGCTCCGGCAGGGGCGCCTGGTTGCCGACAACGTGGCCGCGACGCTCGGCACCGGCAAGCTGCGCCCGTTCCGCTACAAGACCCGCGGCGTGTTCGTGGACATGGGGCGCCACAAGGCCGTCGTGTCGACGCCGGTCGTGCGCTTCCGCGGCTTCCCGGGCTGGTTCGCGGCGCGGACGTACCACATGCTCGTGATGCCGGGATTCGTGCGGAAGCTCCGCTTGATCGCGGACTGGACGGTCGCCCTCTTCTTCGGCCGCGCCTCCGCGGAGCTGGGCCAGCTAGGGCACCCGGAGCCCTTCGAGGGGGTGACTTCTGAACACCGTTCAACTCACGTTCCGTGAGGGCACTGCGCGGGACCTGCCCAACACGTTCGAGGTCGCGGAGCGCGCGCTACACGACGTCGCCGTGCGCCAGGGGGTGATGCCGGGAGGCACTCAGCTCACCGATGCGGCGATCCGGTCGCACTGGCTCACGCAGCGCAACATGCTCGAGTTCCTCGCGGCTCAGCCCGGCGGGCGGTACTGGATCGCCGAGGCCGGCGAGCGCATCGTGGGCTTCGCACGCATCGTGCGCTTCGATCGCATGGAGGAGCTCACCGAGCTGATGATCGACCCGGAGCACCAGGGCGAGGGGATCGGCCGCGCGCTGCTCGAGCGCTGCTGGCCCGGCGACCCGACACCCGACCTCGGGCGGCTCGTGGTGGCGACGGGCGCGCCCGCGGACCTGACGCTGTACCCCGACTTCGGCGTCATGCCTGTCGTCGGGCACTGGCACATGCGCGTTCGCACCGAGCTCTACCTCGAGCGGCGGGCACACCAGATCGACGTGCGCGAGCCGGATGCCCACGTGCTTTCCCCCGCGCGCGCGGCCGAGGAATGGAAGCGGCTCGAGCCACTCGCGATCGGCCACGAGCGCCCGGCGCTGCACGAGTTCTTCGCGCGCGACCGGACATGCCTCGCCACGATGTCCCCGGCAGGCGACGCGACCGGGCTCTGCTGGGTGTCGACGCGGGGCGAGATCGGCCCCGCGGTGGGCGGCGAGCCCGAGCACCTCGTCCCGGTGGTGCTCGCAGCGCTCGATCGCGTCGCCAAGACGCAAGAGCCGGAGGAGCTCAGCCTGTTCTGCTCGACGATCGCGTGGTGGCTCCTGCGACGCCTCCGCGGGCTCGGCTTCCGCGTCTACTGGCCGAGCTGGATCATGTGCTCGGTGCCGCTTCCGGGGCTCGACAGATACGTGCCTACGCGCCCACCCACACTACTCTGAGGGTATGGCTGAATCTCTGAAGGACCTGGGGAGGAAGGGACTCGCTCTCCTCGTCCTGCTGTTCGCGGCGTACATCCTGTTCAAGATCGTCGTCGGCGTCGCCTCGGCGGTCGTCTGGATCGCGATCGTCATCGTGGTGCTGCTCGCTGCGTTCTGGGCACTGGCGCAGCTGCGCTAAGTGGAATACCTCGTCTTCTTCTTTTTCTGCGGCCTGTCGGCCGGGATCATCGGCCGGATCAAGGGCAGCTCGTTCTTCATCTGGTTCCTCGTCGGCTTCTGCCTGCCGCTCCTGGGGACGATCCTCGCGCTCCTGTGGCGATGGGAGAAGGACGAGCCGATGCGCCGCTGCGAGGAATGCGGGGCGATCGTCCCGGTGCACGACCAGGTCTGCATGAGCTGCGGCAGAGATCTGGACTACCCAGAAGAGGTCTTTAGACTCAATCGCTGATGCGCGCGGTCGACGCAATCATGGAATGCCTCAAGGCGGAGGGCGTTGAACACGTCTTCGGCATCCCCGGTGGGGCGAACCTCCCGACCTACGACGCCCTCTACGACGCCGGCGTGCGCCACATCCAGTGTCGCCACGAGCAGGGCGCGGGCCACGCGGCCGAGGGCTACGCCAAGGCGTCGGGCAGGGTGGGAGTCGCGCTCGCGACGTCCGGGCCTGGCGCGACCAACCTGATCACGCCGATCACCGACGCGATGATGGACTCGGTTCCGACCGTCTTCCTCACCGGCCAGGTGCGCACGGACCTGCTCGGCACGGACGGGTTCCAGGAGGCCGACATCCACGGCATGACGATGCCGGTCGTCAAGCACTCGCTGATGATTCAGGACCCGCGCGACATCCCGCGCGCGATCCACGAGGCGTTCCACATCGCGCGTACGGGGCGGCCTGGGCCGGTGCTGGTGGACATCCCGCAAGACCTCTCGCGCGCCGACATCCAGTACGAGCCCGCCAGCGACGTCCAGCTCCCCGGCTATCAGCCGACGACCGAGGGCAACGTCAAGCAGATCCGGCTCGCAGCCAAGGCGCTCGCGAACGCGCGCCGGCCCGTGATCTACGCAGGCGGCGGCGTCGTGAACGCCGACGCGTCCAAGGACCTCACGGAGCTCGCGCTGTCCGACCGCTTCCCCGTCACGTGCACGCTGATGGGCCTGGGCGGCTTCCCAGCGCCGCACGAGCAGTGGATCGGGATGCTCGGGATGCACGGCACGCGCGCGGCCAACTACGCGATGGACGAGGCGGACCTGATCGTCGCGATCGGCGCTCGCTTCGACGATCGCATCACCGGCAAGTTGGCCGAGTTCGCGCCGCGGGCGAAGTTCATCCACATCGACATCGACCCGGCCGAGATCTCGAAGAACGTGCCGGCGCACATCCCGATCGTCGGCGACGCCAAGCAGATCCTGCCCAAGCTGACCGCCGAGTACCGCGCACTCGAGACCGACTCGACGCGCCTCGACGGCTGGTGGGACCGCATCCGCGGCTGGCAGGAGAAGTACCCGCTTCGCTACGACGACTCCGAGGACTCCGAGATCAAGCCGCAGCGCATGATCGAGGCGATGTGGGAGGCGACGGGTGGTAACGCGATCGTCACCTCGGACGTCGGCCAGCACCAGATGTGGGCGGCGCAGTACTACCACTTCCCCAGGCCGCGCCGGTGGATCAACTCGGGCGGGCTCGGCACGATGGGATTCGGGCTCCCCTCGGCGCTGGGGGCGAAGGTCGCTTGCCCCGACGACGACGTGGTCTGCCTTGCCGGCGACGGCTCGCTGATCATGACCTGCCAGGAGCTCGCCACCTGCGTCACCGAGAACATTCCGGTGAAGGTGTTCCTGATGAACAACGGCTACCTCGGCATGGTCCGCCAGTGGCAGGAGCTCTTCTGGGACAAGCGCTACTCGTCGGTCGACATGGGCGCGAGCCCCGATTGGGTCAAGCTGGCCGAGGCCTTCGGCGCGACCGGGATGCGCATCACGAAGAAGGACGAGCTCGCGGACGGCATGAAGACCGCGCTCGAGACGGACGGCGTCGTGCTCGTCGACGTGCGCGTCACCAAGGAGGAGAACTGCTACCCGATGATCCCTGCAGGACAGGCTGCCAGGGACATGGTGGGCTGAGCGGTGGGTGAGCCGGGGACCAAGGAGGTCCTGAACCTCGCCGATCTCGAGGCTGCCGGGGGGCTGCACACCGGCCGCAAGCACGTGCTCTCGATCCTCGTCGAGAACAAGCCGGGCGTGCTCACGCGCATCGCCGGCCTGTTCGCCCGGCGCGGGTTCAACATCGACACTCTGGCGGTCGGGCCGACGGACGACCCGACGCTGTCGCGCGTGACGCTGACCGTCGACGGCGCACTGCATCCGATCGACCAGGTCACCAAGCAGCTGCACAAGCTCGTCAACGTGATCAAGATCCGCGACCTCGGGCCGGACGAGTGCGTGGCGCGAGAGCTCGCGCTCTTCAAGGTCTCGGCGGACGCCGACACGCGCGAGCAGGTGATGCAGTTCACCGACATCTTCCGCGGCAAGGTGATCGACGTCTCGAAGAAGTCGATGACGATCGAGATCACGGGCACCGACGACAAGATCGAGGCCTTCGAGCGCATGATCCGGCCGTTCGGCCTGATCGAGATGGTGCGGACCGGCGAGATCGCCATCTCGCGCGGGCGCTCGGCGACCTAGCTCCGCACGGTGCCGCTGACCGCCGGCCACGACGCTCCGGCATTGCTCGAGCGGCGGGCGGGGGAGGGCCGGATCGCAAGCGTCACCGTCGAGATCGATCCGGCGACCGACGTCGCGGCGGCCGTGCTGGCGGCTCGGCGGCCATCGGATCGCTGGTTCTGCTTCGAGCAGCCGGACCGCGACGGATATGCCGTGTGCGGGCTGGGGTCCGCGGCAGTGGTCGAGGCGTCGGGGCCCGACCGGTTTGCGTCGGTGGCGGAGGAGTGCCGGAGGCTGGGTAGGGGCGCCGAGTACGACCGCATCGACCTGCCCGGCGCGGGCCCGGTCTTTGTCGGCGGGTTCGCGTTCGCGCCGAACGGCGGGCGCACGCCCGAGTGGGAGACCTTCGCGCCCGCTCAGATGGTGCTGCCGGAGATCTCGCTCGCACGCTACGGAGGGCGCGCATTCGTCACCGCCACCGCCGTGGGTGACCCGGCGTCCGCGCTGGCGCGGCTCGAGGAGCTGCGGCCCGCGTCGATGCCATTGATCGACCCCGACCCGGCGATCTCGCCGCGGGTCGTCAGCGAGGCGCCGCCCGAGCACTTCGAGGAGGCGGTGCGGCGCGCCGTCGACCGGATCGGCGCCGGCGAGCTCGAGAAGATCGTGCTCGCGCGCATCGTCCGCGTCCACGGCGGGCGCGCGCATGACGCCGGGGCTCTCTTCGGCGCGCTCCGGGAGATCTTCCCTTCGTGCTACTCGTTCTGCGTCGGCACGCCCGAGGCAGCGTTCGTCGGTGCGAGCCCTGAGCTGCTCGTTCGCCGCGACGGTGCTCGCGCGCAGACGGTCGCCCTCGCCGGGACCACGCGCCGCAGCGCCGACCCTGCCGTGGACGACCACCTCGGCGAGCAGCTCCTGACGAGCGCGAAGAACCGCGCCGAGCAGGCGATCGTCGCGCAGCGGATCGAGCGGACGCTCGAGCCCATCAGCGTGTGGGTGACGGTGGCTGACCGGCCGGTGCTCGTGAAGGTCCACAACGTCCAGCACCTCGGCACGCCGATCCGGGCACAGCTGGCGGAGCCGCTGCCCGTGCTCGAGCTCGCCGGGCGGCTGCATCCGACGCCCGCCGTCGGAGGCGAGCCGCGCGAGGAGGCGGCGCGGCTGATCCCGGCGCTCGAGGGCATCGACCGCGGCTGGTACGCCGGGGCCGTCGGCTGGACCGACCTCGAGGAGGACGGTGAGCTGTGCGTCGCGATTCGCTGCTCGCTCGTTCGCGAAAACGTCGCGGACCTGTTCGCCGGCAACGGCATCGTGGCCGACTCCGATCCCGCCGAGGAGCTCGCTGAGACGGAGGCGAAGCTCCAGGCGCTGTTGCCTCTTCTGGCGTGACTACGACCGCAACTCTGGCGGTGGCACGGTGGGCTCCTGAAGCGTGAGCTGGCGCCACGACACGTCGTGCCAGGCATCGAATTTGAACCCAGCGTGCTTCCAGTGGGAGACCTTCTCGAAGCCGAACGACTCGAGTAGGCGCTCGCTCGCCGGGTTCGGTAGCGCCGTCCCGCCGAACACGTTCACGAAACCCATCGCCTTCAGCCGCTCGAGCAGCTCGGCGACGAGCCGCTTGCCGATTCCGCGGCCACGCACCGCGGGAGCGAGGTAGATCGAGGCCTCCACGGACCAACGGTAGGCCGCACGCGGGTGGAAGCGCGCCGCGTAGGCGTACCCGGCCACCTCGCCGTCGTCCTCCGCCACGAGCCAGACGTGGCTCGCGGCGATCCGTTCGGCCATCTCGGCCGGCGACGGCGGCTCCTCCTCGAACGAGACGATCGTCTCGGTCACCAGCGGCGCGTAGATCGCGGCGACCGCCGCGGCGTCGTCCGCGGTGGCGTCGCGAATCCTCACGTCAGCTGATCGGCCACGCGGCCGTAGATCTCCCGGTGGCGGCTGACGTTGTCCGCGCGGTCTGTCCGCACCTCCACGAGCCCGGGCTCCGCCGCCGCGCTGCGGACCTCGTCGGGGGTCGACGCGGTGTGGTGGGGAATTCCGGCGAGCGCGGCAACCTGTGCGAGGTCAACGCCGCTCGGCGTGATCACGTGCTTCTCGTACGTATCGCCGGCGCCGTGCTCGGCCAGCGGTAGGAAGTCGAAGATGTTGCCCCCGCCGTTGTTCGCGCACACGATCGTCAGCAGTGCACCGGCGCGTGAAGCGGCGAGCAACCCGCCGATGTCGTGCAGCAGCGCGAGCTCGCCGGTGAGCAGCCACGCGCGCCCTCCCTCGGCGAGGGCTGCACCGGCGGCGGCGGATACGACGCCATCGATCCCATTCGCCCCGCGGTTCGCCAGAAACCGGATCGGGGTTGCCACCGACGGGAAGAACGTCTCCACGTCGCGGATGGGCATCGACGAGCTCACCCACACGGTCGCGGCTTCGGGTAACGACGTTGCGAGCGCCGCCCAAACCTTGGGCTCGAGCGGGTCGGCCGCGTCGACGAGCGCTGGCTGCACGAGCTCGTCGGCGGAGCGCCAGCTCTCGATCCAGGTCGGGTTCTTGGGCACCGAGATCGTCTCCGCCAGGTCCGCGCACGTGAGGGCGGCGTCGGCGATGGCGATCCGCTGTGCGCAGCGCGTCGGCTCGTGCCAGGTCGCATAGGGGTCGAACACCAGCTGCTCGGTGCGCGCGAGCCACGCTCGCAGCGGCTTCGAGGTCGGCGTGTCGCCGATGCGGACCGCGATGCGCGGGAGATGCTCGTCAGCCCACCCCTCGTGGCGCAGCAGGACGTCGTAGTGCGCGACCACGTGGCTGCGGTCGTGGGCGCCGCAGCGGAGGCCGGACGTGGGCTCGGCGAGGATTGGCCAGCCGGTCGCATCCGCGAGCGCGGTGATCGGCTCGATCGCGGCGATGGGCGTGCCGGGGCCGCAGACGAGCACGCCACGCGTGTGCTCGAGGTCGGTCGCCAGTCCCGCCGCGGCGGATGCCGGTGGCTCCCACACCTCGACCCAGGGCTTGCCGTCGTCGCGCCCCACCCAGTCGCCGGCATCGAGCTCTTCGGCCCGCGGTGCGAGCGGTTCGCGCAGCGGGAAGTTCAAGTGGACCGGTCCCGGCCGCCCGCCTGCTGCCGTGGCCCACGCGCGGCACGCGAGCGAGCGGTGGAAGACGGCGGTGTCCCGGCTCGGCTCGTGGTTGCCGACCTCGGCGAACCACTTCGCGTGCGAGCCGTAGAGATCGATCTGGTCGATCGCCTGTCCCGCGCCCGTGTCGCGGAGCTCTGGCGGGCGGTCCGCGGTCAGGACGACGAGCGGCACGCGCGCCTCGTACGCCTCGACGACCGCCGGCAGCAGGTTTGCCGCAGCCGTGCCCGAGGTGCAGGTCACGGCGACCGGCCTGCCGCTCGCCTTCGCGATCCCGAGCGCCAGGAACCCGGCCGACCGCTCGTCGAGGACCGAGATCGCTTCGAGCCCGTCCGCCTCGGCGAGCGCGAAGATCAGTGGCGCGTTGCGCGACCCGGGACAGGTCACGGCGTGCGTCATCCCGCAGCGCACCAGCTCGTCGGCCAGCGCCTGCAGCGGTGCGTAAGTGCGGTTGACTGGTCGCATGGAGATGCCGACGCTCGCCTTCGTGCCCGGGTTCATGCAGCGCTGCGGCGCCTGGGCGACGGTCGCTGACCGGCTCGCCCAACGCTATCCAAGCGCTCTGCACGAGCGGGCCGACGAGCCGGTGCAGCCAGGCGTGGTGCCGATCGGCTACTCGATGGGTGGGCGGATCGTGCTCCACCGCGCGCTGGCGGAGCCGCAACGCTGGCCGGCGCTCGTCCTCGTCGGCGTGAGCGCGGGCGTCGACGATCCGGCAGCCCGCCGCGCTGGGGACGAAGAGCTCGCCGCCTGGATCGAGCGGCACCCGATCGAGGAGGTGGTCGAGCGGTGGGAGGCGCAGCCCGTCTTCGCGACCCAGTCCAAGGAGCTCGTCGACGCGCAGCGGCCGGGACGGCTGTCGCACGAACCTGCGGAGCTCGCCGAGATGCTCCGAAAGTTCGGCCAGGGCGCCATGCCGCCGGTGTGGGACCGCCTGCCGGGGCTCGAGCTCCCGGTTCTGCTGATCGCGGGCGCGCTCGACGACCGGTATGTGGCCGCCGGCGAGCGGATGGCCTCGCTCCTGCCGAACGGCACCTTCAGCGCGATCCCCGACGCGGGCCATGCGCCGCAGCTCGAACAGCCCGACGCGGTTGCCGTCGAGCTACGCGCGTTCCTGGACGAGCGCGTCTGACAGCAGGTCGTCGCTGATCTCGACGCCGAGGCCGGGGCCCTCGGGGACCGGCTGCAGGCCTCCGCGGGCGGGCGGCACGAGCTTCGCGAGCGGCGAGTCGAACAGCTCGAGCGTCGCGAGTCCGCACGCGAGCTGGAAGGTCTCGCCGGCCGCGAGCTGGAGCGCCGCCGAGATTCCCCAGGGCCCGTCGAACGTGCTCGACAGGTAGGCGGCGATTCCGGACTCGCCCGCCGTGCGGATCGCGGCGCGCGCACGCTCGATGCCCCCGCACGAGGCGAGCTTCACGTTCACGGCGTCGCAGGCGCGCTCCGCGGCGGCGGCGCGCACGTCGTCCGGTCCGGTGATCGACTCGTCGGCGGCGATGGGCGTCGACACTCGCTTGCGGACCTGGGCGAGCTCGGGCAGCGTGGCGCAGGGCTGCTCGACGAGCTCGAGGTCGTTCGCCTCCAGGGCGGTGATCCGCTCGACGGCCTCATCGACCGTCCACGCGCCGTTCGCGTCGAGGCGCAACGCCGGCCAGCTGCCGATCGCCTCCCGCACCGCCGCCACGCGCTCCTCGTCGTCGTCGCGGCCGACCTTCAGCTTGAAGCACTGATAGCCGTCCCTCAGGCGCGCCTTCGCACGCGCGGCGACCTCCTCCGCGGGACCGGCGGGCAGGGTCGTGTTCACCGGGATCGCGATCGCGCCGGGCTCGCCGACGGGGCGGTCCTCCCGGCGGGCGTCCAGGTCGAGGAGCGCCATCTCGACCG
>Ga0111539_10012797_pt1 | contig 10498 bp, 13 predicted proteins | sample RhiMethybrSRZTD1_FD_79667 | JGI IMG/M metagenome (GOLD analysis project Ga0111539, IMG submission 79667) | Populus rhizosphere microbial communities from Tennessee, USA - Rhizosphere MetaG P. TD hybrid SRZTD1 (version 2) (version 2) | ecosystem: Host-associated > Plants > Roots > Rhizosphere >... | reverse complement strand
TGGTTTTGAGGTACTATCAGTTACAAATATGCGAATATCCGGTGTTTCAGAAAAAAGAATCTGGAGTCATGAAACTGCTATATATTATCCTGCAGGTTTACAGAATTATCATTTAGGGAGCATTTTAAACGGGATTTATTTTATCGCTCTTTTTTAATCCTGCATTGGGAAAATGCGGATTATGACGTCTTCAAAACTCTTGCATTCTTGCACTCCGGTTGATGACTGCAACAGGGCAGCGTTGGAAGCTGGGGAGAAACGCCTTCAGCTTCACCTGGTGCAGCTATCAACTTTACGGTAAACTTCTCTATAACCTCTCTAAAACCTTTGATATACTCTGTGAGTATAGAAAGAGATAACATGAAGAGAGAGGGAAGAGAAACAATAGCGTAAACACATTTTTTAAAACTTAAAAAAAATAATTTTTATGGCTAAGCAGGGAAACAATCTCATCATGCGCAACACGCGCGGAATGGTTGGTAAACAGATTGTATTTAAAAGGAGAGCGGGCCGGTCGTATGTAGCAGCTCCTCCTGAAGTAAATGGCAACAGGAAAGCTACACCAAAGCAGCTTGCCGTACAGCAGAGGTTTAGAACGTGTATAACGTATGCGAAAGCTGCGTTAACAAGTATTGAGCTGAAAGAGGCTTATGATAAAGTTGCTTCGAGGGGACAGTCGGCATTCAACGTTGCTTTCAGGGATGCATTCAATGCGCCTGAAATAGTAGGTATTGTTGCCGAAGGTTACCAGGGTGTAACAGGTAATGTTATTGTGGTGCATGCTACTGACGACTTTAAGGTAAATGCGGTGAAGGTGGCGATTCGCAATTCAGCTGATGAATTGATTGAAGAAGGCGCTGCCACTGCAAATGCTGACGGGTTGAGCTGGAGCTATGTGGTACAGCAACCGAATCCGGATGTTACAGGTACAAAGATCAGGGCTACGGCTTTTGACATACCCGAAAACGAAGGATCGAAGGAGGTGACGCTTTAGCGATCTCCGAAAAAACAATTACCAAACATTTAAAAAACAAGCATCATGGAACAAAATGAAATAGATGGATTATCCATTCTTGAACGCGCAGCGTTACCAACGCCCAGGTTTTTCCGGATCCTTAAAGTGATCGGGTTAACACTGGCAGCTGCAAGCGGAACATTGCTGGCGGCGCCTATAGCGCTTCCTGCGATAGTGACTACAATAGCTGGTTACGTAGCAGTAGCCAGCACGGTAGTGACTGCAGTGAGCCAGGTGACGGTGGAAAGCTGAGATGTTTAAATGGCAGCCTGTAACCCCGTAAGGTTGCAGGCTGTTTTTGATCTGAGGGAACAGAACCGCTATCAATGCCGAACAAATGCTCGAGCTGATAGCAAGGCAAAGGAGGAACAATGGAAATAATATTTTAAACAGGAAAAACAACTGAAATGGCACGACTGAAAAGCAATTTTATTGGTCTGGATACACTCGCTGATGTAGTATACAAAAGAAAAGTGTTGAAGAAGATCAACGGCAGGATGCATGTGTGTGCATGGCCAAAGATTGACAAGGATCGCGTGTTATCATTAAATGAAATATGCAACAGGGAAAAGTTTAAAAAAACATCTCAAATGGCGTCTATTGTTATCCAGGATCCGGTTTTGAAAAGCATTTACACGGATCAGGCTAAAAGGTGGCAGAGTTCGTTTAATGTGGCGTTTATTCAAGTGTATGATGCTGCCGTTTAAAACGGTTATAAACATGTGTTTTTCTCAGGGCAATGAAAAAAGAAATTTATTCGTCATTTCAACTTTACAGGCAATGATCAGGCGGGTTTTTTTGGACACTTGTAGTTCAGCGTCCTATGTGTAAATATAAATAACGATACCTGTAAGGAATATGCAGAACCTTCGTCTATACAGCAAATAATCTCATGAAATGAAAACGTTACTATGGATTACAGCTCTCTTCACGATCGGAACAGGCACACTTATGTCGCAAACTTCCGATCGTCTGAAACAATTTAATCTTTCCGGATCTCACCTGGCAATTGAAGGATATGATCCAGTATCATATTTCACTATGGGAAAAGCCATGGAAGGAAGTAAATCATTTAAAGTCAATAACCAGGGAGTTACCTACTATTTCACCTCCAAAGAAAACCGGGACCTGTTCAATACCAATCCCGCAAAGTATGAGCCGCAATACGGCGGCTGGTGTGCATATGCTATGGGTGCAAAAGGTGAAAAAGTAGAAATAGACCCCGAAACTTTTAAGATCGTAGATGGGAAACTGTACCTCTTCTATAATAAATTCTTCAACAACACTCTCAAAAGCTGGAACAAGGATGAAGCCAACCTGAATAAAAAAGCCGATATAAATTGGTCATCTTTCTACCAAAAATCAAACTAAATCAATGAAACATTTAATATTTGCCATTCTGATCATAGTCGCATCATGCACACCTGAAAAGACCACTTCTGAAATCTTTGTCACCGACGGTAAAGCGATCCGCGGTTACGATGCAGTAGCTTTTCATACTGAACAAAAAGCACTGCTCGGCAATCATGCGAATGTTTATGAATGGAAAGGCGCAACATGGTTGTTTGCGAATCAGCAAAATCTACTCACTTTTATGGCAAATCCGGAAAAATACGCGCCACAATATGGCGGATACTGCGCTTACGGTACGGCAGACGGACATAAAGCCCCAACGGAAACTGAAACGTGGACAATACTCCACGGAAAACTATATTTCAATTACAACAAGGAAGTTCAACAATTGTGGAAGAAAGATCAGCCTGGCTACATAAGAAAGGCAGATAGTTTATGGCCAACCGTAAAAGATGACGAATTTTAGCATATCATCTATGCAGGCCTCTGATAAACAGGTAATTTTTAAAAGGTACGTTAACGATCACTCGGACGTATTATTCAACTACGCGGTACATCATGGTTTTGATGTACACAATGCGAAAGACCTGGTCCAGGAAACTTTTATCTCCGCCTGGCGAAACATAGACGGTTTCAATGAAAAGGCCTCTGTTAGAAACTGGTTATTTGTAATAATGAAAAATAAAATTGTCGACCATTACCGTAAGGTTGCTAATAATATAGTTATAGAATCAATTGAAGCCGATCATCATGACCATACATTTTTCGATGAACACGATCATTGGCGAGCGGGTATGCATCCCAAAGAGTGGAGCGTAAACTTTGTTAGTAAAACTGAAGCAAATGATTTTCAACGAATCTTTGAAACCTGCAACAGCAAATTAAAAGAGATCCAAAGTGCAGTTTTCGTAAAGAAGTATGTTGATGGATTAAACAGTGAAGAAATCTGTAAGGAATTGGGAATTACTACGTCAAACTATTGGGTGATTCTGCACCGCGCAAAAGTTCAGTTAAGGGCATGCCTGGAAAAAAACTGGTTGTTAAAATGAAGATCGATATAACCTGTAAAAAAGCTGTAGACTACATCTCTAAAAAGGAGGAGCACAGACTTTCGTCGTGGCAGCGCTTTCAGCTCTGGAGACATCTTTCAGTTTGCAGTTTGTGCAAGAGGTTTTCAAATCAAAACAAGTTCATCAGGAAAACGTTCGAAAAGCGAAACTTACTCATACACACTCTATCCGAAGCCGAGAAAAACCACATCGTTGAAAACGTACTCAAGCAAACAGACTAAACTAAACTAAACCAAACTAAACCTATATGTCTATTACATTTAAATCAGGGTTCACCTGGTTACTTCGGATTCTTGCAGCACTGATTATGATGCAAACATTATTCTTCAAGTTTACTGCATCTTCTGAATCAGTATATATTTTTTCTACGGTTGGGATGGAGCCATGGGGTAGAATCGGCTCAGGCATCGCCGAACTGATTGCCAGCATTCTGATACTGATTCCGGGCACAACCTGGCTTGGTGCCGCAATAGGGCTTGCTGTAATGACTGGCGCGATATTCTTTCACCTTACCAAATTAGGCATAGAAGTACAAGGCGACGGTGGACAGTTGTTTGTTTATGCACTTATTGTATTTATATGCTGCGCACTGTTGTTAATAATTTACCGTTCAGCAATTATTTCACTATTATTAAAACGCACTTCCAATATTTAGTATGAAATATTATTAATTACAACAGTCAAAGACAACATTAGCGGAATCTTTTTAATAAGCACCACAGGTAAGTCAGGTTGCATGAGGGCTGGGGATACATTAAAGTTTCACATTAGCAAGAAGTTTTATGCAACCGCGTTCTTTCAGCATTTTGAATCTATTACGTTTATAAAAAGATCATCCACAAGTGATAAAAATGAATAACAAGCCGGAAATATATTTTGGACTGAATTTATTAAACCATACCATTTCAAAATTCATTGAAGAGACAGGAATCATCATTGTCGGGTTTGTTCGAACGGTTATTAACTAAATAATTTAAACAGCCTGTTGCGATCAAATGTTACAACTTCACGTTCCTTACCTCATTGCATCATTATTAACATAAAAATAAAAATAATGCAAGCACAATTAATTACTTATCAATTAAACGATATTTCCCAAGCGGAATATTTGAAACAAATGGTTGAACCAGACGCTCCAATTTTAGCAAACGTAAAAGGTCTTATTTCAAAGGTTTGGTTATCAGACGAAGAAAAAAATACTTTTGGTGGATTCTATTTGTGGGAAAACAAAACTGCAATGGAAGACTTCATGCATTCCGAACTTGTAAAAGCAGTTGTAAGCAGACCGTTCGTAAAAAATGTTTCTTCTGTCGACTATGAAGTAAATCAAGCAGCTTCATTAATCACTCGTGGACTGAAATAAAAGGCAGCGTTTTCTGTACGCTGACAGAGCACTACCGCTAACATGGTTCAAAGCCTCTAGCCACTGCTTAAACGAAGTTTTCGTTTCTGCTATCAGCTGGCCTTCGATATAGACATCTGCACCCTTTGAATCATTCTCAATTTTGAAGCGTTCTCGGTAAATCTTTTGAAAAAGGAGATATATGAATAGATTGTCTATTCAAGTGAAGAGCCATTACCGTTCAGGATGGGTTTGATTTCATCCACAGCATCTGTTTCAACATTCATATCCTGGGGTAAACCAGTGCTCAGGCTGTCGAGGATCTTTAAGGTAACAAGGGTAGTAGTGTAAATAGATTCAAATGAGATCGGTGCTTCCCTGCCTTCTTTCACCGCACTTAAAAAAGCCGCAACCTCCTGCTGGTGTCCCTTACCGGTATTCTTAATATTCGTTTCTTTATTGTTCCTGAACAGCGTACCGCTTCTGAAGTCGTTTATCACGAAGCTTACATTACCTCCGAATATTTCAAGGTGTTCCTTAGGCATTGCTTTGTCTCCATTGGCAACATAAGTAAGATTACCCACAGAACCATTGGCAAATTTTACAACAACAGCTATGTTATCCTGGGAAAGTGTGTCGTTCTGTGAACCGATATTTTCAGCATACACTTTTACAGGATCTCCGGCAAAGTATTGCATGAGGTCTATAAAATGACAAACCTCACCCATTATCCTTCCACCACCGGCTTCTCTCTGCGTCCAGTGATCTTTTGGAATGAAGCCTGCGTTTACCCTGAAGTTCATCACCAATGGTTCACGTACCGTGCTGAATTCTTTTTTTGCCGCAACGGCCACATCCGAAAACCTCCTGTTAAATCCAACCATAAGCGTATTCGGCTGTCCTTCATATGTTGCTTTTACTTCCGCAAGCTCTTCATAATTGAGTGCGAGCGGCTTTTCAACAAACACTGCTTTATTATGTTTTAATCCTTCGATAACATACCTCGCATGCGTATCATGCTGTGTAGCGATGAACAACGCATTGATATCATTGTTCTTTAAAATAACATCGGGATCAGTAGAATTGTTTGCAAATCCAAACTTCCCCGCAACGTTCTTTGCATTTACTCCCGTACGTGTAACGACAGTATCCAGATTTCCTATTGCTTTTGCATTCGGAACCAGGTAGGATTGGGCAAAGCTTCCTGCTCCGATGAAACCAATATTCAGCTTGTCATTTGCAGGAGGCGCCACTCTTTTAATTTTTGCGGGCCTGATTTCCTCATCAGCATATTTCAACAGCATCCCAATGTATGGCTGCTTGTTCTTGCCTAAAATAATATCGTACGCTTCAGTTCCCTTGTCGATGTCGAAAGTGTGTGTTACGAGTGATTTCACATCGATCATTTTCATGGATAGCAGGTCGAGGAATGCTTCCATGTTGCGTTGTTCGGTCCACCTCACATAACCAATCGGATAATCCTGGCCTTCCTCTTCATATTTCACGTCATAACGTCCGGGACCATACGAACATGATATTTTCAGTTCGAGCTCTTTTTTAAAGAAATGTGGCTCCCTCGGAATTTCAATGGGTACCGCACCTACCAGCACAACGCTGCCTTTTTTTCTCAATAATTCTGTTGCCAGCACGATCGGATCATTGTCAGGAGCACCGGCAGTAATGATCACTTTATCAAATCCATAACCATTGGTAAAATCCAGTGCAGCATTTTTAATATTCGCATCGCGGCGGTTATAAGCTACAGCGTATTTATTCTTGTTTGTGAAGGATACGGATGAATCAGAAATGTCAATACCAAAAACCTTGCATCCGTTGGCATGCAGCAACTGTGTAGTGATCTGTCCCAGCAAACCGAGTCCGATCACACAGATATTCTCTCCCAATGTTGGGTTTGCCTGTCGAACGCCCTGCAGGGCTATTGCCCCCAGTGTTGTAAAAGCTGCTTCCTCAAAACTTACATTATCCGGGATCCTGGCTACCAGGTTCTGCGGTACCGAAACAAATGATGCATGTGATGCATAGTCTGCTCCTCCGCAAGCCACCCTTGTTCCGGGAAGGAACTTGCCATTGGTATCCAGCGATGAGACTACAGTACCAGCAGTACTATATCCCAGTGCCTTTAATGATTCGAGCTTGGTTCTAACCTTCTGGAGCGTTGCCGCGAATCCTTCCTTCTTATAGTTCGCTATGACCTGCTTTACCAGGTCGGGCCTTTTTTTAGCTTTGTTGATCAATGAAGCCTTTGCTACATCTACAGTTGATTTTTCTGTTCCCGCGCTGATCAGAGAATATTTGTTCTGCACCAGCACCATTCCTTTTGAAATAGCAGGTATGTCAAGCTCGTCAATATATAATTCTCCCGTCTTAAAATTCTGGATAAGCTGCTTCATTAAAGTGTTTTGTTTTTGCGTATGAAATCGAGCACAAAAGTATTATAGATACATGGGTAACGCAATAGCAGGGCCATATATTTCGGCACGCGTCAAACAGCAGACGTTTAATTGGCTTTTATAATCTTTTAGACTAGCTAATTAATAAATTCAAAAAAACCCGGCAAGAGCCGGGTTTTCAAAATGTTACTTCTTAATAATGTATCCGAAAAGTCCGTCCTCTTCATCATCCGGACCTGCGGCGAAATACAACCTGTTGGGGTCAATAGTAGTGGCTGTGGAAGGAGGGAATGAGATCGCCCACAATCCTTCTATCTCAACGGGTTTTCCTTTTGACTTCAAAGGACCGAGGAAAAATCCTTCTTCGGTGTATGCATTAATATACCCATTACCAAAATTGCCGATAAGGATGACTTTGAGATTTTCAACACCAATCCCATGCTTGGCAGCGGCATTGTCCAATCCATCTTCAACATCCTTAAAGAAAGAAGCAGGCGCCTGAGCAATTCCCCAGGGAGCGTTCAATGCACCCCTTGAGGCAAACCTTGAAACAAACTCACCATTCGGTTTAAAAATGCTCACATAACCCAGTCCATCTCCTACTTCTTCCTCACCATTTGCACCAACCTTGGCATATGTCACATAGAGCCATTCACCTACGCTCTGGATGTTGAACGGTGCAAAGCCAGTCGGTATAGCCGGGTCATTGAATCCCCAGTTCTCTTCCCCGAAATCCATGTTCCATACAACGATCTTGTTGGCTCTGAAATCAGCAGCATACAAATACGGGTTACCGTTTACCATCGACATTGTAAGACCGGTGTACGCCGAGGTTGCTGAATTGTCTTTAATCCGCGCAGCGGTGTTACCAAATTCCTGGTTCCATCCGGAAAGTATTCCGTCGACACCTACAAATATGAAACGTGCTGGTCCGCCCTTTTCAAGAACAAATCCAGCTGTACCATTAAATACGATACCTGTCGGGGCACCGCTTTCAAAATCCGAAGGAGAAGGTATAGCTACCGGTGGCCTAACAGTTCCACCTTCACTGTTGAAAATTGCACTCACGTGTCCATCTTCTGCATTTACCCATGCAAATCCATTAGGGCTCCAGGCAATTCCCCACGCATTGATGAGTTTTGGTTCTGTGTGGGCAGCCTTGTATTCACCATTGTTATCTACCAGGTTTACCTGTTGAAAATGTTTTAGTATTGGATTGACCTTATCTAATTTTCTGCAGGAGGAGAAAAAAAGAAACGTAGTAGCAGAAAAAAACAAAATGATCCGTGTTCCCAATCGGATTGGGAAGAATAGCTTTTCCATACACTTTAGTTTAAATGAATAAAAATAAAGAGGAAGGTTGGGGATGGATATAAATACGGCTGGTAGCTAAACGGGTTGCTTAATTAATGATTTATTGATAAAGGATTCCTGCGCTTTACCTTTTACCTAGAAAAAATGTTTTACTGTTTGACCAACAATTAATGCTATTCCGATACTCATTAATGTACCGATAACGAGATACTCTGTTTTTACTTCAGGACGATCTTTTTCATTGAACCGGATGATACCTTTTGCTGCAATAAGTAAACTGATGGCAGCATATTGTCCCAGTAGTACAAAAATGAAAACGATCAGCCGTTCGATGATGCCTATCCATTTACCGGCACTGGCGAGACTTTCAGGATTGGATATTTTTTCTCTCCATCCTTTTGTGAGTTGTCCGATTAAAATACCGGCAGGAGTTGTAAGAAAAATTGTTGCAATTGCGAGGATCCAGAATTTATTATTTGCTGCAAATGCATGATAAGCAACCAGGAATTCAGCCTGGTTCACAAAAAGTAAATACCAGCATGCAATGATTACCGAAAAATGAAGGAACTGGTCGATAACAAAATAGATGATGGCCTCACGGCGGTAAGATTTCCATCCGTCAATAATGATATGCGTCACCAGGATTATGCAAGCTACCGGCCAGTATTGAAATCCTGCAAATAATAAAGCTGCAGTACCTGTAACGAGTCCATGCAGGTATAACTTTGGAGATGTAAAATGCCTGCTGTTACGATCGTCTATCCAGCTTTTTGGCTGCAGTACAAAATCGGTCAGCAGATGCGACAATAATAATTTAAGAAGCCAGATTTGTTCAATGATCATAAGATATCAGTTGCACGATCTCCTGGTAATTTTTCAAAATATTTTCGATTTCATCCCAGCGGCCTGCAGTAACATGTTGACTGATCGTGCTTTTAGATCGGTTTAATTTTTCGGCCACATGCTGTTGGGAATATCCTTTCAAAAGTTCAAAGATCACCTCCGCCTGTTTTGGAGTCATTTGTTTGTAAATCGAATTTATGTAATCCGACATCACGGAAAATGCATAATTCGTCAATTTATTTTCTGTAATGATGATGAGTCTCCCTTCAGTCTTATCCATAGCATCAAGTGCACGACCGGATAACAGGAAGGCTTCTCCCTTCGCAGTGGCAAGTGTTCGTACCGGTGATTCTACCTGCCCGATGCCGATGCTTATGCGCACATCCGATACTGCAGGTGATTGGTCGGGCTGAAGTCCAATAGCGGCAGTTCTGCATTGAAGAGCGATCCTTAATGCCTGTGGACTTTCTTTTATATATGCCTGGAAGCTGTCACCTCGAAAAAATTCCTGCTTATGGTCCGACAAAATATGCTGGAGGAGTTTTAATAGTTTTTTCTCCTGTGAAGGTTCCAGCAGGGTGGAGTTAACGATATCTCCTGTAAGGACTGCGTGGATCATATATGAAGTTTGTACGAATATACAAATTTATTAGTTATTCGGTATAATAAACGAACATATGTAAAATTCGTGTTATCAGCCGAATATGCAAAAAAAAAGCAGCATCAATGCTGCTGCTTCTATAGGAAAGGTTCAACGAGAATATGAGTGAATTAAATGTTACCGTAAAACAACGCCCGGATTCCGTACTACTCCGGCATATTTCCAGTATTTGCCCGGTATTTGACGACAGCTTTTAAAATCACCTTCGCTGAGTTGAATTTTTAATTTCCTTTTTACCCCTCAAACCTCTGAACCATGTCACTATTAAATGATTTACAGCAGATCAATCATGAAATTTCTCTCCAGGAAGCAATAGTAATGACCACGCGTTTCCGAGCAGAAATACAGTCAATGTTGAAACCTGAATATGTAGGTATTGATATTTTACCCATATCAGAAACATTTAAAAAATCCATATTCGTCGAACTCGACCGGCAAGGAGAATGTGTAGCTATAACGTCGTACCTCGGAATGGATGAGAACAATCAT
>Ga0111539_10012796_pt1 | contig 10498 bp, 8 predicted proteins | sample RhiMethybrSRZTD1_FD_79667 | JGI IMG/M metagenome (GOLD analysis project Ga0111539, IMG submission 79667) | Populus rhizosphere microbial communities from Tennessee, USA - Rhizosphere MetaG P. TD hybrid SRZTD1 (version 2) (version 2) | ecosystem: Host-associated > Plants > Roots > Rhizosphere >... | reverse complement strand
GAACAGAAAGAGCAGCGGATCGCGCACGAGGGCCCGGCCCATTGCGACGCGCTGGCGCTGGCCGCCGGAGAGCTGGCTCGGCTTGCGATCAAGCAGGGCGTCGATCTGCAGAAGCTTTGCAACCGAGACGACCGCCGCATCGCGTTTTGCACGTGGAACGTTACGGCACTCCATGCCAAAAGTTATGTTCTGACGCACCGTCATGGACGGGTAGAGGGCGTAGGACTGGAACACCATCGCGATATCGCGATCCTTGGGCGGAACGTCATCGACGATGCGCCCCCCAATCTGGATGCTGCCGGCGCTCTGGCGCTCAAGGCCGGCGATGATGTTGAGCAACGTCGACTTGCCGCAGCCGGACGGCCCGACCAAAACAGTGAACTCGCCCGAGCCCATCTCTAGGTTGATGCCCTTGAGTACCTCGGTAGGGCCGAACCGCTTGTATACGTCGTGGACAGTGAGAGCCGACATGCGGATTTCCTACTTTACGGCACCGGCAGTAAGACCGCGCACGAAATATCTTCCGCCAAAGAGGTAAACCAGCAACGTGGGCAGGGCCGCGATCATCACCGCGGCACTCTGTACGCCGTGCTGCGGTATATCGGCGACCGACGCGGAAAGCGCGATCAGGGCGGCAGTGACGGGCTGCTGTTGGCCGGTGGTGAATGTCACGCCATAGAGGAACTCGTTCCAGATATGCGTGAACTGCCAGATCACGGTGACGATCAGGATCGGCGGCGAAAGCGGCAGCACGATGCGCCAGAAGATGCGGTAGAAGCCCGCGCCGTCGATGCGCGCGGCCCTGATCAATTCCGGCGGGATGGCGATGTAGTAGTTTCGGCAGAACAGCGCGGTGAAGGAAAGGCCCTGGATGGTATGGATCATCACTAGGCCCGTGAGCGTGTTAGTGAGACCGAGGTCGCGCAGCACGATGGTCCAGGGAAGCAGACGCATCTGCTGGGGGAGAAAGATGCCAAGGGCAACCACGCCGTATATCCAGCGATCGCCGCGGAAGCGCCAAAGGGAGACGGCGTAGCCGGCGATCGAGCCGAGCAGCGTGGAGACAATCGTCGCGGGCACAGTGACGAGCGCAGAGTTGAGCATATAGGGCCGGATGCCGGCACAGGTCTGAGCGATGCAGAAATCACCCCAGGCGACCACATAGTTGTTCCAGGCCCACTGCTTCGGCCAGCCGATCATCGAGGTCTGCGCGATCTCCTCGGCAGTGCGCAGGGAGTTTAGCACGACGACGATTAGCGGTACGAGATACGCTGCCGCGATCAACGAGACTGCGAGATAGATGAGGATGCGGCTCGGGGTGAAGGTCGTGTCACGCATGGGCGGACTGCCGGCGCTGGAAGTATCGCCACGCTGCATACGGCAGGAGCACAGCAAGCAGGATCAGTAACATGAGAACCGCCGCCGCCGCGCCGCGCGCGAGCAGGCCGCGCTGGAACATGAAGTCGTAGACGACGAGGGCAGGCAGCTGAGTAGCGATCCCAGGACCTCCACCGGTAAGCGCGCGGACGAGATCGAAGGTGGTGATGGCGAACTGCAGCTGGATCACGATCACGGTCACCGTGATCGGCCAAAGCGTTGGAAGAATGACACGCCGGTACATGCGCAGTGGTCCGGCGCCGTCGATCTGCGCAGCCTTGACGAGGTCGGCGTCGACCGAGCGGAGGCCGGCTAGGAAAAGCGCCATGGCAAAGCCTGAGGATTGCCAGACCGCGGCAATGACGATGGTCCAGATCGCCAAGTCGCCGTCGATCAGCCAGTCGAATCGGAAGGAAGTCCAGCCGAGACCGTTGACGAGCTTCTGGATGCCGATGCCGGGATTGAGAAGCCAACTCCAGACCGTGCCGGTGACGACGAAGGAGACGGCCAGAGGGTAGAGGAAGATCGACCGCAGCACGTTCTCGCCCCGGATGCGCTGGTCGAGCAGGATCGCAAGCAAAAGGCCCGTCGATAAGCTCAACAGCACAAAGCCGGAGCCGAAGACCAGCAGGTTGTCGAACGCAATCTGCCAGTTCCGCGTCGCCAACACGGCTGTGTAGTTGCGCAGGCCCACCCAGCCCGAGACCGGAACCAGGGTGGAGGGAGTGAACGAGACCCAGATCGTCCACAGCGCAAATGAAACGAGATGTCCCGCGGACAGGAGCAGAGGTATCCAAATCGTCAGGAATTCCGGCAGGCGGCGCAGTGCGCCAATCGCCCGCCGCACCGGCTGTGCAGCCGCAGGCACGGCTTCGGTCAACGCGCGCCCTCGACGGCACTGCTGAGGCGGGCAACCGCCTGGTCCGGGGTAATCGACTTGTTCTTCACATACTCGGTGAGCACGTCGATCATCGCCGCCGTTATGCCGTTCTCCTGAGCCATGTTGTGCGCCAGACTGAGTACGGCTTGGTTGGTGTCGACCGCCTCCTTAAGCGCTGCGGCCGTGCGGCGTTGGCCGTCCGACCAACCGGCACCGGAGAGGTCGACATCGGTGCGCACAGGTATCGATCCGGTGATCTGCGAGTACATGGTCTGGATCGCCGGATCCATGACGAGTTGGGCCATCAGCGTCTGACCGGCCTGCAGATCGGGCTCCTTGCGCTGCCAGAATATGAAAGCATCTGCATTCAGCAAGAAAACCGGCTTGGTATTGTCGGAAGGGCCGGGGGCGATGATGAAGTCGTCGAGCTTGAATCCGGCGTTGAGCAGCACGCCCTGCGCCCAGCCGCCTTGAATCATCATGCCCATGTCGCCGGCAACGAAGCGCCGCAGGTTGATGGAGTAGTGCTGGGCGGCGGTGTTGGGGTCCATCCAGTCGGCGATCCTGCGAACCTGCGCAAAGGCGGCCTTCACCTCGGGACCCTTCAAGGCCTTTTCATCGAGGTTCATGATGGCGGTACGGTAGGCAGCTGGGCTGATACCGGCGAGGGCAGCCTCAAACTTCTGCCCATCATCGGGGCGCGTCCCACCATTGGCAATGGGATAGGCGACCCCGCCCGCCTTCATCTGTTCGGCAAGTGCGTTGAATTCGGTCCACGTGACGGGGATCTTGTCGGCCTTCGCCTTGTCCATCGCGCGCTTGGACAGGAATAGCATGTTGGTGCTGTAGATCTGCAATGGCAGGGAGATCCACTTGCCACCGGGTTTGTGCAGCCGCGCAAGGTCCGGGGCGACAACTTTCTCGTAGCCGGCGGCGGCGACAAGGCCGTCGAGGTTCACGGTGGCGGCGATCTTCGACCAGGCGGCAATCTCAGGGCCCTTGAGCTGCGAACAAGCCGGCGGATCACCGGCCATGATCTGGGCACGCAGCTTGTTCATCATCTCGGTTGTGAACCCAGGGACGGGCGAGTGCTGCCACATGCCGCCCTTCTCCTCGAATTTCTTCCCAAGCGCCGTTATCGCCGCCCCATCGCTGCCCGCTGACCATTGCGAGATCACGGTCAGGCGCGGCTTCATAGCTTGAGCGCGGGCGACACCCGGCGCGGTGAGCAGGCCGGCGGCACCGGCGAGCATGGTACGACGGCTGATATTGTTCATCCGTTCGCTTCCTTCGTTCCGACGGAGCGCGCGGCAGACGAGGCCGGCACGCCTTGTCCACGTTGAAGCACCTGTGGCACCACGTGACAAGCTTTCAGACACCCGCCAAACAAACAGGTCAGGTTCCCCGGCAAAAGCTGCCGAAGTTGTTGCGCTGCCGAAGCTTTCCACTTCGTGCAGCGCGCATATGCCGCGACATGCAGGTGCGTCCGTTGCACCTCAGAAGGCAGAAGAACCGCTGCAGGATCAGTGACTTCGGTTGCAATTAACAGACGTGGATTTCTCGCCGCCGAAAGGGCGTTCGAAAGCGAACGGGCGCGCCTTCGGGGCTTGCTCAAACCGAGCCCCGCAATCTCGGATCGAGCAGATCCCTAATGCCATCTCCAAGAAGATTGAATGCGAGCACGGTGATAGTGATGGCCAGTCCGGGGAAGAGCACCAACCACCAAGGGGGCACGAGGCCGGAATTCAAAGCGTCCGAGAGCAAGTTGCCCCAGGTGGGCGTTGGCGGCGGGATGCCAACACCGAGGAAGCCCAGTGAGGCCTCGATGATGATAGCCACACCCAGATGAGTGGTCGCCAGGATCAGGAAGGGGGCGAGGCATTGCGGCAGTATATGCCGGAACATGAGCCGCATATTCGAGGCCCCGAGCCCGCGCGCGGCTTCCACGAATGGCAGCTCCTTGAGCGAGAGAGCAACCGAGCGGATGACGCGCCCGCCAAAGGGTATCCGGGTGATGGCGATGGCTACGATGACGGTGCCGGTGCCCGCGCCCAGTGCCATGGCAATGGCCATGGCGAGCACGAGATCGGGGAAGGACTGCATGAACTCGATTGCGCGCTGGCTCGCGATGTCGAAGCGGCCGCCGAAGAAACCGCAGGCGAGCCCCCACAGGGCACCCAGCGTCGTGCCCAGCAGCACGGCGAAGAAGGCGACGGTGAGGGAGGTGCGGCTGCCCCAGATGACGCGGCTCAGCGTGTCGCGGCCGATCTGGTCGGTGCCGAAGTAGTTGTTGACGCTGGGCGCCTTGGTCATGACGCGGAAGTTGGATTTCAGCGGATCATAGGGCGCCAGGATCGGCGCGGCGACCGCCGTGAAGACGATGGCCAGCGCCACCAGCCCCCAGAACGCCGACATCGGCGAGCGTCTCACGAAGCTCGCAAGCGAACGCCCAGCTCTCCGCCAGCGCGGCAGCGGTGCGGGCAGAGCCAGTGCGCGATTGGGCGATGTCGATTTCGGGGGCGCGCCCACATCGGGCGCCGTCGTGGTCATCGCAGTCGTATCCTCGGGTCAAGCCAGGCGATGAATATATCGACCAGTATGTTGAGCAGGACGAAGACGACGGCATAGAGGAACACGAGGTTCTGCATCACGAACACGTCGCGCTCGCTTACCGCCGTGTACATGGCGTTGCCGAGCCCCGGTGTGCCGAACGCGCGCTCGACGGGGATCGAGCCTGCCAGCACGAACCCGAGCAGCACCCCTGACAGCGTGATCACCGGCAGCAGCGCGTTGGGCAGCGCGTGGAAGGCGATCACAAGCCGGCCGTTGAGACCTTTGGCGCGTGCCGTGCGCACATAGTCCTCGCGAATCACCTCGAGCAGGCTCGAGCGCGCCATGCGCGCGATGTAGGCTGCCTGGCCAAGGCCCAGCACGATCGCCGGGCCGATGACCATCTGCAGCGTCGTCCACGGATCGGTGAACAGCGACGCGCCGGTCAGCGGCGCGCGGTAGCCGAACGTGAAGAGCAGGGTCAACACGATGAGCATGCCGAGCCAGAAGCCCGGCACGGCCAAGAACAGGATGCTCATGAAGCGCACGAGGTTGTCGGCCCAGCTGTTGGGGCGCAGGGCGCTGACGACGGCGACTGGGATGCCGACGAGCCACGAGAACGTCACCGACAGGAAGGCGATCTGGGCCGTGAGCGGTCCCCGCCGCAGGATCATCTCGGCGACGCTTTCTGAGCGGAAGAAGGAGCGGCCGAAATTGCCGTACGCAATGTCCTGCACCCAGTGCAGATATTGCAGCCACAGCGGATCGCTCAGGCCCAGCTCGGCCATGTAGTGGGCGCGCTCCTGGTCGGTGAGCTTGGTGAAGCCCTCTGGCCCGAAGATGGCGACCAGCGGATCGCCGGGCAGGACGCGCATGACGACTTTTATGTCTAATGAGACGCCGACCACCGAGAGGGCACCGAACACCAGACGACGCAGAATGTAACTGAACATCGGGACCGCGGATCACCAGCCGGCTACATTGTCCTGCCGGTGCCGCGCATGAGGATGCGCGAGCTGTCGCCGGTGACCTGAGCATGATGGGCAAGCGCCGCCTCCGAAAGATCGGCGAGCGGGCGCTGCTCGGGTCGGAAGTGGCCGAACGAGTCCTTGCCGCGCACCAGCGTAGCGCTGTCGATCTCGCCGGCGGTCTGGCGCACGCGGGTCGGGATGTAGCGCACCGCGAGGCCGATGCGGCGCTTGTTCGACGGGTTGGGCTCCGAGCCGTGGATCAGCTTGACGTGGTGGAGCGACATTTCGCCCGGCGCCAACTCGAGCGTGACGGCCAGAGTCTCGTCGACCTCGACGCTGACCTCCTGGCCGCGGCTCAGGAGGTTGTCGGCCGCGAACGTGTCCTTGTGCGGGACGACCTCCATGGTGTGCGTTCCCGGGATAACGCGCATGGCTCCGTTCTCGGTCGAGCTCTGGCTCAGCGCGATCCAGGCCGTGACGATGTCGGCGGGCTCGAGGCCCCAGTAGGTCAGGTCCTGATGCCAGGAGACGAAGTTCGCGTTGCGCGGCTCCTTGATGAAGAAGCTCGTGCCCCACACCAGGATGTCGGGGCCGACGATGCTTTCGACCGGATCGAGGACGCGTGGGCTGCGTACGATCTCGTCCACCCAGGTCAGCAAGAGGTGGCTCTTGGTGCGCAGGGCCCCGGCGGGCAGCCGGCCCGAGGCCTCGGCCGCCTCGAGCTTACCGCGATAGGCGTCGGCCTGCGCCGGTGACATGACCGGGATTGGCGAGACGTAGCCCGACTGTCGGTATTGATGAACCGCCTGTGGAGGGAGTGACGCCATCGCTGGCCTCGCTGCGCGAATATAGGTGTCTGGGAAGGCCGCCGGGGCTCGATGGGAGACCCCGCGGCCCTCCGCAGCGACTCCATGGCATCAGGTCTTGTCGAGCCACATGGTGTCCATGCGCACGACGTCGTAGATGCCGAAGTAGTCCTTGGGATTGTGACCTTTGACGAAGTTGTACCAGACGTCGTTGATCTTCTCCCAGCAGATCGGGAACATCGGCACGTCCTTCTCCATGATGTCCTCGGCCTTGCGGACCAGAGCCAGCCGCTTGGCCGCATCAACCTCGCTGTCGATCTGCGGCATCAGCGCGTTGAACTCGGGATTGTCCCAGTTCGAGTAGTTCTGCGGGCCGCCCTTCTTGTACCAGGCGTTGAAGTAATCCGACGGGTCGAGCAGCGTCGACACAATGGCGCCGACCGCCAGGTCGTAGTTGCCGGACCTGATGTCGTCGAACCAGACCGATTCCACCACCGTGCGCAGTTTGCATTGGATGTTCAACGACTGCTGCAGCATAGCTTGGATGGCCTGCGCCCAGAGTTTGAACGTCGCCACGTCGCGAACCAGGAAATCGAGCGGAGGCGTGCCGCTGCCGTACCCTGCCGCAGCCAATAGGGCCTTGGCCTCCTTGATCCCAGCCGTTGCATCGGCCTGGTAGCCGGGCTTCTTTTCGAGCTCCTTGATCGGCGTGGCGAAGTCGGAGAAAGGATAGATGAATCCGCCGACCAGCATTGGCGCCACGTCCTTGACCACATCGACGAGCACGGCCCGCTCGAACACGAGGTGGACGGCGCGCCGCACGCGGGGATCGTCGAACGGCTTCTTCTTGGTGTTGGGCCAAGTGCCCTGGATCACGCTCTGGTAGTAGTTGAGCGAGGACATGCCGGGCGTGCCTTGGGCCTTGCGCGACGAGACGGGATCGACGATGCGCGCGTAGTCCGTGCGGCCGGACAGGACGCCGGAGCCGAGCTCCGGCGAGAACGGCAGCGCGTGATAGAACTCGATGCCGTCGAGGTAGGCCACCTCCTTGTTCCAGTAGTTTGGATTGCGCTCCATCACCCAGACCTCGTTCTCGACGCGCCGCTTGCTCTTGAAGGGGCCGGTGCCCGGAATATCGACCACGCGCCGCAGGTTCTGCTGATTGTCCTCAAGCGTCTTCTTGCGGACGATCACGTTCCAGCCGCTGGCGAAGGCCGACATGATGAAGTTGGGAGGCCGCGGCTCGGCCAGCTTGAACTCGATCGTGTGCTTGTCACGCACGTTGATCTCGTTCACCGAGGCGAAGAGGATCGAGCGAGGTATGGAGATGCCGGCCGGCGGCTTGGAGATGCGGTCGTAGGTGGCCTTGACGTCGTCGGCGGTGAACTCGGCGCCGTCGTGGAACTGCACGTCCTTGCGCAGCAAGAAGGTGTAGGTCTTGCCGTCCTTGGAGATCTGCCAGCTGTGGGCGAGGTCTGGAATGATGGTCTTGCCGCTGTCGCGCGGGTCGCGGCGGACGAGATTGTCGAACATGCACCCCTGTGAGCCGAGATTATTGATGGTACCCGACTGGTGCACGTCGAAGTGCGGAGGACGACAGGTGATACCGTAGCGCAGAACGCCACCGCGCTTGGGATTGGCCTCGGGCGCCCTGAGCTGGAACTTGGTGCCGTCGAATTCCATCGGCACATCGGCGAGGGCGTAATCGGGACGCAGTCCGTAGGCTGCCGCCATCGCGGCGGCGCCACCCTTCAATGCGGTCTGCAGGACCTCGCGGCGATCCAGGTGCGGACCTTTGGAGCGCTTACCATCCATCGTCGTTTCCTCCACCCGTTGTATTTTCTGGTATGCTCGGAGCGTAGTGCGATGCGAGCTTCATCGCCTGCCTAGACAATAAGATTACACGCCGTTCGGGAGCGAGTCACCAAGTGAGCCGGGCCACGCGGGCCGATACTGGCAATCCGCTTAACGTTGCGGCCGCACCGGCCGTGCTCGAGATCGAAGACCTCAAGACGCACTTCTTTACCGCCGCCGGGGTGGTGAAGGCCGTCGACGGGGTGTCCTACTCCGTGCGCGGCGGCGAGACGCTGGGCGTGGTTGGGGAATCCGGCTGCGGCAAGAGCGTGGCGGCCCTCTCGGTGCTGCGGCTGGTTGCCGATCCGCCGGGCCGTATCGTCGGCGGCGCCGTGCGCTTCGAAGGCCGCAATCTGCTCGATCTCGAAGAGCATCAGATGGAGGCGGTCCGCGGCAACGAGATCTCCATGATCTTCCAGGAGCCGATGACCTCGCTCAATCCGCTCTTCACCGTCGGCCACCAGATCGCCGAGGCGATCGCCGTGCATCAGGGGGTGAGCCGGCGCGAGGCCATGGTTCGGGCCGTCGACATGCTGCGGCGGGTGTCGATACCCCAGCCCGAACAGCGCGTGCACAGCTTTCCACACCAGATGTCGGGCGGCATGCGCCAGCGCGTGATGATCGCCATGGCGCTGTCGTGCAATCCCAAGGTGCTGATCGCCGACGAGCCGACCACGGCGCTGGACGTGACGATCCAGGCGCAGATCCTGGAGCTCCTGCGCGAGCTGCAAGCGGCCTATGGCATGGCCGTCGTCCTCATCACCCACGACATGGGCGTGGTGGCCGAGAACGCCGACCGCGTGATCGTGATGTATGCGGGCAGAAAGATCGAGGAGGCCGACGTCGACGACCTGTTCGAGCTGCCGGCCCATCCTTACACGCGCGGGCTGCTCGCATCCATTCCGCACCTGGACGAGGCGGCCAAGACGGCCACCGCGCGCACACGGCTCAACGAGATCAGGGGCATGGTGCCCTCGCTCGTGCAGCTGCCGCCGGGCTGCACCTTTGCGCCGCGATGCAACCTCGCTACCGACAGGTGCCGGGCGGAGTTCCCACCGCTGAAGCAGCATTGGCCGGGCCATTGGGCGGCCTGCTGGCATGCCGACCGCCTGCAGCAGGGGGCGCAATGAACCTGTCGCTGAATGGTGGATCGCCCGCCACCAATGGCCGGGCCGGGCGAGTCCCGCTGCTTGAGGTCCAGGACCTCAAGAAGCAGTTCCCGATCGTCAGAGGGCTGTTCTCGCGCGTCTCGGGGCAAGTGCGCGCCGTCGACGGCGTGTCGTTTCACATCGGGCCCGGGGAGACGCTGGGGCTCGTTGGCGAGTCGGGCTGCGGCAAGTCGACGGTCGGGCGCACGCTGCTGAAGCTGCTCGAGCCGAGCGCGGGTACCATCCGCGTCGACGGGATCGACATCACCGACTTCGACGCGCAGGCGATGCTGCCCTATCGCCGGCGCCTGCAGATGATCTATCAGGACCCCTACGCCTCGCTCAATCCGCGCATGCCGGCCGGCCAGATCGTGGAGGAGCCGCTCGTTATCCATGCCATCGGCGAGGCGGCGGAGCGGCGCGAGCGCGTCGGCTTCCTGTTCGAGCGAGTCGGGCTGCGGCCCGAGCTGATGAACTCGTTCCCGCACGAGTTCTCGGGCGGTCAGCGCCAGCGCATCGGCATCGCCAGGGCGCTGGCGCTCAACCCGGAGCTAATCGTGGGCGACGAGCCGGTCTCCGCCCTCGACGTCTCGATCCAGGCGCAGATCATCAACCTGCTGATGGATCTACAGGACGAGTACAAGCTTTCCTACTTGCTGGTGGCGCACGACCTCGCGGTGGTCCAGCACATCTCGCATCGCGTCGCCGTTATGTATCTCGGCCGCATCGTTGAGATGACCGAAAAGAAGCGCCTGTTCGAGATGCCGCTGCATCCCTACTCGGAGGCGCTGCTGTCGGCCGTGCCGATTCCGAAAGCGAGCGCCCGCCGACGCCAGCGCGTGATCCTCACGGGCGACGTGCCGAGCCCGATCAACCCGCCGGCGGGCTGTCACTTCCACACCCGCTGCCCCT
>Ga0111539_10012792_pt1 | contig 10500 bp, 18 predicted proteins | sample RhiMethybrSRZTD1_FD_79667 | JGI IMG/M metagenome (GOLD analysis project Ga0111539, IMG submission 79667) | Populus rhizosphere microbial communities from Tennessee, USA - Rhizosphere MetaG P. TD hybrid SRZTD1 (version 2) (version 2) | ecosystem: Host-associated > Plants > Roots > Rhizosphere >... | reverse complement strand
TCTGAACAAGCTACGAGCGTAGCCAACATAAGCAACGAAACATTCTTCATAGTGACTTTTCCTTTAGTTCAGAAAGGACTGATAGATACTCTGGCTCTTCCATATCAAGAAGTGCCTTAATTTGATCGGCTGGTGCTCGTCCTCTCAACAAAAGCATCCATCCCAATTCTGTTATGTGATACCCATCATACCACATAATGAGTCCGACATTCTCTAACTGAATGTATTCCTCATTCGTTAGCTCTTGATGACCATATCTCTCTAGAAGATCTCTCATGGTTCAAATCTCCGCGCCATTTTCATAATGGCATCTCGTGGAACCTTGTGGGTATTGCGCTTCGTGCAAAGATCGATGTAGTCTTCGAAGTCATATTGCGTACCTTCCATACCCGGAAAGAGACGTTCCCTACCAACAAGAACTTCCTCAACCTCATATCCGTAGGTCTTGGCCAAGTCTTTATAGGGTCTCATTTCTTTGTGGGTCGTATTGGTATTGTCGATATAGACAAACTCAACACCGGCTGCCATCATGCGCGCCGCCTTGTCTTGGTTGGCCTGATGGTTGACGCCAAGCTTCGACGCATCGAACACGTAGTTGCCATTAGCATCCAAGAACTGATCGTCCGTAGAGCACACGGCGATACTGCGCGCTCCCGACGCAAGAGCGCCGAGAGTTGCAGTCTGAACATAGGTTGACTTTCCACCACCAGGAAGACCACGCATAATGATGAGCTTCTTCATATCAGTATTGTATCACAACTAGATGAAATGTCAAGTGTATTACTTGAAAGATGCCTTGTTGCTTTCTCCATCCGACGCCTGAATGCCTAGGTCGGCGAGCTTAGCATCAAGCGTGTATCTATTGTTGCCGCGCTTTACGTAGTCCCTAATCCCCACACTGTTCAGTCTAAATGCTTCACTCATCAACGCTGCCTGGGTGATCTCTTTAGTGCTGAAAGTTGTATCGAACAGAGTAGCATCAAGCTTAAGGGTATTGATCCAGAGATTACGCGCGTCATCATGATCGAGTGCGTTCAGTCTCAAGAAATCAAAACACCGTCCAGGTCGGATCAGCGCAGAGTCGATTTCTTTCACCGTTTGATTGGTAGTAATGATAATCTTGATCTTGCCTTGTGTAAAAATGCCATCGCTATAGCTCAGTAGCTGAGTCATGAATGTGCTCTCGGCATTCTTTCTACGTGGCAGCAAACTAATGTCCAGATCATCAAAGATAACCAGATCATAGCTTTCGCTAGTGAGCCAACTCCAAAGCTCACCCTCTTCCATCACGGCGGGATCTTTGATATAGGCAATGCTTTCGAAGCCACCGTGTGCGATGATATACTTAACGAAAGTCGTCTTGCCCACGCCCGGCGATCCAAACAACATCAGCACGGGTTCGTTTGCGTTATTGTATTGATGAATCAGTTTGTTGATATCAATATCGGGATACAGATCGGGATAGATGCCAATGAAATCATTCGTGTTGATATACAACTCTCTCTTAGACAATCCATTCTTTCTAGAGATGTAGAAGTATGAAAGATCAAGAGAGCTACCACTATTAATATCAGTGGTGGGAATCTTGTCCAAGAATTGGAGTAGGACATCATGACTACTATTAGTAGTAGCCAGCAGATGGATGGTGTAAGACTCGTGTGGCGGTTCCTTAATGAACACCACGATCTCATGACCATCAAAGTTGATCTCAGCATAATAGGCATAGTCGCCCTTAAGCTTAGTCATCTTGGGGTTCAAACTAGACAAAAACGTTACGACATTATTGAAATGCCTCTTCCTAAATGAAATCAACTCAAGATGGATAAAGCCCCGATCTTGGTATAGATTCAGGAATGGAAGAAACTTAGACAGTTCGCCAACACTATCAAAGTTGGGAGCTATAACAATATTGCCCTGTTTATTTGCAGTCACAAAGCCCTTATTACGTGGTGCTACTGGCCACATCTGTATTTTCTAGAGTGTCATTATCGATCCACACGACTTTGGTTTTACCACCATGTCCATGGATCGATCTGAGGTTTCTGATGTTGCGGAAGAACGTGATGCTTGTCTTGTGCGACAGCCATTGCATCGCAACAGCGCCATCATCAAACTCTACACCCTCCGCAACCCTTCCCGTGCCACTTACTCCACTCTCATCCTCAGTTCGTTGTAGATAGAATCTACGCATATTGTCCTCTCATTAGTATCCGCTCAAAATCTGAGCGGAGGTTTCGTTTATTTCAATCACGACCGGAGGTCGTGCGGTCTCATAATCTCTATCAAGAGTTGATACGTTTGCATACAACTTGCCATCAGGCAAAAGCCTGACGAGACCACGAGCCTCATGGATGTGACCACAGATGGTCAACTTCAATTTCTTCAACTGCTGTGTGCGCCTCAAAAGATCCGTTGATCCAAGTCTTTCGTCTGAGTTACCATTTCCACCTTCGTCTGCGCAACCATATGCGGGACCATGGCAGATCAATACATCAGTGTCGTCATCGATCCATCCATAAACATCTCGCAGCTTTGGCAGGCTATTGCTGCTAAATGGCTGAGTGTCACTTTCCTCACCATTGAATCCCCAGTCGTGAAACCATGGAGTGTATGGAGTCCCGTAGAACTTCACACCATCAATGGTGATAGACTTGTTCTCTAGGTAGTGGATCGAATCATCGTAAGTGTTCACCAACAGATCCCTGATGGAAGGATCATATTTACGGTGATACTTGTCACAAGACAATTCGTGATTACCGCACACGAATACTTTATGTCTTGCTGGTTGTTGCTTGAGCCATGACAGGAAATCACAGACCTCGCCAAATCTTCCTACCCACGAGAAGTCTCCAGCGTGAACGAGAACATCGCACTCAGGAATGGTTACCTTGGCGTGCTTCGTGTGCGTGTCGCTAATTGCTACAATTTTCATGCGCCTACACCAGTAGTGATTTCGAATACCTTCTTGCCTTTTCTTTTACCCAAACAGACGTGCTCCATAGGATACGTGTGGGTAAAGAATCCCAACCCATCTTCGTCTGGATAAACTTCCAGATCCCCATGGAGGTTAATCATCTTCTGTAGAAGGTCTTGGATCTCGGATGCTTTCATGCTGTATTATATCCTATCCTATCTAGTTGTCAAGTCTTTTAGACAAAACCTTTCTTATCGAGACAGACACCGCATCTTGGTGATCTGCATCTCATTATTTCCTGTCCGGGCACCCATTGTTTTTTCTCATCATCCCATAACTTTCCTGGATATGAAAGCTCGATTGTCTTCGTGTTGATCTTAGTGACTCTTCCCGCTGTTGGCGGCGAGCCATAGAAATAAGCATCGCCTATCTCAATGAGGTTGCCGAAGTAGTCTACTAGTGGCTTGGCCATAATTGTAACAGCGGTGGGATTTGCACCCACAAGCACTACGTTTTGAGCGTAGTAGGTATGCTAGTTCCCGTCACGCTGTCATGATGTTAGCAAGTCTTTGTACTTAGTCATCAGTCGCTTCAACTCTTGCTTCTCTTTTGCTTCTTTATTCTTCTTGGCGGCAATCGCAGCCTTCTTAGCGCGCTCTTTGGCTACCTCTTTCTTTGCGCGATACTTCGCTTCGCGTATGAGCCGCTTGGAACACTCATCGTCTGTTTCAGATCTGTAACCATAGAGAATGAAGTCGTCGGGATCATCATAGTTCGACACTCCATCTATGTAGAAGTCAGTGTGTCTTGGATACTTCGTGCTAAAGGCTTCAAGATTTTTGATCATGATCTTGAGATCGCCCTCTAGGACACACCTATCCAGATACTCTAGTTGTTCTCTAACTTGTTTCTTGTTTGTCATAATATTGGTGACCCGGGTGGGATTCGAACCCACACTGTATGGCTTCTAAGACCATTGCCTCCTGCCGTTGGGCTACCGAGCCGTATTCTTTACTCCAAATGTTTCTGTTTGTGAGTGACAATTAGGACAAAGGAACCGAAGGTTCTCTACCTTATTGTTTAGCCAATCACCATCGATATGATCTACTTGTAACACAAGTTTCTTGCCTTGCCATTCGTTTGAAACTGGACATAGAGAGCATTTATGCTCTATGCCAGATTCTATTAATGCTCTTCTAAGATGTTCTGCACTAGTCTTGCGACCGTTGTATTTATCATAGACGAGAATGTCTTTTGCCGCCAATCGATTTAAGCTTCTTAGCTTCTTACTCCACCCCTGTCCTGTAAAGTGTGAAGTATTGACGCCTAATTTAGTTGACATCTTTCTAATATGAGCATGCATACCGCCACTTTGTTTTACTTTGAGGTAGCGCAACATACCAGCATATGAATAGCTAGCGTTGGCTGCCTCTTGCAAAACTTGCTTGGTATACTTGTTCATAAATGGTACTCCCAGAGAGGATTGCACTCTCGCTTTCGCCTTGAGAGGGCGATGGTCTACTACTAACCTATGGGAGCATGGTACCAGAAACGGGAATCGAACCCGTACCGTCCGCTTTGAAAGAGCGGTGACCTAACCGTTAGTCTATTCTGGCTTAATCTCTCGTTCTGGAACTTTACGTTCCTCCAACCATTCCGTGTATTCTTTTGGCGTCCAACCTAAATACTCACAGAGGGATAGAGGAGCATCTGAATTGTGCCACTCTTCTATTCTGCGTTCGATTGATTCTCGAATTGTTTTAAGTCGTTCGTCCATTAGAATCTCAATACCCCGCCTATGTAGAACACAGGATTCATCTCATCCCAGGGATCGATCTTCTGATCGTTACTATTCCTGTATTCCTCTAGGAGTTTACTATCTTGATATACACTATCTCTGTAACCAAATTCCAAAGAAACTTGATTACTAGCATAGTATATCACACCTAGACCCAGAAGCAACTCTTCTTTGTGAATTATTTCACCACCCAGATAAGGTCTGAGGCTTCCACGCGGACTAAAGAATACCTTAGTCTTAGGGCCTATCTTTGGATCAAGCGCTGGTTTAGTATTAGTCCCCCAGCCGATGTATGTATCGGGCAGATCTGGTCTGCTCAAACGATACTCGACGCAACTAGAAAGCAGAAGCGTTAGGAGGAGTGATTTCAGGATTAAGAAGATCGTATAGTGTTTTGAGTTGGCCATTTTGGCATGCATTGAAAACTTGTTGTCGCTTTTCCTGTGGCAATCTATCCCATTCGGCAAAGATATCAAGTATGACGCGAGCGCCAACTTTATAACCTTTAGAGGCATACTTTATGCAACGTCGCATAGTCGCAATTGGATGTGCCATCTTGACAAGACGCACTCTTTGCTGTGCCTCGCAGATTGTAAAGAGGTTGCTAACGTAGCCCTTGAGTTTATTCTCGGGGGTGATGACTAATGCTGCCTGACAGATGCTGATATCAAATCCATCTAGAACATCGAAGATGTTGCCGACTCTATTGCCCCTGGGTTTGATAAGCTGAATGTTAATTCCGCCAACATCGAACTCTGCCGTGTTGGGCGGATTCATCGTTACGGCGTGATGAGACTCTAGAGCTATGGTGAATTTCTCTTTCCTTAAGAGCCATACGCACTTATCATAGGACTCTTCGTTCTCAAAGAATATATCGATATCACCAGGACATGGTGTGGTATCATTAGGACTCAACACCCAGCGCGCAAAACCACCAGCAATGAAGCATTTGACGCCATCGTTTCGCAATAGGGCCATAAGTCCAATAACAGCATCGCCACTCCGCTTGGGAGCGACGACGCTGTATGGATGCCTAACGATTTCGTCCATGTCTTCGTTCACTTAGTCACAGGCTCTGAATTGGTTGCTCGACGGCGGATGTTATCAAAGACATCTAGATGAGTAAACTCACCATTCTCAAATACAGTGCGCATGAGATCGACGTGGCTATGTGCACTAAAGTCTTCCATACGAATAGTCTGAATATGCTCACCAGTGGTGGCGTCTTCGACTAGCGTAATACGTCCGCCCTTCGAGTTCTTTGTTGGGTCACTCTTGGGGCGCTTGAAAACATCGTGCCATCGCCCATTCTGCTCGATCGCGCTACACTTGAATGCAAACCGCTGAGTGTCGCGATCTACCTTCTGTAGCAAGCCACCGCCCATACCGAACGCCACATTGTCCAGCGACCAGCCAGCAGCCACCATAGCATTAATTACGTTTCTAATTGTCTCTGGCTCACAACCATCACCCTGGATTACGCGCACCTTATCATTGAGCACTTTGTAACCCTTGCTGTTGGTATAGACGCCGAAGGCTTCGCCAAGACGGTTCAGAACATTTAGGACAGAATAGACAATCTCGCCGCTGTCAGGACGCACTACAAGCACACCATTACGCCTAAGGATGTCTTCCTTTAGTTGCTTGCCCCAGAGATTGGTGCAGGCATTGTCGATATCAAAGCTATCGCTTACACAGGCAACAAGACCTTCTGGGTATTGTCTCAACATGTTGCGATAAGCATCTACTTCGCACGACTCACCCCATGAAGTGATAGTGCTATGCTCGCTAGCTGGGATTGAGAATCCAGCCATGCCAGCATCATAGTATTCCATGCCGACGCCAAGCGCCGCGATGGTATCCGTTCCCTTGAAGTTAACAAGGTGGGCAAGGCCGCCAATGCCCGCAGATTCGACGCTCGACACACCCCTGAATCCGAAGTCGTGCAGCTTGAAGTCGATCAGGGCGGGGTTGCCGGTCTTCTCCAGGGCTGCCAGGATCAGTTCGCGACAGTAGTTGCTCTGCGTTGCTACGGTAGTTGGATACCATACCTGCACGAGAAGCGTCTCAAGGAAATTCGTAAGCCAGAAACACTTAGGATCAGTGTTCTCAATAGTCATCAGAACATTTCCGGTTGGGACTCGCGTTCCCTCGGGGACCGCACGAATGCGGATGGGAAGGAAGCCATTATACTTATCGATAATATATTGCCATCCTTCGCGATTGAACGTGCCCTCGGCACCACCCATATGGATGCGCGCTACGCTTGCTGCTTGCTCAAGCTTCTCCTGCGTCACCACCTGACCTTGAAGGTATCGGCGGATGAAGTATTGAAGTCCGAAGAAAACGGTGTATGGAAACTTGGCACCAACACGACTCTCAAAGTATGAGAATACAGTTTGTGTGCCTGGGGGATATTGGCGATAATGACTCAGCTTGTAACTGTCGGTGAGTAAGATGATATTGTCATGTAAACGAATCATGATTTGCTCCTTATTTAGGTGACCAAATTTGAGATCGAACAGCAACAAGCCGATCAATCCATTCATTAAACTCTCTAAGTGAGAGTGTCTTCTTAGCGTTATTACAAATCTTGCAACACGCCACACAATTGTCATAGACATATCCTACATTGTTATCGACACGATCGATTCCATTATGGTGGTATTGTCCGTTGTATCTAGTAGATATACTTTTAGTTTGGTTACTAGGCTCTTGATTGCAGTAATAACATAGCTTTTGTGTAAGCTGTATGAACTGCTCAAATGTAAGATCAAAGCTCAGTCTGCGTTTTGTTGCACCCAGTCTATAACCATGCCATAGTTGTTTCGCAGCAGCCATTCCTGGCTCAATTCTTAGTGTAGGTTTTGGTCGTCTCACTACCTCTCTATTGTAGCATCCACAGCTTGTAGCCCTACCTTTTGCAACGAAGTATGGACGTGTTACTTTAACAGTACCACAAACACATTGAAAGGTCCATCTTTTATGAGTGCCTTTGGTATTCTTTCCATCTTGATCTTCCTTGGCCAAGAGGGTTAGTCTACCATAGGTTTGACCTACTTGAAGATCATTAGTTTTCATGTGCCAAGTGCGCTAGCACCATCTCCATGATGGGTCTATGTTGTGGAACCAGATCAGAAAGGTTAAGACGAAGGTCTGCTAGATTGAAGAACTTCGCCTCACTAAGATCATCCTTGCCCTCAACGACGCCGTAGAGGTAATCGCAGATGAATACGGTTGTCATAATCTTATCGACTTCTTTGCGATAGCGCCAGTCGTCAACAATCATTGAGCCTATGTATTGTGGTGAACTAATGCCGCACCCAAGCTCCTCATTTGCTTCTCTAGATGCAGCGAGATCAAACGACTTGTCCTTAGAAGGATCTACGAATCCACCAGGGAATCGCCATAGACCACTTGGATCAGACTTCTTACGTCCAAGGATAATCTTGGTTGGCATCACAGTTCCGTAGGTGCCCTGCGCCTCGTGTTTGATGACTGCGATGTCAACCGTAGCAAAGATGGCATGGTGTCGATTGTGTGCAGCATAGATAACGCCACGGCGAAACTCTGGATTCGAACGAACTTCATCCGATACAGCCTTGCGGATCTCAGAACCAGAAACGTTCTTTGCCGTATCAAGTTCGATAGTTGGATACTTACCGCTGTAGTGAGGAATGAATGCATCCCTTGATCCATACAGGATAGCGGTGCCAACGCCCAGCACTTCGTCGATCCTTTCATCAACAGAACGAGACCAGTCCTTATCAGACGGCATGTCGTGGACAGGAAGAACGATCACATCTGGATAGGCTTCCCGCATCATGATGGCGCGGGAGAAGTAGTCCAATGGATTGTTCCTTGTGACAAGCACGCTAGGTGTGCTGCCCAATAGGATAAGCACCCTTCGATGCTTTGCGCGGACACTATCAATCAACGCGCGATGACCTTCGTGAAGATCATGAACCTGGAAACGTCCAATGATGACGCCCAACTCCGCTCCTGCCGTCTTAACATCCATGTTTGAACCCCTTTTCTAGGTGGATTGCTATTCTGTTATACCCTAACTTGTGCCATTTGGCAGGCTTTTTCCAGCTTCTTTGTTGAGAAGCTTTATGCGTAACCATTCGCAATCTGCTACAATCTGACGCATCAAAGCATGCTGCTTAATAGACTCTCTAATGTCGCCCATCGCTCTATGCGCAACGCTTGTTGTTGGCGAAAAGATATGAGGAAAGCCAACCTTATAGACACTTACATCTAGTTGTCGATAGTGCAGCATCTTCTCCAGATCGGGCATCCATTCCTTAAGCGCATCGCGATCGTAAGAGATACTACTACCTGCAATCACAAAGATCGTATTTGGATCTTTCTTGAGATGCCGCTTAAGCATGACGATGAGTTCGGTTTCGATTTCTGTGACTGCGCGCCGCCCCCAAGCCTTGGGTAATGGTGTGCTGATGCGCTTGACCTCATCTAGAAGACCATTCTTCTCATGCATCTCGCGTGCCTTATCCTCAAGGATATCCTCAATCCACGATATGTCGTGTGGGATAACGCCCTCCGTGGACTCAATCTCGTTGAGTTCAAGATCGGTGAGCACTACTGCATACTCTAGTAGTTCTCCTACACCATGGCGAATGTCGAGGCCCGTAGCCTCAAAGTCCAACCAGAACAAAATAGTGCGTGCGGTCATCCTGTTAGATCCTCGTCATCGATGTAGCCGATCTTATGAAGGGCGAGACCTACCTCTGGCCAATCTTCATTAAACAGAAGATCCGTGATCTCGTCTTCATACTCAGTATCAATAAGGTCTTGCGCCATGCGAGCAAGCCATTCAATGCGCTCATCCTCGTTCAGAGACTCGCGCTTGTCCCTCCATTGATCCCTAAGTGTCATTCTTCGCTCTCCTGCTTCTTGGCACGAGGCTTACGACCACCAGCGATCTTGTTCTGCATCTTGCGCGTATCAGTCTTCAAACGCTTGAGCGTTGAATACCAACATGGGTCGGTCATCAGAACCTTGAGGGTTCGTGCGCGCGACTTGTCATGCGCCTTGGTGCCGGCATAGTACTCGGCTTCCCAAAGTTGGGCTGCCCATTTACAAAATGCGAATTCTTCGCGCTTCTTCTTGCCTTCGCCACGAACAACCTCTAGGGTCTTGTCATCAGTTTGAGTCATTGTGTTCCTTTCAGTAACCAGGGTCATAGTCGCTATAGTCGATACGGAATCCAAACTCCGAGTCAGGATCTCGCACGATGTCCAGCATGAAGTTTGTATCGAACATGATTTGGAAATCGCCATCCAGAGCATTGACAACTGTCAGTGCCTTGATACACGCAACATGATGTGGATCTTTGGGCATGGTATTGTCCACATACTTCTTGGTCGTGTGATCCCAATGCCTATGCGCCCAACTAAATCTCTCACCAGTCATTAGCTTGCGAAGATCGTCATCCTCATCCATACACTCAAACAAAGAGTCAGGATCATACACATCAACAGCTACAGTTTGGCTGTGTGTGCAAGGATCGCCATCGTTAAAGCTAGGAGTAGAACCACGAACACGAATCAGATTCAGTTTCGGCATCTCGGCAAAGATGACAGAAAGAACTTCGTTCACGTTCTTCGTGGCAACAACTTTGCGATTATCGCTCATCGCCTTAGCTCTCTCAAACAATTCATCTAGCTTGTTCATTGTGTTTCCTTTGTGTTGGTCGCCTAGAAGGGAGTTGCACCCTTATGTTACTGTTACGGTTTCTATCGTGTATAAGACGAAGCCGATACTA
>Ga0111539_10012790_pt1 | contig 10501 bp, 9 predicted proteins | sample RhiMethybrSRZTD1_FD_79667 | JGI IMG/M metagenome (GOLD analysis project Ga0111539, IMG submission 79667) | Populus rhizosphere microbial communities from Tennessee, USA - Rhizosphere MetaG P. TD hybrid SRZTD1 (version 2) (version 2) | ecosystem: Host-associated > Plants > Roots > Rhizosphere >... | reverse complement strand
CGAAAAGTATCCGAACACTATTGACAAGGACCTCCAGATATTGCGCGAGGCGGGTACTGACATTGTTTATATCCCAACAGTAAACGAAGTTTATCCTGAGGGCACTAAGGACCTTGAGCATTACGACCTCGGATATCTTGAGACGATTCTCGAGGGACATTACAGGCCAGGGCATTTCCAGGGCGTTTCACAGGTGATGTCGAGGTTGTTAAGAATAGTTTTACCAGATCAATTATTCATGGGACAGAAGGATTACCAGCAATGCATGGTAATTCAGAAACTACTTCATCTTACGCAACTTGATCAGCACATCAGTTTGCAAGTATGCCCCACCGTTAGGGAAAGTGATGGCCTGGCCATGAGTAGCCGCAACCTCAGGTTAAATGTTCAGGAAAGGAAAATAGCTGTTGGGATCATCAAGGCGCTTGAGTTCGCAAAGCGTGAAATTGTGCCCGGCGATTTGACCCGGCTGGAAATTGAGGCCACTACCCTTCTTGCCGGCAGCGGATTTAAGGTGGATTATTTTGAAATTGCAAAGGCCGATTCACTTGAATTGATCAATGATTGGGACGGACACACGAAACTTGTTGCTTTAACGGCTGCCTTCCTTAACCAGGTGCGACTCATAGACAATATGCTCTTGAATTGAAACCGTTTGGTGTTTCGAGTTTAGAGTTTTGAGTTTCGAGTTCATGAACTCGGCTGTTGTTGATTATTAAGGAGCTTCACCATTTAATTTGAAGTCTACGAATTTGAGATTGAAAACACAAAACGCGAAACACGAAACTCGAAACACGAAACTCGAAACACGAAACTCGAAACTGTATATCTTTGCGCGGCTATGGAAATTGAAGTTTTGAAATCAAAAATTCACAGGGCGGTCATTACTGAAGCTAACCTCAACTATGTGGGTAGTCTTACGTTGGATGAAGACCTGATGGAGGCAGCGAATCTTATCGAAAATGAGAAGGTCCAGATTGTGAATGTCAACAATGGCTCTCGTATTGAAACTTATATTATCAAAGGCAAGAGAGGTTCGGGTGTGTGTTGCCTGAATGGCCCTGCTGCAAGGAAAGGCGCAGTAGGTGACGTGGTCATTGTGATCTCATATGCCACCATGGATTTTGAAAAAGCAAAATCGTTCAAACCATGGATCATTTTCCCAAAGGAAGGAAACAAGCTGTAACGAAACTTTACATTGCCGTAAAGGCCGGCTTCTTTATTTTGTGATATGAACAAAAAACTGCGGGCATATCTCCAATATGGTTTCTTCATTGCACTGGCCGCGTTTTTTGTTTGGTTGAGCCTGCACAACGTGAATGCGGAAAAGTGGGAAAAATTGAAGGAAGCAATTGTTCATGCCCGCCTCTGGGTGTTCTTTCCTGTACTTTTTCTTTTACTGCTTAGTCATTGGGTCAGAGCTCTTCGCTGGAAGATGCTGATCGAACCTCTTGGGTATCGTCCCTCTAACATCAATACTTTTTTTGGAGTTATGGTAGGATACCTGGTGAATTTGGGCGCACCCCGACTTGGTGAAATCATCAAGTGTACTGTATTGGCCAGGTATGAAAAAATTCGGGCGGACAAACTTGTTGGAACAATAGTAGCCGAGCGCGCTTTTGATTTGCTTTCACTGGTGATTGTATCAGCAATTACCATTGGATTGGAGTTTAAGACTATTGGCGCATGGACAGGGGATTGGTTAGAGTCTGTTTATACTTCCAGCGAAGGGAAATTCTCGCCAACCCGCTTGGTGATTGTAATTGGATCAATTGCAGTAGTGATCTTTGTGCTACGACTACTCCTCACCCGTTTCCTTCACATCAATTTTGTTCAGAAATTTAAAGTGATACTGAAAGGAATCTGGCATGGATTAACGAGTATTCGTTTGGTAAGAAACAAATTATTGTTCCTTTTTTATACCGTCGCCATTTGGACACTCTATGTTGTAAGTACCCTCATTGGATTTGATGTTTTAAACCAAACAAGCAATCTTGGAATTGGTGCAGCATTTTCCGCGTTAATCATGGGGAGCATTGGTATGATCTTCTCACCAGGGGGCATCGGCGCTTATCCATGGTTTATCCAACAAACGGTTTTATTGTATGGCATTCCTGAAGAGCCTTATGGACAAGCATTAGGTTGGCTGCTTTGGTTGGGCCAATTCATCATCTTTGTAGTGTTTGGTGCACTAAGTTTTATATTACTTCCCACCTTCAATAAGAAAAAAAATGCGCAAGCCGGAGATTATTGAGCCAAAGATTCATACGCTACCTGAAATGGTTCGCAGACTCTCGCAAATCAGGTTCCTTGGTAAAACAGTGGCATTCACTAATGGCATCTTTGATATTATTCATCAGGGGCACATATTTTCTTTATCACAAGCCGCTAAAGAGGCAGACTATTTAATTGTGGGCCTGAATTCAGATGCATCCACCAAACGACTAAAAGGAAATTCAAGGCCCGTGAATGACCAACATTCGCGAGCGATTGTTTTATCGGCCTTATTAATGGTTGATGCTGTTGTCATTTTCGAAGAAGATACTCCACTTGAATTGATCAAAGCCCTGATGCCAGATGTATTGGTAAAAGGAGGAGACTACACAATTGAACAAATTGCAGGCGCCAAAGAGGTCATCGCAAATGGAGGCAGGGTTGTGGTAAATGAAATCAAGGAAGGATTCTCCACAAGCTCAATCATACAAAAAATCAAGCATTGAGTTTTACATCACCATTCCATATTTCGTCATTATGTTGAGGTCTTTGTTGTTTAGCTTCATCCTCTTGAGAACTTCATTATCCTTATTTACTTCATTGCTCCATATCTTAATTGTTTTTAGTTTTGGAAGGTGTTCAATCGCCGAAACATCTTTCAAACCATCGCCAATCAAACTCAATTCTTCCAGGTTAACCAGATTGGCAAAACTTGAGGGAATCGCCTGAGCATTTTCAATATTACCGAGGTCAAGAAATTTTAGGTTAGTGAATTCACCAAAACGATCGTCAAGCGTATTAATTCTCTTACCGAATATTCGCAGGTATTCCAATTTCTTTTGTGTGAACATCCAGTCGGGTAATTTTTCGGGAATACCATAATTGAAATGCAGGTATCTCAAGTTCCCGGAAGCGCAAAAGCCTTTGGGTACGTAAGTGTAAACGGGACCTGTTCCCCCTTTAAACATCTCAAGGTACTGCAGATTCCAACTGGCAAACGCATCTGGAATGGAGTCTTCATCCATGTTATCCACGCGTAGGTACTGTACATTCTTGCAATCAGGAAAAAGTTTTTGACTACTGCCTTTGGCAAGTACTAACCTGTTCACGTCATTTGGCCTTAAGTATATAGCAGATGGAGATGCTTCATAAAATATTTCAGATAATATCAGTTTCTCATATGGAATAAGCTCGCGTCTTACCACCACGATAGGCTTTTTGATCGTAAATGAGATAGTGTTGGACTCAAGTTTAAAATCTTGCCGATCCTGCAACAACTTGGGATCAACATATAATATCTCAATGTTATCCTTTAATTGTTCATATTTCAATTTGATCTCGTAATCACCCTCCACGTCCAGGTTCCACTGGTACGTACTCACCCTAACACTATCTCCTGGATTAAGATCAATCAGATCAGACTTTTTGAACTTCCGATCTGGTCGTTCTACGAATTTATAAGGGCTTACGGATTGTTTATTCTTCATCAACACCCATGTATCGTTGTCAGTCTTCCACATGGCATAAGGTGTCGGTTTTGTTATTTTCATTACACGATTCGAAACATTCTTTAAAAACCCGCGCATAATGATGTCTTGTTTATAACCCACTATCGAGGAAGAATCCACATAGGTCACTAATTTCAATTCATCTTGTGCAGAAGATTTTAAGGCGGGAAGGCTAAGAATTGCTAAAAGGACAAATGAAAACAAGTGGTTGGGTTGCGTTTTGATAGGCATACGTGGGGTAATTTGGAGTTGAATATACAGCGCGCTAAATTGATTTGCAAATGAATAGACGATTAGTAAAAAGAGATTGAACAAACCCCACTTGTTGCGAACAATCCTAAACTAGTTAGATCTTAATAGGCAACTGGCAATGGGCAATTTAAATATTCGAGGCAGTCCTAATTTAGTTAGTCCTAGTCTTGATTTGCCAATTGCAAATTGCCAATTGTAAAAGGCGGCTTCGAATAAATAATTAAAGGATTTGAGTTTGGTGCTGCTTTGCCTGTTGCCAATTGCCTATTGCCTATTCCGGAGCGTGAAGTGGAATCGCAATACCACGAACTAATAATACATTCTCTCCACTTCCATCACAATGGACTCAATCACCCGGTCTTCACCGGCGGCATCATATGATTGTTTGAGATTGCTGCCGAAAACAAAGGCAACGGTTTGCCAGAAGCGGGCGGTGAAGCTGCCCTTATATTCGCTGATGAGTTCGTAACAATTGTTACCAGTTTGGCGGTTGATCAGTTTCATCAGTACTCTTCCCTGGTAAACTGATAGATCTGACAGAGGATCCGCAAATTCTTTTTTTAATTCCTTCTCTCTTGTTTTGAGGTAAGTTTTTCTGTCGCTTTTATTGGGGATACTTGCAAGTTTTGCGTTGATATCATTGATGATGGCGCCTGCTCTTCTCGCATATGGATACGTCACATATACTGCATTTCTTAACCTCGTCCATTCAGCCTTTTTCTTTTTCTGTGCAGGTGAAAAATATCCATCCACCCATACCCATTCCAATGTTTGTGCTGGAATGGTATCACCCTTGTATATTATTGTATTTACGAGAATGGTATCATTCTTTCCCTGTTTTCCTTCCTGGCCGAACACAGTGATTGACAAGGTTGGCAACAATAAAAGCAGCAGAATGTACTTCATATGGGATCGATGGCCGCGCATTGCCTACTAAAATAACAAGAATCCAGTGTTTATACTAATCAGACAAGATTGGTAACCGAATAGCTGTGTTAAAAATGGGTGAAGTTGACCTTAATCAGCCAATTTATTCTGTACCAGTTTAATTCGGCGAATGATGCTCATTCCAAAACCAACCATCATAATCAAGGTGCCAAGCCATACCAGTCGGATAAAGGGAAATTCCAGAACTTTTAAAGCCACGAATGGTACCAGGTTCGAGGACTCTTTGACGCTGATAGCTATCTTATTATTACTTATCACCCGGTCGAAGCTAATAGCAAGGTTTTGGGATATCACAGTGTCTAAAATCTTTTCAACACCTTTATTCGCCTTAAAGGCAAACAAGGGACGAGCCTTATATCGAACACTGTCTTTGCTCACAACTGTAAGACTTGCCATTAAAGCCGTATCAGTGGGTTTAAACTGATACTTGTCATTTCGTGGATTGATTACAACTGAGTCGAGAATAATAAAACCGGAAGAGTAAAAAACCGTGTCTCCTGCACTTAAGGGATGCTGATAAAACTTTGATGTGTCTTTATCCCTGTCAAGTTTATCGGCGTAACTGATGTAAGTAAAAATATCCTTGTTCCAAAAATGCCTGGCGTCGGGATTATTGGAGAAGCCTTGCTGCCCTTTTGAATTCCTGATCAGGTTCGGATATAAATAAAATGAATCATTGTTGTTCTTCTTCTCAAATAAGATCTTGAAATAAGTGATCTTACCATCCTTATTTGTAGAATCACCGTTTACAAAAGTTGTTCGGTACTTTCCTAAATCCGTTCTTATGCCCTGGAAAAGCGTTTGATTCTCCATTGGGTTCTCCTTCGATTTTGGATCGAAGGGAAGCGCAATGGTGGTGTTTTGTGAGAGGATTTCTTTTTTAGAGGAAGATATAAGTACTCCCACCAGGAATAGTCCAAAACCAACATGGGCTACCGACGCTCCGGCAACCGCAAGCTTGCCTTTTAATCCAGTCCATATATAGGCAGCATTTGCTATTACGGCGTACACAGCTGAAAACAATGCCAGGTGAATAGCAGCAAGAAATCCTAATCCATATTTATCGTAGTGAATATTGCCAAAAACACTGATTGAACCGGCAACTAAAATTGACAAAATCGTAGGTATGCCGATTTTTCTAACAAAATATTCCCTCGATGTGTTCTTGTATTTGAGATGCTGTGAAACTGCAGTGAGCAATCCCAGTAGTATTGCAACAAAAATCTGTATCCTGTTGTATCCAAATTCAGCATCTTCCCCAATGGTCCATTTCTTATCAAAGATTTTATTGAGGACCGGAAGTGATGTTGCTGTTATGATGAATATGGCCGACAAGAAAAGAACCAGTGATCCAATAAACATCCAGAATTCCCTTGAATATGAACTTTCTTCTTTCTTAATATGTGGAATGTTTTTATATCGAAGGATATACAACACCAAAGCAGGAATCCCAAACACTGCCATGAATGCCATTAATTGAAAATTCATTCCCAGGTCTGTAAAGGCGTGCACAGATGTGTCACCCAATATGCCCGACCTTGTAAGAAAGGTTGAATATAAAATCAACAGGAAGGTCAGAATATAAAAGAAGTAGGTTGGTCGAAGCGAATGACCCGTACTGTTATAGATCACTTGTGTATGCAGTCCTGCAACGAGGATAAGCCAGGGCACGAACGAGGCATTTTCCACCGGGTCCCAGGCCCAATATCCTCCAAAGGTTAAGGACTCGTAGGCCCAAATGGCTCCCAACATAATGCCGATTCCCAGGACAGCAGCGGAAAACAAACTCCATGGCAAGGCAATCTTTGTCCAACCACCGTATTCCTTTTTCCAAAGTCCTGCAATGGCAAATGAGAAAGGAACAATAGTAGAAGCAAATCCTAGAAATAATATGGGTGGATGGATAACCATCCAGTAATTCTGTAAGAGTTGGTTAAGACCACTCCCATCATTGACGAGCGTTAAGTAATCTGCTCGAAGTGCGCCAGTTTCAATGTCCTTAAATGCAGGCGCGTTATCCAGCATGCCCAACTCGCGCAACAATAAGAATGGGTTGCTTCCCACCTTGGAACCAAAAACGTACAGGCCAATGATCATCGTTGCCAGGCAAGCTTGCGCGAAACTTATTACAGTCATCACGGGGGCTTCCCACCTTTTGGAAGTTCTCATCAGCACCAATCCCAATACGCAATGCCACATTGTCCATAAAAGAAAGCTTCCCTCCTGTCCTTCCCATATACAGCTAAGCAAGTATTTTACAGAAAGCGCTTTTTCCGAATGATTCCAGGCGTAAAAATATTCGAACCTATGGGTCGAAACTATAAAGAAGATGATCGAAAAAACGGAGAATACGGAGAATACATCAATTCCAAAACACAAACGTCCGAATTGCTTCCATCCATTCGCGTCCAGTGGATTCTTTGCATTCGCAGATTTGAAATAGGCTATCGTTGCCAGTATAGAAGCAACAAAGGAGATCAAAATGAACAAATGCCCAAGTTGTCCGGGCCATAACAGTTCTCCCGCATACTTCATGTTAATGAGAGGTTTGATTCAGATTATTGCTGGCTGCCTTCGGATCGTCTTTATATTTGGATGGACATTTGATGAGGATTCCATCTTTCTTCCTGATTTCGAATACTTCGCCATTCATTTTACCACTAATCACCAGTCGCTCTGCCTTTTCCATATCGTATGGCTTTTCGTAATAATAAACTACTTTGGCCTTGTTGCCTAAGGTGTCTGTTATATGAAAGCTCGTGTAATTCGGATTTTTTTGGGGATCGAACTCAATGGGATGATCATTGTCGAGTTTCGCAATGATGGTAACCGTTTTCCCTTCTTTTTGTTTTGCCGAAGCAATAGTTTCATAGGTGGACAGGTTGCCCATCATACTTATCAGCACCGCTATCGTAATCGCAAAGAATACAAGAATGATAATGTGGCTTCTTTTCACTGGTTTTGGTATTAGCAGCGCAAAGTTAATCCAAATCGCCTCACGAATTTCCTTAACGGGTTATTTGGACAACCGTTCACAAAATTTTTGCGTCTGTTCCGGCTTGTACTAATTTGCGGCGTTTTGTCCCTCGAATCGCCGATTCGAGGATAAGGTGTCCGAATCAGAGACTCGGGCTACATCGCGCCCGACATTCGCGATTGATGAATAATTATGACAGACCTTTCAAAATTTGATCCTAACAGCGCGGGTAATCCTAATAATAATATTTTCGGACTCCCTTTTACTGAAGAAGAAGCAAGGCTTATAGTGTTAGCCGTGCCCTGGGAGGTAACGGTAAGTTACAATGCCGGAACTGCCAGATCCGCTGAGCACATCTTCAAAGCCAGTTTACAGGTTGATCTCATGGAATCTGAATGGAAGGATGGATGGAAGCGAGGCTTCTATATGCGAACCCCCGATAAAAGGGTCTTGTTGAAAAGTGATTATCTGAGAAAAGAAGCGGAGCTCCTCATTGCGTATATAGCCAAAGGTGAAGATATCGGGAAGAACAGTTTCATGTGCAAGTCGCTGAAAGATATCAATGAAGGCAGCCTCTATCTCAATAATTGGGTTTATCAGCAAACCTCTGAATTATTAAAGAGAGGAAAACTGGTTGCTTTATTAGGGGGCGACCATAGCACTCCCCTGGGTTTCTTAAAAGCAATTTCAGAACATTACCCAGAGTTTGGAATATTACAGATTGATGCACATTACGACCTGCGAAAGGCATATGAGGGATTTACATACAGCCACGCCAGCATTATGTATAACGTACTCAACGAAATACCGGCGATAACCAAGCTTGTTCCTGTTGGGATCAGGGATTATTGCCAGGAAGAAAGTGATTATCTCAAAGCAAATGAAAAAAGGATCTCCCCTTTCTTGTGGAGCGATTTGAATGAACGCCAGTTTGAAGGTGCCTGCTGGAAAGACTTAGTGGATGAAATTGTTGACAAGCTCCCACAACATGTTTATTTAAGTTTCGATATTGATGGGCTTGATCCAAAACTTTGTCCCAATACCGGAACGCCGGTATACGGAGGCCTGGAAGTGGAACAAGTATATTACTTGCTGAAAAAAATGTTGTTGAGCGGTAGGAAATTTATCGGATTCGACATCAGTGAAGTTGGTGTAGGAGAATCTGATTGGGATGCTAACGTTGGCGCAAGAATATTATGGAAACTGTGCAACATGCTCGTCACAAGTAATAGCTAGCTAAAGCTAGAAATCACAAATAACAAATAACAAATAGCAAATAAGCACCAAATCTCAAATAAGTATCAAATCACAAAAACTCAAGGAAGCATCAAATAGTAAACAGCACGGCAAATTCTTAATCAAATAATTTCAACACTGTTCTATTTGGAATTTGCGTTTTGAAATTTATTTAGATTTGAGTTTTGTAATTTATTTAGGATTTGTGATTTGTTATTTGGTGCTTCTCCATGAGTAAATACCCATACATAGTTGTTCTAAAAAACCCCGTGTCCTGGCAATACAATGCGTTCGGTTTTCTTCTAAACCTTGTATCGTGCGTTTTCTTTGCAAGAGAATTTGTGTTTGTTGAAAACAAGAATATATTTCTCATTGCTGGAATATTACTCGTAATCGGCTTTTTGATCTGGAATATCGTACGGCTGCGCAACGGACATCAGGTCTTTTTTAATCGAGCCTATCTTATATCAGCCTTGCTATGGATTAAGATGCCCTATATGGAATGGCTGTTTGCAGCTTTTATTTTGTTGGCTATCCTGGAACGACAAGTCAAACTCCCACTTGAGATCGGTTTCTCTGAAACGCAGGTTGTGTTTAATACGATTTTTAAAAGGAAATATGCCTGGTCGCAGTTGTCGAATGTAGTACTTAGGGACGGGCTGTTGACCATCGACTTTGTGAATAACGTGCTACTTCAGCGGGAGGTGGAGGATGATGACTACGACGACGATGTTTCTGAAGAAGAGTTCAATGCTTTTTGTAGGGCTCAATTAAAAAATAATGTGAAATTATTTATGGACTAGTCTCCGATCCTGCATCTTTGCCATAAACAACTGCTGCATGAACGGTATTTCATTTCCGGTTATTCATCCGGCATTTGAAAAATTAAAAAATTCCGGACGACTCTTGCACCTTATTGCCGCATTATTATTGATCGCGCATGCGCTCAGCCATTTGGGCGACTCATTCAACCCTGTTTATTTCTGGTGCCAGTTGATTTTCGCATTTGATATTCTATTGCTGGTATTTATCGGCCGCAACCTCGCCGTTACCATGCCAGCTATCAATTCAGTATTTCGCTTTTCAGAGTTTTTATTCTTCCTGGGCATCGGAATCATTTTATTTCTGGAAGCCAAATGGGTTCCGGCAAGTTTTCACGCACTACTCGGTTTTGTATACTTATACTTATTTCATTGCGAAAGGCGGATTGTAAAAACAGAGGCGATTTCATTTCATCACACGGGTGTTGGAATACCCGGGCTTATCGAAAGCAAGTTTTTGCTTTGGACACAAATCAATGAATTACAAGCCACCTACCATTCTATTGAGATCCAAACCGCACAACATCAGCAATTGAAATTTAACT
>Ga0111539_10012789_pt1 | contig 10501 bp, 8 predicted proteins | sample RhiMethybrSRZTD1_FD_79667 | JGI IMG/M metagenome (GOLD analysis project Ga0111539, IMG submission 79667) | Populus rhizosphere microbial communities from Tennessee, USA - Rhizosphere MetaG P. TD hybrid SRZTD1 (version 2) (version 2) | ecosystem: Host-associated > Plants > Roots > Rhizosphere >... | reverse complement strand
CGTGCTCGCCGCCGCCATCGCCGCCATCGCCAAGCCTCGGGGCGGACGGCGCATTCCCATTCTTGTCGACAGCCGCTACCGTGTGCTCGACTATCGCGGGTTGACGACCTGCACGCCCAACGAATCCGAGGTCGAGCGCGCCCTTGATGTTCACATCGGTGACGACACCAGCGTGCTCGAGCAGGCGGGCCGGACGGTTCTGCGGTGGACGAAATGCGAAGCCGTTCTCGTGACTCGCGGCAGCCGTGGGATGGCGCTCTTCGAACCGGCGCGCGAGACGGTCCACATCCCCATCTTCGGGGCGGATGAAGTGGCAGACGTCACGGGTGCGGGCGACACGGTCATCGCCACGTTCGGCCTCGCGCTGTCGACGGGGGCGTCGTTTTACGAGGCGGCGCGCTTGGCCAACTACGCTGGCGGACTGGTCGTGATGAAGCGCGGGACGGCCACGGTCTCGGCCGACGAGCTGGCCGCAGCCGTCAGCAGCGGGAGCTGATCGGCGCGATGGGCGTCGTTCTGACCGAAGATCAGCTTGCCGAGGCCATCGCTCGAGACAAGGCCGGCGGCAAGGTCATCGCTTTCGCCAACGGCTGCTTCGATCTGCTGCACGTGGGGCACGTGCGCTATCTCGAGGCGGCCGCGGCCGAAGGCGATCGGTTGATTGTGGCGATCAACGACGATGAGTCAGTGGCGGCGTTGAAGGGGCCCGGCCAGCCGATCCTGCCGGCGGCCGACAGAGCCGAGCTCGTGAGCGCCCTTCGCGCCGTCGACTACGTCATCGTCTTCGGCGAGCGGACTGTCGAACGGTTGCTGCGGCGGTTCGAGCCGCATGTGCACTGCAAGGGCACCGATTACACCGTCGACACCGTCCCCGAGCGCGCCGTCGTGCTGGCTTACGGCGGCCGTACAGCGATCGTCGGCGATCCGAAGGATCATCACACGCGGGATCTGCTGGAACGGATCAGAGGGCAGACGGAGTAACGGCGCGACGGACTGACGGCTCAAGGCTTTGAACTGAACCTCGACTAACGACCAACAACCAACGACTATTTTGTCTCGCTTCCTCATCGTTCGACTCGGCGCGCTCGGCGACATCGTGCACGCGGTCCCCGTGGCGGCCGCGCTGCGGCGACATTGGCCGACGGCACGCATCGACTGGCTCGTCAGCGCCAAACACCGCGAGATTCTGGATCTCGTCCCGGTGATCAGCGATCGCATCGTGGTGAGGGATCGCAGAGGATCGAAGGAGGGCTTGTCGCTGACTGACGCGACTCGTGCGATTCGCCGCACTGAGTACGACGTCGTGCTGGACCTGCAAGGGCTCATCAAGTCGGCGGTGATCGCGCGCAGCTCCGGTGCTCCACGCGTGATCGGGTTCGACGCGAAGTACCTGCGCGAGCCATTAGCCCGGCTGCTATACACGGAGCGCCATGATCCCGGCGGTGCCGGCATCTATGCACCATCTGAAACGCGGCACGTGGTCACGATCAATCTCGGCATGCTCGCCACCCTTGGTGTGCCGCCAGGCCCAGCGGAGTTTCCCTTTTCGATGACCCGCTCCGACGCCGCCGAGCGCCTGAGTGCCGCAACTGGTGGACGGTACATCTTGCTGAACCCGGGGGCGGCCTGGCCGAACAAACGCTGGCCGCCCGAGCGATTGGCTGCGCTGGCGCGGGCGATTCGCGATCGGCACGGCGTTAAGTCGGTCGTGCTCTGGGGGCCGGGCGAGCGCGAGATTGGTCAATCCGTCGTGGCACAATCGGAGGATGCGGCCCTGCTGACGCCGCCAACGCGAATCGAGGACGTCGTCGCTTTCGCGCGCGGGGCCGAGGTGATGGTCTCGGGCGATACGGGTCCGACGCACATCGCCGCCGCCCTCGGCACTCCCATCGTCGGCATCTACGGTCCGACGCGGCCCGAGCGCAATGGCCCCTGGCTGCCGGAAGACATTACCGTGTCCAGGGCCAACCGGTGCGAGTGCCATCATCTCCGGCGCTGCCGCGCCGCCCGCTGGTGTCTGCTCGATGTGGAGGTCGAGGAAGTGATCGCCGCCGTCGAACAGCGAATGAATGCCGGACGGGCCGCCTATGGCTGATGCGATTCCCGCCCCGCCGTGGACCGACCGTCTCGCGCGGCTGCGTGTGCCGCTCGGATTCATGGCCAGCGCTCTTGTCCTGTGGCTTGCCGAGCCGACGCGCACGACGCTCGCCGCCGGCGGGACCGTCGCGGTCGCGGGGGAAGCACTGCGAATCTGGGCCGCGGGACACTTGAACAAATCGCGCGAGGTGAGCTCGTCGGGCCCGTACCGATACTTCGCGCACCCGCTGTACGTTGGTTCGTCGCTGATGGGAGGCGGTGTCGCGCTGGCTTCGGGCAGCCTGGCCGTGGCAGCGATCGTCGGGCTCTATCTGGCGACGACGATTCCGGCGGCGGTTCGCCGCGAGGAAGCGTTTCTGCGGTCCGCCTTCGGCGACCGTTACGACAGGTATCGGCGCGGCCGCGTGTCGCCGCGTCCGTTCAGTGTGGCGCAAGCGATGACGAATCGTGAGTACCGCGCAGTTGCCGGACTGGTGGCCGCGGCGATGTTGCTGCTGCTGAAGGCGACCTATAATGGGACGTTTTAGCCGTCGACCAACGGGCGGTTAGCTCAGTTGGTAGAGCACCGGCTTTACACGCCGGCTGTCACAGGTTCGAGTCCTGTACCGCCCACCACACAGTGTGATCAAGAATTGGAGATTTGAGATTTAGGGATTGAAGATTAGGGTGCGCATCAATCAGCCGACAGCGTCGCTGGCCGAAATCTTCAATATCCAAGCCTAAATCTTCAATCTCCAATCTTAAATCTGCAATACAATGAAGGGTCCTTGGGGTCGTAGTTCAGTTGGTTAGAACGCCGGCCTGTCACGCCGGAGGCCGCGGGTTCGAGTCCCGTCGACCCCGCCAACATCGCGTTCACGAATGTTGGCAACTCCCAAGACTCTTCCTCACCTCGTCGCGTCGTTCGGGACGTGCAGCACGATTGCCAGGGCGGCGAAATATTGCGCGACATGTGCGAACCGCGTGCTGATGTGTCGTTCATCGTCTGAAGGGCTCGCCAATATCAGTGAGACGATCGCCGCAGTTCTCGACTGGACGAGTTTTGTATCGCGACATCCGGTCGAGGCCTACACGCACGACGAGTCGAGACCATTCATTGGTTTTCTAAAGCAATTCTTCTGATCGTGCGCCCCTCTGTATGACGGGTGTGTAAATCTGCGTCACCTCGGGAAGAACGCGACAGCGATCGCTGTCGGTGAGTCTCCAGCGTCTGGCCACGATCGTTGAGCAAATCCGGGTCTTCACGTGTCCGGCGACGAAATTGCTCCTGCCCTCGGCACCCGACAATTCCATCCCCCAGTCGGCGTCGGCGGTGGTGTCGCGCGGCGACTCCTCCGCGTCGACGTAGCCGTGTGTCAACGGTTCGAGCAAGGGGGGGATGTCATGAAAAGCACGTCGATCTCGACGATCGTCGGGCTCGCCATCGCGAGTCTCGTCGCGTCACAGGCCAACATCGCGTCACAAGGTCCAGGCGGGACGCCCGCGAAAGATCCCGGCGTTCGCAGCGGTGCTTCGGCCGGCCAGCCGCTGCCTGGATTGACCGGCCAAGAGCTTGAATACTTCGAAGCGGGGGCAGCGGACTTCGGCGAAGCCGAAACAGTGGACGACGGCGTGGGGCCGAGAATGAATCTGGACAGCTGCTCGGGTTGCCACGCTCAGCCAGCTGTCGGCGGCACGAGTCCCGCGGTCAACCCGCAGTTTGCGTTCGCCACGCAGAATGGCGCCGCCGATTCCGTGCCGCCGTTCATCACCGTGAACGGCCCCGTGCGCGAGGCCCGCTTCATTCGGAACGCCGATGGAAGCGCCGATGGCGGCGTCCACGCGCTGTTTACGATCGCCGGGCGGGGCGGCCAGGTGCCGCATGTCGCAACCCGATTTCGCGGCGCAGATGGCCGCGCACAATGTGATCTTCCGCATCCCCACGCCGATCTTTGGTGCCGGCCTTATCGAGCAGATTCCCGACTCGGCGATTGCCGCCAGCCGGGCCGCCGACGAGGCGAACAAACGCTCCGCCGGTATCAAAGGCCGACCGAATTTCCACGTGTCCGGTCGCACCATCACCGGTCAGTCGAACAACAACGGCAACGACGGTACCATTGCCCGGTTCGGCTGGAAGGCCCAAAACAAATCGCTGCTGATCTTCTCCGGTGAGGCCTACAACGTGGAGATGGGCATCACCAGCGATCTGTTTCCAACCGAACGCGACGAGGATGCCAGCTGCCAGTTCGCGACGGTGCCCAACAGCATCACCGACATGAACGCCGACGATCCCGTCGAGTCGATGAGCTCTATCGAGAAGTTCTCGCACTTCATGCGGTTTCTCGCTCCGCCGACGCCGTCGTCAGATACGCCGGGAGGCACGGGATCGATCTCGAAGGGCAAGAAGGGATTCTCGTCAGTTGGGTGCGCGATGTGCCACACGCCCGAGTTTACGACCGGGCGGTCGCCAATCGCCGCGATGAACGGCAAGAAGGTGGCGCTGTTCTCGGATCTGCTGCTGCACGACATGGGCGACGGGCTGGCTGATGGCGTGAGCCAGGGCGAAGCCGGTCCTCGCGAGTTCCGGACTGCGCCGCTCTGGGGTCTGGGGCAGCGGATCTTCTTCCTGCACGATGGGAGGACCTCCGATCTCGTCGAGGCCATCCGTGCGCATCAGAGTCAGGGATCGGAAGCGAATCTGGTGATGCAGCAGTTCCTGGGTCAGTCGGAGAGCGACAAGCAGGACATTCTGAACTTCCTGCGGTCGCTCTGACGCGTCGCGGCTGCCGAGGCTGGCCCGGTCAGCGGATTGATGCCGAAACGGGCGTTCCGACGATCGATGCCGGCACCGTCCGCATTCTGCTCATCACGTTTGGGGCGGCGGGTGCACTGGCGAGCGCCGCTGAGGTGACGAGTGCCTCGGCGGTGGTCGGCGCCAGCATCAATGTCTGCGGGATGAGCCGGGCGGTCAGCGGAGGCGGTGCCGATGGCGGTGGAGGTGCGAGCATGAAGAGCGACGAGGCGAGCACCGCCAGAACTGCGGCGCCCGTGAGGGTCTCGAGCAACTCGCTGGCTGGAAGTTGAAAATCAGCGGCAGCGGTCGATGCCTGCGGCTCGGCGGCCGCAGGCACGATCGTCGGACATGCCGTGTCATTCTCTGACAGGAACAGTTCGAGCGGATCCTCCGGCAGCGGGTCGCGGTGGCTCATCGAGGAATTGCCAAGCTCCCGACTGATTGCAACAGACGAACCACGCCGGCGGCGGTAACAAGCCTCCGTAAACGCGTCGCCGCCGCCGGAAGTCGGGAGGAGAGATGCCTTTAGTCCCCGAGCACGTGGCCCTCGAATGGTGCCAGCACTAACGACGCGGCGAAGCTCAATGCTCCGCACGCCATCATGACGAACGCTGGTGCCGTCGAAAGGCCGGTGCCGCGGATGAGCGACGTCGCGACGAGTGGCGCGGTGCCACTGAAGATGGTGAAGGCGATGTTGAATCCGAGCGCGACGCCGCTGAATCGGATCCGCGTCGGAAAGAGATCCGTCAGCACCACGGCAAACGTTCCGTTGACGAGTGCCGCGGTGACGCCAGCCATCACCATCAGTCGCGTCGGGTCCACACGCTTGGTCTCGAGCGCCGTGTAGAACGGCAGGGCGAACAGCGTCAGCGCCAACGCACCGCCGCAAAGCAACGTGCGCGGACGCAGCCGTGTCGCAGCCACTGCATAGCCGACGCCGACAATTGCCAGCGCGTGCACGATCACACCGACAGTCTGCGAGACGACCGCCTGACGTGCGTCGTAGCTGAGAACGCTCGACATGTACGCCGTCATATGGGAGAAGAACAGGCCGTTGAATCCGGCCGTCGCGGCCAGGCAGGCGACACCCAGCGCCACCGATGAAAGGTGGGCGCGCGCAACTTCGCGCAGCGGTTGTCGCGCGGCGAGGGCCTTGATGCGTACGAATTCCGGTGACTCCTCGAGCGAGCGCCGCAGCATGAAGCTGACGAGCCCGCCGAGGCCGCCGACGACGAATGCGACACGCCAGCCGTACTGAGCCATCACGTCCGGCGCCAGCCAGGTTCGCAGAATCAGACTCAGTCCCGTTGCCGCCGCAACTCCCATCGTCACGCAGGCGAACACGACCCCGCAGACAAACGCCGCCTGCCGTCGCGCGGTTTCAACGACGTAGGTGAGCGCTCCCGGCAGCTCGCCGCCTAGACAGAAGCCTTGCAGCAGCCGCAGCGTGACCATCAGCAGGCTGGCGGCCGCTCCCCAAGCTGCGTATGAGGGAACCAGTCCCATCGCGAACGTCGCCGCGGACATGACGAAGATCGAGACGAGGAACACTCGCCGGCGTCCGTAGCGGTCGCCGAAGTGGCTGAGCACAATGCCGCCGATCGGCCGCGCCAGGTACCCGGCCGCGAACGCCGCGAACGACTGAATCAACGAGACGAGCGGAGTAGGGTTCGGGAAGATGGCGTCGGCGATGTCTCTCGCAAAAATGCCAAAGATGACGAAGTCGAAGAACTCGAGGGTCCCGCCCAGACTGGCCAGCAGCACGATGCGCCAGCCAGCCGCGCCGATCACGTCACGCACCAAAACATTATGCCTGAGTTACAGATCCGTCAGAGACCGGCGGAAACCGTATGCGGTGTTCCCAGGGGGAGCGTCATTATCGAGCATCGCTTACGAGGAATGCGATCAGATCGGTGGGTACGGCTATTGCGCCAGTCGTATGGACGGTTTTCAGAATTTCCATGCGCATCAAGTTCACTCTGCTGGCCGCGATGCTCGTTTCTGCGCTGAACATCCCACTCTATGCGCAAAGCGGGACCGCGGACCTGAGCGCCGCCGGATGGCGCGCCATACAAGACAGCGATGGCGAAGCCGCTCACGAGCTCTTCGCCAGGGCGCTCACGCTCGATCCGAACGACGCGGTTTTGCACCTTGGCGCCGGCGCCGCGGCCCACTTGCGCGGGGAGGACGCCGAAGCCAGTCGATCGCTCCAACGCGCGTTGACCATCGACCCGTCGCTGACGATTGCGTCGAAGCTCCTCGCCGAGATCGCGTTCCTGGGCGGTGACCTCGACCTGGCCGTCGATACCTACGAACAGGCCCTCACCTACGCGCCGGACGACGGCGAGTTGTCGTCGCGTCTCGATCGGCTGACCACCGAGTTGGCGCGCCGCCAGTCGGCCGCGCGATTCACCGTCAAGGTCGCCGGACCGCGTGACGATGCGCTGATGGCGCGGGCGACGAAAGCGCTCGACACCGCTTACTGGCGCGTCGCCCGGCTCGTTGGCGCCTACCCTTCGGAAGCGATCGTCATCGAACTGAACACGTCGCGTCCGTTTCGCGACGTGGCCAGTACACCCCTGTGGAACGCGACGCTCTTCGCCGGCCGGATGGTCGTGAACGCAGATGGCGCGGCACGCGATCTCGAGGCGTTCGATCGGGTGCTGACTCACGAGCTCACGCACGCGATGGTGGCGAGCATGGCGCCGACCGGCGTGCCCGGCTGGTTTCACGAGGGGCTGGCCCAGCTCGCCGAGCCCGCCGACGTCACGCTGGCCGAGCGGCGGCTCAGAGCAGGTGGCGGAATCCCGTGGTCGGCCTTGAACGACGTCCGTGAACGCGAAGCCGGTGACGCGCAGATCCACAACGACATCAGCCTGCTCGTGGTGCGCGCGCTGCTGCACCGCATCGGTGGCCGCTCGACCGTTCTCCTGGACGACCTGGCCGACGGCCAGCCGCTCGACGTGGCGCTCGCGCAATTCGGTTTCTCGTACGCCGATCTTCAAGCGGACGTGGCGAATTACCTCCGGTAGGCCCAACCGGCGGAGCACGCACGTGACCAACACCCCAGCGGAGTCGCTCGCGAAGGCATCGGATCAGCCGAGGACCGCCTGACATGGGCACGGTTCTCGCCATCGATCCGGGGCGCCGTCACGGCAAGACGCTCGACAAGATGACTCGTGAGCTGCGCGGTCACGAGATCGTCGTTGCCACCTCTGGCGACGAGGCGCTCACCGTCTTCGAGTCTGTCATTCCCGATCTGTTGTTGTTCCCGCTGTTTCTGGCTCCTGCCGACGAAGCCCGCATTCAATCCCGCCTGCGCGCGCTGCCCAGCCCCGCCGACCTGCAGACCTTGACCATACCCTTGCGTGCGTTCTTCGACTGGGAGGGCCACGCGACTCGTCCTGCTGCTGTTCCGCCACGCTGGTACTACTGGTTCAAGCCACGGGACGGATCGGATCTCGATTTCGGTGATCCGCAGGCATTCGCCGACAGCGTGCGCGCGCGCCTCGAACGTCCGCGGATCCAGCAGACGCCAATGCTCGAGCCGTCGGCCGTTGCGGGACCGCCGCCGTACGTGCCGATCGTTCCGCCGGCGTCGACGTGGGCCGCTGCAACTGTGCCCGTCGTCGAAGTGGCGCGTTCAGCACCGGTCGCGCCACCGCCGCCGGCAGTGGCGCCACCCGCACCGCCTGTCGTCACACAGGAGCCCACGCCAGTGGCTTGGCGTCCGGCGGCGCTCAATGAGGAAGAAATCCGCGCCGAGTATCGGGCCGATCGCGACAGCGATGTCTTTCCCGCGAGTTCGATCGAGGAGGCGGGGCCGGGGCGCGCGGCAGCGGCGTGGACAGCGGTGTCGGCCGGCGGCGCGGGCGCCGCGCGCAGAACTGCGCAGACCCTCACGCGCCTGATGTCGCTCGTCGGATCGGCTGGCGGGACCATGACGGAGCAGATCCGTCGGGTGCCTCCTGCCGCCTGGATCGCAGCGACGGCAGTCATCGTCATTGCGACCTTGGGCGTCACCGGCCGCATCACCCGCCTGGTCATGGCGCCAATCGGTTGGGTGACGGGGTCGACGTCCGGGTTATTTCCAGCCCAGGCGAAAAACGGCGTCGCCGAGATTCAGACGGTGCCCGATGGCGCGCAGGTCTGGCTGAACGGCCGGCAGATTGGCGTGACTCCACTCAAGACCGAATTCGCCGCCGGCTCGCACGAGGTCGAGCTGCGCTACCGCGGATCGTCGCGCACGCTCACCCTCGAGGTGCCGGCCGGAGGCACCGTCGTGCAGCAGATTGAATGGGCGGCGCCGAAGGGGTTCGGCAAGCTGCAAATCGAATCTGATCCTGCGGGCGCATCGGTTTCCATCGACGGCCTGGCGGCGGGTATGACCCCGGTGACGACCGAGGACCTCCCGATTGGCCGTCACACCGTCGATTTCACCGTGGGCGGCAACACCGTTCGCGAGATCGTCGAGGTCAAGGCCGGGCGCGTCACGACGGTCCGAACCTCTGTCTACCAGGGATGGCTGGCGCTCTTCTCGCCGATCGAGATGCGAGCCGCCGTGGACGGCCGTGCGGTGACCTTCGACGATCAAAACCGCGTGCTGCTGGCGGCCGGTAGTCACGAGCTGACGATTCAGAACCGGGCGCTCGGATATCAGGACGTTCGCACGATCGCGATTGCGCCTGGGAAGACGACCGCCGTGTCGGTTGTCCTGCCAAAGACCCGCCTGACCATCTCCGCCACAGGACCAGCGGAAGTCTGGATCGACGGCCTCCGCATCGGCGACGCGCCGGTCGCCGATGTGCCGGTCGACATCGGAACGCGCGATGTGCTCCTGCGTTCGGCCGAACACGGTGAACGGCGGCTGACGGTGACGGCCACGGTCGCTCCGGTCCGTCTGATGGTCGACCTCAGCGCACCGATGCCCTGAACGCGATCATGACGCACGCGATTGCGGACAATCCTCTCCCGTCTCGCCAGAACGAGACATCAGCGCCGGCCGGACCCGGCGAGCCGGGAGGGGTGTCGACGATCGGGAGCAAAGACGAGTTCGGCGGCGGCGCCGAGTGGAAGCCGGCAGACTTCGGTGCCGTCCACGAATGCCTTTCACTGCTCGCCAAGGCTGTGCGTCAGTTCCACACCTATCCGGCGACGAGCCCTCTCTGCATCGACGCCGTCGCCGCTTGCCAGAAGGCGCTGGTCGGTCTGACCGCGCGCGACAACCTCACGTTCCGTGTCGCGCCATCCGAGGTCGTCGTCGACGAAGTGCGGACGGGTGCGGGAACGGCCATCGAACATGAGATCGCGCGGCGGCTCCATCGCGCGCAGGTGGCCGCCGTCGAAATCGCCCGCGCCGCGACGTCGCGCGATCTGACGCGCTTCTGTGCCGACCTCAGCGGATTTGGTGAGGCGTCGAGATCGGCGTTGAGCTTTACTGAAGTGCTGTCCGAGCACGGCGTCAGCGGCGTCACCGTCCGCACCGCGCACCGACCGGAAGTCCTCGAGGTCGGCGCGCCGTCGCCGCCGGTCCGTCAGCTCGTCGAGCACGAAAAGCAGCGGCGCCAGGCGCTCTTCGCGTCCGGCGGACCCGTGCAACACCTGTATCCGCCCGACAAGGGCTGGGTGCGT
>Ga0111539_10012787_pt1 | contig 10502 bp, 7 predicted proteins | sample RhiMethybrSRZTD1_FD_79667 | JGI IMG/M metagenome (GOLD analysis project Ga0111539, IMG submission 79667) | Populus rhizosphere microbial communities from Tennessee, USA - Rhizosphere MetaG P. TD hybrid SRZTD1 (version 2) (version 2) | ecosystem: Host-associated > Plants > Roots > Rhizosphere >... | reverse complement strand
GCCTGCGGCGATGCGGTCGGCATCGCGATCGCCGTCACGGCGAGCATGGCGACGAAGAGTCTTGCTCCCGACACTGCCTTCATGGCATTTTCCCCCTTCTACGAGCACAAGGTCACGTTCACACGATCCCGGCAAGAAGCCGCGGGTCACCTTCGCTGATAAATCAGGGCCGGTTTTGTTGTGTGAGATCACCCCAGGCGGGCTTTTTTCTTGACGGTTCCGCGCCGCGCGAACCACAATCGAACTCGTGGCAGCAGAGGGGTCGATCCTGGTCGTCGAGGAGTATTTCGCCTCGGGCGATCCCCGCTTCCGCTCCGAGCTGCTCTACCTGAACGCCCCCAAGAAGCTCGGCCCCTTCGCCGAGAAGTGGATCAAGGACGCGAGGCCGTGGGCACGCCGGGTTTTGCGCGACTTCCTCCTCGACCGCTCCTTCGAGCGCCCCCCGTTCAAGCCGCTCGTGAAGCGCCTCTTCAAGCTCGCCGAGTCCGCCGGCGACGACCACGTCATGGCGTGGTTCCTCGTGGTCGCGGACACCTCGATCCGGCGCCGGGAGTCGACCCGCTATCACGTCGCGACCCGGGACTACCGGCCCTCCTTGACCACCGCGTTTCCGCCTCGCGACGACGGAGAGGCGTTCACGGTCCCCACGCGCCGGTATCTTCGGCGCCGCGCCTGGCGCTACTTCCGTCGGCTCGGGTTCCGCGACCCCAAGCGCTACCTCGCCGCCGTGATGGAGGCGCTCGTTCTCTACCGCGACGCCGACGTCGACAGCGGGATTCACCTCCTCGACAACTGGGGGCTCACGCACGTCCTCTTCCACAACTCGCCGATCCTCAGGTCCGACCGGAACGGCTGGCTGCTCAAGGAAGGGGCGGAGATGCGGGAGCTGAAGCCGACGCCCGCGTTTGCGACACACTGGGACGACGACTCCATTTTCGCGCTGCTCCTGAAGGCGCAGGCCCGGCCCCTCCGGCGGACCGCCCGCGCGATGCTGAAGGCCCGGCCCGCCATGACGGCCAAGGTCCCGTTCGAGCGCGTCTTCGCGCTGCTGGAGCATCCGGACGAAGAGCTGCAGACCCTGGGCCTCGAGCTGCTCGCGTCGGCGGCGGGACTGGAGTCGGCCCCGATCGAGGCGTGGACGCGCCTGCTCGAGTCGCCGAACCTCGAGGTCCTCGACGCCGTCTGCGCCCTGATGTCGAAGCTGGTCTCATCCGAGGCGTTCCCCACCGACCGGCTGTTCCTCTTCGCCACGGGGCCGGTCGGGCCGATCGCGAAGCTCGGGCTCGACTGGCTGAAGCAGCGCGACCTGCCCCCTCCGGATCTCCTGCGCCTGGCGCAGGTCCGCTCCCGCGCCGTCGCGAAGGACGCCGTCGCGTGGGCGCGGGAGAAGCTCTCGCCGCGGCCGGACTTCAACCCCGACTGGCTGCTCGCCTTCCTGGACTCGCAGACGCAGGAGGTGCGCGAGGCGGCGTGGACCTGGTTCTCGGAGGAGAAGCGGGCCCGCCACCGGATCGACCTGTGGGCCAAGATCGTCGAAAGCCCCTACGACGACGTGCGGATCTCGATCGTGAGCCATCTCGAACGGTTCGCGGAGATCGACACCGCGCTGCGGGTGCTGCTGGCCCGAGCGCCGCTCGAGACGATCTGGGCGACGGTGCTGCTGAACATCCACCGGGGCAACCGCGCCAAGCGGCTCGCCGCGGGGCAGATCGCGGCCGCCATCGAGCGCGACCCCGCCCGCGCGCCGCAGCTGCTGCCCCTTCTGGCGATCGCGGCCCGATCAATCCGCGCCCCCGAATTCCGCGCCGGCCTCGCGGCCGTCGTCCGCACCGCGACGCGGCGGCCCGAGGTCGCCGACCAGGTGGCCCGCCATTTCCCGGAGCTCAAGCTTGCGCCTTGATTTGTCCTATTTCGGACGGAGCCGCGTGGAGAAGCGCGACGACGCGCTGGCGCTCCTGCTCTCCCCGAACCTCTCGCGGACGCCCGTGTCGTTCGAGGCGGAGCTCGCGAAGCCGCTCCGCTTCCGCGAGGCGGTCTCCGCGCTCCACGAGATCGTGGTCGGCGACCTCCGATGGAAGCCGAGGGACCACACCGCCTACCGTGCGTGGCTGAAAAAGCAGGCGGAGGAGGAGTCCCTCCTCCGCAAGGCCGCCTACGCCGAGGCGAAGAAGGATCTCCAGATCCAGCAGGGCCGCAGCTTCCCGCCCGACCTCGACAAGGAGTTCGAGGTCTGGCATCGCTTCTACTGGAAGCAGCGGCGCGCCTACGCGGACGAACTGCGGAAGAACGACCCCGAACTCTTCCGCCGCCTGACCCCCTGCGATCCCGTCATCACCGTCGCGCCCGACGTCGTGTTCTTCGAGTGCTTCAGCGCCGACGAGTCGAGCTACGGCTGCCTCACGGTCGAACGCGACGCGATGTTCAAGGGCGCCTCGTCGGTGCAGACGGGCACCACGAACGTGGACTACTCGTGGGCCCTCTACGACCACTTCCAGACGCTGCGGACCTATCGCGCCACGCGGTTCCACGTCGATCCGAGCGGCTTCGAGGTGCGGCAGAAGGGCGGCGAGGGGATCCGCGAGGAAAAGATCGACCTCCCCGAGACCTGGCTGCGGGGCTTCCTCCAGATCCAGGCCGCGATGACCCTGCCGTCGAAGAAGGTCTCCCTCGATCGCGACTCGGTCTACTCCATCCTCGCGTACCTGAGGCGCCACAAGGCGCGCCGGAGCCCGCGCGCGCTCCGGTTCGAGCTCACCCCAGGGCGCTCCCCCGAGATCGTGCTGGAGCCGTGGGACCGTCGCGTCATTTCGACCAACACGCGGTGGGACGGCAACCCGACCACCGTGAAGGTGTGGGGCCGCCAGCGACTGCTCGTCCTCGCGAGGACCCTGCCGCTCGCCGACGGGGTCGACGTCTACCTGACCGGCGACGGCCTCCCGAGCTTCTGGGTCGTCCGCATGGGCGAGATGCGGCTGACGCTCGGCCTCTCCGGGTGGACGACGAACGATTGGACGCGGGCGAGCGCGCTCGACCTGATGGCGCCCCAGGCGGCCATCCCGCCCGACACCGTGCGGGTCATGGCCGAAGCGCTCCAGGCGCGCCAGAAGATGACGGAGACCGAGTTCGGCGGACGGCCGGACGTCGTGCGCGCCGCTCTCTTCAGGATGGCGCGGCTGGGCCAGTCGATCCACGACCTGTCCGCCGGCGTCGTCCGCTGGCGGCGCGTGATGCCTCCCGAGATCGCGATCGAAACGGCCGTGCCGGAAAACCCGGAGGCGGTCGCGTCCAGAACGCTCTCCGCGCGCGTGCAGCGCGACGAAAAGCTCCCGAGCGGCCTCCGCGTGGTCGTCGCCACGGTCGGCGGGACGCCCGTCGAGGCGCTCTTCGACGTCGACGGCCTCTTCAAGCGGGCGAAGTGCAATTGCTCCCACTTTCACAAAGGAGGACTGAGAAAAGGTCCCTGCCGCCATCTGCTGGCGGTGCGGACCGCCGTCTGGAAACCGTGATTCTTGCGGGGGCCGCCTCCCTTTCGAGACTGTTCTGCGGCGTACCGCCGCGGGTGAAGTCGGCCTCCCATGCATCCCCGGAGCCGTTGTGCTTTAGGGCCACCGCACATCCGTGCGGCCTGGCTCAGCCAACCCGAGGGTTTCCGGCCGCACGGATGTGCGGTGGCCCTCGGTGAACGTCTCCGGTCCTGAGTGCGTAGTCGAAGGGGAGCGCGGTCCCCGCAAGAACCATGGGATTCTTCACCTGGCTCAAGGTCCTCCTGTTCGGCGAGCCGGTGTTCCCGAAGGCCGGGACGCCGCCGCCGAGGCTTCCGTCTCCGCGTCCGTCTCCCCCTCCGTCCTCGCCCCTCCCGCGCAAGACCGCGAGCTACTCGACCGAGGAGTTCGCGCCCATCTCCGCCAAGGAGCTGAAGGAGAAGTCGAGGTCCACCGAGGTGGCGACCTCGCCCTGGTGGGGCCGCATCGACACGATCCCGCCGGGCGACGACGAACGGACGAAGCTGATCGACCGGGCGCTCGTGACGCGCGGCTACCTCACCCCCGAGCAGCTGGTGGAGATCCACCGGGTCGGCGACCTGATGCTCCTCAAGAAGGGGGACCAGGCGGGGCTACGGGCGACGGCCGACCGCGCCGTCGTGCAGAGCAAGCAGGAGCGGGCCGCCCTGAAGGCGGAGAAGAAGCGGCAGGCCGAGGAGCGGAAACGCGCCCACGCGGAGGCGGTCGCGCGCCGAAAGGCGACCGACATCCTCTTCCTGGGCCGCGGCGTCTCGGGCGGGCTCGCGAAGCGCACCTCGGACGAGGAGAAACTGAAGACGTTCGGCCTGCCGTCGCTGTCGACGCCCGACCACGTCGCGACCGCGCTCTCGATGCCGCTGCTGCGGGTGCGCTGGCTCGCCTTTCACAGCGAGGCGTCGACGGTGTCGCACTACGTCCGCTTCACCATCCCGAAGAAGAGCGGCGGGGTCCGCGACATCTGGGCCCCGCAGGCCAAGCTCGCCGAGGCGCAGGCGTGGATCCTGGAGAACATCCTCTCGAAGATCCCGGTCGGTCCCGTCGCCCACGGCTTCGTGCCGGGCCGGTCGACGGTCACCAACGCGACGCCCCACGTGAAGCGGGCGATCGTCGTCAACGTCGACCTCAAGGACTTCTTCCCCACGATCACGTTCCCGCGGGTTCGCGGGATCTTCGAGTCGCTCGGCTACTCGCCGGCGGTCGCGACGGTCCTGGCCCTTCTCTCGACGGAGGCGCCGCGCCGCGAGGTCGAGTACTCGGGAAAGAAATACTTCGTCGCGACGGGTCCGCGCGCGCTGCCGCAGGGCGCCTGCACGAGCCCGGCGCTCTCCAACCTGGCGGTGTGGGGGCTCGACCGCCGCCTCGGCGGCGTCGCGGCCAAGCTCGGATGGACCTACACCCGCTACGCCGACGACCTCACGTTCTCGGGCGACACGCTCATCCCCAAGGGGGAGAGGAGCCCGAAGAGCGTCGGCTGGTTGCTCGCCCGCGTGCGCCACGTCTGCGAGGCGGAAGGATTCGAGGTCCACGAGAAGAAGGTGCGCGTCCAGCGCCGCAACACGGCCCAGATCGTGACGGGGGTCGTCGTGAACGAGAAGCCCTCGACGAGCCGCGCGGAGCGTCGGAAGCTGCGGGCGATCCTCCACCACGCGCGCTTCGAAGGGCTCGAGAAGCAGAACCGGATCAACCACCCCAATTACATCGCCTGGCTGCGCGGCCACGTGGCGTACGTCTCGATGGTCAACCCCGACCAGGGCCTCAAGCTCAAGGTCAAGCTCGACGCCCTCCTCGCCGGCGGCAAGTGAAGCAAAACAACCTGGTTGTTTTGCATCACTTTTTGAAGCAAATCAACCTGGTTGTTTTGCTTCAGGGTTTGGACTCGAGGCCGAGGGCGCGCGCCGAGTCGTAGCCCCAGAAGTGGATCTCCGCATCCTGGCCGCCCGTCGCCATCCAGCGGCCCGAGGGATGAACCGCGAGGTTGTAGATGGTGAGCGCGTGGTGCCGGTGACGCCGGACCTCCTTCCCCGACGCGCGATCCCACACCCGGACGGTGGTATCGCCCGCGCTGGTCAGGTAGCGTCCGTCCCCGGAGAAGGACAGGCCGAAGACCACGCCCTCGTGACCCGCCAGGGTCCGCTCCGCGGTGCCGTCCCCCAGGTTCCAGATCTTGATCACATTGTCGGTGCCTCCGGACGCGAGCGACCGGCCGTCGTTCGAGAACGCGACGGACCGGACCATGCTCGGATGGCCCTTCAGGGTATGAAGGGGCTCCCAGGTCAGCACCTTCCAGACCAGGACCGTGCCGTCCGCCAGCCCGCCGGCCGCCAGGCTCCCGTCGCGCGAAAACGCCACGGAATACACCTGCGACGTCGCGTCGAGCCGCTTCACCCGGCCGCCGTCCTCGACGCTCCAGACCTGCGCGGAGTTGTTCTCCTCGCCCGCGAGGATCTGCTTTCCGTCCGGGCTGAAGGCGAGATTGTAGACGCCCATGCGGAGGCCCTTGAACGTGCGGTGGACCGCGCCCGTCTCGGTCTGCCAGACCTCCACCTCGCCGTTGAGCCGCCCGGCGGCGAGCAGCTTCCCGTCGGGGCTGAAGGACAGGCCGCGCGCGCCGGACGGGTGGCCGGGGAATTCTCGGATCTTCTCCCACGTCCGCGCGGTGAAGAGCCGGACGATGCCGTCCCCGCCCAGCGCGGCGAGACGCGTGCCATCCGGCGAAAACGTCATCCGATAGGTCTCGGATCCCGGCTTGAACAGGGCTCCCAGGTACTGAAGGGTCCTCGGATCGATCGTGGTCCGCCGGCGGGTGGAATCGCCGTAGAGCAGACCGGGAGCCGCGACGAAGAGCAGCGCCAGGATGCAGGAACGGACCACGGTGACCACCCCTGAAGGATTAGACGCCGGAACGGGCCCGATTACTCGCGCCGCGCGGGTCCCAGGAGCTCGACCGACTTCAGCAGGATCCGGCTGCCCTCGCCGACCATCTCGATCGCCGCCGGACCTTCCCCTGCGCCGACCTTGAAGTCCGCGATCCGGTCGCCGTTCAGATGGACGACCGCGCGCCCGCCGTGCACCGAGACGACGAGCTCGTTCCACTCCTGCGGACGGCCGCCGACCAGGCCCACGCGCGAGCCCGCGTCGCCGTCCGGCGTCGCGGCGCCGAAGCTGAGGCTCGCCTTCCCCTCGACGGGACGGAAGACGAGGCGCATCGTGAACTCGGGGAGCGCCCCGGGCGTGGCGAGCGCCGCGTATCCGCGCTTCTGAAGGCGTCCGGCGAGAGCGCCGTCCTGGACGCGCCATTCGGCCTCCCCCACCGGCTTCCATCCGTCGAGATCCTTGCCGTTGAAGAGCGGCTCCCACTTGCGGAGGCCGAGGTCCCGGATGCGGAGGTTCCTCCACCGGATCTTGGCATCCTTCCCCGAATGGACCTGCAGCGCCACGATGCCGGAGAGGTCCACCGGGTCGCGGTAGTCGACGATCGCGACGCCGTTGAGCCACGAGCGCAGCCGGTCGCCGATGCACTCCAGCCGGACCTTGTTCCAGTCGTCCGGCTTCATCGCGCCGCGCGCCTCCGGGCGGAGCGGCACGTCCTGGAGCAGCTTCCGCCGGGCCTCGTCGTACAGGCGACCCGTGGAGGGACGCGTGCGGTCGAGGTCGAACTGGTAGCCGACCATGAGCTCCTTGGCGTCGATGCGGCTCCGCACCTGGACGCCGGAGTTGCCGGTGCTCTCCAGCTTCGCCTCGTACTCCAGGACGAAGTCGCCGTAGGTCTTCTCCGAGCAGAGCCAGCCGTACTCGCCGGTGCCGGTCACGCCGAGGATCATTCCCTCGTCGACGCTCCAGACGCCGCCGCCGCGCGGGGTCCAGCCCTTCAGCGTCTTGCCGTCGAAGAGCGACGTCCACCCCTCGTCGGCCTGCGGGGCGCTGCAGCAGAGGATCAGGAGGCAGAGCGTTTTCATTTACAGAGTCCTCGCCATGTTGCCGCCGTCGACCAGCAGGGTGCTGCCGGTGACGTAGCTGCCCGCTTCGCTCGCCAGCATCAGCGCGGGGCCGACGATCTCCTCCGGCTTCCCCCACCGGCCGAACGCAGTGCGGGAGGCGAAGTGCTTCTTCTGCTCGTCGCTCAGGAGCTTGCCGGGCAGGTCGGTGAGGAACGGGCCCGGGGCGATGCAGTTGACGGTGACGTTGAAGGGACCTAGATCGAGCGCGCTGGCGCGGGCGAGCCCGACGAGCGCGGCCTTCGTGGCGCAGTAGCTGTTGCGGCCTTCCTTGCCGCCCAGGCCGAGCACGGAGGAGATGTGGATGACGCGGCCCCACTTCCGCTCCTTCATCGCGGGGACCAGCGCGCGCGTCAGGCGCATCACGCTCGTCAGGTTGAGCAGGATCGTGGTCTCCCAGGCGGCGTCGGTCACCTGGTCGATCGGCTGCGGAATGTTGGTGCCGGCGTTGTTGACCAGGATGTCGATCTTGCCGAGGCGCGCGACCGCGGCCTGGGCGAGCGCGTCGACCTGCTGGAGGTCGGTCATGTCGCAGACCATGTACTCGGCCTTCACCGACAGCCCCTTGCGGATGTCCTCGACAGCCGGCCGGAGCTCGTCCTCGTGGCGGCTCGTGATCATCACGTGGGCGCCGGCTTCGGCAAACCCGCGCGCCATGGCTTTTCCCAGCCCGCGGCTGCCGCCGGTGACAAGGGCGCACTTCCCGGTCAGGTCGAACAGGGGGGAACCCATCTCTGTGCCTCCAAGCGAGATGGATACAATACAACTTCAGTTCAGGAAACGCTCACCCGATGGCGGGTTTCCGATCGGTCGACCTGGAACTTCCGGGAGAGGAACGTCTCGATCACCCCGATGTTCGTGGTGGAATGCGAGGAGAGCGGGGTCGTCAGGAACGATCCCGCGCCGGCGAGGGCGAGCGGGATCAGGAGCTGGTCGGCGAGATGCTCCCCCACCGGAACGTCCGCCTCCAGGTACTCGCGGACCTCCTTCGCAAGCTTCCCGGCGACGGCCTCGGCGCTGACGCGCTTCTCGCCGAAGCCGGTGAACACTTCGGTCACGTGCTCCGACTCGATCTCGACGAAGACGACGTTGCCCGGTCCGGTGGACTCGCGGTCTTCGACGACCTTGAGGCGAGTGCGGTCGATCGAGAGCGATTTCTCCAGGACTTTGAGCTCGCGCTGGGCGATGCCGGCCGAGAGCGACGCCACGATGGCCACGCCCCGCTGAGCCCGCACTTTCCCGCGCTCGAGGAGCTCCACCCGCTCGAGGCGGGACGCCGGCTCGATCATGGCCGTGAAGCGGCCGCCGCCGGCGGGATAGAAGCCGCGGCGCTCCAGCTTGACCGCGACCTTCGCGCCCATCCGCGCGAGAATCGGAAGGAAGGCCTTTTCGAGGAAGTCGAACGGCGGCGCCCACGCGTTGTGGGTGCCGCCCTCCAGCGACAAGGTCGACGCCCCCCTGGCCGTGAGCAGCGCAGGGAGCACGGTCTGAAGGACGAGCGTCGCGCTCCCGGCCGTGCCGACCGAGAACGAGTAGTGCCCGGGCTCGACCGCGCCGGGACGGAACGTCACGACGCGAGACCCGATCGCCGCGCCCGAGACGTCCGCCTTTCCGATCGCGGCCGCCGCCTGGACCGCCGTGAGGTGCTGGCGAAGGAGCCCGGGCTTCTCCCGACCCGCCCGGATCCGGTCGATCGTGAACGGCGTCCCCGTCACGAGCGAGAGTCCGAGCGCGGACCGGAGGATCTGCCCGCCTCCTTCGCCCGCCGAGCCGTCCAGCAGCAGCACGTCTATCCCTTCACGCAAACGATCTGCCGGAGGGTGTGGAGGATGTCCACGAGGTCGCTCTGGGCGGCCATGACGTCCAGGATCGGCTTGTAGGCCATCGGCGTCTCGTCGATCACGTCCTCGTCCTTCCGGCACTCGATGCCCTTGGTCGCCTCCGCGTGGTCGGCCACCGAGAACTTCCGCTTCGCCTCCGTGCGGGACATCGACCGTCCCGCGCCGTGGCTGCAGCTGTTGAAGCTCTCCGGGTTGCCCTTGCCCCGGACGATGAACGACCGCGCGCCCATGCTGCCGGGGATGATGCCCAGGTCGCCCTTGCCGGCGCGGACGGCGCCCTTCCGGGTCACGAACACCTTCTCGCCGTAGTGCATCTCCGTGTCCACGTAGTTGTGGTGGCAGTTGACCGCCTCGAGGGCCGCCTCGAACGGCGGGATCCCCGGCGTCTTCCGCACCGCCTCGATCACGAGGGCCATCATGAGGTCGCGGTTCATCCGCGCGAAGTTCTGCGCCCAGCTCACCGCGCGCACGTAGTCGACGAAATGGTCCGTGCCCTCCGGGAAGTAGGCCAGATCCTGATCCGGGAGGTTGATGTACCACCGGCGCATGTCGTTCTTCGCCAGCTCGATGAAGAAGCTGCCGATCCGGTTGCCCACGCCGCGCGAGCCGCTGTGGAGCATGAACCAGACCGTCTCCGCCTCGTCGAGGCAGACCTCGATGAAGTGGTTGCCGGTGCCGAGCGTGCCGAGATGGTTCACCTGGTTGCCGCGGTCGAGCTTGGGGTGGCGCGACGTGAGCTCGTCATAGCCCGCTTTGAGCTTCATCCACCCGTCGCCGACCGAGCCGGGAACATCGCCCCACGCGCCCCGGTCACCCGGGCCGCCGTTGGCCGTCCGGCCGTGCGGGACCGCCTTCTCGATCGCCGACCGCAGCGCCGACAGGCTCTCGGGGAGATCCCGGGCGTTGAGGCTCGTCCGGACCGCCATCATGCCGCAGCCGATGTCGACCCCGACGGCCGCCGGGATGATCGCGCCGTGGGTGGGGACCACGCTGCCGACGGTCGCCCCGATGCCCGAGTGAACGTCGGGCATGACCGCGACCCACTTGTAGACGAACGGGAGCTTCGCGACATTCCGGAGCTGCGCCTCCGCCTTGTCCTCGAACTTCACGCCCTTCGTCCACGCCTTGATGGGCACGCCGTGCTC
>Ga0111539_10012785_pt1 | contig 10503 bp, 10 predicted proteins | sample RhiMethybrSRZTD1_FD_79667 | JGI IMG/M metagenome (GOLD analysis project Ga0111539, IMG submission 79667) | Populus rhizosphere microbial communities from Tennessee, USA - Rhizosphere MetaG P. TD hybrid SRZTD1 (version 2) (version 2) | ecosystem: Host-associated > Plants > Roots > Rhizosphere >... | reverse complement strand
CGGCCTGCTCGCGGCGGCTGCGAATCTGAACGACACGCCGCCACTCAACGCCAGGCTCGTCCCTCCCTGATCGACGCTCGTCAGGCTCCGGCCGATGCTCACCGAGGTCGCCGCGGTTCGCGTCAGCGGATACCCTACGCCGAACGACACGTCCGCTCGCTGCCGGGACACGGCGAGCTGGTCGAGCATCACGTCGTTCTTCGCGGAGTACGAGTGCGTCATCGATCCGGTCAGCGTGACGCCGTGGACACTGGTCCACTCCAAGGCGCCGCCGGAGAACAGCGCGCCACGCGTGAAGTAGCCGACCGACCCGTACGTGCGGAACGGCCGTCGACGGATCTCGAGGGTGACGGGAATCGCGAAGTGCAGGCGATCGTCGGGAACACCGCTGAGCACCTCGACGACGGGACTCACCGCGAGACCGACCTCGCTGATCGTCAGCGTGGGATCGAGCAGGTTGTACTTCGCGCTGATGTAGACATCGTCGAGCCCACGTGTCGAGGTCCCTTGGGACGACGTCTGATAGAACGGAACGCTTGCGGTCAGCTGCGCGCGGTCCGTGATGCCGACACCGGCCGACATCATCGGAAGGTCCGTCTGGCTCGTCCCCGCCATTCTCCAGTAACCAAGAGTGACGCTGGTGAAGCCATCCCCGCGTGCCGCGACGCTCGCGTCGTCGAGCCAGGAGCCGAATTGACGAAACGACGTTGACGGTGTCGCGGTCTGCAGCGGTGCATTCGCGATCGGTGACGTTGCAGATGTCGACGTCTGGGTGGTGGCTGCGGGTGTGGTCGGGGCGCGCGGCGTCTTAGGCCGGCCATGACCTTGTGCGTGTGCTGCCGGAGGACTCGCCAGTACTGCGGCAACGATGAACATCGCGAACGTCGAGGGGATGCGAGTGTGCACGATCCCTCTACTTGCTCGTGGTGCCGGAGTTCGTCGTCGTGCCTGTGGTCGACGTGGTTCCCGTTGTGGGCGTCGTGGAGCCGCCGCTCGATGTCGAACCTGTGCCTGGTGTTGTCGTTCCGCCACTCGATGTCGTGCTTGTTGTGGACGTCGTCGACGTGGTCGTCGAGCCCGTTCCCGTGGTCGCCGCGGCGGACTGGACCTGACGCACGGCCTGACCGAGGCTCAGACCGTCGACCGTCATCGCCTTCTGCAGGTCGGCGAAGCTGAGGCCGCGACTGCTCGACGCGTTCAACGCGGCGATGAATTGCCCCTGATTGCGGAAGCCGGCGGTTGCCGATTCGAGCGTCATCCCTGCTGGCAGCATCGCCGTCACCTTTGCGAGCTGTCCTGGACTGTTGGTGATCTTCACTGAGACGCCGTTTGGCGGAGCAGGCGGTGTCGTCGTCACCGGAGTCGTCGATGTGCCGGCCGATGTCGATGCGCTCCCCGTGCCGGCCGTGGTGCCGCCGCTGGTCGTACCGCTGCTCGCGGTCGATGTCGTGTTCGTCGTCGTTGTGCCGCTCGACGTGTTCGTGTGGCCGCCACCCTTTGCACTCGTCCCGGCGCTCGAACCGCCGCCGTGCGTCGTCGTCGATCCGCCTCCACGTGCGCTCGTCGATCCTCCTCCGCGGGTGGAGCTTCCGCCCGAGCCGACCTTCGTCTGGCCGCCGCCACGCCCTGCCTTCGGACCTTGCGCCGCTGTCGGCGCGACCAGGGCGATGACCGTCGCCGTAACAATCCAACCGAGTCGTCTCATGGTTCGGAACCTCCGGCCGCAGTCGTTCCAAGAACCCTGCCGCGAGGCGCGAACTGCGCAAAGGGCCGTCAGGTCAGGCGCTTAGAGACCCGCGTGCATCTTTCCAGCACACCCGATGTGTTCCAGAACGGAATCCGCCCTTTCAGGATTGGCCGTCGCGTGAGCCGCTAAACGAGCGCACTCCGCATTACCAGATGTGGAGGCGGTGACGATGGGCGGATTCAGTGTGCGGCGGGTCGTTTTCGTTCTGGTAGCGGTCGCGCTGACGTCGCGCGCCGCCGCGGCGCGGGAAAGCTCCGGACCGTTACCAGACGTTCAGGGCGGCCCGAATCTTCAGCAGTTGACACGACCCGGCGAGACGATCGAGGTGACCGACGCGAACGGGAAACGCGTTCGCGGAAAGGTCCTCGACCTGTCGCCCGAGGTCGTCAACCTCGCTATTACCACCGCCGACCACACGCGCAGCACGCGTGCTGTTGCCGCTCCCGATATCCAGCGCATCGTGCGGGTCGACTCGCTGCGCAACGGTGCCCTGCTGGGCCTGCTCATCGGCCTTGGTGCAGGCATCGCGCCGGGCATCGGGATGGCTCAATATTGCGAGAACGAAGCCGGTGGAGGTTGCGCGTCATGGTTTCTCACGACCGATCTGGTGATCGGCGGCATCGGCGCTGCGATCGGCGCCGGCATCGATGGCGCCAATACGGAAACCATCTATTCCGCTCGCGCATCGTCTCGCACGCCGTCGCTGAAGGGTCCCGCCTCGTCTCTGGTCCAGTTGCAGCACACGAGCAAGCCAGGTGAAACCGTTGCGGTGACGAATGCATCCGGCGTGGAGATTCGCGGCCGGATCGCGCGGGTTTCTCCCGAGGCGATCACTCTCGCGCTGCCTGGCGGCGAGATGACGATCGAAGAACGGCAACTGCGGCACGTGCAGCGCATCGGTGATCCGCTGTGGGATGGCGCGCTCATCGGATTCGGTGCGGGCTTTGGTGCGGGTCTGTTGTCGATGGCGCGCTGCGACGCGGGGCTCGTGTGCGGAGCCGCGGCTGGTCCGGTTGTCCTCGTCGAATCCGCGGTCGGGGCCGGCCTCGGCATCGGGATCGACGCGTTGCACCGCGGCCGAAAGCTTGTCTACGTGAATCGGGACATCGCGGTCGGGTCCTCGACATCGAAGGCAAGCATCAACGTCTCTCCCGTTTTCGGAGCAACGACTCGGGGCGTGACGATGTCGGTGCGTTTCTGAAACGTCACGACCGCGTCAGTTTGATGTGAACGCCCGGATCGACCACGATCCGGAATTCCCGCCGGCGCGCCAACTGCCGCTGACCACTTTTTGCGCGGCGATCGCGAAGAGATCGGCGAACGGCGCGTTTGGCTTGAGGTCGACTGTCGCGTTCCAGGTACCGGAATACTCCGCGCTGCTACCGACGACGTTCGCACGCCATGAGCCGGACCAGCCGCTCGCAGCTTTGATTGCCGACCATCCACCGCGCATCGTCGGTTGCCCGCTCGCGTCGAGCAGTGTCCAGCTTCCTGATGCAGCTCCCGTCTTCGAATCGACGCCACCGGTCCATGTGCCCGCCAGGGTGAGGCCTGTGCTGCTGCGCGCGCTCCATGTATTGAGCCGGCCGACCTGTCGATCACCACTGCGCTGCGAGGGGACAGCACGAGCAGATGCGGGTGCGAGTGACGCAACCAGCATGGTGATGAGAAAGACATTGGTCGTGCGGCGCGGGATCATCGTTCATCCGGTTCGGCGACCGCGACCGCGCCGCTTCGACGATGTGGCTTTGGACGCAGCGGAGATGGCTTCCACGCGTATGGATCCTGCGGCGCACCCGGCGGGAGCGGCCCGCCGCCAGGGCGGAACAACGAGAGCAGGTAGTTCAGGACGCGACGCACTCGTCTTCGTCCGTACGGATTCGTCATCGGGCGCATGGCTCGCAAGAGTGTACGGCAACGCCACGACGCAGGGTCAATAGGAAGACACGCGTACGAACTGCGCAACAGGGTGCCTCAACCACGCTGTCAGACGCATCACGTCAGGGAATGCGGTCCGACCACCCTTCCCAAGCCCGCGCATATGGGTAGCCGGGACGCCAATCAGGGATGCCATCTGCTGCCAGGTGAGTCCGAGCGTCACGCGTCGGGCGTCGAGCGCCTCATACAACTTGTGTGTGTCGAACCGCAGCACCTCACGCGCGTCGGCCTCGGGGAGATTCGCGCTCGTCAGCTCGGCTAATGGGTGGCCCGGCACGAAGCTCTCGGGTGGACGTTCGAGCCAACGAAGCATCTGCAGGACGCCGTCGGCTTCAGCGACACGTTTCGTTGTCAGCCCGGTGATCGTCGAGGTCGCAATCGGACGGCGCGGCACGGCGCCAACGGCGCCGATCTCGCGCGTCGCCTGCGCCCACGTCAGCCCGCGTGCCCGCCGCTGCGAGTCGAGCGCGGCGTGCAATACCTTCAGATCGAAGTCGCCCGTCAAGGGTCAGCGCGCTCGCTGGGTCGCAATCTGCCACACGTTGCCCCAGCGGTCTTTCACCATCCCGCGACGATCTCCATACGGCGTGTTCCACACCGTTTCGACCGACAGTGCTCCCGCGGCGAGCGCGCGCTTATAGGTGTCATCAACGTCTTCGACGTAAACATAGAGAAACGCAGGGAACGTCTCACGCGCTGCGGTCGTGCTGATCATGAGGAGGGAATCCCCGATTCGGATTTGCGCGGGACCGTCGCCGGTGAAGTCGCCGGTCGCTCCGAAGACATCTCTCACGAACCCAACCAGCGCCGCGGCATCGTCAACGACGATGCGAGGGGTGATTGTATGAAAGCCCTCGGGCGGCGCGCTCGTCATTGATGTTCGGCGTGCTCTCCAGTAGCGGGCGAGCGGTCAATGACCGGTCGCCGGAAACTCGGGTGAGAGCATCACGCGACGTGCCTGCTCGACGTGCCGCCGATCATGTACGGTCATGAGCCGGCAGCCGTCCAGGACGCTGTACGCAATCACACGAATGAAGGGCGACGTCATGATCGTCTGCGACGCGACTCGTTCGTCGAGGCTCTGCAGCGATGCGACGATGTCACGATGCTGTGCGACGAAATGCCCGATGACATCGGCGGTGATGTCGCTGCTCGCTGGCCGCGCCGGCGCCGGCGCGGTGAACTTGCGCGTCGAGCCGGGTGTCTGCGAGCGGATCAGCATGCGGCCGAAAACGCCAGGCAGGACCGGCAAGCACTCCCAGATGCTTCGCGACCGCCCGGCCTTCAGTGCCTCCTCTGATGCACGCACCATCAGGCGGTTCGCCTTGAGCAGATGCTCGAAGCACTGGGCGATGCTCCACCGCGTCGCATCCGGCTTCCAGTTCAGTTGGCGCGCGTCGAGCCCGCCGAAGGTCGCCTGCGCATCTCGAACCACATCGTCGAGTGCCGTCCTCACGTCCGCGAGCGACAGCGTCGTGTAGTCGATCTGTGCGGCCTCTACCAATTCGGTCGTCATGCAACCCTTTCGCGATCCGTTACGCCTCGTACGCGCTGTTGCCGCCGACGACGGTGCGCACGATTGTGATGTCCTTGATCTTCTCTGGGTCGATCGTGTGCGGGTCTTCGGCGAGCATGACGAAGTCGGCAAGCTTGCCCGGCGTGATGGAGCCCTTGAGGTTCTCCTCTTTCGACGCGTAGGCACCGTGTATCGTGTTCACGCGGATCGCGTCCGCGACGCTGATCTTCTGATTCGCGCCCCAGATCTTTCCATCCCAGCCCTTGCGCGTGACCATGCCCTGGATCCCCATCAACGGCGCGAACGGGCCGGGGCTGAAGTCCGATCCGGCCGCGGCACGAATGCCCGCGTCGAGGAACGAGCGGTAGGCCATTGCCCGCTTCATCAGCTCCTCGCCATAGAACACGAACTTGTCGGAGTTGTAGTAGGCGTACGAGGTGAACGGCGTCGGGATCGCATCGAGCGCCTTGATGCGTGTGATCAGGTTCTCGTTGATCAGCGTGCAGTGGGTAATCTTCGGCCGAATGTCAGCACGCGGGAACAGCTTCTGCGCGCGCTCGACCGCGGTCAGATACATGTCGATCGCGACGTCGCCGTTCGCGTGGCAGTTCACCTGGATGCCGGCACGGTGCACGCGTTCGATCCAGGCATTCACCTCCTCCTGCGTCTCCGTGACGTTGCCCTTGTATCCCGACTTGTCCCCTGGATACGGCTGGCTCAACGCCATCGTCCGTTCGGAGAACGACCCATCCAATGTGTGTTCGGACGTGGCTCCGAGCTTGATCCATTCGTCGCCAAACCCCGTCTCGATGCCGCTGGCGATCATCGAGTCGAGGACGCGTCCGCTCGATTCATAGCTCACGCGGTGGAGCAGATCGCCACGTGCGCGAACGTCCTGAATTGCCGCAAGGTTGCCGCCCTGGTGATGGACGCTGGTCAGTCCATAGCGGACGAACTGCTTCGAGATGTGAGCAATGCCATCTTTACCGCGCCGGTCCAGTTCCGCCGCGCCAAGAGTCGGTCGATTGCCGACGTTGTTGAACACGTTGCGCGCCGTATCCGTCACACGTCCGTTGAGATCGCCTTTCTCGTCACGATCGTATGTGCCGCCGGCGGTGTTCTTCGTTGCCTTCGTCACGCCGGCCATCTCGAGCGCTTTGCTGTTGTAGTACGACGTGTGGCCGCCGCGATGCCGCACCACGACCGGATGCTGAGTCGAGACCTGATCGAGGTCGTGCACGTTCAGCTCGCGCTTGTCCTTCACCTTGGTGTCGTCGAAGAAATAGCCTTCGACCCACGTGCCGGGCGGAGTCTGGCGCGCCTTCGCGCGGAGCTTCTCGACGATGCTCGCGATGGTGACGAATTCAACCTCGAACGGATTGCCGACCAGGACTTCGTAGAGCAGGACCTCGCCACCGGCGTGGTTGTGGCAATCGGTGAAGCCGGGCACGACGGTCATGCCTTTCGCGTCGACCGTGCGCGTGGATTTGCCGACGAGGCCCTTGATATCGTCGTTCATGCCGACGGCGACGAACCGGCCGTTCTTCACCGCAAGCGCTTCTGCCTTCGCGATGCGCGCATCGACGGTGTAGACATTCGCGTTGATGACGATGAGGTCCGCGTCGCCGGCCTCGGCCCCACCGATAGCCGCGACCGTTCGGCTGAACCAGGGAGTGGCGAACGACACCGCCAGCGCGCCCGCCGTCAGCCCCATGAACTCTCTTCGCGATCGGCGATCGTTCATATCACTCCTCACTTCAGGTGATCGCGATCCTTCTCGTTTTCGGCGCAGAACGATTCGATGATGTCGGTATCGGGCTGCAGGAGCTCGGCGAATTTGACGGTGAACGGTTTCGTGTACATCTTCGGATCCTCGACCGTGACCTCCACGTCGATGTGACCGAAGTCGCGACGACGGAACCGTTCGATTACGTGCAGCGCTTCGCTGTGCGGATGACCAATGCCATCGAGCCAGGTCTTGTCGTTGAACCCGACGCTGTCGACGACGAAGGTGTCGCCCTGCCAGTTGCCGATCGAGTATCCGAGCCAGAGCGGCGACGGATCCTGCGGGTGCTTGCGGCCGTCCGTGTAGACCTGGCGAATCGTGTTGTCGCCCTCGAACAGCATCAGCGTCAGCCCGGGTGTCTGCACGATCTTGAAAGGGATCGGAATGAGAAGCCCCAGTGGCACGCCGGCAGCGAGGCAATGCGTAGTCGGCAAGTCCCTGCCGGGTGTACGAGCGCGCTCGCCAAGCAGCTTGCCCGCCTCGGGCCGCATCGGCTCCTCGCCTTGCTTGACGTCCGCGAAGATGTTGAACAGGTACTTCGACATCGTGCGCGGGTCGTCGCCCGGGACGCTCGTGGCGCTCATGTCGCCGAAGAGCCGCGTCAACTCCTCGTAGGGAGTCGGCTCCGCTCGCCATACGCCTGACAGATCCGGATGTCCGTCGGCGCTTCGCGGTGCTGGTGCGGAGAGGTTCACCTTCCCATCCGCTGTCCGCGGCGCCTTCGAATCGCGGTGGTTCAACCACTGTGCATCCGCTCGAATGCCGGTGCCCAGGATGGCGAACAAAATGAGGACGGCAAGCCGGATCATGCGCTCAGTCATAGGCGACACCACTCTCGACGATGTGGAATTGCTGGTAGGTCCGAGAGTATATCGTCGGAAGCGCCGTCGTTGTCGTCAGAGCCCCGTTGCCCTGATTGTCTCCAGCCCGTGACCCTGCGGGCCCTTCTCGCGCACGCGCAGCGCACCGGCGAACAGGAATCCGAACAGGCTCATGATCAGGAACATCAGCAGCATCGGGTTGTAGCCGGACGGGTTCGTCGCGCTCGCGCCGTTTGCGTCGTTCAGCATGCCTGCGGCGAGGTTCGACACCGTCATCCCGATGTTCTGCAGCATCGTCATCAGACCGTACGCGGTACCCAGACGCTCGGGCGCCACGAGGTAGGGAACTGCCGGCCAGATCACCGCGGGCACGAGCGAGAACGCGATGCCGATGAGCACGGTGCTGACCCAGAGATTCGCGTTCGTATACGCGAGGATCGGAAAGACGAGACACAGCAGCAGTGTCCCGAACGCCATGAACCACGCGCGGCGACCCAGACGATCGACCATCCAGCCAAACGCGGGGGTCGCGAAGATCGCGGCCGCGAACACGTAGCTGTTCATGGCTCCCGCCTGCTGCAACGACAGGCCGTGCGCATGCTGGAAGTATTTGATCGCGAACGTGCTGCGGAACGGGAAGATCACCGAATAGAAGGTGACGCACAGACCGACGGCATACCAGTAGGAGCGGTTGAAGCGCCAGATGTCGCTCCAGACGAAGCGATCCGTTCCTGACTGCGTGAGCGTGAAGCGTTTCGCGGCGCTTCGTTCGAAGAAGTAATAGACAAGACAGCCGGCGACGGCGATCACCGAAAAGGCCGCCGCGAGGACGAGCGGTGGCTGCCAGCCGCGGTCGTAGAGCGGCTTGAACCATGTCGTCGACATGTCAGCTGCGTACGAGCCCGCACGCGCGATGCTCAGGTTGATCCCGAACGCGAACCCGAGCTGCCTGCCGACGAACCACTGGCCGATCGCGACCGTGATCGCGACGATCATCGATTCGGCACCGAGCCCGAACAGCAAACGCCCCGCCGCCATCACCGGAAACAGCGGTGAGATCGCCGTCAGTACCGCGCCGATCAGACAGATGATGGAGAAGATCAGCGTGGACAGGCGCGTGCCGAATCGGTCGACGATGATGCCGCCGATGAGCACCATGATGATGTTCGGCGCGCTGTAGATGGCGTTGAGCGTGCCGATTTGCGTGTCGGTGAAACCGAGGAGGCGCTGGAGCGCGTCGGCGACGGGAGCGACCGAATCGTACGTGTAGTAGTTGCCGAACATCGCGACGCTGATGGCGATGAGCACGGCCCATCGCCAGGCGGCGGTCGGGGGGCTCTTCACGGCGGCAACCTGTGAGGCGGGCGAGTCCATGAAGTCAGGATAAGTGGAAAACTGGAGAAGTGGAAAAGTGGAAAAGTAAGTTCAAAGTGCGTGATCTACTTACGACTTACTTTTCCACCTTTCCAGTTCTCTACTTCTTCCACTTTATTTTGTCGCGTTCGACGGCCAGGGAACTCCCTGTTCTTTCGCCGTCACCCGCGCCAGACCCTTGTAGAGGAATCGCTGCAGGCGACGTCCCTGATACGTCTCCACGGTGTACAGATTCCCCTTCGAATCGGTGGCGATGTTGTGGAGCGAATACCACTCACCGGGATAGTGGCCGCCCTTCCCGAAGTTGGTGAGCTCGGTCATGCTCGCGCGGTCGAAGATACGAAGCTTCTGGTTTCGTCCATCGGCGACGTAGAGATATTTCTGCTGCGGATCGCGTGAGAACGCGACGTCCCACACCGCGCCGTCACTGCGCGAGTCGCGCGCCATGAAGACTTCTTTGACGAACGTCCCGTCCGGTCGGAAAATCTGCAGCCGGTTGCTGGTTCGATCGCAGACGTAGACGAGGTTATCGACCGACACGTCGGCGCAGTGTACCGGTCCGCGGAAGTGCTGATAGGTGACGGTTGGATCGTACGGACCCTGCGCGAGCGCCGCCTTGTCGTCCGGCGGCTTGCCATACGCGCCCCAGAAGCGCTTCATCTTGCCCGACTCCGCATCGATGACGGCGACGCGCCGGTTGCCGTAGCCGTCGGCGACGAACACCTCATTGGCCGGCGCGTAGAAGAACGTCTTGGCGACCTGGAAGAAGTGATCGGTGGCGAGGCTGTCGCGCGTGACGCCCTTCTTGCCGACCTGCATGACGAACTTTCCGTCCTGCGTGAACTTCAGCACGTGGCCGTCCATGGCGCCATTCCCGCCGATCCACACGTTCCCCTTGTTGTCGATGTTCAGGCCGTGATTGGAATCGGGCCACTGATAGCCGGGACCGTCCTTGCCGCCCCAGTGTCGGAGCTGGTTCCCCTGCTGGTCGAACTCGAGAATCGGCGGGGCGAGGTGACAGCACTCACCCGTGTTGTGTTCGCCTGCGGCCTCGGCCTCATCGAGCACGTCGGGGCGATGCACGATCCACACGTGGTCCTGCGCGTCGACCCACAAGCCGATCGTCTGACCCTGATACCAGCCGTTCGGCAACGGTTTCGGGAACGTCGGATCGACCTCGAAGCGCGGCGCCATCACCGCGTTCTGCGCCTGCGCGGCGGCCACGCGCTGCGTGATGCTCTCGGCGACGCCGAGCGCGATGAGCACCGCCACGAACGTCGCTCCGATCAGCAGGTTTTTCTTCATGAGGTCCTCCTTGCCG
>Ga0111539_10012784_pt1 | contig 10503 bp, 8 predicted proteins | sample RhiMethybrSRZTD1_FD_79667 | JGI IMG/M metagenome (GOLD analysis project Ga0111539, IMG submission 79667) | Populus rhizosphere microbial communities from Tennessee, USA - Rhizosphere MetaG P. TD hybrid SRZTD1 (version 2) (version 2) | ecosystem: Host-associated > Plants > Roots > Rhizosphere >... | reverse complement strand
GTCGCGGTGCAGGCGGCGCTCGTCTCTGCCTTCCAGATCCCCGACGGGGATCGCGACATCGTATTGGACCTTTACGACGCAAACCGGCGCATCGTGCCGGCGGGCCGGTAGGAGCGTTACACACGCGTCGAGATCATCGGCATCGCTGCGCGCTCGCCGGACGCCAAGCGCGTTCTGTACAGGGCGATCGCGGACAACCTGGAGGCCGCGGGCGTTCCGCGCAACGCGACGCGGATCGTCCTGATCGAACCTGAGCCCGGCAACTGGGGTGTCAAAGGCGGTGTGCCCGCCTCCGAAGTGGACCTCGGTTTCAAGATCGACGTTTAGGGCTGGCAGTAGCGCCGTGCTCGCGCGTGTTGGCGCGAGGGGGCAAAGATGCGCTAAGCTTGGAGCAGATGAGCTGGCGTGGCCTGTGCCACGCCTCGATCGTTTGATGGAGTACACGATATGGCAGGCATAACGCGAAGAGCGAGCGCCGAATGGCAGGGCACGGGCAAGGAGGGCAAGGGCAGCCTGACCTCGCAAAGCGGTGTTCTCGCCACCACGCCCTACGGCTTCAACACGCGCTTCGGCGACACCAAGGGCACCAACCCCGAAGAGCTGCTCGCCGCCTCGCACGCGGGCTGCTTCACGATGGCACTGGCGTTCGCGTTGAGCGCCGCGGGATTCACGCCGACGCGGCTTGCCACGAGCGCCGCCGTGACGCTCGAGCCGGAGGGTGCGGGCTTCAAGATCTCGAAATCGGCGCTGAAGCTCGAGGCGACTGTGCCCAACATCTCGCAGGAGCAGTTCCAGAAGGTTGCCGAGGGCGCCAAGGCCGGCTGCCCGATCTCAAAGGTTCTCAACGCAGAAATCACGCTCGATTGGAAGCTGGCCTGAGGAAACAACGGGACACGGACATGGAAAAGCGCAAGCTCGGCAATTCCGGCATCTCCATAGCACCGCTGATGTTCGGGGGTAACGTATTCGGCTGGACGGCCGACGAGGCAATGTCGTTCAAGTTGCTCGATGCCTTCGTCGGCGCCGGATTCGATGCCATCGATACGGCCGACGTCTATTCGAAGTGGGTGCCGGGCCACAAGGGCGGTGAATCCGAGACAATCCTCGGCAAGTGGCTGAAAGCCCGGGGCGGCCGCGACAAGCTCATCATCGCCACCAAGGTCGGCATGGAGATGCCGGGTATCGGCCAGGGCCTGCGCAAGGACTACATCCTTGCCCGGGTCGAGGATTCCTTGAAGCGCCTGCAGACCGACTACGTCGACCTCTATCAGTCGCACACCGACGATCAGTCGGCGCCTCTTGACGAGACGCTCGGCGCCTATCAGAAGCTGATCGATCAGGGCAAGGTGCGCGCCATCGGCGCCTCCAACTACGAGGCGCCCCGGCTGGCCCAGGCCTTGAAGGCCAGCGCTGCGGCCAGGCTGCCGCGCTACGAGACGCTGCAGCCGCTCTACAACCTGTCCGACCGCGAAGGCTTCGAGAAGGAGCTGCAGCCCCTGTGCGTCAAGGAGAACGTGGGAGTCATCCCGTACTACGCCCTGGCGGCCGGCTTCCTCACCGGCAAGTACCGCTCGGAGGCCGATTTCGGCAAGAGCCCGCGCGGCGCCCGCATGAAGGCTTATCTCAATGACAGGGGCAGGCGCATCCTGAAGGCCCTCGACGACGTCGCAGCGGGCCTGAAGGCAAAGCCCGGCCAGGTCGCACTGGCGTGGCTCATGATGCGGCCGGCCATCACAGCACCCATCGCCAGCGCGACGTCGATGGCCCAGATGGAGGAGTTGATCGGGGCAGTGCGGCTGAAGCTCGGCCCCGATGCGCTCAAGGCGCTCGATGCGGCCAGCGCGTAGGCCGGCTTTGCGGGTGCAAGGCGCGGAAATGGCGCAGATGTGGGCGAGGCGCCAAACCCTTATCGGTTTCCCTTCGCTCGGAAGGTGGGGTCTGGGCGGGGGGTGTCCGCGCAAACTGTCGCGGCATACTTGCCACGCCCCAGGGAGCGCTTATCTCACATGCGTGTGCACTGGGTCGGAATCCCTTGCTTTCGCAGGCGAATTGTGCGACTGACCCGGCCACGGGCGCAGGGGATCGCTTTCATAAAGCATTTCCCCGGACAGAAGATTTCCCGTTAGGCCCTTTGTGGCTCAACCCCTGCGCTCCACTGTTGCCGATGTCGCGCCCGTACCGCGTCGCGCCAGCGTCGGCGTATGCAGAGACGCATGGAGATACTTTCTTTTGCAAACCGCAAGCTTCGCTGAGCTCGGGCTCAGCGCGAAGGTGCAGGCGGCCGTCCAGGCTGCCGGCTACACTCAACCCACTCCCATCCAGATCCAGGCCATTCCGGTCGCAGTGACCGGGCGCGATCTCCTCGGCATCGCCCAGACGGGCACCGGCAAGACAGCAGGTTTCGTCCTGCCAATGCTGGCTAGGCTCGAATCAGGGCGCGCACGGGCCCGCATGCCGCGCTCGTTGATTCTGGCGCCGACTCGCGAGCTCGCGGCCCAGGTCGCGCAAAGCTTCGAGAAATATGGGGTCAACCACAAGCTCTCGGTCGCATTGCTGATCGGCGGCGTCTCCTTCGACGATCAGCTGAGGAAACTCGATCGCGGTGTCGACGTCCTGATTGCGACACCGGGCAGGCTTCTCGATCACTTCGGCCGGGGCAAGATTCTGCTGACGGGCGTCGAGATTCTGGTGATCGACGAGGCAGACCGCATGCTGGATATGGGCTTCATCCCCGATATCGAGCGCATCTGCAAGCTGCTTCCTCCGCGGCGCCAGACGCTGTTCTTCTCGGCCACCATGCCGCCGGAGATCCAGCGGCTGGTCGACAGCTTCCTGAAGGACCCCGTGCGCGTCGAAGTGGCACGGCCGGCCACAGCCGCGGCCACCATCACCCAGCGTTTCCGCTACTGCGCCTCTACGGAGGATTGGGAGAAGCGCGAGGCACTGCGCGATCTCATCCGCTCCGAGCAAGTCAAGAACGCCATCATCTTCTGCAACCGCAAGCGCGACGTGGCGATCCTGCTCAAGTCGCTGCAGAAGCATGGCTTCAACGCCGGAGCGCTGCATGGCGACATGGACCAGATGAGCCGCATGGCGACGCTCGATGCCTTCCGTGAGGGGCGCATCACGTTCCTGGCGGCGAGCGACGTCGCCGCGCGTGGCCTCGACATCCCCGACGTCAGTCACATCTTCAATTTCGACGTCCCCTGGCAGTCGGACGACTATGTGCACCGTATCGGTCGCACGGGGCGCGCCGGCAAGGAAGGCCGATCGCTGACGATCGTGACGCCCGACGACTTCAAGCAGCTCAAGGACATCGAGAAGATGCTGGGGGGCTCGGTCACCTGGATCGGCGATGCGCCGAGCGAGGAGGAAATCGCCAGCGGGTCCAAGCGCAGGCGGGGCCGAGGCGGTCGTCCGTCATCGGGCCGTCAGGAAGGCCGCAACTCCGGCAGGGGTGGGCGCAAAGGGGCGGACAGGTCTGCTGCCCGCCCACGTCCTGAGCGCAGGCTGCCCGGCGGCGCGCACGAGCATCAAAACGGCCATTCGGTCCCTGTCGGGGCCCCTGTCGAAGGGAACGAGCGCTCGCCGCAACGCGAGGAGCGCAGGTCGCCACGTCCCGCGCGGCCCGAACCTCGGCGCGAAGCGCGCGAGGAGGGTGCACCGCGTGAAGGCAGCCACAATAGCCGCGCCCGTCCGCAGCGCCGTGAGCGGCAGGGTTCGACGGAGCGCGATGCCAGCGGCGGACAGCAGCGATCCGGCAAGCCGACCCGCCAGCCCTGGGAGCCGCGACCGGCCCGGACACCCGACCGCCACCGCGAGGATCGCACGCCCTCGCCCGTCGGCCTGGGTGATCACGTGCCCGCGTTCCTTAGGAAGACCACCCGCAGCGCGAATTGAGTACAGCAGAGATTGCCCTTGCGCGAGGCCGGGAGGGCCGCCTGGAAGCTCGGCCCTCAGAAGCTCGGCCCCATGTGCTGAGCAATGCGCCCGCGCGAGGTCTGATAGGTGGCTCCCGGCTGTGAGGCCGCAAGCCGCCATATCAGCTCGGCCGCCAGGTCGCGCAGGCAGGCGCCGGTCTGTCCCGGATACTTCGCCCAGTAGGACCGAGGCGTGGGGGCAAAGCGCGTCGCCGCCTGCAGCGGCGTGACGCGCAGGATCGCCTGGCGGAAGCACTTGAGCTCCGCGTCCTGCCTTAGCCACTGCTCATACTGCGCATCCTCGGGCGCGTGGGGGTCCTTCATGTTGATGATGACGCCGAGCGACTCGGCAAAACCCATCTGCGGATCGCGCTGGCGGAACTCACGCAGGAACTTGAGACCCCGCGAGGAGATGTAGTCGGGACGGGTCGGGGAGACATAGAAATCCGCCTCGCGCAGCCAGCACTCCGTGAGCACCGAGAGGCCCGGGGCGCTGTCGATCAGAACGATGTCGTAGGCCGCGCGCGCCTCCACGAGGAGGGCGCCGATGATCTTGCGCAGATCGCGCTCGTGCTCGCCCTTGGACACCTCGCGCTCGAACAGCGTCAGCTGAGTGTCGCTCGGGAGCAGGTGGATCGAGCGCGCGTCGTCGACATCGGAGGCTCCGGTTATCACGAAGTCCTGCCACTTGACCGGCGATGGCTTGAGCACCGCCCCGACGAGGTAGTCGACGATGGTGCGGCCCGAGGTCTGTGCTGCCTCCAAGGCCTCCTGCGGCAGCAGCATGTGGCTGATGCTCGCCTGGGCATCGGAGTCGATGACGAGGACCTTGCGGCCGTGATCGTTGGAGAGGGTTTCCGCCAGGGCGAGGACGAGAGTTGACTTCCCCACGCCGCCCTTGGCGTTCATGACGGTAATGGTGTTGCGCATGAAGCCCCCAGAAGAACCGATCGCCCGCACGACCATCCCGCAGCGGCAAGACAACGGCTCAAGCAAGGAGAATTTGTGACGTGCGACGGCTCAGCGCAGGCGTTTTCGCACTCCGAGGATCAGGGACAGGGGCAGGATGATGGCGGTGTCGATGAGGGTCCGGCAGCAGCGAGAAGAGCTCTTTAAGGGCCCCGCGGTCGAGCGGAAACAGCAAATTCAGGCACTTGGTCAGGGGCTCGTCCGCCGCGATGGCGAGGCTCGTGAGCGCGCCGAATAGGGTGGCCCGGGAGAGACGTGCACGGCAATGCGGGGTCGGGCGCGACACGCCGGCTCCCCGACCTCGCCATGGTGCCGACCCGCCCGACCCGCTTGGCGGTCCTGGCCGCCCGGTGCGCCCGAGGACAGATAGATCGTCAGTGGAGGGAGATAAGCGCCGGAAGGCCGAACCGGCGCCAGAGGCGTACCGTCCACGCCAGGCGGCGGGGTCGAGGCGCAGGTTTGGCCGGAGACTGGTCGGGAGTTCGGGCACGAGCATGCCGGAGAGGGTGGCGTGGGCGGGAGCTGAAGAGGCTTGTATGGGGCCGCAGAAACTGCGACACCATAACATTCCTGGAGGACGCCATGGCTCAAACACCTTTCGAGATACCCCAGCAGCTGCGTGAGCTTGCCGAGAAAAACGTGGAGCAGGCCCGGACTGCGTATGGCCAGTTCATGGACGCCATGGTGAAAGCCACGGGAATGTGGATGACGGCGATACCGTCGAACGAGATGACGTCGGGGTTCAAGGTGGTGCAGGAACGGGCCGTGCGGTTCGCCAAGCAAAACGCCGAGGCCTGCTTTGCCCTGGCGACCGAGCTCGCCAATGCCAAGGACGTCCAGGACGTGCTGGCGATCCAGAGCCGCTACGCCCAAACGCAGATGCAGGCCTACGCCCTGCAGGCCCAGGAGTTGGGCCGGCTGATGACTGAGGCCGCGCAGACCATGCAACCAAGGAACTAAGCCCAGGGCGGGCACCGGTGCGGCCGCATGTGGTGGTCGCGTGGTGGCATGGCAACTCGTCCCTACCAGGTGTTAGTGAAGACGGCGTGCCGCGGCTGGCAATTCTCGGCGGAATGCGCGAGACTGCCGTCTTCGCACTCCCACATCACGCAAACCCGCGCCTTGTGCGCCCCTGATGGACTGTCACCATGCATGGCCTGATTGCACGCAGGGCTCGAAGCGCGATCGATGCGCATATCGAGGATGCCGCCGGCATGCCGACCAGTTTGCACCACATGGCCCAGGACAGCGTGGCCCGATCGCGGGAACTCTACCGCAGCACGATGGCGGCCGCTCAGGGTAGCGCCAGGGTTTTCGCCGAGGTGGCAGAGACCACGTGGGGCAGCGCAAAGCTGCTCAACGACAAGATCATCCAGAACATGACCGCCAACACGGAAGCTGCGTTCAGTGCGGCCGAGGCGATTGCGCAGGCCCGGTCGCTGCCGGAGGCAGCCCAGCTCCAGAGCGACTTCATGCAACTGCTGCTGACCTCGACCGGCGAGCAGCTGAAGGAGTTCGTGGACCTCTCGGCGCGCGTGGCCCAGCATGTGATCGAGACGGTGCAGGAGGCAGCCAGCCGATCGCTGAAGCCAGGACCGTAGGCGGCGCTCCATCGGGCGGCGGTAGGCGGGCGATCACTCCGATGGAAGGCGCCGGCGCACCCAGAGCGGCAGCTCCAGCCCGCCCGTGACTCGGACTATGGCGTAGGCGTAGATGAACAGGAGAGCCTGGTTCATCCAGGGGAGATTGGCAGTCAGCAGAGCTTGCACCAGGACCATGCCGAGCAGAGGTCCTGCGACGAGCATGAAGGCGCCAAGGTGTCCCTGCGCCGAGAGCCGGCGCATCAGGATGGGCAACGCCAGCCATCCCCACAGCACGAAGATGCCGCCCGTTACCCCCAATCCCCGCTGGATGAGAAGCAGAGTGGAGACGGCGTAGCCGCCAGGATCGCCGATCACGTACGCGAGGATGAGTTTCGCGAAGGCACCGTCCTGTGGAGGGCCGGCAGCGGCCAGAATCCGGGGGGCCTGCTGCAACAGGCTACCGGCATAGTAGACATCGAACTTTGCGGTCGCCTCGCGGGGGAAGAGCAAGGTCGACAGGTCGCCGATCGCGGGAAGCCAAAAGAACAGGCAAGCCCAGACGTCCCGGCCGCGCACGTCGTTGTAGACGACCCGTTCGGAAAAGTGCTGGGTCTCGAGACCGCTGGTGAGCGCAACGTCGCCGAACAGCAGGAGGTTGCGCGCCATCCATGGACCGATGGTGAGACTTGCTGCAAGAATCAGCCCGGCTGCTGCGCGAGTTGCAAATCGCCAGTCGGGGGCACACCGCGAGCGCTCGGCCGCGAGGAGCAGAAGAGGCGCGAGTAGCCACAGCGCCACATAGTAGACCTCGATCAGGGCCAGCGCGCCGACGAGCAGCCCGGCGAGGACGGCGAGCGTTATGCTCCGGCGCCTGTGCATCATCAGCAGGGTCAGGCAGAGTCCAAGCATTAGCGCGGGCAGGATCGTGTAGGGCAAGATGGATCCCGCGAAGTCGTTGAAGCTCCCCATGACGAAGGCAAGGAGCGTCGTGCCCGTAGCCAGAGGCGCGGAGCCCGACAGGGCGCGGGCAAGAGCATAGATCAGGGCCAGCGCGACCAGGGCGGCGAGCGCCTGCACGAGAAACAGGGAGAGAAACGCGCTTTTCGGAGAGCACTCGGCCCAACGGGCGGCGGGGCAATCGAGGGCGGACTCGAGTCGCGGATCGAGGGCGGCGACGAACGCGATGAAGGCCGGATAGCCCGGTGGCAGCGAGCGGCCAGGTGCAGGCACCTCGGTCGCGCCCGTCACGAAGCCGCTGGAGAATACCCGGTGTTCCTGTAGGGCCGCTGCTGCAGCGACATAGGATCCGAAATCTCCGCTGACGTCGGGCGCTTTGCGCAAAACCGCGAAGGCGTCCAGCAGAGAGACGAGGGCGATGCAGAGAAGCACGAACCTGCGCGCATTCCCGGCGAGCAGGCTGCCGAGGGCGCCGCGTTGCGCCGGGTGCGTGCCGGCCGGCGCATGAGGGGGCTGCGCGCATGCGGTGCGCGCGTCGGCAGTCGGCGGGCGCAGGGCCCGGTTGACGAGGCCGGTCAGAGAACCACGGGGCAGCAGCTTCAGCCCGAGCCGGGACAGAGCCCCCAGCATCCCCGGCGTAATCACCCGCTGACCGGCGCGGAAGCCCTCGACCGCCACCCTGGCGATGGACTCGGGCGAAAGGGCCGGCAGCAGCCCCGTGCTTCGCTCGCGCGCACGCAGGCTGTGCGCGAAGAAATCCGTGTCGACGGGACCGGGCAGGAGCACTGTCACGGTCACCCCCCGCGCCGCCACTTCGCTCGCCACTGCCCGGCTGAGCGCCACCAGATAGGACTTGCTGGCCCCATAGAGGGCAAGGTGAGGCATCGGCAGCAGACCCGCGAGCGAGGCGACATTGAGGATGCCGCCGCGCCTCCTTTCCAGCATGCCCGGCAAGCATCCCTGCATCAGGCGGGTGGCGGCACCAACATTGAGGGAGAGGGCAGCCCTGTTCTCCTCAGCCGAGCTCTCTGCAAATGGTCCCGATACGCCCGCGCCCGCGCAATTGACCAGGATATCGACGTATCCGCCCGCCCTCTCGATCGCGGCGAGGACGTCGGAAGAGGCCCCGGGCCGCGCGAGGTCGCACGGCAGTGTGTCGACGCAGACATTGTGCTCGGCTCTGATGGCAGCGGCTGCCGCCTTCAGATCGCCGGCGCCGCGCGCGACGAGCACCAGATCCCCACCGTGTGCGGCAAAGCCTCGCGCCAGCGCCAGGCCGATACCGCGCGAGCCGCCGGTGACAAGCACGACGGGCCGGCGCGCAACGGCAGCGGGAGCGGGTGTCAGAGGGATCGAAACATCCATCGATCAGAGCTACGGAGTATTTGCTTCAGTCCGAGCCCGGCGGCATCCCCTCGCGGGGGGCGCAGCCTACGCGGCTGGCGGCCAGCCTGCCATCGCAGTTCGCTAAGATGGACGACAACTTTCGCGAGGCTGCCGCGCAGAAAAGAGGGGTCTTTGCGCGAAGGCCGCAACCTGACTAGGCTCGGTCGGTTCGAACGCTGCAACGCGGCATTGCTGGAGACGAGAAGCCATGACGAAGTCGGTGCTCGGCATTGTCGGAGGCAGCGGCCTCTACGATATCCCGGCGCTCGAGAAGGTTTGCTGGGAGAGCGTGAACTCGCCGTGGGGAACGCCATCAGACCAGATCCTGTTCGCCGAGCTCGCGGGGCTGCCGATACGCTTTCTGCCTCGCCACGGCCGCGGTCACAAGGTGCCGCCGTCTGCCATCGACTACCGCGCCAACATCGACGCCCTGAAGCGCGCTGGCGTCACGGACCTCGTGTCGGTGTCGGCTTGCGGGTCGCTCAAAGAGGAGCTGCCGCCCGGACACTTCGTGCTGGTCGATCAGTTCATCGACCGCACGTTTGCGCGCGAAAAGAGCTTTTTCGGTCCCGGCTGCGTCGCCCACGTGTCGATGGCCGATCCGGTAAGTCCCGCCCTTGCCGATCTGGTCGAGGCAGCAGCGCGGAAAGAGAAGATCGCCACCACGCGCGGCGGCACTTATCTCGTTATGGAGGGCCCGCAGTTCTCGACGCGCGCGGAAAGCAGCCTCTATCGCAGCTGGGGCTGCGACGTGATCGGCATGACCAACATGCCCGAGGCCAAACTCGCGCGCGAGGCGGAGATCTGCTACGCCACCGTGGCCATGGTGACGGATTATGACTGCTGGCACGCCGATCATGCCGAGGTGGATGTCGCCGCCATCATCAAGGTGCTGCACGCGAACGTGGACAAGGCGCACAGGCTGATCGAGCGGCTTGCGCGCGATTTTCCCCGCGAGCACCCGCCCTGTCCCGTGGGCTCGGACCGCGCACTCGACGTCGCCATCATTACCCCGCCCGACGCGCGCAGCCCGGCGCTGCTTTCCAAGCTCGATGCCGTGGCTGGGCGCGTGCTGCGCGCATAGGCGCGGACCGCCGGCTCCGGCGGCGCAGCCGCGGTCGCCGCGTCCTGGGCCGGCAAGCCGCGGCGGCCGAGTGGAGGCGATCAGTACCTCGGGGCCGAGCCGGCCATGAAGTCCCGGAGCGTATAGTCGTGCTGGAAATTGCCGCCGGGGGCCGGCGACTGGGATTGCGCAACGGCGGTAGGCCGGGACCGGTTGCGGGCAGCGGACTGAGCCCACCGGCCCTTTCTTTGCCGCTTGGCGTCGGCCGATTTCGCGGCGCGCCGCTGATCGGCGGTCTCGTCATCGTCCGGCTCTGCCGCGGCTTCGCGGGCAGGAGATGCGACGACTTTGTTATCGACCGCGGCAGCCAAGCTCGGCGGCGCTTCGGGTGAGACCGCGCCGACCCGCGGAGCTTTAGGCCTGGGCTCCACGCCGGCAGACGCTGCGGGTCCGGCCGGGAGAGTCGCGGCCGTCTCCTTGTGGCTGGCCTGCGGTGTCGCGCCGGTTTGGACCGCCTCCGGCGGCGCTCCCCGCGATCCAAGCCTCTCCGGCTGAACTGGTGGGGCAACCGTGTCGCTGAGCAGGTTGAAATCCAGCACGCCCGCCCCCGCCCGGGGCAGAGGCC
>Ga0111539_10012783_pt1 | contig 10503 bp, 4 predicted proteins | sample RhiMethybrSRZTD1_FD_79667 | JGI IMG/M metagenome (GOLD analysis project Ga0111539, IMG submission 79667) | Populus rhizosphere microbial communities from Tennessee, USA - Rhizosphere MetaG P. TD hybrid SRZTD1 (version 2) (version 2) | ecosystem: Host-associated > Plants > Roots > Rhizosphere >... | reverse complement strand
GCTGCAGGCCTGCAATCCGCCTGACATCTTCTGGCCCATCGCGCGATGGCTGCGCCGCCGGGATCGTACCCGGTTTGTTTTCGATCACCACGACCTCTGCCCGGAGCTCTACGACTCTCGCTTTCCGCATGGCAGAGCGTTGCCGAAGCGAGGGCTGCTCGCACTGGAGAGGGCGACCTTTCATACCGCGGACCAGGTCGTCTCTACGAACACTTCCTATGCCGAGATCGCCGTGCTGCGAGGAAGTAAGGCTCCCGAGGACGTTACGGTCGTCCGCACCGGTCCGGATCCCGAACGCCTCTTGCGGAGTGCCGATGTTCCAGCGCTGCGACACGGCCGCAAGCACCTTGTGGCCTACATAGGCGTCATGGGACCGCAGGACGGCGTTGACCTTGCAGTCCGGGCCGCGGCCCATGTCGTCCACAATCTCAGGCGGACAGACGTCGCCTTCACCTTCATGGGCTCAGGTGACAGCTACCCGGAGCTCGTGACAATGCGTGACGAGCTCGGCCTTCAGGACTACGTTGAGCTTCCCGGCCGAGTTCCCGATCAGACCGTCGTCGACGTGCTCTCCACTGCCGCCGTTGGACTCTCGCCAGACCCTAAGAATCCGCTCAACGACGTTTCGACGATGAACAAGACGCTGGAGTACATGGCTTTCGAGTTGCCGGTCATCGCTTTCGACCTCAAGGAGACGAGGGTTTCGGCTGGCGACGCTGCCAGCTACATCGAGAGCGGCGATATTGCGGCGTATGCCCACGCGATTGTGGAGCTTCTTGACGACCCCGACAAGCGCGAAGCCATGGGCAAAAAAGGGCGTGTTCGCATCGAGCAAGAGCTGGGCTGGCCATATCAACGCGATCGGTACGTCGGCGTCTACGACGCGCTCGTCGGTCGCAGCCGGGTCCGAGGCTGATATGTGCGGCGTCGCCGGAGCATTCTGTCAGCCTGATGGCCCACAGCTCGTGCGGACGATGACCGACCGCATCGGCCATCGCGGGCCAGACGCGGCTGGGCTCACTGACTTGTCGCCGCAGGCTCCAGTGCAGCTGGCACATCGGCGGCTGTCGATCATCGACCTGTCGGCTGCCTCAGACCAGCCATTCGTCAAGCACGGCCTCCACCTGAGCTACAACGGCGAGCTGTACAACTATCGCGAGCTGCGCAACATCCTGCGCGGCAAGGGGGTCCGGTTCGACACCAGTTCGGACACCGAGGTTGTCCTGGAGGCGTGGCGGCAGTGGGGCCCTGCTGCCCTCTCCCGGTTCCGTGGCATGTTCGCATTTGCCCTGTACGACGAGCGCACCACTGCGCTGGCGCTGGCGCGAGACCCTCTGGGCATCAAGCCGATGTATGTCATGCCGCGTGGCAACGGCATTCTTTTCGCTTCCGAGCTGAAGGCGCTAGTGGCGGCCGTCGGCCCGGAGCTGAGCGTCAACCCGGATGCGCTCGTGGCGTCCACACTGTTTTATTTCCTGCCCGAAGAACAATGCGCGGTCAAGGGCGTCTACAAGCTTCCACCGGGATCATGGGCCGAGTGGCGGGCCGATGGAACCAGCAGCTCAGGTCGTTACTGGGAACCTGCGGAGGAAGCCGGCGTTGCCGCAGACGGCCCGACCGCCGACCTGCAGGCGGTGCTCGAGGAGTCCGTTGCAGCGCACATGGTGGCCGACGTGCCCGTTGCCTCATTCCTGAGCGGCGGCCTCGACTCCAGCCTTATTACCGCATTGGCCGCGGACCGTGAACCGTCCATTGAGGCGTACACCATTACTTTTCGCCCGGAGGATCAACGACTCGAGGCGATGCCGGACGACGCTGTGTACGCGCGCAAGATGGCCGCACATCTCGGAATCCAACTGCACGAGATCGAGATCAATCCCAACGTCGTCGACATGCTGCCTCGGGTTGTTGATGTCCTTGACGAGCCGATTGGTGATCCGGCTGCTATCAACACGGTCCTGATGTGCCAGGCCGCCCGGGAGGCCGGCGTCAAGGTACTGCTCTCGGGAATGGGCGCTGATGAGTTGTTCGGTGGCTACCGAAAGCATCTGGCTTGCGTCCTAGGAGCGAGATACCAGGCGCTGCCGCGATCGCTGCGTACCCGGGTACTGGCACCCAGCGTCGACAAACTCCCGGTGGCGGCCGGCGGCCGCGGCCTTCGCTACAGCCGATGGGCCAAGCGCTTTCTCAGCTTCGCAGACTTGCCGGAGGAGGCGGCGTTCCGCCGCAGCTACACCCTCTACGACCCGCACGACCTTTCGGCCCTGGTCAATCCCGACCTCGAATCTCGGGTGCAAGGAGTCGTCGAGGCTCATCGCAGCTTGTACGCCGACACCAATCTGACCGACCACGTTAACAGAATGTGTCTCACCGACACCCGCCTCTTTCTGCCCGGGCTCAATCTGGCCTACACCGACCGCTCCAGCATGTCGGTGTCAACCGAGGTGCGCGTGCCGTTCGTCGATCCGTACGTCTTCCGAGCGGCTTTCAGCTTCCGCGGCAGCGAGAAGATCAAGGGACGTACGCAGAAGATCCCATTGCGAGCCGCCGCCGAGGACTGGCTGCCGCGGGATGTGCTGGATCGTCCCAAGGCCTCATTCGGGGCACCGCTGCGCGCCTGGGTAACCAACGACCTCGGACCTTTGATTGATGACGTCTTGCTGAGGGGAGAGCTGGTATCGTCGGGGTTTCTGCGCCTGCCGCCGCTGCGCCAAATGGTCTCTGACCAACGCAGTGGTCGACAGGACCAGTCCAAGCAGTTGTGGCAACTACTCTCCATGGAGCTCTGGTACCGCTCTGCTTTGGGTGCGGGAGTCGCGCCGGCCTGACGGTTTGTGTGACCGACGAAATGCTCGGGGGATTTCGTATGAAGCAAGTGGCGCAAAATTACAAGTCCGGGGACCTCGCTGTCCTCGACGTTCCTGTGCCCGCGTGCCAACCGGGGGGCGTCCTGGTTCGCTCGCTCTATTCGTTGATCTCGACTGGCACCGAGATGATGAAGGTCAGCGAGGCGCGGATGTCGCTGGTGGGTAAGGCTCGTGCCAGGCCGGACCAGGTGCGTAAGCTGCTCGACTCGGTTGCGCAGCAGGGCGCGCTGGCGACCTACCAGAAAGCCATGAACAAGCTGGACAGCTACACCCCGCTCGGCTACTCGCTGTGCGGTGTCGTTGTAGAGGTTGGTGGTGGCGCCGAGCAGTTCTCCGTCGGTCAGCTCGTGGCAGCAGCAGGCAACGAGTTTGCCCTGCACGCTGAGGTGAACTGGATACCTATTAATTTGTGCGTTCCGGTGCCCGACGGCGTCGCCGCCGAGCATGCGGCATTTGCGACGGTGGGGGCCATTGCAATGCAGGGCGTCCGGCGCGCTGAAGTCTCCCTCGGCGAGACGGCGTGCGTAATCGGGCTGGGGCTCATCGGACAACTCGCGGTACGGCTGCTCGTCGCATCCGGAATCAACGTAGTGGGCCTGGATGTGGTTGAGTCGCGCTGCCGAACGGCTGAGAAAGCCGGTGCCTTGATCTGTGCCGCACCTGATGAGGCCGGCCTGAATGATGTGGAGCGGGTGCTTCTGGAGAGGAGCGGCGGACTCGGCGCGGACCACGTCTTGCTGGCGGCCGGCGGTGACTCGAATGGGCCGGTCGAGGTCGCTGCGAGGCTCGCCCGGGATCGCGCGCGTGTGGTGGACATCGGCAAGACCCGACTCGATTTGCCCTGGAACGCCTACTACGACAAGGAGCTCGACGTCCGCTTCTCCCGGTCGTACGGGCCGGGTCGCTATGACGACCGATACGAGCTCGAGGGCATTGACTACCCCGCTGGCTACGTTCGCTGGACCGAGCGCCGCAACTTGGCCTGTTTCTTGGATCTGCTGGTCGACCGTTCGGTCGATGTGACATCCCTGATCTCGGGCGTCCATCCGGTCGAGGAGGCAGCCGACGTCTACGGTCGGTTGCGTTCGGGTGACTTGCAGGGCGTCGGATTTCTGCTGTCATACAACGATCAGCCGGGCACCTCCACTCTCAGCCGGACGCTGCAGCTGCCGGTCCAGCCATTGGTGACGACCCCGTCCCAGCACCGCGGCTCAGCAGACCGCATACGCCTCGGCTTCATCGGCGCGGGAAACTACGCGGCCTCGATGTTGCTGCCTCATCTACGGGACAGCGCCGATGCACAGCTTGTCTCGGTGGCGACCACAAAGGCCCTTTCCGGGCTCAATGCCCAGCGCAAGTTCGGCTTCAGCACCATCACCACAGACGTTGACACCGTCCTCGATGACGAGAGCCTGGATGCCGTCTTCATCGTTACGCGGCACCATTCGCATGCAAGCTTTGTCTGCCAAGCCCTGGAGCGCGGCCTCGCTGTTTTCGTTGAGAAACCGCTCGCTCTCACCGAGGAGCAGCTCGCCGCAGTCCTCGAAACGGTCGAGCGAACGGGCAACGACCGGCTAATGGTCGGGTTCAATCGCAGATTCGCACCACTCTTCACCGATCTTCAGGAACGCTTCGGTCCGGCCCCCGGCTCGCAATTTCGGGGCCCGCTCTCGGCTCGCTACCTGGTCAATGCCGGTCGTTTGGATTCTGGCAGCTGGTATCTCAACGAGGAGCTGGAAGGATCTCGGTTCGCCGGTGAGGGCGGTCATTTCATTGACACACTGAGCGCCCTGGTGGGCCAGCACCCAGTCGAGGCGTACGCGATGGATGCCGGCGGGAGCGTACATACCACGCTCCGGTTTGCCGATGGGTCAGTGGCGGTGATCTCCTACGTCACCGACGGCAGTTCGCGCTTCCCGAAGGAGACCCTCGACGTGGCCGGTGACGGTCGCAACGGCCGGCTCGACAACTTCCAGCGCGTCACGGTCTGGTCCGGCAAGGGAAAGAACGGTCACCGGGTGCTGACGGGCCAGGACAAGGGACAGCGCGCCCAACTCGAGCGGTTTGTCAAGGCCGTCCGCACAGGTTCGGCCATGCCAATCTCGCTGGAATCGCTAGTAGCAACGACCCGCGCAACGCTCGCTGTGGAAAGCAGTCTGTCGTTAGGAAGGCCGGTTAGCTGGTGAGCCGTCCTAGTGCCGGTTGGTACATCCGACGATTGCGGAGGATGTCGCCGACCGAGATGTTTTACCGTTCCCTCGATGTGACGCGCCGTCGCATCTGGACACGTCGTCAGGTTCAGCCGGGTGAGCCGGCCGAATTGCCGACCGACATCCGCATCGACCGGGATTTCGGGTCGCAGCTACCGGCGTCAGCTCGGGCCACCGTAGATCCAGACGCCGCATCGGCACTGATCAAGGCAGCGGAGGCGGTGCTGAGCGGAGCCTGGAGCGTACTGGGGCAGCAGCGAGCCGACAGTGCGGATCCGGACTGGTTTTACGACCCAATGACGGGACGCCGAGCGCCCGATGACCGGCTCGCTTTCCGCATCCACCACCGCGACGAGACCGAGACCGGCAACATCAAGCAGGTCTGGGAGATGTCTCGGCACCATCACCTCACTGTGCTCGCGGCCGCATGGTGGCTGACGCAGGAGGAACGGTACGCCGAGGCGGTCGCGGAACAGCTGCGCTCCTGGTGGAGCGCGAACCCATTCCTGACCGGTGTGCATTGGACAAGCGGTATCGAGGTCGGCGTCCGGCTGATCTCATGGGTGTGGATTCGCCGCTTGCTCGACGACTGGCCTAAGGCCGGCGACCTTTTCGAGCACAACGACGATGCCGTACGCCAGATCGCCTGGCACCAAGAATTCCTTGCCGCTTTTCCTAGCCGGGGCTCATCGGCCAACAACCATGTCGTGGCTGAGGCCGCCGGCTGGCTGGCCGCCGCCTGCGCGTTTCCCTGGTACGACCGCAGCGACCACTGGCGGCAAAGCGCTGCAGCGCTCTTCGAACGGGAGCTAGCCGCCAACATCTTCGACGACGGTCTCAACCGCGAGCTGGCGACCGACTATCACCGCTTCGTCCTCGAGCTCGGGCTGGTGGCAGCTGTAGAAGCAGACGCCGCAGGGGAGCCACTTTCAGAGGCGACCTGGGAGCGACTGACCAGGATGCTCGATGCCGGTGCCGCCATCGTGGATGCCAAGGGCCGGGCACCAAGGCAGGGTGATGGCGATGAAGGCCGCGCCCTGGTAGTTGACGACCCGGATCGCGATCCGTGGGCAGTGGCTCTAGCCTCGGGTGCTGCCCTCTTGGGCGATCGCGGCTGGTGGCCTCCACTCGGCGGCGCAGTCGAGGCCACGGTTCTCGGCAGTGTGGGGCGATCACGTCAGCAGCAACGACCACGTACTAGACCATCTCACTTCCCCGACGCCGGCCTGGTCATCTTGCGTTCCCAGCCTCAGGACGGGCCGGAAATCTGGTGCCGATGCGATGGTGGCCCGCACGGGTTCCTCTCCATCGCAGCACATGCCCATGCCGATGCTCTCTCCTTGGAAGTGCGGCACGACGGCGTCGACATCCTCGCCGACCCGGGAACCTACTGCTACCACGGCGAGCCGGCCTGGCGCGAGTGGCTCCGCTCGACGGCCGCTCACAACACCGTCGAGCTCACTGGCGTTAGTCAGGCCGAGTCGGGGGGTCCGTTTCTTTGGAACACCCACCCCCGGACCGCCTTGGTGAGTTGCGACATCGGCGGGCAGGCGGTCCAAAGCTGGACCGCCGAGCATGACGGTTATCTGCGTCTCGCCACTCCGACGAAACACCGTCGTTCGACGACGCTGGATTCGGCCGCACGCAGGCTTACGGTGGTCGACACGTTCGAGACCTCCGATGTTGTTCCGATGCGGTTGTCGTGGCATCTGGGTCCTGAGGTGACCGTTGATTTTGATGGAGCGCGAGCGGTGCTGTCCTGGCAAGTCGGCGGTGATCGCAGGCAGGGCACGATGCAGCTTCCGGACGAGCTGACCTGGAGCACCCATAGGGCGGAAGCGGCCCCTATCGAAGGTTGGTACGCGCCGCGGTTCGGCGTTCGTGTTCCGGCGACTTCCCTCGTCGGACACGGAATGGCTGCCTCATGGACCCGTCTCGTTACTGAACTGGAGTTGCCGTGAGTGACCAGCCCACCGACCTGAGGTCGACAATGGCGACGCTGCGCCGCCGCCGTCGGCTGCTGGCAGCGACGGCAATCCTGGGACTCGTTGCCGGTCTTGCGTACGTCTTCGTTGAGCCACCGCCACTGACAAGCACCACCCTTGTGCTGCTGCCGACGCCTGCTCTAGCAGAGAGCAGTAGTTCTGACGTTGAGACACAGGTACGCATCGCACTCAGCGCCACGATCTTGGACCGCGCCGGACAGGCATTGGAGCCAAAGCTTTCGGCGCGCGAAGTCGAAAAGAAGATTGACGTATCCCCGCCCACCGACCAGCTGCTTCAGATCAAGGCAACCTCCACCGATGCAGCGCAGGCGCAGGCTTTGTCGCAGGCAGCAGCGGATGCCTACATTGGCTATGTCAGCGACACGGCACGTGAGGTCACCCAAGCCGCATTGGCAGATCTCAATGTCCGTAAGGATCAGCTGAATGAGCAGATTAGTAATCTGCAACGCGAAATCGTCGCTACAGCAAAGCGTCAAAAAGAGGCCAATCCGAACTCACCGGATGGCCGGGAGGAAGCGCGACTGCTCGCGGGCCTCCGGACCGAGCAAGCGGATCTCTCGCTACAGCTCGACAAGGTCGAAGACAAGATCGCGACCGGTACGCCAGTGGGAGGCTCGGCAACCGCCGGCACGTCGGTGATTCAGCAAGCAACAGAGGCCACAGGGCCGTCAATGCTGATGCGGCTCCTGGTATGGCCACCCTTTGGTGCTGTGGCCTTCACCATTGTCGTGGCCGCCGTCTTGCTTGCTCTCTCGCTACGCGACACACGTGTACGGCTGCGCGACGACATTGCTGATGCAGTCGGCAGTCCGGTGCTGGCGGCGGTGCGAAGCAGGCCCCAACGATCTGTCGCTGGATGGTCAACGTTGCTCGAGACGTATGAGGCTACGCCGGTCGAGGCGTGGGCACTCCGTCGCATCTTGCGGAGTCTGGTACCTGCGGACCGCAGAGCCGAATTGCGAGCTGCAGGGAAGTTCGAGCATCCCAAGTCTTTGACTGTGTTGTCTCTGTCCAATGAAGGTCGGGGCCTAGCTATTGGTCCGCAGCTCGCGGCGTTCGCCTCGTCATTGGGTATCAAGACGCGCCTACTGACTGCTGTAGGTGATGACAAGGCCGCGGCACTATGGGCCGCCTGCGCGGCATCGCGTGAGACCTCACTCCGGCCTGGCCTCTATGTCGGCGACGAACTGCGCGGCGAAGCAATGGACCTGACGATCACTTTGGTCGTAGCCGATCGACGACACCCCAATCTGCGCGAGGCACCTGCCAGCGCTGCCACGATTCTTTCCGTCGCCGCAGCCACCGCTACCGAGCAGGATCTTGCTCGCTTGGCCGTTGCTATGGACGACACCGGGCGTCGCATTGACGGAATCGTGGTCGCAGACCCTGATCAGACCGACCGAACCTCCGGGCGGCACACCATGGAGGAGCGAGCTCGTCAGCCGACGCTCCCGACGCGTCTTACCGGCGTCGCATCGTTCGACAGTGCAGCCAGCGCCCGGAACAGGAGCCGCTCATGATCCCGGCACGCTCGGACATCGCTGAGTTCGAGGAGGAAGAACAGTCCTCGACCAAACGCCAGGCTCCCAGTATGGTGAGCCTGCATTTCATTCGTACGGCGCTCCGCCGACGTTGGCTGGTGTGCGTTTTGTCCGCAGTGTTGGGCCTTCTTGCGGCAGCAGGCTTCCTTATTGTGTTTCCTGGAGTACACAACGCCAATGCCACGCTGCTGCTCGCACATGCGTCGGACGCCGAGCCGACCCGTGCCATGGCCACGGATGTGAGTCTTCTCAAGACTCGCACGGTCGCCAGTAGGACGATTGCGACGCTCGGCCTGGATATGGCGCCGGAGGATTTCATCGGCAGCGTCACGGTTGTATCAGTCAGCGCTGAGCTGCTCGACCTCAAAGTTACGGCTCCCAGCGATGCCGAAGCAGTACGTCGCCTCTCGGCTTTGACGTCGGTCTACCTCCAGTTCCGGGGCGAGCAACTCTCCGCACAGTCGAACGCTCTTGTCGATGGCATGCAGCAACGCATTGAGACGCTGCAGGGGGACGTTCAGAAACTCTCCAAACAAGTCGAGGATCTGTCGGCAGCGACTGGCGATGACAATGCGAGCAAGCTGAGCGACACAATTTCGCAACGTGCCTCGATCCAGGGTCGGATCGACACATTGCAGCAGTCTGTGGAAGATGCCACGTTGAAGAACAGGGCCGTCGTGTCGTCCAGTGGGGTGCTCGATGCGCCCGCCGCCGAGACCGGCGGGGTGAAGCGCCGGATAGCGCTTGCCTTGGCCTCCGGAATGATCGGGGGTCTTGCGATCGGATGCGGCATGGTGCTGTTCTTCGCGATCATCACTGACCGGCTACGTCGCCGGGCCGACGTCGCCGGGGCACTCGAAGTGCCCGTGCCGATTAGTGTCGGTCGGATCACACCCTTACCGAAGCGATGGCTGTCGATTCCCTTGCTCCGCAGGCTCGATGGCAGCCGGACGGACGCGCGTCAGCGGCTGGCACACGCAATCGAAATGGAGCTGCCTGAGCCGATCCGGTCAGGCCGGCTTGCTGTGCTTTGTATCGACAACGCAGACGCCGTTGGTTTTGCGGTCGCCGCTGCCGCGGCGGATCTGATGGCCGATGGACGCTCGACGATCTTGATAGATCTCACCAGCGACGGCAGTCTCAATCAGAAGGTTTTGACCTCAGTCAGCCCCGAACATTCAGCGACGGTGCTGCGTCCGAGCGGACTCCCGACATTGGCCGGCGGCCCGGCAGACCTCCATGCCGTCGGTAAGGAAGACCGGGCCGCGCCATCGCTCGACGGGACTGACGTCACCTTGGTGCTAGCCGATCTCGACCCAACCGTTGGCGCTGACTTCCTCCTGACCTGGACTGATCGAGTGATCATCGCGGTGACGGCGGGGCGCTCCAGCGCCGAGGCGGTCAGGACCGCCGCCGACATGGTTCGGTCAGCAGGGCTTGAGTTGCGGGTAGCCGCCCTACTGCACACCGAACGCACGGACGACTCATCCGGCACCGCTGGGTTCGATCGACCAATTCACGTTGTCGACCAGCACGGCCGACTGGCGTTAGTCGCCGCGCCCGCAGCCGAGCAGCAGGCCGCCGGCAGTGGAGGGGGCGAGGTCGCCGTCGGACAGGTCGCCGATATTCAGGAGTCAGTGGGAGCGGAGCAGGCCTCTGCTGATGTGCAACCGGTCGTTGAAGAGCAGCCGGTCGTTGAAGAGCAGCCGGTCGATGAGGAGCAGCCGGTCGACGAGGAGTTGACGGCTGAAGAGCAAGCGGCCAACGAGCAACCAGCGGTCAGAGAAGAAGAAGAAGAAGAAGATCAAACTGCCATCCTTGAGGAGGTGCCGGGCTTCGAGGAGTCGGCCGTGGACGAGCAGACCGTCGAAGAGCAGGC
>Ga0111539_10012782_pt1 | contig 10504 bp, 7 predicted proteins | sample RhiMethybrSRZTD1_FD_79667 | JGI IMG/M metagenome (GOLD analysis project Ga0111539, IMG submission 79667) | Populus rhizosphere microbial communities from Tennessee, USA - Rhizosphere MetaG P. TD hybrid SRZTD1 (version 2) (version 2) | ecosystem: Host-associated > Plants > Roots > Rhizosphere >... | reverse complement strand
GTCGTCGACGGGCTTGAGGATCGGCAGCTCGTGGAGCTTGCGCAGCTCGAAGTCGTCGGCGCCGAAGGCCGGCGCCGTGTGGACCAGGCCCGTGCCGTCGGCGGCCGAGACGTAGGTCGCGAGGCGCACGGTCGAGGAGCGGTCGCGACGCGCCGGATCGGCGTCGAGCTTCACGTTCTCGAAGGGCCGGCGGTACCTCAGCGCATCGAGGTCGCGGCCTCGGATCGAGCCCACGACCTCGGCCGATGGACCGAGCACGGCCGGGACGAGCGCGGCCGCGACCACGAAGTGCTCGTCTCCGTGGCGGACGACGGCGTACTCGAGCTCGGGATGCGCCGCGACGGCGACGTTCGAGAGCAGCGTCCAGGGCGTCGTCGTCCAGACGAGGAGCGACACGTTCTTCAGCTCGGCGAGGTCGGCGTGCCTGCGCTGCTCGAGCTGGGTCCGCCAGGTCGCGTCCTCGACGCGGAAGCGCACGGTGACGCTGGGGTCCTGCACGTCCTCGTAGCCGAGCGCGACCTCGTGGTTGGAGAGGCCCGTCTGGCACTGCGGGCAGTAGGGCAGGATCTTGAAGTCCTTCTTCAGCAGGCCCGCGCGGTGGAAGCGCGCCAGGATCGCCCAGCACGACTCGATGTAGGGCGTCTCGTAGGTGACGTAGGGCTGCTCGTAGTCGAGCCAGTAGGCCATGCGCAGCGAGAGGTCCTTCCACTCGGCCACGTACTTGAAGACCGACTCGCGGCAGCGGCGGTTGAACTCGATGATGCTGCTGCGCTTGTCGGGCCCGAGGCGCTCGATCTCGTCGCGCGTCGTGATGCCGAGCTCCTTCTGGACCTCGATCTCGACGGGCAGGCCCTGCGTGTCCCAGCCGCCCTTGCGCGGCACGCGGTGGCCGGTCATGAGCCGGTGGCGGCAGACGACGTCCTTGAGCGTGCGCGAGAACACGTGGTGCAGCGCGGGGCGGCCGTTGGCCGTGGGCGGACCCTCGTAGAAGACGAAGCTCTCGGCCGCGCCCTCGCGGTGCGCGAGCGCGCGCTCGACGACGCCGTGCCGCGCCCACGCGGCGCGCACCTGCGCCTCGAGCTCGGTCTCGGCCGGCAGCGCCGGGAAGCCGGGCGCGTCCCCGCGGCCCGTCGTCACGACCAGCGGTGGCCTTCGATGGACTCGGTGATGCGCAGCGCGACCTCCATCGCGCGCAGGCCGGCCTCGGCGCTCACGCCGCGCGGCACCCCCGGCGCCGCGTCCGGCTCGCCGCGCGCGCCGCGCACGGCGGCCACGAAGGCCGTCAGCTCGGTGAGCAGCGGGTTGGCCTCGTCCATGTCGATCTCGCGCAGGTCCATCAGGCCCTGCTGCACGAACTCGCGGAAGCTGCCCTTGGGCGGGAAGCGCGTGGCCGCCTCGGCCGAGAGCGAGCCCTTGTCGAAGCCGGGCGCCATGCGCACGACGAAGGCGCGGCGCGTGGCGAAGTCGAGGCTCAGGAAGGCCTCGTCGGCGAAGACCTTCGTGCGCCGCACGGGCTCGAAGGACACGCGGCTGGCGGTGATGTTGGCCACGCAGCCGTTCTCGAAGGTCAGGCGCGCGTTGGCGATGTCCACGTGGCGGCCGAGCACGTGGCTGCCCACCGCGTCGAGGCGCGCCAGCGGCGAGGCGGCCAGCTCGAGCACGATGTCGATGTCGTGGATCATGAGGTCCATGACGACCGAGGTGTCGAGCGCGCGGTAGGTGAAGGGCGCGAGGCGGTTGGCCTCGATGAAGCGCGGCTTGACGCCCATCTCGCGCGCCACCGAGAGCGCCGGGTTGAAGCGCTCGACGTGGCCGACCTGGAGCACGAGGCCGCGGTCGCGCGCGAGGGCGGCCATCGCGCGGGCCTCCTCCAGCGTGGCGGCCATGGGCTTCTCGACGAGCACGTGGAGCCCGCGCTCGAGGAGCGGGCAGACCACGGCGTGGTGCGCGGAGGTCGGCACGGCCACCGAGACCGCCTCGACGTCGGCGGGCAGCTCGTCGGCGCTGGCCAGCGCGGGCACACCCAGCGGCTCGGCCACGCCGCGCGCGTGCTCGAGCCGGCTGTCGACGACGGCGACGAGCTCGACGCCCGGCACTTCCTTCATGAGGCGCGCGTGGTGCCGGCCGAGGTGCCCCACCCCGACGACGGCCGCGCGCAGCGGCGCACCCGCGCGCGCGGCGGCGCTCGCGGCGCTCGCCCCGCTAGTGGCCACGCAGCGACTCCCGATAGCGGCCGTAGCGCCCGGCCTCCTTGCGGAGCAGGAACTCGGCCAGCTCGCGCACGAGCGGGCTGTCGTCGTTGATCAGGTTGTGCGCCTCCTCGAGCACGCTGCGCCCGAGGCGGAAGATCGCGCGGTAGACGTGCTTGATCTCGTCGACCTCGGCCTGCGGCACGCCCGCGCGCAGCATGCCGACCTCGTTGACCATGCGCACCTCGGCCGGGTCGCCGGCGACCTTGCAGAAGGGCGGCACGTCCTGGATCACGCGGCTGGCGCCGCCCACGTAGGCCATGCGGCCGATCGAGGTGTACTGCTGCACGCCGACGAAGCCGCTCAGCACGACGTTGTCGCCCAGGTGCACGTGGCCCGCGAGGAGCACGCAGTTCACCATGATGATGTTGTTGCCCAGCACGCAGTCGTGGCCGACGTGGCTGGAGGCCATGAGCATGTTGTGGTTGCCGACGCGGGTGAGCAGCTCCTCCTTCGGCGTGCCGCGGTTGAGCGAGACGAACTCGCGGAACAGGTTGTCGTCGCCGATCTCGATGCGGCTCTCGATCAGCCCGTACTTGAGGTCCTGCGGCGGCGTGCCCACGCTCACGAAGCCGGTCAGCGTGTTGCGGGCGCCCATGCGGGTGCCCTTGGCGATCAGGCAGTGCGGGCCGATGATGCAGCCCGGGCCGATCATCACGCCGTCCTCGATGACGGTGTAGGGGCCGACGCTCACGTCCTCGGCGAGCTCGGCGCCCGGGTGCACGACGGCGGTGGGATGGATGTTCGTCATCCGGCGTCCACCAGCGTGAAGGTGAGCTGGGCCTCGGCGGCAACGTGCGAGTCGACCTTGGCGATCGCGTCGACCTTGCCCATCGTGTCGCGCACCTTGGTGGCCTCGACCTCGAGCAGGAGCTGGTCGCCCGGCACGACCGAGCGGCGCAGCTTGACCTTGTCGATGGCCCACAGCACGGGGAGCTTGCCGGTGTACTCCATGCGCCGCAGCAGCAGCGTGCCCGCGAGCTGGGCCATGGCCTCGAGGATGAGCACGCCGGGCATGACCGGCTGCTCGGGGAAGTGTCCCATGAAGAAAGGCTCGTTGACGGTCACGTTCTTGATCCCGACCGCGCGGCGGTAGCCCTCGAGCTCCAGCACGCGATCGACGAGCAGGAAAGGATACCGATGCGGGAGCAGTCCCGTGATCTCCCGGATGTCCATGGCCGTGGCGGGCGAGGCGCGGCCGTGGCGCTGCTGGTTCTCGAGCTCGACGGCCAGGCGGCGCACGAGCTCGTGGTGCGCGCGGTGGCCCGACTTGGTGGCCACGACGCGGCCCTGGAGCTCGGCGCCCACGAGGAACAGATCGCCCATGAGGTCGAGGAGCTTGTGGCGGGCGGGCTCGTCGGGAAAGCGCAGCCGCCCGTCGACCGGACGGCCCTGGGCGTCGAGGACGACCGTGTTGCCGCCGTGCGCGCCCTGGCCCAGCCCGGCCTTCTGCAGCGCCTCGGCCTCGGCGGCGAACACGAAGGTGCGTGCCGGCGCGATCTCGGCGGCCAGGTCGGAGCCCGGCACGTGGGCCTCGACGTACTGGGGCGGCAGGCCCTGCGCGCTGTAGTCGAGCGTGTAGGAGAGGTGCAGCCCCGGCCGCTCGCTGGGCATGGCCGACAGCGTCGCGCCGTCGAGCTCGACCGAGACCGGCCGCGCGAGCTCGAGCGTCTTGCGCGGCGCCTTGAGCTCGACGCTGCCGGCGCGCTGCAACGCCTCGAACCAGGGCAGCGCCGAGCCGTCGAGGCTGGGCAGCTCGGGGCCGTTCAGCTCGATCTCGAGGTCGTCGATCTGCAGGGCGAGCAGCGCCGCGAGCAGGTGCTCGACCGTGTGCACCTCGCCCGGCCCGCGCCGCAGCACCGTGCGCCGCGCGCCCTCGCCGAGCGAGCCGATGACCGCCGGGATCGGCTCGGACTCGGGCAGGTCGCCGCGCAGGAAGACGACGCCGGAGTCGGCGCGGCCGGGCCGCACCTGCACGTTGACGTGCTGGCCCTCGTGCAGGCCGATGCCCTCGACCGTGAAGGCCGTGCGGATCGTGCGCTGGGCGCGCGTCATGGGCCCGCCGGTCCGGCCCGCTCCTCGAGCGCGCGCACGCGGCGCAGCAGCTCGGGGAGGCGGCGCAGCGCGACGACGTCGCGGCGCCAGGTGGCCACCGGACGCGCGGGGTTGCCCCCCACGGCCTGCCCGGGCTCGACGTCGTCGACCACGATCGAGGCCCCGTTGATGCGCGCGCCCGCGCCGATGTGCGCCCCGCCGTTGATGGCCGAGGCCCCGCCGATGAGCACCCGGTCGCCGATCGTCGCGCTGCCGGCGATGGCCGTCAGGCCGGCGATGGCGCAGTGCTCGCCGATCACGCAGTTGTGGCCGACGTGGATCTGGTTGTCGAGCTTGGTGCCCGTCCCGATGCGCGTGGTGCCGAAGCGCGCCCGGTCGACCGTCGTGTTCGCGCCGATCTCGACGTCGTGGCCGAGCTCCACGATCCCGAGCTGCGGGATCTTGATGTGGCGCCCGTCGCGGTCCTGCCGGAAGCCGAAGCCGTCGGCGCCGATGACCGCGCCGGCGTGCACCAGCACGCGGTCGCCGAGCACGCAGCGCTCGCCGATCACGACGCGCGGCGCGAGGCTGCAGCCCGCGCCGAGGACCGCGTCCGGCCCGACGTAGGCGCCCGGCCACAGCCGGCTGCCGGCCCCGATGCGGGCGCGCGCGCCGACGAAGGCCAGCGCGCCGACGGCCACGCCGGCGCCGAGCTCGACGCCCGGCTCGACGATCGCGGTCGGATGCACGCCGGGCGGCGGCGGCTGCGGGGCCGGCGCGCAGGCGGTCACGAGGCGGTCGAGCGCGACCTCGGCGTCCGGCACGCGGATCAGGCTCGCGGCGCGCCCGGCGGGGAAGTCGAGGCCCGCCGGCAGCATCACGCAGGCGGGCCGCGCGGTCAGGCGTGCGAGGCCCGAGGGGCGGAAGAGGGCCACGAGGTCGGCGGGCCCCGCCTCCTCGGGCGGGCGCAGCTCCTCGAGCCGCAGCTCCCGCGGTCCCTCCACCGTCCCGCCGACGAGCCCGGCGACATCGCCCACGGTGCGCTGAAGGATCATGAGGCGGCCATCATCCGCGGGCGGATGCCCCGAGGGAAGGGCGAGCGGCCGCGTCAAGTCGGCTCGGGCTTCGTTGTCGCGGCAGGCGGGCTAGAAGCGGCGCGAGAGCTCGAAGCTGAGCGCCCGCGTCTCGTCCTCGGGCTGGTCCTCGACGACGAGGGCGTAGTCGAGGGCCAGCGTGATGCCGCCGAGCGCGGGCATGCGCAAGCGCAGGCCGGCGCCGCTGCCGTAGCGCACCTTGTCCGTGAGGTCGCCGAAGTCGCCGTTCACCGACAGGTTGCCGGCATCGAGGAAGAGGACGGCCTTCATGAGGGTCTCGTCCTCGTCCCGGAAGGGGTTGTACTGGCTGTAGAGCGGGACGAGCGCCTCGATCGAGACGACCATGGCCAGCTCGCCGCCCGTCGCGTCGCCGCTCTCGTGCGGGCCCACGCCCTGGAAGTCGAAGCCTCGCAGGGCGAAGGGGCCGGTCGCGCCGCCGACGAAGAAGTTCTCGAAGAAGGGCAGCACGTCGGTGTCGCCGGTGGGCTCGACGCGGCCGATGGCCACGCGCGGATGGAGCACGGACGTGCGGCCCTGGTCGTCCTCGTGCAGGGGCACGTAGAACTCGCCGGTCACGGTCTGCCGCAGCAGGTCGGTGTCGGCGCCCAGGCCGTTGCCGGCGTCCTCGAGGCGCACCGCGCCGGCGAAGCCCTTGGTCGGCTCGGCGTTGCTGTCGAGGTCGCGGTAGGAGTAGCCGAGCTCGAGCGAGCGGCTGCTCGTGTCGCCCGAGGACGCCGCGATCGTCGGCACCTCCAGCGGGTCGGCGTGGTCGATCGAGACGGTCTCGACGCGGCCGCCGATCGAGACGTTCGTCTGACGCGAGAGCTGGTGGTCGAAGGCCAGCGAGGTGCCCAGGGTGGCCTGGTCGTACTCGCTGAACTCGCGCGTGCGGTCGTAGAGGCTCGTCGTGAGTCCCCAGGGCTTGCGGTCCGCGGCGTCCAGCCAGGGATCGCGGAAGGTCAGGTCGAGGTCGGTGGTCTGGGTGCCGGGCACGACGTTCAGGTACAGCCGCTGGCCGCCGCCGTGGAAGGCCTCGCCCGTGCCGAAGAACTCGACCAGCGCGCGGCTGAAGCTCGTGGGCACCTTGGTGATGTCGAAGTTGCGCTTGTCGAGCGAGGCGCCCGCGAAGAGGCCGCGGTCGCTGCCGGCGCCGACGAGGAAGGAGATCTGGCCGCTCTGCTCGTCGTTGACGTCGACGACGACGTCGACCATCTCGGGGTCGGGCGTGGGCTCGGTGTCGACGCGCACCTGGGGCGTGCCGCCGAAGTCGGTGAAGAAGTCGAGCGAGACCAGCAGGTCCTCGCTCCAGTCGAGCTCGGAGGTGTCCACGATCTGGCCCGGCTCGACGGTCAGGTAGCGGCGCACGACGTCGTCGCGGGTGTTCGTGTTGCCGCGCACGATGACGTCGCGGATGGTCTTCTGCTTGCCCTCGGTGACGTTCCAGACCACGTCGAGCTGCGGGCCGGACTCGTCGAAGAGCTCGCGTGGCTCGATGTCCGCGTCGACGTAGCCGTGCTTGCCGTAGAGGTCGCGGAAGGCGCGGATCGTGCGGGCCACGTCGGGCCGGCGCCACGGCGAGCCCTCGGAGACCTTCGCGACAGCGCGCAGCTCGGGCTCGGTCAGGGCCGAGACGCCCTCGAAGCGCATCGAGCGCACCGTATAGCGCGGCCCCTGGTCGACGAGCATCGTGACCATGACCTCGCTGCGGTCCTCGCTCCAGTCGAGCCGCTGCAGCGCGACGCGCGCGTCGAGGTAGCCCTCGCCGCGCACGAAGCTCTCGAGGAGCAGGACGTCGCTGTCGACCTCGCTGCGCACGAAGTCCTTGCTGACCAGCCACGACCAGAAGCCCGGCGGCGAGCGCATGACGCCCAGCGCGTCGTCCGGGTCGAGGGCCGTCAGCCCGTCGATGAACACGCCCTCGGTCGCGACGCGCGGGCCCTCGTAGACGCGCAGCCGCCCCACCCAGCGGCCCTTCTCGTCGGTGCGCGAGCGCACGTCGACCTGCACGAAGGCGTAGCCGTCCTCGAGGTAGTGGTCCTTGATGCGCTCGCGCGCGGCGGCGAGCTGGTCGGGTGTCGCGTCGCGGTCGGCCGAGAGGTGCGCGACCTCGAGCAGCTCCTCGTCGTCGAAGTGCTCGTTGCCCTCGAGGCCGACGCTCTCGTAGCGGCGGATGCGCGAGAGCAGGAAGCGCACGACCGGGCCGCGCTCGACCGCGACCTCGGCCAGGATGCCGTGCGCGTCGGCGAGCCAGCGCACGTCCTCGTCGAGGACGGCGGGGTCGAAGGGCTGGCCGGGCCGCGTCTTCAGGTTCGCGCGGAGCAGGTCGTGCGAGACGCCGACCTCGCCGGCGAGCTCGACCGCCTGGACCGGCTCGCCGACCTGCGCGCGGGTCGCGGGCACGAGCGCCGCGACGAGCACCACGAGCGCGAGCGCGGCCTTCAGCACCGCCGCCCTCCGGCACCGCCGCGCGGGCGGCCGCCTACCAGGACGCGGCCGCGGACGCCGGCGCCGCGCCGGGCTCGGGCAGGAAGGTGGGATTCTCGAATCGCAGCCAACTGGGGAAGAACAGGAGGCGGACGCTGCCCGTCGGCCCGTTGCGGTTCTTGGCCAGGATCACCTCGGCCTGGCCGCGCGCCTCGAGCTTCTCCGTGTTGTAGTACTCCTCTCGGAACAACAGCATGACCGCGTCGGCATCCTGCTCGATCGATCCCGACTCGCGCAAGTCCGCCAGGAGCGGGCGCTTGTCCTGGCGCTGCTCGACCGAGCGGTTGAGCTGCGACAGCGTGATCACCGGCACGCCCAGCTCGCGCGCGGTCTGCTTGAGCCCCGCCGACAGGCGCGAGATCTCCATCTGCCGGCTCTCGACGTCGCGCACGCCCAGGGTCAGGAGCTGCAGGTAGTCCACGACGATGAGCTTGATGTCGTGGCGCGCCTTGAGCCGGCGGGCCTTGGCTCGCAGCCGGCCGAGCGTGAGGCCGGGCGTGTCGTCCACGTAGAGCGGCGCGCGCACCATGCGGCCGGCGGCCTGCGGGATGCGGCCGTAATCCTCCTCGGAGAGGTCGCCGTGCACGAGCTTGTGCATGTCGACGCGCGCGTTGGCGCAGAGCATGTTCTCGGCGATCTGCTCCTTGGTGACCTCGAGGGTGAAGAGCACGCCCGCGTGCCCGTCGCGCACGCAGACGTGGTCGAGGATGTTCAGCGCGAAGCTCGTCTTGCCCATCGAGGGGCGGCCGGCGATCACGTAGAGGCCGCCGGGCACCAGCCCGTTGAGCTTGCGGTCGAGGTCGGCGTAATGGGTCTTGAGGCCGCGGCTCGACTCGGCGCCGCCGTCCTGCAGCGCGTCGATGCGGCGCAGCGCCGCCTTGATGAGCGTCGGCATCGACTCGGTGCCCTCGGTGCCGCGCTCGTTGGCGATCGAGAAGATCTTCTGCTCGGCGCCGTCCAGCAGCTCGCCGACGTCGCGCGAGTGGCCCTCGTGCACGTCGCGCAGGATCTCCTGGGCCATCTGCGCCAGGCGGCGGCGCTCGCCGGCCTCGCGCACGAGCCGCGCGTAGGCCACGGCGTGCGCCGAGTTGGGCACCGACTCCATGAGCCCCACGAGCGCCTCGACGCCGCCCGCCGCGACCAGCCGGCCGCGGGAGGTCAGGTCGGTCGTGACGAGCATGAGGTCGATCGGCTCGCTGCGGTCGTAGAGCGAGACGAGCGTGCGGAAGACCTCGGCGTGCGCGGGCTGGTAGAAGTCCTCGTCGGTGAGGAACAGCACGATGTCGCCGATGACCTCGCGGTCGAGCAGCATCGAGCCGAGCACGCACTGCTCGGCCTCCAGGTTCTGCGGCGGCAGACGGAACGACGCGTCGTTCTGGGCGATCACGGAAACCCCTGGGCCGAGCTGGGACGACACGGGGGCGCTCCCCAACCACGAGGCAGCGCGCGGGCGATCAGTCTAGGCGGGAGGCGCCGCGCGCGTCCAGCCGACTCGGCGACGTCACTCGGGTCGCGCGGAAGCTTCCTCGTCCTCGGCCTCGTCCGCGGCGGGCGCGGGCGCCGGCTCGGGCGCCGGGGCGACGACCGTGATGCGGTTGCCCTCGGCGTCCACCGGCAGGACCTCGACCTTGATCGTGGCGGTGATCTCGCCGTGCAGGTGCAGGGGCACCTCGGCGATGCCGGCGTCCTTGAGGTGGGCCGCGAGGCGCACGGCGCGCAGCGGCAGCGTCCAGCCGGCCGCGCCGAGGGCGGCGTGCACGTCCTTGTCGGTCACCGAGCCGAAGAGGTGGCCCTCCTCGGTCGCGCGCGCCGGGATCTGCACCTGGAAGCCGGCGATGCGCTTGGCGAGCTCCTCCATGGTCGAGACCATGGCGCGCTCCTCGGCCTCGGCCTTGGCCTTGAGCTTGGAGAGGTTGCGCAGCACGTCGGCGGAGACGGGCACGGCCTTGTGCGTGGGGAGCAGGAAGTTGCGCGCATAGCCGGGGCGCACCTTGACCTGGTCGCCCGGGCGGCCCAGGCCTTCGACGGTCTCGAGCAGGATGAGTTCCATGGGCGTGCTCCGGCTCAGCGAGCCACGAAGGGCAGCAGGGCGAGGAGCCGTGCGCGCAGGACGGCCTGGCGCAGCTCGCGCTGGTGCTTGGCGTGCAGGTTGCTGCGGACGCGCGAGAACAGCTTGCCCTGCGAGGTCACCATGCGCCGCAGGACGTACACGTTCTTGTAGTCCAGGCTCTCGTGGACCTTCTTCTCCTTCTCGCCCTCCTCGCGGGGGCCCGGATCGAGGGCCGGGGCGGTCGCGAGGGCGGCGCCGGTCACGGCGGCCAGGCCCTCGCCCTCCTCGCCCTCCTCGGGGCGGCGCGTCGGGCGGATGACCGGCTCGGAGAGCGGGCCGGGCAGCGCGTCGGCGGCGGGCAGCTCGTCGATGGCGAGCGCGAGGTGGCGCAGGCAGCGGTCGGAGATCGCGACCTCACGGTTGAGCCGGCTGCAGGTGTCGGGCTCGCCGGTGAAGTAGGTCAGCACGTAGGTGCCGGTCTGGTTGCCCTCGATCGGGTAGGCCAGCTTGCGGTTCGCCCAGAGCAGCGAGTGGGCCACCTCGCCGCCGCACTTGGCCACCAGGGCGCGCACGACCTCCAGCGGGTCGGCGAC
>Ga0111539_10012781_pt1 | contig 10504 bp, 12 predicted proteins | sample RhiMethybrSRZTD1_FD_79667 | JGI IMG/M metagenome (GOLD analysis project Ga0111539, IMG submission 79667) | Populus rhizosphere microbial communities from Tennessee, USA - Rhizosphere MetaG P. TD hybrid SRZTD1 (version 2) (version 2) | ecosystem: Host-associated > Plants > Roots > Rhizosphere >... | reverse complement strand
GCTCGAGCTGGATCCGCCCGTGATCGGGTCGTTCGCCGGCGGCGTCGGGACGTTCGAGTCCGACGATACCCACGACGGGCGACCCGTTCGCGTTCGCTACCGGTGGACCAACGTCGACACGCAGACGCCCCACTGGGAGCAGGCGTTCTCCGAGGACGGCGGCAAGACGTGGGAGACCAACTGGACCGCGGAGTTCACGCGCGCTGCATGACGGGCGGGCGGCGCGCCGCCCGGATGCCTCAGACGTGCGCGAGCAGCCCGCCGAGCGGCCGCGGCACCCGTGTGAGGTCGAGTGCATCGGCGAGCAGCGTCGCGGTCCGGATGTTCCGGCCGCTGTGCGTCTTGACGAACCGCCGGAGCTGCTCGTCGACGGGACGCCCTCGCCACGCCGGCTGCCGCTGGAACGTGCGGAACGAATCGAGCTCCCGCTCCGCCGCGACGACCTCTTCCACGGCGTCCACGCCGGTGGCGCGAATGAGCTCGTCCTCGAGGTCCTCGACGCAGACGTAGAAGCCGAGCCGCTCCATGTCGGCGCGCGTGAGCGCGGTGCCGAGGCCGGCGCGCTCGAGCGCACGACCGAACACCGCCTCCTCGCCCGCGTCGACGAGACCCGCGAGCCGCACGTCCAGCCCGTGTGGGCCGTACCGATCGAGGAACGTGGAGATCGCCTGCGCGCCGCCCATCGGCACGACGACGACACCCTCTTCCAGAAGGCTCCGGCCCAGTCGCCGCGCGAGCGCTTCGACCGCGCGCTGGTCGCTGACCCCTTCGACGAGGACGACGGTCTCGGGCTCGAACGGTGTCGTCACGAGCTCCGCCGGAACCGTCGGGGGCTCACGCGCTAGACGGCGACGCCGGCGTGCTCGAGCAGGCCGCGGTACGCGGCGTACGCGTAGGGATGGTCGAAGACCTCGAGCGCCTCGTGCGGGTCGACGACGAGCTCGAAGGACTCTCCGCTCTCGTCGACGACGGTGACGGCGAGCGAGTCGTCGTCGGGGTACCACACGAGGTACACGTCGATTCCCTGATTCGCGCGATGCGCCAGCTCGCGGTGGCTCATTGAGGTTGCGTGGAACATGGCCGCAGCCTCGCACCTCGTCGTCTGTCGTGCGCTTCGGGCTGCACCTGTTTCCGGGTTCGGCTGGCACCACTCTCGGGGAGCGCCGGCGATGCGACGATTCGCTCGTGGCACCGGGTGCGAGCGGGTACGAGGGCTTCTTCGGCGACGACGTCGCCTCGTCGTACGACGCGGGCGCCGTCGAGATGTTCGATCCCGCGGTCGTCGACCCGGTCCTCGACGTGCTCGCGCGCCTCGCCGGGACCGGCCGGGCACTCGAGCTCGCGATCGGCACCGGGCGCATCGCGTTGCCGCTCGCGGCGCGCGGCGTCCCGGTCGCCGGGATCGACGACTCCGAGGCGATGGTGGCGCGGCTCCGGGCGAAGCCGGGCGGCGAGGAGATCGAGGTCGCGATCGGCGACTTCGCCACCACCCGCGTGCCGGGCGAGTTCGCGGTCGTCTACCTCGTCTTCAACACGATCTTCAACCTCGTGACCCAGGACGCGCAGGTCGCGTGCTTCGAGAACGCAGCGGCGCACCTGGTGCAAGGCGGGCGCTTCGTCGTGGAGACGCACGTCCCGGAGCTCCAGCGCCTTCCGCCGGGCCAGACGATCCTCCCGTTCCGGGCAGATCCGGGCGGGCTCTCGTTCGACGTGTACGACGTCGTCACGCAGCGGTTCAGCTCCCAGCACTACCGCTTCTCCGGGCAGGGGGTCCGGTCGACGCCGGTCGAGTTCCGCTACGCCTGGCCCGCCGAGCTCGACCTCATGGCGCGCATCGCCGGGCTCGCCCTGGAGGGGCGCTTCGGCGGCTGGCAGGGCGAGCCGTTCACCGGGCTCAGCCGCTCGCACGTGTCGGTCTACGCGAAGCGCTGAGCGAGGCGCCGTCGCCTACCGGCCGGACTGCTCGATCCAGTCGACGAGCGTGAAGCGATCGGTCGCCGGCCGCTCACCGGCGAGCCATGACGGGAACCAGGCGTTGACATAGAGGTACATCGCCGACCTGGTGACGCCCTTCGACCAGCTCTGCATCGGCGCGCCGTCGACGAGGAACCGAACCGAGGACGTGTCGTACTCGATCGCGTACTCGTGGAAGCCCGTCGTGGGGTCGAACGGGAGCGTCCTCGTCACCGTGTTCGTCTGGGCGCCACCGGAGTAGGTGGTGAACATGACCCTGCGGGTCGTGTCGTTGAAGATCTCGATGTCGAGCTCCGACTGATAGTCGGGCGCCTTGTAGAGGAAGAACGCCGTGAGCGAGCTCGGTGCGTCCGCGACCTTGATGCGGGCGCGGAACGAGCCGAACCGGTAGAGGCTCGTCGTCCGCAGCTCGCCGCCGTCGAGCCGGCCGGCCGGCAGCTTCACGCCGAGCATGCCGCTCGCAACCGCCACGTTGGCCGCGTCGACCGCGCCCTTCCCGAACGGCCGCGTGATCGTGACCCACCGCTCCGCGTCGAGCGTCGCGAAGTCGTCGCGGAACCCGTCCGAGCGGGCAGCGGCGGCGACGGACACCATGAACGCGCCCATCACCATGGACGCCACGACGGCGGTTCGCCGCACGCGGTGCACGGCGCGAGTCTGGCACGTGGGCCGACTCCTGCCTAGTGACCGGGGCGACCGGGTCGGTCGGGCACGATGCGCTCGTGCACCTCGACCCCCAGATCGGCATCGTCGCGCTCGTCCTTCTCGTCGCAGTCGCCGCGCTGCTCGCGCTCGCGCCGATGCTGCGCATCCCGTACCCGATCCTGCTCGTCCTCGGCGGCCTCGCGATCGGGCTCGTGCCGGAGATGCCGGAGTTCGAGCTCCAGCCGGAGCTCGTCTTCTTCGGGGTGCTCCCGGTGCTGCTCTACGGCGCCGCGTTCTTCACGTCGCTCCGGGATCTCCGCGTCAACGCGAAGCCCATCGGCCTGCTCGCGATCGGGCTGGTGCTGATGACGACCGTCGGGGTGGCCGTCGTCGCACACGCGTTCGTCGACGGCCTTTCGTGGGCGAGCGCCTTCGTCCTCGGAGCGATCGTCTCCCCGACCGATCCGCTCGCGGCGACGTCGATCGCTCGCCGGCTCGGGGTCCCGCGGAAGCTCGTGACGATCGTCGAGGGCGAGAGCCTCGTCAACGACGGCAGCGCTCTCGTCCTCTATCGCGTCGCGGTCGCCGCCGTCCTCACAGGCTCGTTCTCGCTGCTGGAAACGGGCGGCCTGTTCGTCGTCGTGGCGGGTGGCGGCGTCGCCTTCGGCCTCGGCGTGGGCTGGCTCGTCCGCCAGGTGCGCCGCCGGCTCGACAACCCGCCGGCCGAGATCACGATCTCGCTCCTGACGGGGTACCTCGCATTCATCCCGGCCGATCTGCTCGGCCTCTCCGCGGTCCTCGCAACCGTGACAGCCGGTGTCTACCTCGGCTGGTACACGCCGGAGCTGACGAGCGCGCAGGTCCGGCTGCAAGCCCTCGCCGTCTGGGAGATCGTCCAATACCTCCTCAACGCGCTCCTGTTCGTCCTCGTCGGGCTGCAGCTCCCGGTGGTCGTCGATGCGCTCGACGACGTCCCCGTCCCACGGCTCCTCGGCTACGCCGCGCTCGTCAGCCTCACGGTGATCCTGCTGCGCTTCGCCTGGGTGTTCGTCGTGCACTACGCGCCCAAGCGGTTCGTCGGCCGCATGTCCGACTCCCGGGGCGCGGTGTTCCTCTCGTGGGCCGGGATGCGCGGCGCCGTCTCGCTCGCGGCAGCACTTGCGCTGCCCTTGGAGACCGACGCCGGGGATCCGTTCCCGGGCCGCGAGCTCGTCGTCTTCCTGACCTTCATGGTCATCCTCGCCACGCTCGTCGGGCAGGGCCTGACGCTGCCGCTCGTCATCCGGTGGCTCGGGCTCCAGGACGATGGCCTCGAGGAGCGCGAGGACGCGGAGGCGCGCATCCGCGCGGCGGAGGCGGCGCTGGCGCGCCTCGAGGAGCTCCTCGACGAGGACTGGGTGCGCGAGGACACCGCGGAGCGCGTCCGCGGCGCCTACAACTTCCGGACGACGCGCTTCCGCGCGCGCCTCGACGACGGGGACGACGGCGCCGTCGAGAGCCGCTCGCAGGACTACCAGCGCCTGCGTCGCGAGCTGCTGGACGCCGAGCGCGAGGCGCTCGTCGAGCTCCGCCGGGCGGGCGCGATCAGCAACGACGTCTGGATCCGCGTCGGGCGGGACCTCGACCTCGAGGACGAGCGGCTGGACATCTGACGCGGCCGCCGATGAGTTCGGAGGTCCCGCGTCGTCCTAACGATCGACACCTGATCGAGAGGAGCATCTCCGTGGCCGGACTCGATTCGGACAAGGGCGCGTGGCCGCAGGGCATCACAGCGATCACGCTGTTCGTCGAGGACCTCGAGGCGACCAAGACGTTCTACCGAGAGGCGTTCGGCCTCCCCGTCTCGTACGAGGACGACGCGTCCGCCGTCTTCACCTTCGGCGAGACGATGATCAACCTGCTGAAGGTCGAGGCGGCACGCGCGCTGATCGAGCCCGCGGAGGTCGGCGGCCGTGACGCCGGCTCCCGCTTCCAGTTCACGATCCCGGTCGGCGACGTCGATGCGACGTGCTCGGATCTGGCAGCGCGCGGGGTCGAGCTCCTGAACGGCCCGATGGACCGGCCCTGGGGGATCCGGACCGCGAGCTTCCGCGATCCGGGAGGGCACATCTGGGAGATCGCGGGCTAGCCCGCGACGCTTCCGCTACGCCGTTTCGACGACCCGCTTCAGCTCGCCGAGCATCTTCTCCCAGTTGGCCCGGGAGTGCTCGGCCTCCTCGTCGCTCTTGTTGTTGTCCTGGCTCAGCGAGAGGTGCGTGTGCGACCCGTGCTGCTCGAGCTCGTAGAGGAGCGTGTGGTAGTTCGCAGGGACGTCCTCGGCGCCGCTCAGCGGGCTGAAATGCGTGAGCCTGAGACGGCGACCGGGCTCCACCTCGAGGATCTTGCCCTTGTCCTCGTAGGCCCGCCCCTCGTACTCGCCCTTCCAGGTGATCGGGCTGCCCTCGACCCAGTCGCTCTCGACCCGGGAGCCGAACATGTACTTCGCGATCTGGTCGGGGTCCGTCAGCGCGTCCCAGACGTCCTGTGGCGCGGCGTCGATGTCGATCTCGGCGGTTGCGACACGACCGGTCATGAGCTGCCTCCTTCCGGTGTTGCCTTGCGGGGCGGGGGATACCCGTCGCCCGGGCGGGCAAAACGCCGCTCAGCGCGGGCGAGCGATCCGAAGGCGTGCCGATAGCGGTGCGGGCCTGATCGAGCGTGGCCGCGTCGTTGTGGAGGAGGAACGCGTCGAGCTCGAAGGCGAGCTGCGTTGCATCCTCCGCTCCGTCCAGCTCGCCGCGCTCCTTCGCCTGCGTCACCAGCTCCTCGACAAGCACGAGCCAGCCCTTCGAGTAGGACGCGATCTGCTCCTTGACGGGGCCGGGATGCGTGTCGAACTCCGCCGCGGCCGAGGCGAAGAAGCAGCCGCCGGGGAAGACGCGGTGCTCGAGGTGGTCGAGGTCGAGGAACGCCTGGCACAGCGCCTCGAGCCGCGCGAGCGGGGACTCGACGGACTCGGTCGGGCCGACCACATGCGCCTGGAAGATCTGGGACGCCGTCTCGATGGTGGCGAGCTGGAGCTCCTCCTTCGAGCCGAAGTGCGCGTAGAGGCCGCTCTTGCTCATGCCGATGTGCTCGGCCGGGCGTCCGATCGAGAGGCATTCGAGCCCCTCCACGGTGGCGAGCCGGGCGGCCGCGTCCAGGATCTGCGGAGGCCGTCCTCACGGCGCGAACCACGAGCGGCTGGCCCGCATCAAGGCGTGGTACGACCCAGAGAACCGCTTCCGGCTGAACCAGAACATCCGGCCGGCGCTCGAGATCCTGCCCGGGCACGGCGAGATCGCGGCGTGAGCACGGAAGCGACGAGAGCGCCCTACGACTAGGGCCGGTCGTGTGGGGAGCGGCGTGGGCGGCGACGTGCTTTTGACCACGCCCCTGCCCGGCGCGTATCGTCGTGACCGGAGCCGCGATGTCCATTTTCGACGATGTGTACCGGCGCTCGCTCGAGCAGCGAGAGGAGTTCTGGGCCGAGGCGGCCGGGGCGATCGACTGGGTCGAGCCGTGGGCGAAGGTGCTCGACGAAGGACGCGCCCCCTTCTACCGCTGGTTCGCGGGCGGCCGGTTGAACACCTGCTTCAACGCGCTCGACCGTCACGTCGACCGCGGTCGCGCCGACCAGCTCGCGCTCATCCACGACTCGCCCGTGACGGGCACGACGACGACGTTCACGTACCGGGAGCTCCGCGACCTCGTCGCGCGGGCGGCCGGTGCGCTTCGCGCCGCGGGCGTCGAACGAGGTGACCGGGTGATCGTCTACATGCCGATGATCCCGGAGGCGGTAGTGGCGATGCTCGCGTGCGCGCGCATCGGGGCGGTGCACTCCGTCGTCTTCGGCGGCTTCGCCGCGAACGAGCTGGCGAGCCGGATCGAGGACGCGCGGCCGAAGGCTGTGGTCACCGCGTCGTGCGGGATCGAGGTGGGGCGGATCGTCGCCTACAAGCCGCTGCTGGACGCGGCGATCAACATGGTCGAGGCGAAGCCCGAGCGCTGCATCGTCGTGCAGCGCCCCGAGCAGGAATGCGAGCTCGAGCCGGGACGCGACCTCTCGTGGGAGGACGCGCTCGCGGGCGCCGAGCCCGCCGCGTGTGTCCCCGTCGAGGCCACCGACCCGCTCTACATCCTCTACACGTCGGGCACGACGGGTCAGCCGAAGGGGATCGTCCGCGACAACGGCGGTCACGCCGTCGCGCTCGAGTGGTCGATGACGCACGTCTACGACGTCGCGCCGGGGGAGGTCTACTGGGCGGCGTCCGACGTGGGCTGGGTGGTCGGACACTCGTACATCGTCTACGCGCCGCTCTTCCACGGGTGCACGACGGTGCTCTACGAGGGGAAGCCGGTCGGGACGCCCGACGCAGGCGCGTTCTGGCGGGTGATCGCAGAGCACGGGGTCTCGACGCTGTTCACCGCCCCGACCGCGTTCCGGGCGATCCGCCAGCAGGACCCGGAGGGCGAGCACATCGGCCGCCACGACCTCTCCGCCTTCCGCGCGCTGTTCCTCGCCGGCGAGCGGTGCGACCCGGCAACGCTCGAGTGGGCCGAGCAGAAGCTCGGCGTGCCGGTGATCGACCACTGGTGGCAGACCGAGACAGGGTGGGCGATCGCAGCGAACTGCCTCGGCATCGAGCGCCTCCCCGTCGTTCCCGGGTCGCCGACCCGCGCCGTGCCCGGTTGGGACCTTCGCGTGCTAGACAACGACGGCGCCGAGCAGCCGGCCGGCGAGACAGGCGCGCTCGCGGTGAGGCTGCCGATGCCGCCGGGCGCGTCGCCCACGCTCTGGAACGCGGACGAGCGCTTCCGCGAGACATACCTCGACCCGTTCCCGGGCCACTACCTGACCGCCGACGCCGGCTACGTCGACGAGAGCGGCTACGTCTTCGTGATGGCGCGCACGGACGACATCATCAACGTCGCCGGTCACCGCCTCTCGACCGGTGCGATCGAGGAGGTGCTGGCAGCCCACGCGGACGTCGCCGAGTGCGCCGTCGTCGGCGTTGCGGACGACCTGAAGGGCCAGCTCCCGCTCGGGCTCGTCGTCCTGAAGGCAGGTGCCGAGCGGCCGCACGACGACATCTCGCGCGAGGCGGTCCAGCTGGTCCGCGACCGGATCGGGCCCGTCGCCTCGTTCAAGACGTGCGTCGTCGTGGAGCGGCTACCGAAGACCCGCTCCGGCAAGATCCTGCGCGGGACGATGCGCCGCATCGCCGACGACCGGGAGTACGCCGTCCCCGCGACGATCGACGACCCCGCGATCCTCGACGAGATCACGACCGCCCTCGAGGCCGCCGGCTACGGGGCCGCCCTCGCTCGGCCGACCGCCTGAGCAGCACTACCATCCCGTGCGGTGGCCTACGACGAGCGTCTCGCCCAGCGGATCCGCGAGCTCCTCGCGGGTGAGGCGGGTGTAACGGAGCAGAAGATGTTCGGTGGGCTCGGGTTCCTCATCGGCGGGAACATGGCCGTCGGGGTCAGCGGGCAGGGCGGCATCCTGGTGCGCGTGGATCCGGCCGAGTCCGACGACCTCGTCGCGAGCACCGACGCATACCCGATGGAGATGCGCGGCCGTTCGATGGCGGGCTGGCTCCGCGTCGATCACGAGAACGTCGCCACCGCGAAGCAGCTCGAGCCGTGGGTCCAGCGCGGCGCGGCGTACGCCCGGGCGCTGCCGCCGAAGAAGAAGTAGGGCGGCTACCCGAGCAGGACCGGCGCGAGGCGGCGCAGCGTCTCTCGCCCGAACGGGTCGTCGTCCTCGAGCGCGTGGACGGCCACCTGCGTCGCCCCCGCTTCGAGGTGCGCCCGGACGCGCGCACGGATCGCCTCCTCGTCCCCGGCGGCGATGAGCGCGTCGACGAGCGCGTCCGAGCCGCCGTCCGCGAAGTCCGCGTCGGTGAATCCGAGCCAGCGGAGGTTGTCGAGGTAGTTCGGCGTGTCGAGGTACCAGCCGATCGCCGCCCGTGCCCGTCGGCGCGCGTCGGCGGGGTCGTCGGCGAGCACGACCTTCTGCTCGGCGACGAGGAGCGCGTCGGGGCCGAGGATCTCTCGCGCCCGGCGCGTGTGCTCGACGGGGACGAGGTACGTGTGGGCGCCGAGCGCGTGCTCCGCGGCGAGACGGAGCATCGGCGGGCGCAAGGCGGCGATCACCCGGGGAACCGGAGGGCGCGTCACGCCCCGGCCGTCCGGGCTGACGAACGGGTCGGCGTCCAGCGCCTCGAGGTAGGCGCGCATGGTCGCGACGGGCCGTGCGTACGTGTGACCGCGCGGATCGACCTGGCGCGGGTGGCTGACGCCGAGCCCGAGCAGGAAGCGGTCGTCGAACGCGTCGGAGAGGACGCGTGCCGCATTCGCCGCCGTGACGGCGTCCCGTCCCCAGATGTTCGCGATACCGGACGCGACGCGGATCCGCTCCGTCGCTCCGAGCAGGACGGCGGCGTTCGTGAACGACTCGCGCGTGCCGAGCCCCTCGGAGTACCAGAGGGTGTCGTAGCCGAGTCCCTCCATCTCGCGCGCCGCCGGACGCGCAGCCGCCGCCGGCGTCACGGCGAACGCGCCGCTCCAGACGCCGATCCTCCCGAGCACCATGCGCCGACGATAGTCCGGCTCGCGCGCGGGCCGCTCCCACTACCGTTCCCGGTGTGAAGATCGCCGTCGTCGGAGCGGGTGCGATGGGGTCGGTGTACGCCGGAATCCTGGGCGATGCCGGAAACGACGTCTGGGCGATCGACGTCTGGCCCGAGCACGTCGAGGCGATTCGCGCCCGTGGGCTGAGGGTCGAGGGGGCGAGCGGAAACCGCACCGTGCGGATCCGGGCGACGTCCGACCCGACGGAGCCAGGGGTGTGCGACCTCGTCGTGATCGCGACGAAGGCGCTCCATGTCGAGGCCGCGGCTCGTGCCGCGAAGCCGTTGATCGGGCCGGAGACCGTCGTGCTGCCGATCCAGAACGGCCTCGGCAGCGCAGAGCGGATCGCCGCGATCCTCGGCGAGGAGCCGGTCGCGATCGGGGTCGTCGGCGGGTTCGGCGCCTCGGTCGTCGGGCCGGGGCACGTCCACCACAACGGCTGGGAGCTCGTCCGGCTCGGAGAGCGCCGCGGCCCGGTGACCCCGCGCATCGAGCGGGTCGCGAAGGTGTGGGAGGGCGCGGGCTTCCGCGTCCAGACCTACGACGACGTCGACCAGCTCGTCTGGGAGAAGCTCATCTGCAACGTGTGCTTCAGCGGCACGTGCGCCGTCCTCGAGCGGACGATCGGCGGTGTGATCGCCGACCCGTCGGCCTGGCACGTCGCCTCGAGCTGCGCGGTCGAGGCGTACGAGGTCGCGCGCGCGCGCGGGATCGCCGTCGACATCGACGACCCCGTTGCGTACGTGCGCGCGTTCGGAGAGAGGATCGCGGGCGCGCGGCCGTCGATGCTGCTCGACGTCATGGCCGGACGCCCCTGCGAGATCGACGTCATCAACGGCGCCATCCCGCCTGCAGCGCGTGAGGTCGGCCTCACCGCACCCGTGAACGAGGTCGTGACCGCGCTCGTACGGGCCAAGAGCGCGGCCACGGAGGCGAGGCGGGAGCCCCGGCTCCCGACCTGATCACGTCGGCCGGTAGCTCAGGTAGACGACGCCGTTCTCGTAGGACTCGCTCGCCTCGAGCGCAAACGTCCTCGTCGCGGCGCCGTCGCGGAAGAGCCGAGGGCCCTCGCCCCGCGTGAGCGGATACACGAAGAGGTGCAGCCCGTCGATCAGTCCGTCGTCGAGCAGCGCCCGCGCGAGGGTGCCGCTGCCCGACAGGTAGATGTCGCCGTCGACATCGGCCTTCAGCCGCCGAATCCGGTCGGCGTCGTACGGGCCGATGATCT
>Ga0111539_10012780_pt1 | contig 10505 bp, 13 predicted proteins | sample RhiMethybrSRZTD1_FD_79667 | JGI IMG/M metagenome (GOLD analysis project Ga0111539, IMG submission 79667) | Populus rhizosphere microbial communities from Tennessee, USA - Rhizosphere MetaG P. TD hybrid SRZTD1 (version 2) (version 2) | ecosystem: Host-associated > Plants > Roots > Rhizosphere >... | reverse complement strand
TATAAAACCGCATGGAATTGTTGTAGATTCCAAAAATAATGTATATGTAACAGATATGGGAAATTCACGAATTCAAAAATTTGATAGCGATGGTAACTTTATAACAATGTGGGGTTCCAAAGGAATAGGAGAAAGCAAATTTTCCTATAGTATACCAGGTAGCGGAATAGATAGTTTTGAAAAAATATATGTTGTTGATAGAGGTGAATCCATAATTCAAAAATTTGATAGCGATGGTAACTTTATAACAATGTGGGGTTCCAAAGGTTCAAGGGAAGGCGAAATGGATAAACCAGAAGATATAGCAATCAATCCTAAAAATAATAACGTATATGTAACAGATACAAAGAATTCAAGAATTATTGAATTTACTTTAAAAAGGTAATTTAATCCATTTAGATACTAATAGAATTAAATAATTATTTATTTGAGAAATTGAAGTAAGATTCATTATGATGTGACCTAATAAATAACATTATTTTTAACAGTTTAATTTGAGTAATTCTTCATTATCTAAACCACTGTTTCCAAAATGAAGTGAAATGATCAGGAGCAAAATCCACGAAATAATCTGGCGGCTTGTCCAGAAATGTATCATTAACTCGAATCATGGACGAAACTAAGTAATTAAAATGTGAAGGATTACCAATGAAAATAGGATCAATAAACACTTGTACCTTGTTTGAAGGCATATTTGAAATTTTGGATAAAGGTAGAGTATAAATATTGTTAGTATTATTGAAAATTGCTAAATACCAGCCTGATTTATTATTTCCAAAGTTAGAATTTACTCCAAAATTTGGAATAATTAGTGTATATAATTGAAATTCTTCTTTGTCAACAGTAGAAGAAGAAGAAGCAGCATTATCATTTGTGATAGGAATGTAAATTAACCATAGATATACGGTCTCATAATTTTTATTTGTGTTAGGATCTCCAGCTAATTCCATAGTAAATAAAATTTTATTACCATTGATTTTATTTACTTCAGCAGAAAGAATATCATGATAATTTTGTACTTCAGGAACTATGATTGTTTTATAAAGAGCAACAAGTTTTGTATCATCCTTTGCATCTTTAATTTTACTATTAATGCTATCTTGTTCCTGAAATAATGGTACAAAGGCGTCACTGTTTTTGAAAGAAATATTAATTATTGGAAGCGAAAATGATGTTATCAAAATAGCCAATACAATGATGACTACAATACGAATTTGTTGCATATTAATTAAATTAAATCTTAATTTTATACTTAACTTTAGCGTTTAATTAATAGATTTATAATATATGACCTTGATGTGATAAACTATTTATATTTTGATACTATAGATTAAAGTTGTTTAATTAGGTTAAGTAAAATCTCATAAAATGTTTTGCAAATTTGTATGTATTTGTAATAAATAATAATTAAAAGTTTAATTAAAATTTTAGGAATTAATCACTTGCAAGATTTCCGTGCACATACCATATTGGCTATGACAATAATTAACTAGTATCAATTATTAAATAACTTAAAATACAAAACAAAGTATGGGTTCTAGAATCAATTGGAATGAGGTTGTTAAAAAAGAAGCAAAAGGTAAAAACGATGAAGATTTGGGTGAAGTTCAAGAGGTTAAAGATAATTATGTATTAGTACAAAGAGGAATAATTAAGAAAGAAATATTTTATATTCCAAAAGATCAAGCAGAAAGTTATGATGGTAGTATATTAAAATTCAAGTTTTCTGAACAAGAATTGGGTAATTATCAAGATGAACTATCTTGTCAAGAGACTGATAGTAATACTACCAAAATGAAACAAGAAATAACAGTTCAAGATGCAGATTTTAAGAACAAAACAAAAGCAGTAAAAAATAGAAAAAAGATAAGTAGTAGGTCACGTATTCCATTAGAAGATAAAAAGAAGATAATAAGTTAGACATATCTGAAATATCCAAAGAAAATCATTTGAAATTAAGAAAAAGCCCAGTTAAAGAAATTAAAAAAATAGAAACTAACTAGTACAATAACGAGAAAACTTGAGAAATACCTCCACTTGCCAAAACAGAGATATAGAATCCTGTACAATCGACAGAAGATATAACAATCCCAGCAAAGAAGTGATAAAAAATATATGTTACAAAAAGATGATAATAGAAGACTACTTCTAAAGAATATATTATCATACATATTAATAAAAATACAAAAATAAAGAAAAAAGAAAAAAATAGAGATAAAAATATATAAATAATATTTACTATATTGATTATTTTGAACATAATGAATGATTCATATAAATTAAGTATTACTATATATTAATAAGATCTTTATGAAAATTTCAGAATTATGCAAAATGATTGAAGATTCAATTCATTTAGGAAAATATCCATTACAAGATAAACAACAAAACCATTTGAAAAATTTAGTAGAAGTTATAAATAGATCAGAATCCGAAGATCTAAAAAGCAGTGACATCAAGATAGAAATCAGAATACAAAATCTATACACTATAAACAATTATGTACCTAATATTCAACATTTACCAGGAGTAATTGAAATAGATGTTTTGGATTCTTTTAAAATGTTATCTAGACGATTAGAAAAAGTAGTAGATATGTCTGGAAATAGTTATCCTAGTGACATGACAATGTCAACTGAGAGGTTAAATAAAAATAAAGAACAAAATAGCTAAAAATATAAGATAAATAACCGAAATTAGATTTCAATTACAATATCCTATTATGGTGTTAAGCATGGTCTAGAATACTTATTCTAGTTAGAATTTATTATCTAATAAGAATGTCAATAACTTCTGGTAAACAATAGCAGTTTTCTCTACAAATGGAGAATGACCTGCATCATCAATCTCCGAAAGTTCAGCATCTTTGAGGATTTGTCCAAATTTGTACATATGATCGACAGGTATAAGATTATCTTTGTTGCCCCATATGATTAAACAAGGAATATTTTTAATTTGATTCAACTTCTCTACATTAAGAGATGTTGTTGTACTGTTTCTGAAAGCAGACTCAAAGGCATGCTTTGCTCCAGGTTTTTGAATTACTAGAATAAAGATATCTACAATAATTGGTAGTAATCTTGATGGTATTGCCAATAAATTTTCAAATACCTTTTTCACTTTATTGTATCTTAAATTAGGATCAGTTTCCATTGCTGCATCAAGATATTGTTCTAGTAATGGAGTAGGTCTATCCAACATGCCAGATGTATCTATCAATACAAGTTTTTCAATATTTTCTTTATTCTCTATAGCATATTCTATTGCTATATATCCACCTAATGAATGACCTATTATTGTTATTTTATCGGTATCTTTTATGCCAATCTGTGTAAGAAAATTTTTAATGAATTTGGCAAAAAAGCTTGTGGTATAATTTAATTGAGGCTTATCGCTTTCACCAAAACCTATTAAATCGACAGCTACGGTATGGAAATGTTTTGATAATGCTTCTGGAATATCTCTCCATACTATAGGAGAAGAACCAAGACCATGAATAAATAATATATGCTTTTGATGTTTATCTTTTCCATATTCATCATATCTTATTTTGTATCCTTCTTTTAATTCAATATACATTATAAAATATGTATTATAGAAGAAATTTGGTTAATATAATTGATTATTAAAAAAATAGAAAATACTTAAACACTCATTTTTTATTAAAGTTATTGAATTCCAAGAATCAATTATGTAATGAGATTGTCTCTTATAGACAATGAAATGTATTTTATAAGACAAATATAGTAAAATCTCGTATTAATAATAATAATAATAATAATATAAGCATTAAGATGAGTGAGACTTTATATGGTTCCAAAGAAATTATGAATTAATTATTATTAAATATTTATTTCATAAATTGTTGAATTTGGTTATATAGTCAAATAGTGAATGACTCCAATAATTATTATGTTTCCGACTATGACATATTGATTAATCTAATAAAAAATTCCTTTAATTCATAATAGCATTCTAATATGGCGTGCCTTTTAGTCTTTGGTTTTTGAATGCTTCTATATACCATTCGAATTCTTCAATAAATCGTATTACTCTTTTCTCATAAAGGGGACTTCTTAGTTTACCAGTATCATCGAATACATCTTGAACTTTAGATATTGAAAACGAGGAGGAAATTGATGGTGCCCCTAATTCTGCAAATATCAATCTAAGGTTTTGTACAGCATTAACTCCGCCGAATCCACCAACAGAATATGATACAATTGCAGAAGGTTTAAAATAATATTCCTCTAAAAAATAATCAAGTGTGTTTTTCATTGCTGCAGATGTACTATGATTATATTCAGGAGTTATAGGCATATAACCATCTGCTTCTACGATTTGATTTCGCAATTGTCTTAAATTTTCTGATGGATTTGTAATTTCCTTATACATTTTATCTAAAAGTGGCAAATTGAGTTCGAGTGGATCTATAAAATACACAATATGATCTCGATTTTTCAATTGTCCTTCCATCCAACGAGCGACTTTAATGCCTTGACGATTCTGCCTTACTGATCCAACTATAATAGCGATATTAGCCATCTACTATTCTTTATTTATACGATTTTTAACTTTTTATATCAAAACTAATTTAATGATTAATTCAGATTAAATATTCTAATTACATATCTGATATTTTTTAGACTAATATTCTTTATATTATTAACACCCATTTTATTATTGACATTACCAATCTAACTACTTATTTAAGTTACAGCAAAAATTGAATTTTATTTAGTTATAAAGATCCTTTGGAGATGCTTTTTCCTTTTATTTTTATTCACTACATCTTTAATATATGAGATAATAATGAAATGGAAGATGTCTAACACACAAGAAATTGATTTTACTATCTACTGACGTTCCAATGTATGACGATCCCAGTTCCCACATATTGCTGCTGCTTCATAAGTGCTCTGTAAGAAAGACAATAATAACTTGTCAGGTGAATCGGACTTACGGACAACTTCATAGGGAAGAAGGAACTCTCCCATTCCTGTGTGGTAGAACGCGTCGGATGGCTGGATAGAATAGTCCTTAAATCCTTGAGGTTCGGGATAGGCATAAGCATAGAAAACTGGTTCATCGATAGGACCTCCACCTGGCCAGAAGCCGCAACTACTCACCTCGTGCGAATATGCTTCTATTGCTATATAACGAGCCATATTTGGTGCACCTGGGTGTAAGGGGGCTTTTCGTCCTGAAAAGCGAGTTACTGCTAGATCAAAAGCCCCCCAGAAAAAATGTACTGGGCTAACTTTACCAATGAATCGGGAACTAAACTCAGAGAGTATACGACTTCCTTGAGCCAGAATGCGCCATACACGCTGTGCATATTCAGGATCATAGTCTATATGTTTAAAATCCTCCTCAAATGGAGTACGATCCTGTACTTCTACTGGTGTTGTCCAAATGGTTACAGGCATCCCCAGAGATGCCAAGGCTGCCATCGTTTCTTTATAAAACTGAGCTACTGATCGTGGTTTAAGAGGAATTCTCTTGGTAGAACCTTCGTCTGTTTGGATGACAAGCATGTGATCAATAAAATCAAAGTCTATCTGTAGTAGTCTATCATTGTAGGGCATAGGTGAGGTTGTAAGTCCCCGAGATGTAACATACAATGTAGTATTCCACCAGTGATTCCTGTGGGGGGTAAGTACAAGTCGGATCTTCCCTACTATTTGTGTCCACATATGCAATGTGGCATAAGTGTCTTTCCACTCTCCCAACGGTAATGTTGGCCATAAGTTTGTAGTCATTGATTCACTCCCTTTTGACATTCCCCACTGAAGCAGACCACTTTAAAATAATGATCAGAGGTGCTGCAAATTCGATTAATAACGTTTATGAACATGAACTGAACTTGTATGTGTGTTCTCAGAGATTTAAATTATATATATAAGATTGCTATTATTGGTCATTTTGTATTAAATAAGATTGTTTTTATTATTATTATTCTTAATTGTAAAATCTAATTACTGATAGAATTAAATTAAATGTTCAATTCAAGCGTCTACTATAGGATTTTTAATAATTTTAACGAAATAGATCTAAGACTTTCCAATAAACTCTGTATATCTAGGAGGTAAATAGTACATTTTTTCTGGTTTAATTTTACATATCACACGTTTGATTGTAGGTGAATGACTTGGGTATACATCAATATTAAGATATTTTTTTGCAAGTTTGTCTATATGTTCATCAGCCCCTATTGTTGTCTGTTCAATGACAGTTCCTTGAATTGTTACCATGCTATATGGATTATTTTTATCTACAAGTGATAGAGATACTCTAGGATCTCTTGAAATATTTTTATGTTTTATTCTTCCCTGGGCTGTATTGAATAAAATAATATTATTATCATCATCAATATCGATCCAAATAGGAGATACCTGTGGTCTACCATCTTTCATTATTGTTCCCAAAAAAGCAAAATTTTTATCTTTTATTATTTTTATTATTGGTTCAGTGAGAATCATTTTTTTTTCTTTGCCCTCATCAATAACACTCATGTTTTAAATTATTTTCAAAGATTGTTACTTATAGGTATTTAACTGCTAAAACTAAATAAATTCAATGATAGTAATAATATTACGTTTAGATTTTGTGCAAAGTGGTGCTAATGATATATTGTTTTTTTTAAGACATAATTCAGAATATAGATCGGTTTGGAAAATCCTATTGCTATTGTTTGGTTTAAATCTAATGTACAATGTAAATAACACTTTGAATAAAGTCAGTCAGCAAGCTCATGAGTTATAATTTTAAGATTTTCAATATCACGATTCTTCAGATAATCGTCTAAAAAATTGAAGTATACCATTTTCCAATCTTTTCCTTTAGGTCTTAATATCAATGCATTAGGTTCAATTTCCTTTCCAAGACAAATAATAAGCTCTTCGTATTTCTTCTTTGTTTGTAATAGATTACCATTTTTATTCAATTCCATAAAATATATCTGTCTGAACCATGTTTTACTTTTTCAATTATAGATATAGTCATAATTCATAACGTTAATCATAAAGAGTAAAATCTTTGAAAAATAGTAGATTCTAAAATTTATTAGAATATGAATTGAAATAATAAGAGATTATAAAAATAGAGACCTGTAAATTAGAAATATTGTAAAGTTGTAACAAACTAAGGTTCTATGTTTAACTAAGATAAATATGGTTCTATATAATTAATTTAGTTTCTATTATAATATAATACACACTATTTGTTTTGTTGCAGTATATTTAAATCCTCGAATTACCTATTAAATATTATATGAAAGTTGAAAATACCTCAAATTCCTGTTTTGAATTATGTTTTGATTCCAAAACAGAAGAATTAAAAATAAACCATTCCCATAGTCATCCCAAGAATTACTATACTTTAAGATATTTCTACAATCCAAATAAGACATTTTTTCATCTCTTTATGCATACAAGGGTTTATGATAAAATAACAAATGAAAATATAGAGAAACAAGGAATATTGTTGAGAAGTTGGAATCCTATAACTAAACGAGGAGAACGATATATTTTTAGAAAGGGAGAAGAAGGAGACGGTGACTTAAATCTAAAGAAAGTTTATTTGCCAAATACAAAAACAATTTTTAAGTTTGCTAGTAGTGAAGATATAAAGGAAGAAAGTTACAAGTTAGCAGAAGAGATAATTAAAGAATGTCCACATAAAGATATTGAATTAAAAGTTAGCAATGATTGATAAATTCAAAATTTAATATACTATTTTTTTGCATGAATATATAATAACCCAACGTAATCTAATTTCTATTGTAATTCTTAAAAATTAGTTCCAATTTCATGAACTACTGCTTTAGCAAGCATCTTTTAATTTGTCATTGATAAATATTCTAAATACGGTCAAAGAACAATTGTTTTATGAAAATAAAGTAATCTTCTTTATCATGAAATTTAGCAACTTGATTTTGTAAAAATACCTCAATATTTTTAAAGCCTATTTCTATTTTTTTCCGTATCCTCTGCTTTCACAAAATATCATTGTGGTTTCCAATTGACTTCCCATATATCGTTGCAAAAAATAATTTCAGATTGTAGCGATTTTCTAATCTGATTGAATACAGAAATAATCTTCATAAAATTTCCATATCCACAGCATTGAACTAATAATTGAGCATTTGGCTTAAGTATTTGCCAAAAATTTCTACACTGTTTTGTAATTTAGATAAATGTAATATAGCATTGAAATACAATATCTATTTTATCTCGAAGTTCTATACCATAGATATTTGATAGAATTATTTTAACATTAGAAATTTTTGTCAGTCTTTCATTTGCAAGTTTTATAATATTTGAATCAAGATTTGCAAAAAACTTTACCATTTTGAATTTAATTGGTATTATATTGGTTAATCTTCCAGAACTGCAACCAGCATCAAGAACTATTTCATTTTTCCTTTCCTGTTTATATGTTCAATTAATTCTAATCCCTATGATTGGATAATTATGTCAGGGATACGATCGTAAGTTAAGTTGAAGCATCCAAGTGGTATTACAAAACATAGATAAGTGGATTTATATTTATTTAAACTAACTTAAAATTGTATAAAAACTATTGAAAATTATGTCCTGTAGGCCATTTATCGTCGAGTTTTTTAAATCTTTTATACACTAAATTTTGACGAATATGTACATCTAACCTACTTATTTATGGATTGTTTATCTACTTCTTTCATATATTTCTATTATGGTCTTAAAAGATGGCATAAATTTTGATATACTAATAAAGTTATACAAAATTTATGATAGCCATAGAGATGCAATACTTTGGTTTTTAGAAGAACTAGATGTAGATAGTTACGATGAATATATACAAAAGTATGGAGGATCTTCAATCCAAAGATCTTACTTTATTGCTGTTTGTGGATTTTTCGAGTTATCCGGTGTTATTATAAACCATAGAATGATAGATCCTGACATTTATTTTGATATGTTCAATCCTACTCCATTTTGGAATAAGGCGGCACCTGCAATAGAGGGAATGAGAAAAAAAAGACCGTATATTTATGAGAATTTTGAATTGTTAAATAATAAGAGATTAAGATGGACAAAAAAGAGAGATCATAATAAGAAAAAGTTTTCTCATAATAGCAAATAGAAAAGATCAGCCTAATTTTAGTATATTACATTTGAAATATAATCTAAAGTTATTTTTAAGATCACTATTGCTATAATATATTTATATATGAATTAAATAATTCACTCACTGATTCATGTGAAATATTCTTTCAGGTTTAATCTTTAAAAGTATCCTTTTTTCTCCAGGTGATCTCCCAGGATATTTATCTTTGCCAATATACTTTTTTGCTAATTTGTCTATATGTTCTTCAGCCGTATCGCCACTAATTTGTTCTATTACTTTTCCTCTGATAGTAACCATATCATAAGGGTTATTTCGATCAGCTATTGCTAGAGATACTCTAGGATCTCGTGAAATATTCTTTTGTTTAATTCTGCCTATAGCAGTATTAATAAGAATATTGCCATTTTCAATATCTGCCCAAGTAGGTGTCACTTGAGGAGAACCATCTTTCATTATTGTTCCCAAAAAAGCAAAATTTTTATCTTCAAAAAGTTTTCGAATACGTGGATCATTTAGATTATTTTTGGTTTGATCATTCGCAGTCATAATTAAACACCCACATTATTTCTAATAACTGTTCTACAATAGTGTGTCAAAATAATTGGCTCTCTCCTGCTGGAAACACCCATAGGAAAGTTATTAATTTAAAAAAATTATTGTTTATTCAACACAAAAAATGTGTAATTTGGTTAACATTAAGAATGATAATTTATTTTTACAATAAAATCATTAATGTATTACTATGGATCTTTAGAAATATAATATCCTTTAATAGATTATTTCTTATCAATTAGTATAATTTATTCTAATGAGTATTAACTTTTCATCCATGTTATGATGAATAGATGGACATCTCTATCATCATTCAATATCACTACAACATTTGGATCTCAATTTGGGGTATTTGGTCTTCCTTTGATAGGCTAGTAGCAAAAAAATAACATATAAAATTAGAACATAATGAACATAAATCACACAACTGGAATAAATTAAGTTAATTAGAATAATCAGAATTAAATTTTTCTTATTGAGGTAGTTTTACATTAAAATACCTCTTAAAACAGATTGATTATATCCCAAATCAGTAAAACATGGCATTACAATTTTTTATTTTATTTAATATTACTTCATTAATCGTGCAACTCCTAAACAATATTTGCTTATTATAAAAGTTGCATGTCAATAATATTTTTTTTCCTACTTAACACTTTGTAATATTTTATTGCTTTATAAACTAACTAATAAATTTTAATAATATAATTATAAACGATAAAAAAATTTGGTGTTATTTATTTATCCTAGCGAAAGCTTCTTTTCAATTTCTTTGTATACATTTCTAATTGTAACCTCAGATACTCCGGCTGCATCTGCAATTGCTGCTTGTGTAATAATTC
>Ga0111539_10012773_pt1 | contig 10509 bp, 11 predicted proteins | sample RhiMethybrSRZTD1_FD_79667 | JGI IMG/M metagenome (GOLD analysis project Ga0111539, IMG submission 79667) | Populus rhizosphere microbial communities from Tennessee, USA - Rhizosphere MetaG P. TD hybrid SRZTD1 (version 2) (version 2) | ecosystem: Host-associated > Plants > Roots > Rhizosphere >... | reverse complement strand
TCGCGTCGATCGCGGCGTCGAGCATCTGCGTGCCGGCCGGGCCGTCCAGCCGGGCCCAGCCGTCGTTCAGTCCTGGGAAGCGGTCGCGGTTCACGCACGTAAATATGCCCGACATGAGCGCACTGCAAGGACGAACGATGTTCATCTCGGGGGCGAGCCGCGGCATCGGCCTCGAAATCGCCAAGCGCGTCGCCGCCCACGGGGCCAACGTCGCGCTGATGGCAAAGACCGACCAGCCCCACCCCAGGCTCGCCGGCACCGTGCACACCGCGGCCGCCGAGATCGAGGCCGCGGGGGGCCAGGCCCTGCCCATCGTCGGCGACATCCGCTTCGAGGACCAGGTCGCCGCCGCGGTGGAGCCGACGGCGCAGCGCTTCCGCGGCCGGCGACGGCGCCGAGCTGCAGCTCGACATCTTCGTGGAGGACTGGGGCGCCTTCACCCCGTCGTGACGGACGGCCCCCGGCGCGGCTACCGCTCGCCGTTGGCCGCGACCTGGACGATCGACGCGTCGACGAGCCACTCCACCGGCGCCCGGTCGTCCGTGTAGACGCTGCCGCCGCGGAGCGCCGGTCGCAGGCGCGCCGCAGCCCGCGTCGCCAGGCCGCGAAGCGACGGCGGGACCGGCGCAGCGCGCAGGCGCGCGGCGGAGACCGGCGCGCTCGACGCCACCCCGAGCGTGTTCGTCGGCTCGATCTCGTCGCGGTCGACCACCGGGAAGACCGCGCGCATGGTGGCGGCCAGCACGCGCTCGAGGTCGCGCGACTCCTCGGGATGGCCGATGTTCACGATGACCATCCCGCCTGGGGCGAGCTTGCGGCGCACGAGCGCGAAGAACTCGCGCGTGGTCATGTAGAACGGGATGTAGGGCTGGCGGTAGGCGTCGACGAAGATCGCGTCGTACTGGCCGTCGTGCTGGCGCGCCAGCCACGGCCGCGCGTCGGCCGTATACGTGTGCAGGTTGGGACCGCGGAGGTCGAACCAGCGCCGGCCGATCGCGGTCAGCGCGCCGTCGATCTCGACCGCGTCGACGCGCGTGGCCGGGAACAGCCGTCCGTAGGCCCGCGCCGTCGTGCCGGCGGCGTTGCCGAGGATCGCGATGCGGCGCGGCGGGGCGGGGCGCGCGCCGGCGAAAGGGAGCACCAGGAAATCGTCCCAGTAGTCGCCGGTCAGCACCGTGCCGGGGACCATCTCCGAGTGCGTCGCGACTCCCTCGTTCAGCTCGAGCCGGCGCGTGCCGTCGGCGTCCTGCACCACCCGCGCGTACTGGTAGGGGGTCTCCGCCTCGTACAGGACGCGCGTGCCGGCCTCGGCCGGCTTGATCGTGCCCGTCGGCAGCGCGATGAGCACCGCGATGGCCAGTGGCACGAGCAGCCACCGCCGGCCCAGGCCCACCGCCCCGACGACCGCCAGCGCGAGCGCGAAGCACAGGAACGTGCGGCGCGTGCCGACGACCGGGATCAGCAGGAGCGCGCTCAGGAACGTGCCCACGAGTGAGCCGGCGGTGGAGATCGCGTACAGGCGCCCGGCCACGCTGCCGGCCTCGGTCACCGCGGCCATCTTCAGGCGCACCGCGTACGGGGCCACGGCGCCGAGCAGCAACACCGGAACCGCGACCAGCACGAGGACCCCCACCAGCGAGCCGATGAATGCCCCCGCGGAGATCGAGTCGAGCGCCTTGACCGACTCCGACAGGAACGGCCGCCCCACGAACGGAACCGCGGCGAGGAGGACCGAGGCGCACACGACCACCAGCGACATCCCGCGCGGGTCGGGCCGGCGGTCCGCCATCTTGCCGCCGATCCAGTAGCCGACGGCGAGCGCGACGAGCACGGTCGCGATCGTGTTGGCCCATACGATCGTCGACGCACCGAAGTACGGGGCGAGCAGCCGGGCGGCGGCGATCTCGGCACCGAGCGAGGCCGAGCCGACGACGAACACGACGACCTCGATCGGCAGGCGCACCACGGCCGTCGGCGGGGACCGCTCGGCGGCGGTGCTCGTCGGCGCCGCGTCCCCGTTGCTCACGGCGTATCGGGCTGCGCGGCGTAGGCCTCGCGCATCCCGTCCGACAGCGCGTTGACCTGGTCGCGCAGGTCGCGGACCTGGCCCGCCAGCTCGCGCTGGCCGGATTCGCCGTCGCTCGCCGCGCTCATCGACACCACCTGCGCGCCGACGGTCGAGAGCGACGCAGTGATGTGCTCCATCTCCTCGTAGAACCGCTGGAGCTGGGCCGAGAGCTTCTCGTACGCGGCCAGCTGCTCGCGCAGCGCCCCGGCCAGGTCGCCCTCGCTGCCCGCCGCCTCGAGCTGCGCCAGCCGCGCCTGGACCGGTCGCGGATCGTGCGAGGCCAGGTAGTCGTACACGCGCTGGGCGCGGATGGCGATGCTCTCCATCGCCCGCACGAGCGCGTCGGTCTCGCTCGTGACCTCCTCGAAGGGCAGGTCGGCGTCGGCCACCGCCGTGCGGATGCGGGCCTCCTCCGCCCGCGCAGCCCCGAGCTGCTGGGCGATGGGCGGAGCCAGCTTCGCGAGGTCGGCCTGCCGGGGCGGCGGGACGCGCTTGGCCGCGGTCCCGTAGACGCGCTTGCCGACGCGCTCGGCCTCGCTCCCGTCGAAGAAGGTCAGGGCCGCGAGCACTGCGTACACGACGACCGCGACCGCGATGAGCCACAGCGCCCCCAGCACGATCCCCGCCACCACCACGGCCGCAGGAACCAGCACGTTGAGCGGCTTGGTGAGCGCGTTGACCACCAGCGACCGCTGCAGCTCAGAGCGAGTGACGGGCTTGTCGGTCACGCTAGAAGAACGACGAGATCGAGCGGTACACGGACTCGATGTCGGAGGTGTCGCCCTCGTAGCCCTTGCCGCCCGAGGCCGCGGCGATCTCCTGCAGCTCGGCCCGGTTGGCCTCCTGGCCGTAGGCGATCGTGTACACGCGGACGCTCAGGCCCTCCGAGCGCGCCTGCTGTTGGAGCTTGCGGGCAAGCTCGGTCGCGGTCTGGTTGCTCTGGTTGTCCTCGCCGTCGGTGAGGACGACGACCGCGTTGATGCGGGTCGGATCGTGCAGGCCCTGGATCGCCTTCAGCCCGGCCTCGGAGGCGTCGTAGACGGCGGTCTCGCCCCCGGGGAAGAGCTGGTTGATCTGGGTCAGCAGGCGCGCGCGGTCTTGGCGGAACGGGGCGACGGCCTGGTTGTAGAAGACCTGGTCGTTGAACGAGATGAGCCCGACGCGATCATTGGGCGACAGCTGGGAGAGGAACACCTTCAGGCCGCGCTTGGCGCTGTCGAGCTTGCCCTCTTCGCTCATGGATCCTGAGGTGTCGAGCACGAGCATGATGTTGGCGGGCTTGCGGTCTTCGCGCCAGGCCCGCAGCACGCGATCGAGCACCTCGGGCTCGGGTAGCCCGAGCACGTGCCTGGGCTCGGCCGGGTTGGCGCCGTGCTGGGCGTCGATGGGAGACATCGGCCGCTTGGTCGGATCGCCGGGCCGGAAGCCGTAGGCCGCCGCCTTGGCCGGCGTGATCTGGTTTCGCAGGAACGCGCCGAACACGCCGGCGGCGGCCTTCTCCGCCGGCGACACCCAGGGCGCGTTGAGGACGATGTACGGGTCGTCGGAGTAGAACGTCCCCTCGCGCGGGTAGAGCGCGACGAGCTTGGTTCCGGTGCGCCCCTTGTTGAACGCGACCAGCGTCGCCTCCTCCATGGCCACCGCGCTCGCGTAGGCGGGGCCGAACCGCTTGAGCTGCGCGGCGAAGTAGTCGGTGGTGTCGCCGTAGTGGACGATCGAGCGCTCGATGTCCTTGATCTCCTGGCGCACTTTCGGCTTGTTGACGTCGGCGACGGTCAGCCCCTCGCGCTTGCCCGTGGCGGCGTAGTACTCGGCGGCGACGGCGTCGAGGCCCGAGGTCGAGAAGTCGGGGTTGGTGTGCCCAAGCTTGAACTGGCCGAACTGGGGCTGGCCGTAGTCCGACCATCCCTTCTTGTCGAGCGCCAGGGCGAGGATCTGCTTGAAGCCGACGTTCTGCTTCGGATACCCGAGCGCGCGGGCCAGGGGCTCCCACATCGCGATCACGAGCGGCGTGCGCACCAGCGAGGGGTTGTCGCGCGGCACGTAGTCGCTGTCGGTCTGGAAGTTGACCAGCCGCCCCCACAGCGACGACGCGGGCGACCACGCCACCGGCTTGAGCTGGCCCTTGGCGATCTTGGTGGCCGCCTCGCCCGAGGCCACGACCTTGGCGTCGACGAACACCGGCCTGCCGTTCGACTCGTGGTCGCCGGCGTTGAACTGCTTGACCAGCGGCGCGATCAGCGCCTCCTTCTCGGGCGAGTAGGCGAACGACACGTGCACGGCGTTCGCGGCCGCCTTCGCGCCCGAGTCGGCGTTCCCACCGCCGCCGCCGCCGTTGTCGCCGCCGCCGCTCGAGAGCGCGATGACGGCCGCGACGGCGATAGCCGCCACGGCGATGACGATGACCACGAAGCGGCCTCCGCGCATGGCGCAACCGTACCTGCCCGTCTCACCCGTTCCGTCAGGTCGACGCCTTAGCGTCCACGGCCATGGACTCCGCCGAGCTGGCCGCCCTGGACCGCCGCGTGCTCTGGCATCCGTTCACGCAGCAGCGCGGCTGGGAGGACGAGGAGCCGCCGGTCGTGATCGCCTCCGCCCAGGGCACGAACCTCGTCGATGTCGACGGACGCAACTACATCGACGGCGTCTCGTCGTTGTGGTGCAACGTCCATGGCCACCGCCACCCGACCCTCGACGCCGCTGTGCGCGACCAGCTCGACCGGGTCGCCCACTCCACCATGCTCGGGCTCTCACACGGGCCGGCGATCGAGCTCGCCGCCCGCCTGCTCGAACTTGCGCCTCATGGCCTGTCCCGGGTGTTCTACTCCGACTCGGGCTCGACCGCGGTCGAGGTGGCGCTGAAGATGGCCTTCCAGCACTGGGCCCACCGCGACCAGCCACAGCGGACGAAGTTCGTCTGCCTGCGCAACGCGTACCACGGCGACACGATCGGCTCGGTCTCGGTCGGCGGCATCGACCTCTTCCACTCGCTCTACCGCCCGCTGCTGTTCGACGCGCTGCGGGTCGAGCCGGGGGACGTGCCGCAGCTCGTCAACGCGCTGCGCGCGCACGGCGACGAGGTCGCGGCGGTCATCGTCGAGCCGCTCGTCCAAGGCGCCGCGGGGATCATCGTCTCACCCGACGGCTTCCTGCGCGCCGTCCGCGCGGTCACGCGCGAGCACGGCATTCCGCTGATCGTCGACGAGGTCGCGACGGGGTTCGGGCGCACCGGCACGATGTTCGCGTGCGAGCAGGAGGGCGTGACGCCCGACCTCCTGTGCCTGGGCAAGGGGCTGACCGGCGGCTACCTACCGCTGGCCGCGACGCTCGCGACCGAGCGGATCTACGAAGCGTTCCTCGGCGCCTTCGAGGAGTTCAAGACCTTCTTCCACGGTCACACGTTCACCGGGAACCCGCTCGGGTGCGCCGCCGGCCTGGCCAGCCTCGATGTGTTCGAGCAGGAGCGCACGCTCGAGCGCCTGCAGCCGAAGATCGCACTGCTGCAGGACCTGCTCGAGCGCCACGTCGCGCCGCTTCCGGCCGTCGCCGAGGTCCGCGCCCGGGGCTTCATGGTCGGCATCGAGCTGGGCGGGTTCGGGCTGCACGAGCGCATGGGCCATCAGGTGACGCTCGCCGCCCGCCGCCGCGGCGCGATCATCCGGCCGCTCGGCGACGTGATCGTCCTGATGCCTCCGCTGTCGATCGACGAGGCCGACCTGCGCCGGCTCGTGGCGATCACCGCGGCCGCTGTCGACGATGCGGCGGGCGGCGCGCGAAGCCTGGCTTGCGCCGCCTAGTCTCGTAGTTCCACGCGTAGAGCCAGAGGGCCGAGCGCCGCTCCTCGTCGAGCGGCGTCGAATCGATCACGCGATGCTCGACCGTCTCCAGCGACGATCCGGCCTCGAGCGCGTCGCGCACGCGTTCCAGCAGTGCCCCATCGGTTCGGTCCATGCATCACATCCCCGGCGTCTCCGTTTGGCCCGGAGGGGGATCCCACTACCGGGAGCTAAAGCGAACCTTTGGTGGCGGGACGCTTAACGGAATTGCTACTCGTCGAACGGGCTGAAGTCCCGCTTCCGGGCGCCGCACACGGGACAGAACCAGTCGTCGGGGATGTCCTCGAACGCGGTCCCGGGAGCGATGCCGCCGTCGGGGTCGCCCTCGTCGGGGTCGTAGATGAACCCGCAGCTTTCGCAGATCCAACGCTGCGTCGTGGTCTCCGTGCCCATGGACGTATTGTGCCCGAGGCATGGGGGACGAAAAGCCGGGTCCGGGCGAGGAGCTCAACCTCGGGCCGCCGACGACGCCGAGGCCGGCGGCGTCGATCATCGTGCTGCGCGGCGGCGACCGGCTGCTCGAGGTGCTGCTGGTCAAGCGCAACCCGGCGACGCGGTTCATGGGCGGAGCGTGGGTGTTCCCCGGCGGCGCGATCGGTGCAGACGACGGCGAGGGCGAGCCGGCCCAGCGCGCCGCGGGCGTGCGCGAACTGGCCGAGGAGGCGGGCCTCGAGGCCGACCCCGCGGCGTTGGTGCCGTTCTCGCGCTGGATCACCCCCGAGCAGGTCAAGATCCGCTACGACACCTACTTCTTCCTGCACGAGGTCGACGAGGGGATGCAGCCGCGGATCGACGGCAGCGAGGTGGTCGAGTTCGGCTGGTTCACGCCCACGGCCGCGCTCGGCGCGCACCGGGCGGGCGAGATCCTGCTCGTGTTTCCGACGATCAAGCACCTCGAGCAGCTGTCGGGGTTCGCATCCGTCGAGGCCCTGCTGTACCACGCCCGCGGCCAGGAGGTGCGGCCGGTGCAGCCGAAGGTCATCCGCTGGGGTGAGACCGAGCGCATCGTCCTCCCAGGCGACCCGGGGTACGAGGAGGGCGGGCCCGCGTGAGCCGCGGCGTTGGCGTCACCGGGAGGGTGCGTGACCCGCCACCCCCCACCCCTACACCTCCCGAATCACCTCCACCCCGCCCGCCCCGGCGACCGTCACCGCGTGGATACCCGGTGGGCCGTCGGTGACTCGCACCGTGCCCGGCAGCTCGCCGTCCCCGACCCAGTCGCGCAGCAGCGACGAGCTGCTGCCCACCTCCACCGCCGTCAGGCGTGCGTCGGTTGCCTGCGTCGGCCCGCCCGACCGCCCGGGCCACTCGGAAGCGGGCGCGTCCCACTGGATGAAGAACGGGACCGACGGGTCACGCCAGGCGCGCTCGACTCCGGCGAGCCGCCAGCGCAGGCCCCCGCGCGCCATCCCGTGCGGGTCGACGCCCAGCCGGGCGCACACAGCGTCCAGGTCATCGGTCCGCAGGCACCAGCCGATCCATGCATCGGGCTGGCCCGCCCGCGAGAGCATCCAGCGGCCGAACCGGGTGTCCTGCGCCCGCGTCTCGTCCTCGACCGTGAGCAGCTCGATGTAGGCGTCGTCGAGCGGCACGATCCAGTTGTGCGTTCCGGCCGCCTCGTGGCTCCCGCCCTCGACCGCGGTCAGCCGATGCCGCTCCTCCAGTCGCCGCGCCGCTGCCTCCAGATCGGCCACCCCGGCGACGACGTGGTCCAGCTCCACGATCAGGCCGCAACCGCCGGCCGGAGCACGGCGCCGGCGCGCTCGAGCAGGACTCGCCCCGCCTCGGTGAGGGCGATATCGACCGCCACCGGCGAAACGTTAACGTTGGCCTCGTGACCGCGTCGCTTCCGTACGACGTCCAGAGCGTCTTCGAGCGCTTCATCACCACCGAGTTCACGACCGTCGACGGGCGCGGCCAGCCCATCACCTGGCCGGTCACGCCGTACTACCACGGCGGCGAGCGTTGCGTCGACGTCACCACGGGCGTCGGCTATCCGAAGAAGGCCGACGACGCGCGTCGCAACCCCCACGTCTCGCTGCTGTTCAGCGACTCCACGGGCTCGCGCATCGAGAACGCGCCGATGGTGCTCGTGCAGGGCACCGCGCGCGTGGACGAGGAGGACCTGAAGGCCAACCGCGAGCGCTACATGCGTGAGTCGCTGGCCAAGCTGCCTGCGGCGAAGAAGATGCTGCCGCCCAAGGCGGTGTGGGGGCTCATGGGCTGGTACCTCGACCGCATCTACGTCCACGTGTGGCCCGAGCGCGTGTACGTCTGGGCCGACGGCGACTGCACCCGCGAGCCCCAGCTGTACGACGCCCACATGGAGGAGGTGCGCTCGGGGCACTCCGAGGAGCCCGACGAGGCGCACGTCCCGCCCGACACCGGCCGTGCGACCTGGGACGGGCGCATGGACGAGCTCGGCAGCCGCTATCGCAGCGCGGTGATCTCGCTCGTGTCGCCCGACGGCTTCCCGTTCTCGCTGCGCGTGCCGGTGCGCGTCGACCGACAGGCCCGGCGCGTCCGCATCGACGCCGATGCGCTCGGCGTGCCCGTCCGGCCCGGGCTGGCCTGCGTGTGCGCGCACGACCACGCGCCCGACTTCACCTGGCAGCACAACTTCCAGGTCCGCGGCGACCTGGTCGAGGACGAGCAGGGCTGGTCGGTCGTGCCCCACAAGCTCATCGGAGGGTTCGAGCTTCCGCCGACCTCGATGCTCAAGCGCACGCAGCTCAACTGGGCCAAGTACCGGCGCTACCACCGCAATGCAAAGCGGCGCGCGCGCGCGTGAGCCCGACCGAGAAGCTGACCGTCGCGATCACCGGGCCCACGGGCGACATCGGCCGCGCCCTGGTGCGCACGCTCGAGCGGTCGCCAACGATCGGCGAGATCCGCGGCATGGCCCGCCGGCCCATCGACCCAAAGTACGGCTTCAAGAAGCTCGAGTACCGGCAGGGCGACGTGCTCGACGAGGGCGACGTCGAGCGCTTCGTCGCCGGCGCGGACGTCGTCGTCCACCTCGCCTTCATCATCCTCGGCTCGCATGACGAGACCCGGGCCATCAACCTCAAGGGCTCGCGCAACGTGTTCGAGACGGCCATCGCCAGCGGCGCGAAGCGGCTCGTGTACGCGTCCTCGGTGGCCGCGTACGGCTTCTACGCCGACAACCCCCAGCCGCTCACCGAGGAGGTCGAACCCCGCGGCACCGACAGCTTCTACTACTCGGCCCAGAAGGCCGAGCTCGAGAGGCTGCTCGACGACCTCGTTCGCGACGCCGACATCGATACCTACATCTTCCGCCCCTGCATCGTCGCCGGCCCCGACGCCTTCCTCATGGTCGACAACTTGCCCTACACCCGGATGTCCGAGCAGCTCCCCGGCGCGCTGCGGCGCGCGTTCGCCTCCGTACCGCTGCTGCGCCCCGTCATCCCCGATCCGGGCGTCACCTACCAGCTCGTCCACCACGACGACGTCGCGACGGCCATCCGCTCGGCCATCCAGGGCAAGGGGAAGCCCGGCATCTACAACCTGGCCGGCGAGGGCGAGCTGACCATGACCGACCTGGCCAAGGAGATGGGCTACTACGCGCTGCCCGTGCCCGAGGCGGCCGTCGACGCCACCGCCGAGATCACCGCCCGTCTGCCGTTCCTGCCCCCGGAAGCCGCCTGGCTCCAGGCCTTCCGCGTGCCGACGATCATGGACACCACGAAGGCGCGCAAGCAGCTCGGCTGGCGCCCCAAGCACACCGGCCGCGACGCGCTGGAGACGATGGTCGCCGCGTCGCGCGCGAAGCGGTCGGGCTAGAGCGCCTTCTCGTACAGCTCCGCGAACTCCGCCTCGGTCGGCTCGCGCGGGTTGACGATCGTGCAGGCGTCGCCCATCGCGCCCTCGACCAGGACGGGGATGGCGGACTCGGGCACGCCGACCTCGCCCAACCGGGTCGGCAGGCCCAGGCCCGCGACCACGCCGCGGACGTGCTCGGCCAGCGCGTGGCCGATGGTCGCGTCGTCGCCGCCGGTCTCGAGCCCGAGCAGCTCGTTGATGTCGCGGTAGCGGTCGGCGATGTCGGGGCCGCCGGCCGCGTTGAACTCGATCACCCACGGCAGGTTGATCGCGTTGGCCACCCCGTGGGGCACGTCGAAGTGCGCACCGGCGGGATGGGAGAGCGCGTGAGCGATGCCGATGGCGTTGCAGGAGATCGGGGCGATGGCCAGGTTGGCCGCGATCAGCATGTTGCCGCGGGCGTCATCGTCCTCCGGCGTCTGGACGGCGCGCACGAGGTTGTCGCGGATCAGCCGCAGGGCCTCGAGCGCGTAGGCGTCCCCGTGCGGCGTCCACTCGCGCGATACGTAGCCCTCGATCGCGTGCGTCATCGCATCCATGCCGGTGGCGGCGGCGATGGCGGGCGGGAGAGTGCGCGTCGACTCGGGGTCGAGGACGGCGAGCCGGGGGTACATCGGGAAGTCCGCGACCTGGAACTTGAGGTGCTCGTCGCGGTCCTTGATCACCGCCGCGAACGAGACCTCGGAGCCTGTCCCCGCAGTGGTGGGCAGGCAGGCCAGCGGCGCCAGGTCGAACGGGCGGCCGAGGCCGTCGTCCGCGCGC
>Ga0111539_10012772_pt1 | contig 10509 bp, 10 predicted proteins | sample RhiMethybrSRZTD1_FD_79667 | JGI IMG/M metagenome (GOLD analysis project Ga0111539, IMG submission 79667) | Populus rhizosphere microbial communities from Tennessee, USA - Rhizosphere MetaG P. TD hybrid SRZTD1 (version 2) (version 2) | ecosystem: Host-associated > Plants > Roots > Rhizosphere >... | reverse complement strand
GATCTCGGTGGCCATGAACCGAGCGCGAAGGCCCAAGCGTTCGGCGCGCGTCGTCAGCGCGGCCCGGAACCACTCGAGCGAGCCGGGTTCGAGCATGGACTCACCGCTGGTGCCCGGTCCGCGGAGCGAGGGATCGTCGATCACCACCGGCGTCGGGCGCAGCAGGCCGTCGAGTCCCTGGACGCCGCCGTCGAGCACCTCCAGGTTCGCGCGTCCGTTCGACCACGTGGCGACGGCGACGACGGCCTGCGAATCGTCTGCGCGGTGGAGCTCGGCGCGCACCGTCAGCCGGTGGATGGGTGTTCGAGCCGCCGGAGGAGCTGCGCGGCGTGCTTGAGCAGCCCGACCGTGACGTGCGGCTCGGCCTCGAGCATCGAGCGGAAGTCCTTGCGGGACAGGGCGAGCGCGGTCAGCGGCGTCTCGGCGACGACGGTGGCCGTGCGCGGACCGCCGTCCATCAGCGAGATCTCGCCGAAGAAGTCTCCGGGGATGAGCTGCGCCAGCCGCTTGCCGTTCTCGTCGGTGACCTTGGCCTCGCCCTCGACCAGGACGTAGAAGATGTCCCCCGGTTCGCCCTTGCGGACGATCGTCGCGCCCTCCATGAAGCGCTGCTCGTCCATCTCGCCCGCCAGGCGCTTGATGAAGCGCGAGGGGACGCCGGTGAACAGCGGGACCTGCGTCAGGACGTCTCGTGCCCGTACGGCCACCGGTGAACTCCTTCCAACGGGGTCGGGCGCAGCCTACCCCGGCGCGCGGGGGCGTGTCGAAGGTCGTGTCGGCGGGTGCCGCTAGGGTCGGCTCGTGGGGGCACCGCTCGAGATCCAGGGCGGCGTGACCCGCCGGCTCCCCCACGGCGCGGTCATCACGCGGCAGGGAGCCGCCGTCGGCAGCCTGTTCCTCGTGACGTCGGGCGCCGTCCGGCTCTCGGCCGTGACGGAGTCCGGGCGCGAGATCGTCGTGGGGCTGCTCTGCCGCGGCGACCTGTTCGGCGAGGCCGCGCTGCTCGGGCAACCGTCGCAGGTTCGCGCGCAGGCCGTGGGACCCACCACGGTGCTGGCGATGCCGATCGCATCGCTCCGCTCGCTCCTCGGATGCCATCCCGCCACGGCCGAAGAGCTGCTGCGTCTGATCGCCTCTCGGTTGCATCGCACGTCGGCCGCGCTCGAGGACGCGCTCACGGCGGACGTACCCGGTCGCGTCGCGGGCCGCCTGCGGGAGCTCGCCGAGCGACACGGTGAGCCGGGCCCGTCCGGCATCCGGCTTCGGGTACCGCTCACACAGGACGAGCTCGCGCGCATGGTCGGCGCGTCGCGCGAGTCGGTGAACCGCACGGTCGGCGAGCTGTCGGCACGCGGCGTGCTGCGCTCTCGAAGCGGGCGGGTGACGATCGCGGACCCGGGCGCCCTCGCGGCGCCCTGAGGCCTACCCCGACTCCTGCAGGACCGCGAGCGAGCACGAGCCGCAGTATCGGGCGCGGCCGCGGACCGGGCGGCCGCAGCGCTCGCACGCCCTCGGCTCGATCTGAGTCCACCGAGTCTCGCCGGTCTTCGTGCGCTTCTCGGCCCGCCCCTCCTTCTCGAGCTTGAGCAGGTGCGCGAGCACCGAGCGCCCAGCCAGGGCATGCACGTCGGCCGGGTAGTCCGCGTAGATCTCCTGCACCAGCTCGTCGATCGAACGCCACGCGCCATCGAGCGCCGACAGGATCTGCCGTTCGCGCATCGCGCGGTGCTCCAGGTACTCGTCCAGTGTCGCCATCGCGCGCAGGACGACCGGCCCGTGACCCGGGTAGATCGTTCTGGGCGCCAGGTCGCGCATCCGCCGCAGCGAACGCAGATACGCCGTCAGATCACCTTCGGGCGGGTCGATGACGCTCGTGCCGCGGCCCAGCACGGCGTCGCCGGTGAACAGCGACGCAGAGGCCGGCGCGTGGAACGCCAGGTGGTCGGGCGTGTGGCCGGGGGTAGCGATCGCGGTCAGCGACGTCGAACCCGCGGTGACGGATTCACCGTCGCGGATCCGCCGCATCCCGTCGGCGGGTCGTGCGGCGAGCACCGGCGCGCCGGTGACGGACGCGAGCGGGAGCGCGCCCGGCGCGTGGTCGGGGTGATCGTGCGTGAGCGCGATCGCCCCGACGATGCCGGCGCTACGAACGATCTCGTTCATGTGACCGGTGTCCTCGGGACCCGGGTCGATCACCAGCGCCGGCGGGTCGCCAACGATCCAGGTGTTGGTGCCCTCGAGCTCTCGGATGCCGGGATTCGGCGCCAGGACCCGGATCACGCGCATGGTCAGTCCTGCCAGAAGGTCGATCGAGGGAGCCGCTCGAGCTCGTCGTCGTCGGGCTCGCGCGTCACGATCGACAGCGCGAACAGGTCGTCGACGGAGCGGCAGGCCGCGATCTCGGTCACGGTGAAGAAGGTCGGCCAGTACAGGCGGCGGCGCCCCTCGGTCCAGTCGTCCAGGAGACGTCTCGGAGGGACCCACCAGGCGTCCGCCGTCTCGCCGCCGTCGGGTCTGGGCTCGATGCCCGATGGTGCGCGCACGGCGAAGTAGCGCGCGTCGAACCGCACCGGCACCCGTGGCGGAGCGACCCAGTGCGCGAGCTCGGACAGCTGTCCGGCGTCGGGGGGTTCTCGATCGACGACGTCGAGCGCGTCGGCGCTCACCAGCCCGCCGGCGGTGAGCGCCAACGAGACCTCCTCGACCAACTCGCGCACGGCGCAGGCCCGCCTGGCCTCCTCGGCCGAACCGAACCACCGCCGCCCGAGCTCCCGGTCGTCCTCGTCGGTCGAGCCACCGGGGAACGCCACGTAGCCGGGCAGGAAGCGCGTCGAGACCCCGCGCTCGAGCACCAGGACCTCGAGGCCGTCGGCGCCGTCGCGCGCGACCACGGCGGACGCGGCCTCGCGGATCTCGTCGTCCGCGCCCGACAGCTCCTCGGCCTCGCGGATCTCCTCATCCACGTCCGGCATCCTCGCACGCGCCCGAACGCCCGACACGCGCACGCCACTAGGCTGGCCGCGTGAGCGAGGAGGTGGCCGAGCGCGTCCGCGCCGCGATCGCCGACCACGGGCCGATCGGGTTCGACGAGTACATGGACCACGCCTTGTACGGGCCGGGCGGTTTCTTCGAGTCCCCGCCGGTGGGTGCCCGTGGGCACTTCGTGACCAGCCCGCACGTGCATCCCTTCGTGTTCGCCCACTGCGTGCGAGATGCGCTGCTGGACGCGTGGTTCGCGCTCGGCGAACCCGACCCGTTCCCGATCGCCGAGCTCGGCGCGGGCGATGGGACCCTCGCCGGCGCGCTCGCGCGAGCCTTCGAGGAGCTGCCCGCGCCCCGACCCGCCTACACCGGCGTCGAGATCAGCGAGGGCGCGCGGGGCGCGCTCGCCGCGTCCGGGTACGCCACCGCCTCCGCGGTCGCCGAGCTCGAGCCGTTCCAGGGCGTCGCGTTCGCCAATGAGCTCCTGGACAACCTGCCGTTCCTCGTCGCCCGCGGCGCTTCGGACGGACCGGTCGAGATCCGCGTCGGCGTCGACGGTTCCTCGCTCGTCGAGGTCGAGGTGCCGTGGGCGCACGTCCCCGCGCCGCCGCGGCTCGACCCCGGCGAGACGACCGCTGTACCGATCGGTGCCTTCGCGATGCTCGACGACCTCGTCCGGGTCCTCCGCCGCGGGTACGTCCTGGCGATCGACTACGGAACGCCCGGGGGTGCGACCGGCGGCGTCCGGGGGTTCCGCGAACACCGGCCGGTCGCGGACGTGCTGTCCGATCCGGGGGGGACCGACGTCACCGCCGGCGTCGACCTGTCGATGGTCGCCGCGCACGCGCGATCCCTCGGGCTCCGGGCCTTCGAGCCCGTCACGCAGGCGGCTGCCCTCGCGGCGCTCGGGCACGATCGATGGGAGCGCACGATGCGCGAGATGCAGGCGATGCTGCAGGAGCGGGGCCGCGGTTCGCAGGCCGTTCGGGTGTGGGAGGCGCGCAGCAGGGCGAGCCTGCTCGCCGATCCCTCCGGATTCGGCCGGTTCTGGTGGCTGGCGCTCGCGACCGACGGGCTGCCCGAACCCGAGTGGCTCCGCCGGACCCGGGGATTGGATTGACCGAGCGTTCAGCGGCTCGGTAGGTTCGGCTCATGCACCCCGGATCCATGAACCGCCGCGCGGGATCGATCCAGGCCGTCCTCATATCGCTCGCACTCGTCCTCGCCGCCTGCACGTCCGAACCCGCGAGGGCGCCCAGGGCCCGCGCGAACGAGCCTGTCGACGAGGGCCTCGAGGAAGAGCAACAGGAGCAGGCAGAGCAGACCCAGGAGCGGATCGAGGCCCTGGAGGCCGCCACCGAGGCCGGCACCGTCGGCCTGACCGAACGCCTGACCGGCTCGCCGACCCCGGGCTGGGCGGGCGAGCGGCCGGTCAACGAGACCGGCAACGACTGGGAGCCGGCGATCGCGACCGACCCCAACGCGCCGTTCGTCTACCTGCTGCACAACCGCTACGGCGGACCCGACGCGTGCGCCAGGGGGTGCCCGGACCCGGCGATGATCCTGCATGTCTCCAAGGACGGCGGGAGGACCTGGCGCCCCGAGCGTTACCTGTGCCGGTGCAAGGGCTGGAGCGGGCAGTTCGACCCGATCATCGACGTGGTTCCCGACACCGGGGACGTCGCCGCCGTGTGGATGAACGGGTTCAAGATCCATTTCTCGCGTTCGAGCGATCACGGGCGAACGTGGTCCAAGCCCGTGTGGATCCACCCGGACGTGCGTTGGGGCGACAAGCCGAACCTGGCGCTCAGCGATGACGGGCAGGACGTCTACGTCCAGTTCAACGGGCCGACGGGCGGCGACAACTACGTCGCGCTGTCGCACGACGGCGGCGATACGTGGTCGACCGAGCGCCTGACCAACAGCGACCGGTACTACTTCGACTACGGAGGCGCCGTGCTCCCCGACGGTCGCGTCGTGTTCTCCGAGATCAGCTTCACCTACACGGGACCGGGGCATTCCGCCGAGGGCACGCAGCAGATCCACGTGTTCATCTCGCCCGACGAGGGCGCGACGTGGAACAAGATCTTCGTTGACGAACTCGAGCTCGGGTCCCCCTGCACGTCGAGGTCCTGCTACGCGGACTTCTACGACAGCGGGCCGGCACTGGCCGAGGACGCCGACGGCGACCTCGTGATCGTCTACAACGGCGCGAGCGAGCATGAGGGTCCGCAGGCGGTGTACGCGCGTTCGTCGACCGACGGCGGCCAGACCTGGAGCGACCGGGTCATGCTCTCCAAGCCCGGCGTGAACTCGGCCTTCCCCGCTGCCGTCGGCGACGGCAACGACGGCGCCCGTGTGTGGTTCACGGCGCAACGCAACGGCCGCTGGAACGTCTGGTACCGGACCACGGCCGACCTCGGCGCGACGTGGTCACCGCGAGAGAAGCTGTCCGACGCGACCGGCGGCACGATCTACAAGCACCCGAACGGCTTCGACGAGGTGTACGGCGACTACGGCGAGATCGCGGTCACCAGCGACGGCAAGACCGTGGCGACCTGGGGCGAGGGCAAGAGCTACTTCGGACCGGGCGGCGTATGGTTCAACCGTGAGCGGTAACGACCACACCCCAAGCAAGGACTATCCCGACGCGCACCACGGAGCCAAGGGCGAGCCCGGCGGCCTGCCCCATTTCTCGGACCAGGAACTGACGACGATGGCGGAGACCCATGCGCGCGAGGACGACGCCATGCGGGGCCACGAACGGTCCTCCTGGTTCCGGCGGTGGTACGGACGTCGCGGAGCGCGCTAGCGGTCGACGTCGCCGACCACGAAGAAGATCGACCCGAGCAGCGCGATCAGGTCGGGCACCAGCGTGCCGGGTAGCAGCGCCGGCAGCACAGAGACGTTCGAGAACGACGCCGTGCGCATCTTGAGCCGATAGGGCTCGCGGTTCCCGTTGCCGACCACGTAGTAGCCCATCAACCCGAGCGGGTTCTCGGTCCGCACGTAGACCTCGCCGTCTAGCGCGAGCTTCTTCGGCAGCTTCCCGGCGATGTAGTCACCCGGCGGCAGCTTGTCCATGCACTGCTCGATGATGTTGCACGACTCGTGCATGCGCTGGATCAGCACCCACAGCCGGTCGTAGGAGTCGCCGTTGCGGCCCACCGGCACACTGAACTCGACTTCGTCGTACTTCTCGTACGGCTCGTCCTTGCGAGGATCCATCGGGACGCCGCTGGCCTGCAGCGTGGGTCCCGAGCACCCGTAGGCGATCCCGGTCTCCGGCGCGATCACGCCGATGCCCTGGGTGCGCGCGAAGATGATCTCGTTGCCCATCACGAGCTCGTCGAAGTCCTTCAGCTTCTTGCGGACCTGTTTGAGGGTCTCGGCGGACTGCATGAGCCAGCCGCGCGGGAGGTCGTCCTTCAGGCCCCCGGGGCGGACGTAGGAGAAATGCATCCGGGCCCCGGTCGCCGCCTCCATGAGCGCCTGGATCAGCTCACGCTCGATGAACGCGTAGAAGATCGGCGTCATCGCGCCGAGCTCCAGCGGGTACGACCCCATGAACATCAGGTGGTTCAGGATCCGGTTCCATTCGGCGAGCATCGTCCGGATCCACCTCGCGCGTTCGGGCACCTCGATGCCGGCGAGCTTCTCGACGGCCAGGATCCAGCCGAGCTCGTTGTTGAACGCCGACAGCCAGTCGTGGCGATTCATCAGGACCAGGACCTGACGCGCATCGCGGAACTCGGCGAGCTTCTCGGCGCCGCGGTGCATGTAGCCGATCACGGGCTCGGCGCGCGTGATGACCTCGCCGTCGAGCTCCAGGACGATCCGCAGCACCCCGTGCGTCGCTGGGTGCTGCGGACCGATGTTGAGGATCATCTCCTCGGTCCGAAGCGTTCCCGGCGGGACCACCTCGATGTCCAGGCCCCCGCCGCGCACCATCCAGTGCTCGGCGGCGGCGGTGAAGGCGGCGCGTTCCTCGGTGTCCACCGTGGTCCATCCTGCCACGGCGCGACCCGAGCGACCAACCGCCCCGGTAGTAGGCTCGCGCCATGGCTCGCGCCGAACGCGTACGGACGCAGGACCGTGGGCCGGAGCCGCGACGACGCATCCCCTCGGTGGACGCCCTCCTGCGCTCCAAGCCCGGCCGTCGCGCCGCCGACACCTTCGGACGACCGCTGGTCAAGCACGCCCTGACCGTCACGCTGGGCCAGGTGCGCGATGCCGCCGAGCGAGGCGAGCCGCTCCCCGACGAGGACGAGCTCATGGCGCGGGCGCTCGCGTTGGTTTCGGCGACCGCGTCCGGGTTGGTGCGAGTCATCAACGCGACCGGGGTGGTGCTCCATACGGGCCTGGGACGCGCCCCGCTTCCCGAACGTGCGGCCGGGGCGGCGTTCCGCGCGGCGCAGGGCTACGTCGACCTCGAGGTCGACCGCGACTCGGGCACGCGCGGCCGGCGTTCGTCCCGCGCCGAACGCTGGCTCACGTCGCTCACCGGCGCCGAGGACGCCCTGGTGGTCAACAACGGGGCGGCGGCGCTGCTGCTCGCGCTCGCGGCGCTCGCACGCGGCAAGGGCGTCCTGGTCTCGCGGGGTGAGCTGATCGAGATCGGCGGCGAGTTCCGGATCCCCGACATCATGGCGGCCTCCGGCGCGCGGCTGGTCGAGGTCGGCACCACCAACCGCACCCGAACCTCGGACTACCGTTCCGCGATCTCGGACAAGACCGCCGCGATCCTGAAGGTGCACCCGAGCAACTACCGCGTGATCGGGTTCACCGCCGCACCATCCGCCAAGGACCTGGCGGGGGTGGCGCGCCGCGCGAACGTGCCGTTGGTCTACGACCTCGGTTCGGGCCTGCTCCACCCTGGCACCGGCGCGCTGGCGCAGGAGCCGAGCGCCGTCGGCGCCCTGGGGGAAGGCGCGGACCTCGTCGTGTTCTCCGGCGACAAGCTCCTGGGCGGCCCGCAGGCCGGGATCGTCCTGGGACGCACCGACCTCGTCCAGCGCCTGCGCCGCCACCCGATCGCGCGGGCGGTGCGCGTCGACAAGATGCAGGTCGGGGCGCTCGAGTCCGTGCTGGCCGCGTACGCGAGCGGCCGGGAGGCGGACGTGCCGGTCTGGCGGATGCTCCGGGAGTCCGCGGCCGAGGTTCGGCGCCGGGCCGACGAGCTGGCCATCGCGCTCGACGGCGAGCTCGAGGGGGCGCACGTCGTCGCCTGCGAGTCGGCGGTCGGCGGCGGGTCGCTGCCGGGGACCGGGATCCCCTCGTTCGGCGTCGAGGTCCGCGTGCCGAACCCCGACGCCATGTCCGCACGCCTTCGAACCGGCTCACCCTCGGTCTTCTGCCGGATCACCGAGCGGGGCGTGCTCATGGATCTGCGAACGGTCTCGCCGAACGAGATGCACGACCTTGTGCGGGCGGTCCGGTACGCGCTCGAGGGAGACGACCTGCCCGATGACTGACGGCCCGGGCGCGCCCGAGGGCGGCCCGGCACCGAGCGCGGACGGCGTGCAGCGCCCCACCTTCGTCGTCGCGACCGCCGGGCATGTGGATCATGGCAAGTCGAGCCTGGTCGCGCGGCTCACCGGCATGGACCCCGATCGTCTCGGCGAGGAGAAGCGCCGAGGCCTGACGATCGAGCTCGGATACGTGTGGCGCACGCTGCCTTCGGGTCGCGAGCTGGGGTTCGTGGACGTGCCCGGACACGAGCGCTTCGTGCGCACGATGCTCGCCGGGGTCGGGCCGGTGCGCCTGGTGCTGTTCGTCGTGGCGGCCGACGAGGGGTGGAAGCCTCAGTCCGAGGAGCACCTGGAGATCGTCGACGTGCTCGGCGTGGACGGCGCGGTGATCGCGCTCACCAAGGCCGACCTCGCGGACGAGGCGGGGCTCGCACGCGTCGGCGCCCAGGTGGCCGAACGCGTCTCGGGCACACTCCTTGAGAGCTGCCCGGTGATCGCCTGTTCGTCCTCGACCGGACGCGGGCTCGACGAACTGGTCGAGGCGCTCGACCGGATGCTCGCCGCCGCGCCCGAACCGGAGCGTGACGGCCGCCCGCGTCAGTTCGTGGACCGGGTGTTCACCATCACGGGCGCGGGGACGGTGGTCACCGGCACCCTGACCGGCGGTCCGATCGCCGTGGGCGACGAGGTCGAGCTGGTGCCGGCCGGCATCCGGGCGCGCGTCCGCGGCCTACAGACGCACCACCGCGACGTGGACGTCGCCCGGCCCGTGTCGCGGGTCGCGGCCAACCTGACCGGCGTCGAGCGCGACCGCATCGCGCGCGGGGACGTCCTCACGCGCCCGGGCCTGTGGCGGGCGACGACGGTGCTCGAGGCCAGGATCACGCCGGTGCGCTCGCTCGACTCGCCGCTCACGCAACGCGGAGCCTTCAAGCTCCACGCGGGCGCGGCCGAACGCAACGCGTTCCTACGCCTGTACGAGTCGCGCGCGGTCCCGCGCGATGGCGCGTTCGCGCGGATCACGCTTTCGGAGCCGCTGGTAGTCGACGTGGGCGACCGGTTCGTCCTGCGCGAGTCCGGCCGTCGTGAGACCGTCGCCGGTGGCGTGGTGCTCGACCCGCATCCCCCTCGACGTGCGGGCCCGGACGCGACGGCACGGCTCGAACACCGGGAGCGCACAGCGCGCGCATCGCTCCCCGCGCTCCTGGTATCCGAACGCGGGGCGGTCACGCACGCAGAGGTGCTGGCGGTGACCGGCGCCGCGCCCTCCACGATCGAGGCCGCGCAGCCGGTCGGCGACCGGTGGATGTCCGAGTCCCTCCTGGCCGACGTGTCCTCGGCCGTCGAGACCCGGCTGGCGACGTTCCACCGGGAGGATCCCGCGGCGGCCGGCCTCGCGGTCGCGCACGTCCGCCGGACGGTCGTCGCGTCGCTCGCGGCCGCCGGCGCCCCCACCGACCAGGAGCTCACGGACGCGCTGATCGACCGGCTGTGCGACGGAGGACTCCTGGCGCCGGAAGGGAACCTGTTGCGGCTCTCGACCCACGTGCCGCGGACGGGCGAGGTCGTCGCCCGCGTCGTCGATCTGGTGCGCGAGGCGGAGCCGACGCCGCCCACGATCGCCGAGCTGGTGGCCGACGGCGCGTCCCCCTCGCTGCTCGACGCGGCTGTGCGCTCGGGCGCGCTGATCCGTATCTCGCCCGACCTCGTGTTGACCGAGGGGTTCGTCCGTCGCGCCGAGGAACTGGTGCGGGCTGCCGGAGAGCGGGGGGTGACGGTGAGCGCGGTGCGCGAGGGCCTGGGGACCACCCGGAAGTACGCGGTACCGCTGCTCGAGCACCTGGACCGGACCGGCGTGACCCGTCGCGAGGGCGACCTACGCTTCGCGCGCAGGCGCCGAGACTAGCCCTCGTCCACGACCGCGACGAGCGCGACCTCGACCGCCGCCCCCAAGGGGAGCTCGGGGACGCCGACCGCGGCCCGCGCGTGGCGACCCTGGTCGCCGAACACCTCCACCAGCAGGTCGCTCGCGCCGTTGGCCACCGTCGACTGGTCG
>Ga0111539_10012771_pt1 | contig 10511 bp, 6 predicted proteins | sample RhiMethybrSRZTD1_FD_79667 | JGI IMG/M metagenome (GOLD analysis project Ga0111539, IMG submission 79667) | Populus rhizosphere microbial communities from Tennessee, USA - Rhizosphere MetaG P. TD hybrid SRZTD1 (version 2) (version 2) | ecosystem: Host-associated > Plants > Roots > Rhizosphere >... | reverse complement strand
AGCACTTGCGCCTTGTCTACCGGCAGGTTTGGATAGTCCTCTAGCAGCTCTGCACGTAACAATTCCACCAGCGCTCCCGCCAGTTCCACACCCGTCGCGCCGCCGCCCACGATGCAGAAGTTCAGCGCACCATCATCCAAGAGCGCCGGGTTCTTGTCGACCGCTTCAAAGGTTTTGAGGATGTGCTCTTTGAGGCGAATGGCATCGTCCATCGTGTAGAGAGGGAGCGCGTATTGGTCGGCGCCCGGTGTGTGAAAGAAGTTGGCTACTGCCCCTAGAGCTAGTACCAGATAGTCGTATTGGATCGGGCCGGCGCCGTCGGTCACAACCTGCTTCCGCGCTAGATCGACACTTTTAACTACGCCCTGATGGTAGGTGATGTTCTTGTGGCCATGGAGTAGCTCGCGGATTGGAAACCCCACTTCCGTGGGTCCCAGCTCATCAGTGGCTACCTGGTAAAGCAACGGTTGGAAAGTGTGGTAGTCACGTTTGTCGACGATAGTAATCCGGACGTCGGCATCGCGCAGCTTCTTGAGCGCGCCGATGCCGGCAAACCCGGCGCCAAGGATCACTACATGAGCTAGTTCAGCCATAGTCTTGGTTCCTCCGTAGTGTGGACTATAGTCGAGGACTGCTGGAGCCAATGTCGGGCAGGCACCGACGTTATCGGACGGCCGTCGTTGTCGACTTTTTCAGAGTTTGAATTTTCGCGCCTCTGCGAAACATTACTCGACCTTCACGGCCTCGTACTTCACCTTGTTACTCGTTGCAGAGTGAGCTCGGGAAGCGTCGAGCAACCGGATGGAGAGCACTGCAACGGGCACGAGAAAAATGACTGAACCCGGCACCCACATGATCGCTCCAGCCGCCGCCTGATCATCCAGCACAGAGACACCCCACAAAGCGCGGCACGAGCTGGTCGTAGGTGAAATCGAACGCGCGGGCCAGTCCCTCAGACCGCACTCGCACCTGCTTGTTGGCGAGGTCGATCGCTTCGATGCACCCGATCGCTATGCGAGTGCGTCGAAGCATCTTGCGCAGCGGCTGGACGATATCGGTAACCGCCACGTCTGCGCCGGCGACCTCGTGCAGCATCGGCGTAAAAAGCACAAAATTCTCCCGGGACACAAGCACGATTTCGACGTCCGGCGCACTCGCCAGTTGCTTCTCGAGGTGCAATGCGGTGTAGGCGCCGGCAAAGCCGCCACCGAGAATTAAAATTCGTTTCTTCGCTGCCGAACTGTCCATGTGATTCTTTCAGCAGTTCAATCGCGCGTGGACTGGCGACAACTACTCATCGCCCGTTTCGCACCTGACACCCTAAACCTTTTCCCTCGACACTCTTGGTGCTTCATGGTGCTCCATCTTTCAAAGTTCTAGACAAAATAGGATCAACGCGTTTACCTGATATCTCGCCAACCTTAGTTCGCAGTTTCGCCAAGAATTCTATGGTGAAAATAGACTCGAGCCGTCACGTTTGTATATTGGACCTTGGTCCAATGCGGGAACTGAGCTCAAATAACCACGCCGGCAGCCAAGCAGCCGCCGAAGGCTTAGAAACTCGCTACTCGACTTAACTTTGCACCGCTGTACACCGCCCTCGTTGGCGTGCTGGCAATGAGCGGCCTCGCGAGAGCGCAGACCGCTGGGAAGAAGCCCAACGGCGAGGAGGTTCAGTTTGCGCGTGGTTTTCATGGTTGTGTTTTCCTTTCAGCTCAACTGCTTACTTCACCTTCACGAGCGCTGGTGGTTTTGCACTTTGGTCCAATACGCATGAAACCCAACATGGCACGCCTAATGTCATCGCGAAGATTCGGGATTCGAGATAGGAGATATCGCGAACCGTACACCCCGAATAGAACCCGAAACCTGAAACCCGTTCCTCGCGGTGCAACAGTCGTCACTTGTCGATCGACACTCTTTCATCCGCCCACCCCCATCGCTTTGTAAAGATTCGCGAATGCTTGTAACAGCACCCTTTGCACCTCAGTACGCTCCAGCTCCGAGTTATAGAGCAGATTCTGTGAATAGGTCACCTCGAGATAACTGGAGTACCCCTCGTCAAAACGCAACCACGCAAGCCTTGCGTATTCACGCAGCGCTTCGACTTGCCGCGTCAGCGCCGCCAATTGCTCTTTCGTCCGCTCCTGATCAACAAGGGAGTCGTTGACCTCCTGAAAGGCGGTTTGAATCACCTGCTGATAACGGAACAGGGTCTCCTGCTGCACTCCCTCGGCCGACTGGACCTGACCTGCGATGGCTCCCGCGGTGAAAATCGGAGCCGTGATGGGCGCGGCAACGCTCCATATCCTGCTGGGGCCGCTAAACAGTCTCGAGAAGTCGGAGCTCGCTGTTCCATAGAGGCCGGTTAGAGAGATGCTGGGGAAGTACAGCGCTTTGGCAACTCCGATGTTGGCATTAGCGGCGATAAGGTTTTGTTCCGCCTGGCGGATGTCGGGTCGGTTCGCAAGTACTTCTGAAGGCAGACCCGCGGGCACCGTTGGCAGCGTGAGTTCATCAATTGTCTTACCCCGCGGGATGGCGCCAGGATTCCTCCCTAGCAACACGCTAAGGCCGTTTTCCTGCTGGGCTATCGCCTTTTCGAAAAAAGGGATGTTCGCTGCGGCATGCTCATATTGTTCCTGCGCCTGGTTGAGCTCCATGGCCGACGCATAACCGTGGTCGAAACGGAGCTTGAAAATATTGTATTTCGCCTCGTAACTTTTTGTTGTCTGTCTCGTTACCTCGAGTTGCTTGTCGAGATCACGGAGATTCAGGTAGGAATTCGCCACCGAAGTCACAAGCGTAAGAATGACCGACTTACGGCCCTCCTCGGTGCTAAGCATGTTAGCGCGTGCCGCCTCCGTAGCTCGTCTCAATTTTCCCCAGAGATCAATCTCCCAGGTCGCATTGATAAAGATCTGAAAGTTGTTGAAAGTTGTGCCACCAGGAACAGTTTGAAGTTGCGAAGGGCCGACGACTTCGCTCAGCCGCAGCCTGCCGGCCGTTGTGCCGGCGCCCACTTGCGGGAAGAGCGCCGCGCGGGTGGTTGTATAGAGACCGAGAAACTGCTCGATCCTGGCAGCGGCGATCTTTATGTCCTTGTTCTCCTGAAGGCCGCTCTGCACCAGCTCATTCAGGACTGGGTCATTGTATTGCTCCCACCAGGCTGTGTTGGCGACAGCCTGCGCATTCTTGTCCTCAACCCGCCATGTCTGCGCCACATCGACTTGGGGTCGCTGATAATCCGGCCCAACCATACAGCTGGCAGTACACATGACGAGTGCGGCAAAGATCAGCGTGCGACGCATGTCAGTGACCTCCCTCTGTGACGGGTGCGGGTTCCGTAGGAGCCGGCTCTGGCTGTTTCTTTTTCGAGCGTTCCGCAAGTCGATCGAAGATGTAAAAGAAGAGCGGCACGTAGAGCATGGCCAGAGTGGCCTCGCCGATCATGCCGCCCATGATGCCGGTGCCGATGGAGTGTCTAGCGTTGGCGCCAGCGCCGGTGGCGATTGCCAACGGCAGCACGCCGAAGATAAACGCCAGCGAGGTCATGATGATCGGCCGGAATCGCTCCTCGCCGGATTGGACCGTGGCATCCATGATCGACAGCCCCCGCTCGCGCAGCTCAACAGCGAAGGTGACTCTCAAGACTGCGTTCTTGGCACCCAGTCCGATCAGCACCAACAGCCCGATCTGGAAGTAGACATCGTTATCCAGACCCCTTAGCGCGTTGAACGCCAGGGCACCGAAAATTCCGAATGGCACTGCGGTCATGACGGAGCAGGGCAAGATCCAGGATTCAAACTGCGCGGCGAGCAATAAGAAGACAATGACAAGGCCGAACGCGAAAGCGGCCGCGGAGGTCCCCCCCGATTGTTTTTCCTGGTAAGCGAGGCCCGACCAAGCATAGCTATAGCCCTGGGGCAGGACTTGATTCGCGACCTCTTCCATGGTCTGGATCGCAGTGCCCGAGCTATACCCCGGCGCTGCTCCGCCAATAACCTGGGCGGCCGGGAAACCATTGAAATGCGGCACCAGATCGGGGCCGGTGACGTAATCGGTCTTGACCACGGCCGTGAGCGGGACCATCTGGCCATTACTCGACCTGGTGTAGAGTCGGGTGATATCGGAAGGTTTCTGGCGATAGGGAGCATCGGACTGGAGGACAACATTCCAGACGCGGCTGTACTGGTTAAACTGGCTGACCTGGATCGAACCAAACTGGGCCTGTAACGCGCTGTACACATCCCCTACCGGCACGCCGAGAAGCACCGTCGTGGAACGGTCGACTTCGGCCCGCAACTGCTGCGAGGAAGCGAGGAAAGTGGTGTTCAGCCCGGCAAGCTCGGGCCGCTGGCGGGCCTTGGCGAGAAACTGCTGGGTAACTTCGTAGAGGCGCGCCGGGTCACCGGAGCCCTTGTCTTGGACCCAGAACTCAAATCCCCCCGTGGTACCGATCCCGGGGATCGCCGGAGGTGCGATCGGGATGAACAGTCCCGTCTTGATGTTCCGCGCGCCGCCGGCTACGTCCCTCAGTACGGCCTCGTAGTTCTCCTTGCGGGCGGTCTCGCTCGACGCATAGCGTTCCTTAAAGTCTTTGAACGTAACGAAGAAGGTTGCGACGTTGGGCTTGTATTGGGCATCGATCAGGCTGTAACCGTTGATCGCCGTGCGGTTCGCTACCGCCGGATTTTTCGCGAACAGCGCGTCCACCTGATTGGATGTCTGTACCGTACGCTCCAGGCTGGCGGCATCGGGCATCATGATCTGGCCCATCACGTAGCCCTGGTCCTCGTTGGGCACGAAACTCGTCGGGGTCGTGCGGAACAGGTGCACGAGCCCCCATAGCATCACCGCAAGGAGGACGAATGCAATGATCATCCGCCTGATCATCTGCACGACCGCAGCGCCGAAGGCCAATGTAAAGCGGTCGAACTGACGGTTGAACCAGGCAAAGGGACCGCGCTGAGGAGGTGGGCTGTGCTTGAGCATGACCGCGCACATGGCCGGCGTCAACGTGAGCGCTGTAAATCCAGAGAGGGCCACGGAGATGACGATGGTGATGGCGAACTGTTTATAGAGTTGGCCGGTGGTGCCGGGGAGAAACGCCGCCGGAACAAACACCGACGCCATGACCAGCACCACGGCGATGAGCGATGTGCCGATTTCCTCCATGGCCTTGATCGTGGCCTCCCGCGGAGGAAGGTGAGCCTTCGTCATGTTCCGTTCCACGTTCTCCACCACCACGATGGCATCGTCCACCACCATCCCGATCGCGAGCACGATGCCGAACAAAGTCAACAGATTGATAGAGAATCCCAACGCAAGCATGCCGGCAAAAGTGCCGATCAAAGAAACGAAGATTGCCACCGTGCAGATAATCGTGGAACGGAAGCTCTGCAAGAATAGATACACCACCAGCACCACGAGCACGATCGCTTCAAACAGCGTACGAATCACCTCCTTGATGGAGAGCCGCACGAAGTCGGTGGTGTCCAGAGCGATGACGTACTCGATACCGGCAGGCATTGTCCGCTTCAACTCGTCCAAGGTGTTGCGGATGCCGTTTGAGACATCGATGCCGTTCGCGCCGGGCTGTTGGTAGATGATGATCGGGGTTGCCGGAGCGCCGTTCAGCTTGTTGTCGTCGATGTATTGCCTGCGCCCGACCTCGGAGCGGGCCACGTCTTTAACCCGGACGATGGCGCTGCCATCCTGGCTGGCGCGGAGGATGATGTTATCGTACTGCGACGGTTGGATGAATGGCTGCTGGGTCACAACGGGGAACGTCTGCTGCACCATGCTCGCTGTGGGCTGCTGGCCGACCTGGCCGGCGCCCCAGAGGGCGTTTTGCTTCGAGACGGCGCTTTGAATGTCAGTGGTCGTGATCCCGAGGGAGGCCATCCGGTCGGGGTTCATCCAGATCCGCATCGCCTGATCCGGCACACCGAAGATCTGCGCTTGTCCCGCGCCGTTCACCCGCTTGATCGCATCCAAGATATAGACGTTGGTATAAGTTCTCACGTAGTCCGGGCTGTATCGGCCATCCTTGTTGTACACCGCGATGATCATCAACGTGCTGGAAGATTTTTTTTGCACCGAGACGCCGTACTGCACCACCGCCTCGGGAAGCTGCGGCACGGCAAGATTCACCCGGTTTTGTACCTGCACCTGCGCTATGTCCGGGTTCGTTTCGAGAGTGAAGTAGACCGTTATCGTCAACTGCCCCGTATTGGAGCTCGTCGATGTCATGTAAAGCATGTTGTCGACGCCGTTGATCTGCGCTTCGATGGGGGCTGCTACGGAGTCGCCCACGGTTTTCGAGTCGGCGCCTGGATAGGTAGTCGTCACCTGGATCTGCACCGGTGTGATGGTCGGATATTGGGCCACCGGCAAAGCTTTCATCGCCACCAGGCCGGCAATCACAATGATGAGTGACACGACCGTCGCGAAGATCGGGTGCTCGATGAAAAACTTTGAGAACATGGGATGGCCTCTCGTCGGTTAGTTGCTTTTCTTTGCCGGCTTGGAAATCGGTGCCGCGCCACCGGAGCCTGCGGCCTTTTCGGCAGCAAGGGGCTTTGCTGTGACCGCGACACCCGGCTGTAGTGTAAGACCGCCGTCGGCTACCACCTGCTCACCGGCTCGAAGCCCCTCGGTGATAAACCAGTCGTCACCATACCAATCCCCGACTATCACGGGACGAGATTCCGCTTTGTTTTCTTGATTCACCACCCAGACAAAGTGTCCCTTCGCCCCCTGTTGCACCGCCCGTTGGGGCACGATGATCGCGTTCGGACGAAGCGCTCCGTGCAGGCGAGCTCTCACATATTGGTTCGGCCGGAGTGTCCCGTTGGGATTATCCACAGTGACACGGAGCAGGAAAGTCCCGGTCTGCGCATTGTAGAGCGGCGCGGTAAAGGTAATCCGCCCTTTGTATGGAAAGACCGAACCGTCAACCAAAATGACCTCGATTTCGTAGTTTCCACCGCGGGGAGGGATCAGTAATTTCTTAGCGACCTGGTCGCGGTAAGTTTGTAGCTCGTTCTCAGAGAGGCTGAAGTTCACCCAAATAGGAGAAAGCACCGCCACGCTGGTGAGTTGGCTCGTCGCGGCGCTAATGTACGCGCCGTCCTGTTGTAGCGCGGCGCTGGTGATGCCGGTCACCGACGACGTGATGGTGCAATATGACAGGTTGATCTCTGCCGTGGCGAGCTGCGCTTTGGCCTGATCCATGGTCGCTGCATAAGACTCGTAGACGCCGGTGGCGTCGTCCAGACTCTTTTTTGACAGCGCGTTCTGGGCCACCAGCGGCTTGACGCGATCGAGGTTTAGCCGCGCCGTTTCCAACGCAGCTTTTTGCTTGGCGAGCGCGGCAGAGGCGTCGTCCACCTGTGCCTGGAAGGGTCTCTTGTCCATGAGAAAAAGCAAATCCCCCGCCTTCACGATGGAGCCCTCGGTGTAGACGCGTTTGTCGAGGAACCCATTTACCCGAGCCCGGATTTCCACCTGCCGCGAGCTTTGCGTCTGCGCGACGTATTCGAAGGTGACCGGTGTATCCCGTGGTTCGATCTTCACCACGAATACTTCGGCCGGCCGAGCCTCGGGCTTCGCCTCTTCGTTGCGGCAACCAGGGAAAGCAAGGACAAAGAGTATAATGAAAAAACTCCAGGACGACCCGAGAAAGGATGGTGACGCCTCATGAGTAGATTGTTCGGACTGCTGCTTCATAGTGCTTCCATCTTTCAAAGTTCCACACAAAAAATGATCAACACTTTTACCTGATATCTCGCCAACCTTAGTTCGCGGTCTCGCCAAGAATTTTATGGTGAAAATAGGTCTAAGCCGTCACTTTTGTATATTGGACCTTGGTCCAATGCGGGAAACGAAGCTCAAATAGTCACGCCGGTAGCAAGCAGGCGCCGAAGGCGTAGAAACTCGTTACTCGACCTCAACGGCCGCGTAGTTCGCTTTCTTACTCGCCGCAGAACGAATCGGCGGTGCGTTGAGCAATCGGATGGCAAGCACTGCAACGGGAAGCAGAAAAATAACCGAGCCGGGGACCCACATGATTGCTCCTGCGGCGGCCTGATCATCGAGCACCGAGATGCCCCATAAGCGCGGCACGATGGCGTAGGTCGGATAAAGAACGCGCTCGGAAAAAATCAGAAAAGCCGACAACACCGTATTCTGGATATCGGCGAACAACAGATAGGGAATCATCGTCCATAGTGGCCAGCGCCGCCGGCTCGGCCACGGCTGCACCACCGGCCACCAGAAGAGCAGTCCCGTGCCGAGGAAACAGATATGCTGTACGTCGTGCCAGAAGTGAGAGCGCAGGGCCAGTTCATACAGCCTCGGCACATGCCAGGCGACGTTGCTCACTGTGAACGCAAGCAAGCAAAACAACGGATGGGTCAAAAAATGCGCCGCCTTCTGGAGCGGCGCAGAGCCGAAAATGTGGCTCAGGCCATGTCGCAACACCGGTCGCGGCAGTCCGCGCAGCAGCGGCAAGACCGGCGCGCCGAGCAAGAGGAGCGGCGGCACCACCATCATCAGCAGCAGATGTTGGATCATGTGGAATTGCAGCAACAATTCGCTCAGCTCGTGCACAGGCGATGCCAGCGCGAGAAAGAGCGTGAACAGACCGGCCTGAAAAGCGATTAGGCGCCAGAGGGCGAAGCGGCGGGGGAGCCGGCGGTGCAGCTGCCACCAGCCGCGCAAGTACAGGCCGCCGGCAATCAGAGCGGGAATAACGATCCAAGGCTCAAACGTCCACGATTGCAATATCGCGGCGATCTCCGGATCACGGAGGTTTGTTGCCATTTCAAGTTGCGCTCCGTGGCTCATTTAGTTTTCTTTGCGTGTGAGGACAGAGTCTGCAATCGTGTTTTTAACCGCCCGGGATTGCGGCAGCCGCATCGCGTACCGGCGGCACATTTGCCGGACGCAACGTTTGCATGAACGCGACCAGCGCGGTCACCTCCGCTGGCGCCAGATTTTTGCCAAATGCCGGCATGTTGCCTCCGCCTTGAAGCACTTGCCGGATCAACTGGTCGTGGGTGAGACGAGTAGCCACACCGTCCAGGGCCGGGCCGCGCAAGCCGCCTTCGCCCCCGAGAGCGTGACAATTCCGGCATTGCTTGTTTTGCAGTACCAACGCGCCCTGCAACTCCAGCGGCGAACGTCCGTGCACATACTGCACCGGTGTGGGATCGCTGGTCCAGGCTTCCATGTGCGGAGACCACGGCTCATACGTCCCCAGGTGAGTCAAGGTGCCGAGTATCAGGGCTATTAGAATCACGCCCAACACGGCCATGGGCCGGCGGCGGGCACTCTTCTCCCCGGTGTTGGAAATAAAAGGGAGCGCAAAAAGAAGCCCAATGCCGACCACCGGCGCGGTGAGCAGAAGGAAAGTCTCCATGTACGGCGGCAGCAATGCCAGCGCTGCATAAATCCAGAGAAAAAAGAAATCCGGCGCCGGCGCGGTGTCAATGTAAGTCGGATTCGGTATCCCTCTCGGTCCCTTGGGACCGAAGTATGCGGCACACGCCAGAATGCCCAACATCACTAAGCCGCTAAAGATGAGATCCTTATCGATGGCTTTTGGATAAAACGGTACCCCTTCTTTCTTTAGCAATGCCTCGTATTCTTCTGCGTACGTTTCCCTTTTCACCTCTTGCCCAGGCACCGGATACTCATTGATACCCTTGGTCAACACCAATCGCAGGTGCAGGCTGATGAGCGCGATCAAAAGTCCGGGAATGACAAAAACGTGTAAGGTAAAGAACCGCGAAAGCGTTTCGCCGGCAATGATCGGGCCACCGAGGAGCAGATGGACAAGGTTGGGTCCAATGAGTGGGACTCGGCCCATGATCGCGGCGCCTATACCCAACCCCCAGTAGGCATCCTGGTCGAAACGCATAATCTGTCCGGTGAAAGCCATGCCGAGGGTGAGCAGCAGCAGAACGCAGCCCGAGATCCAGGTCAACTCGCGTGGATATTTGAAAGCCCCGAACAGGAATACCTGTGTCATGTGTATGGCCATGATAGTGACCATGAAGTTGGAGCCCCAAAAATGCAGTGCGCGGAGATACCAGCCGAGGGGCTGATAAAAATTCAGATACTCCAGAGTGGTGTAAGCCTCATCGGCGGAAGGCACGTACACAAAAGCCAGACAAATCCCGGTCACGATCTGGAGCATAAAACAAGTCAACGTGCCGCTGCCGAAGACATAGAACCAACTGCCGGCGTTGGCCGGCACGGTGTGACCCGCGGTCGAATCGAAGAGTTTGGTCAAATGCAATCGGTCATCGATCCATATGGCAATTTGTCTTAGCATCCGAGATTCCTTCTTTGGGACTTCAGACATCCACATTTAACCAAAACATCTACTCACCACGAAGATCACGAAGGCCACGAAGGGTTCGGATATTTTTGCTCATAAACTTCGTGCTCTTCGTGTCCTTCGTGGTTAAATCTGCTTTTTCTTTTTTGGTTGCGGCTTT
>Ga0111539_10012770_pt1 | contig 10511 bp, 8 predicted proteins | sample RhiMethybrSRZTD1_FD_79667 | JGI IMG/M metagenome (GOLD analysis project Ga0111539, IMG submission 79667) | Populus rhizosphere microbial communities from Tennessee, USA - Rhizosphere MetaG P. TD hybrid SRZTD1 (version 2) (version 2) | ecosystem: Host-associated > Plants > Roots > Rhizosphere >... | reverse complement strand
GTTGCTCAGCCAGCGCAACGCGGTGCCCTGCACCGCCTGATACACCGGCGCGCCGTGCACCAGGATCAACTCCGCCGGCGTCGTGCTGACGAAGACCGTGGGCACATTCGTCGCCGCCATCGGCGTCGGTGGAAGTGAGGCTCTCGCGCCCTTCCAGTTGTCGTTGCTGGGAAGCGTCGAAAAGCTATCGGGCAACTTCGTTGCCGGAGTCCACGGCCCGTCGACCGACGACGCTTTCATCCACGCACGGTCGACCCGCAGGTAATAGGTCTTCGACGGTCCGTGCTCGAACAGATCCCAGTTGGTGTTGACGGCGAAGCGCAGATCGTTGCCCTCGATTGGACTCCAGATGGCCTGGCCGTCGATGTTGACGAGGACGGCGGGACGCTGACTGTAGAAGATTCGCGGCGGATCCGACTTCACGCCGTCCACGTTCCTCGGATGAATCTGGCTGGTGTCGACGGCAGCGAGCACGCGGTCCAGCGCGATCACCCGATCATTCAGCGGTATCGCTGCCTTGATGTCGCCGATCAGCGCCGACGTCTGTTCGCGAGAGAGCGTCGGGAAGTTCGCCATCGTGATCTCGAGCTCCGAGAAGTCCACCAATCGCTCTTCCACGGCAACCTTGGTATCGGCCTCGACCCGCAGCGTGCCAAGGGCCCGCTGTGCGTCCTTCGCGGTGTACGACACAGCGGCATACATCACGATCTTCTTCTGCTGGTCCCAGCTGGCGACCTGCGGTTCGTACAGCACGAGCTGCGCGCCCGAGCCGGTCGTATACGCGTGTGGCCATCCGCCATCGACTGGCGTCGCTGGAGCGGAGGACACCTTCGGCGCATCCGCGGCTGACGCCGGCACGGCAGCAGGCACGCTAACGCTCATCGCAACGAGAAACGTGAGAAATGCTTTCATGGTTGGTCTCCTGCTCGGACGCGGACTTCACGACGGCCGGTGACCAGGTGGCGAGACCTGTCACCGGCGTGAACCGCGCACCGGCGCGTCAGTCATCGTGCGACGCGTCGCGCCACGGGAAGTCCTCGAACACTTTCGTGACCTCCTTGTTGATGCGGCGGGTCCGGTGCTCCGGGGACGAGGTCTGATGCACTCGCTTCTCGGTCGTCCCTCGCCATATCAGGTTGCCGGTTGCGGCGTCGTTCAGATCGACGGTCAGCGTGCCAACCACAATCTCGTAGGCATAGGCCGACCAGGCGTACCCGTACGACCAGCCCCACGAATATGGATAGCCGACGCCCCACGCGTAGTCCGGATAGACGACGGTCTCCTTCTTGAAACTCCGGCGCGCTGTGACGTAGATGTCGGGATTCCGATCGTCACGTCGCAGCCCTCGACTTTCGAGCGCCGCGGCCACCGCCGCGTTCGTGCGCTCCATAATCAGCGGGCTGTCGTATGTGGTGCTGCCGCGTGTCTGGTCTCCCGGGACGCTGGTTCCAAAGCTGAACGTCTTCACTGCCGTGAAGTTCTCGCCCAACTTGAAATCCGTATCTGTCTGGGCGGCTGCTGCCGCCGGCAACGCGGAGAGCGCAAGGCACAGCAGTAGCGGACGGATCGTCTTCATAGAACCTCCTCGCTGATGGCGATGACGCGCTATCGCGACCCACCCACACGAACAGCAAGAGATCTGCCCTGGGGACGGCCGGATCAGAGGGGACTACCACGCTTAGGGCGGCGTTCGATCACAGCCCGCCGTCGATGGATCCCGACCAGCCGCTGCCTCGTGCTTCTTGCATCGAAGGACGCTGACGATCCGCCACGGGACGATGAAAGGAGCTGAGCCTTATGTCACTCGATGGACGGTTGATCGGCGCCGCGCTGCTCTGCGCGATCGCGACCGCGCCTGTCTCGCTCCAGGCGCAGACACGCTTCACGATGCTGTCTCGTGAGACGGTGAGCCTCATGCCCACCCTGGAGGTGATTACGATCCGTGATGCGGCACAGGACTCCTGTTACCAGCTGTTCACTATCGATCTGTCGCCGCCGTCGTCCAATCGCGTCGCGATCCAGCCAACGGACGTCGCCGAGGCCGCCGCTCGTCGCGATCGTCGACTCGTCGAGCTCAGTCGCGCCTACGAGCAGAGCTTCGGATCGCTGTACGTCGCCACGCCGGCCAACATCCTGCCGTACCAGTTCGAGGCGCAGAAAATTCAAAGCGAATTCGAGCGGGTGCTCCGCGAACAGGAGCTCGCGCGCTTCGAAGCGCAACTCGAACGCATCCTCACCGGGCCGAAGGTTGCCGTTTCGGGCCCCGCGCCGTGCGGAGTGGACCGAGCGACGACAGGAACAACCGGACGCTGAAGAAGGATTGCGCCGCGACAGTCAGGCGACGCGGCGTTTCTCCTCCGATGCTGGAAGATCGACCGGCGCCAGGTTCAAGTGCCGGCGACGCTGCCACACGTACACGGGAATTCCGCCGAGCAGTAACAGCAGACCGTAGAGCACGGCCTTCGGTCCGCACCCATAGATAGTGCCGATGGCGAAGATGAATGCCACCACCTCGATCGCCGTCACCCGCGGACGCCGCCCCTCGGCTGTCGTGACGAGACCGACCGCCAGCGCGCAGAACGCATACGGCACGACCGCGGTCATCGTGGCCAGGTTGACGATCTCCTTGTAGATCGTGGTGAAGCCAGGCGGTCCCAGCACGACGACGATCACCAGCGCCGTCGCCAGGCCCGTCGAGAGCAGAATGGCGCGAGCGGGCACGCCTCGCGACGACACGCGACCGAACGCCTCTGGAAAGAGATCGTCGTTGGCGGCGGCCATCGGCACCTGCCCCATCAACAACGTCCAGCCGTTCAGCGCACCAAGTGACGAGACGATGACCGCCAGCGAGACGATGAGCGCGGCCGATGGTCCCCACATGATGCGCGCGGCGTCGGCGAACGGCGCCACCGAGTTGACGAGCTGTGCATGCGGCACCACGCCCATGACGACCGTCGTTCCGAGGATGTAGAGCGCCGTGGCGACGAAGATCCCGAGCATCGTCGCGACGGGGATCGTGTGCGACGCGTTGCGCACATCGCCGGCGGGCACGGTCGCCGATTCGAGGCCGAGATACGCGAACATCGTGAGCGGCGCGAGCGCGGCGGTCGACTCGAGGAGCGATTGTCCGCTCGGGTTGAACTCCGTCACCCAGTCGAACCGAACGTAGGCAAGCCCGACGAGCGCGATGGCGCCAAACGGAATGATCTTGGCGTAGGTCGTCACGGACGCGAACAGACCTGCCTCCTTGACGCCGCGCAGGTTGGTGAGCGCAACCAGCCACATCGAGCCAAGCGTGATCCCCACCGCAAAGGGGCGATTTCCCCGCAGCGCCGGCATCAAGTCCAGCAGCGCGCCCGTCAACGCCGCGGCGATCACCGGCAGCGACGCCCAGATCGAAATCCAGTATCCCCACGCGACGATGAACCCCGCGAAGTCGCCGTACGCCGATCGCGTGTAGGCGTACGGCCCGCCGGTGGCCGGTGCCAGGCGCGCCAGACGCGCGAACGTCAGCCCCAGGCATACCGCGCCGACGCCCATGATGATCCAGAAGACGATCGCGAGCACACCGTACGGGGCAAGCGCCGACGGCGACAGGTAGAACCCCGATCCCACCATGTTGCCGATGACGATCGCCGTGCAGGCGGTCAGGCCGAGACTTGCCTTCGGCGTGGCTGGTTCAGGCATAGACAATATCCGAGTGGTTTGCCGCCACCGTCGTGCCGGCGTCGCCCGCGAGGATGCGATCGAGATCGCCGAGCGCACCAATCGCCGCCGTCCGACCGGTAGTGGCCACGAAGCGGCACGCCGCTTCCACTTTCGGTCCCATCGAGCCCGCGGCAAACGGCATCGCGGCCAGCGCCGCGGGCGAGGCTCGCCGGATCGCTCGCTGCGACGGTGTGCCCCAGTCCGTGTAGACGGCATCGGCGTCGGTCAGCATGAGGAAGAGGTCGGCACGCAACTCGCGGGCGAGCAGCTCCGACGCCAGGTCCTTGTCGATGACACATTCGACGCCGGTCAACGTGCGCTGGCGACCGCCGGTGTAGATCGTTGGAATGCCGCCTCCGCCTGCGGCGATCACGATCGCGTCGTGGTCGAGCAGCCACTTGATCGGTTTCAGCTCGAATATCCGCTTCGGTTCGGGCGAAGGCACGACGCGACGCCAGTGGTGGCCGTCCTCCTTGAACACCCATCCCTTTTCCGCGGACAGCCGGTCTGCCGCGTCGGCGTCGTAGACAGGCCCGATGAACTTGGTCGGTTTGGTGAACGCGGGATCCGACGGATCCACTTCGATCATCGTCAGCAGCGTGGCGAACGGTCGTTCGAAGGGAAGCAGGTTCCCCAACTCCTGCTCGATCAGATAGCCGATCATTCCCTCGGTCTGCGCACCGAGCATGTCGAGCGGGTAGGCCTCGACGTCGGTGTATGCGGCACCCTGCAGCGCGAGCAGCCCGACCTGCGGTCCGTTGCCGTGCCCGATCACGAGCCGGTGCTGCGCGGCAATGGGCGCGAGCGCACGCGCGGCCACGCGCACGTTGCAGCGCTGGTTCTCCGCCGTCATCGGCTCACCCCGCCGCAGCAGGGCGTTCCCTCCGAGTGCAACCACCACCAGCATGTCAATCTCCCAATGTGGCGACGAGAATGGCCTTGATCGTGTGCAGCCGGTTCTCCGCCTGCTCGAACGCGACGTTGTATGGCGACTCGAACACGTCGTTGGTGACCTCGACGCCACAGGCCAGCCCGTACGTCTCGGCAATCTGCTTGCCGAGCGTCGTCTCGCTGTCATGGAACGCGGGCAGGCAGTGCATGAACTTGACCTGCGGGTTGCCGGTCGCGCGGAGCAGGTTCATGTTGACCTGGTACGGACGCAGCAGCCCGATCCGCTCCTTCCACACTTCCTTCGGTTCGCCCATCGAGACCCACACGTCCGTGTGAATGAAATCGACGCCGTTGACCGCCTGGATCGGGTCGTCCGTAATGGTCAGCACCGCACCCGACTGCGCGCGCAGGTCCTCCGCGATCCCCATGTACTCGTCGCTCGGCCACAGCGCTTTGGGCCCGCACAGACGGACGTCCATGCCCATGAGACAGCCGACGATCATCAACGAGTGCCCCATGTTGTTGCGCGTGTCGCCCATGAAGGCGTACTTGATCTCGGAGAGCGGCTTGTCGCTGTGCTCCCGCATCGTCATCACGTCGGCCAGCATCTGCGTGGGGTGATACTCGTCGGTCAGGCCGTTGAACACCGGAACGCCGGCGTAGTCCGCGAGCGCCTGAACACCGCCCTGGCTCGCGCCCCTGTACTCGATCGCGTCGTACATGCGCCCGAGCACGCGCCCCGTGTCCTTGAACGATTCCTTGTGCCCAATCTGCGATCCCGCCGGATCGAGATAGGTGACATGCGCGCCCTGGTCGTAACAGGCGACTTCGAACGAGCAGCGGGTGCGCGTGGAGGTCTTTTCGAAGATGAGACAGATCTCCTTGCCGTCGAGGTGTTTCTGTTCGGTGCCAGAGTATTTGGCGCGCTTGAGATCGCGCGCCAGATCGAGCAGGTATCGAAACTCCCGTGGCGTGAACTCCTGCACGGTCAGCAGCGATCGATTGCGCAGATTGAAACCCATGCTTTTCTCCTGTCGACGGCTCGTTCAATACGCAGGCTCGCGGACGATCGGGCAGGTCATGCAATGGCCGCCGCCACGACCTCGGCCGAGCTCGGCGCCGCGCACCGTGATGACTTCCACACCGGCCTTGCGCAGCAGCGTGTTCGTGTGCACGTTGCGGTCGTAGGCGACGACGACGCCCGGCGCCAGTGCGACGACGTTGTTCCCGTCGTCCCACTGCTCGCGCTCGGCCTCCCACGCGTTGCCGCCGGTGTCGACGACGCGGAGCTGGCGCAGGCGGAGCGCGTCGCGAACCACATCGAAGAGATGTCCCTCGTCCGGTCGCACCTCGAACAGCCCGTCGCCGGTGGGCCAGGCGCTGAAGCAGCGGATCTGATCCGCGACTTCGCGATACGTGGTGCACAGATCGCGATCGCAGAACGTGAACACTGTGTCCAGGTGCATGGCGGCACGACTCTTCGGCATCAGGCAGGCGATGACGCGGCGGGCCGCGTCATAAGCGAAAAGCCGTGCCGCCACCTGGAACACCGCCTGACGGGTCGTCCGCTCGCCCATCCCAATCAAGACGACGCCGTTGCCGATCGGCATGACGTCGCCGCCCTCGAGCGTGGCGCCGCCGAACGCGGTGTCGCAATCGCCCCACCAGATCGTGAAGTCGGCGCCCTTGAATCGTGGATGGAACTTGTAGACAGCCCGCTGCAGCAGCGTCTCTGGTTTGCGTGCCGGCCAGTACATCGGGTTGACCGTCACACCGTTGTAGATCCAGCACGAGGGGTCGCGCTGGAAGAGCGTGTTCGGCACCGGCGGCACGATGAAATCGGTCTCGCCGTATGCGTCAGTGAGCAGCGCCGAATACTCGCTGCGCGGCACATCGAGCACGGCGATCCCGCCGATGAGATGCTCCGCCAGCCGCATCGCCGGCATCTCGTCGAGCCAGGGCCGCAGGACGCGTGCGCTGCCAAGGCCTACTTCGTTCGGCGTGATGCGTCGATCGAGTACCCACGCCCGGGCCTGCTGATCGGAGAGCACCTCCGCCAGCAGGTCGTGCAGCTCCAGCACCTCGACACCGCGCTCGCGCATCTTCAGCACGAAGTCGTAGTGATCCTTCTGCGCCTCGTGTACCCACACCACGTCGTCGAACAGCAGCTCGGCGCGGTTCCCCGGCGTGAGCCGCTGGTGCGCCAGCCCGGGACGGCACACCATGACCGTCCGCAGGTTGCCAACTTCACTGTGAACACCAAGCTTGTCCATCGGGTCACCGCCATTTCCGCGAGAGCCGAAAATTACTTTCTTGCCGCGAGCACGTCCGCCGCTTCGCGAACACGGCGGCGCCGCGGGGCCTCGCCGGCGATGTCGGTCAGGCACTGCACCCAATACGTGCCATTGCGGTTGTTCACACCGTGGGTATCGTGGCCGAATCCGGGGAAGCGGCGGTCCCACGACGAGAGCGCTCGCAGATAGCTCAAGTACGGTCCGTCGCTGTCGCCGGTCGACTCGCCGGGCATCAGCATCGGAATGCCGGGCGGATACGGAACGACGCTCGTCGCCAGCACGCGATCGGCGAGAGTGTCGAGCGGCACGTGTTCGATGTGCCCTCGCACCAGACGCTGATAGGCCTCGTGCGGCGTCATCACCGGCTGTGGCAGCGTGGAGAACGCCTCGGCGAGCCAGTGCGTCTGTCGCGTCTCCTGCAGATGCGCGAACATCTCGTCGCCAAGCTCACGCAGGCCGAGGCCGGCGTAGGTGTCGGGATGCTCGGCGATCAGCTGCGGCAACACGTGTCGCAGATCGGTATTGGCGTCGTAGTCGCGTTTGAACTCGAGGAGCGCGTTGAGCAGCGTGCCCCACTTGCCCTTGGTGATGCCGATCGAGAAGAGGAAGAGGATCATGAAATCGGTCGTCTTCTCGACCTCGACGCCGCGGCGGTGGAGATACGCGGTCACCAGCGTGGCCGGCACTCCCCGTTCGGCCAGACCGCCGCTCTCGGCGACTCCAGGCGTGATCACCGACACCTTGATCGGATCGAGCATGCAGTAGCCGTCGCCGATGTCGGTGAATCCGTGCCAGGCCTCTCCGGGACGGAGAACCCACGCCCGCGGCTCGCGCGCCAGGAACTGGGGAGACGCATGATCGAACGGGGTCGCGAAGCCGGTTCCGTCGACGACGGTGGTCGGATTCCAGGTGTTGAAGAACCAGTCGCCCTTGTCGGCGAACTGCCGGTGCACGCGGCCCATGGTCTGGCGGAAGGCGACGGCTTCCTCGATCGATTCGGTGGTGAGCGCCATCCCGCCAGGACCGTCCATCATCGCGGCGGTGATGTCGTTGGAGACGATGATGGGATAGAGCGGCGACGTCGAGGAGTGCATCATGAACGATTCGTTGAATCGCTCGTGAGGGATCGGGTTGCGCCCGTCGCGCACGTGCAGGAAGGAGGCCTGCGAGAGCGCCGCGAGCAGCTTGTGGGTCGAGTGGGTGGCGAACACCGTCGGACCTCTGTGGTCGGCCGGGTCACCGTGCATCGCGTGTCGATCCCGGTAGATCTCGTTGAAACGGGCGTACGCGTACCACGCTTCGTCGAAATGGATCCGGTCGACACTCTGATCGAGCAGCTCCTCGACGCGCCTGGCGTTGTAACACAGCCCGTCATAGGTCGAGTTGGTCACCACCGCGTAGACCGCCCGAGGATCGACGTCATCCGTGACGAGTGGATTCGCCTCGATCGCGTCTTCGATCGCGCGCGCCGTCAGCCGCGACGGCGGGATCGGACCGATGATGCCGTAACGGTTCCGGAGCGGGATCAGGTAGGTCGGGATGCCACCGCTCAGCACCAGACCGTGCTCGATCGACTTGTGACAGTTGCGGTCGCAGAGCGCGATCTGATTCCGCCCGACCGCCGCAGTGATGATGATGCGGTTCGAGGTGGAGGTGCCGTTGGTGACGCAATACGTGTGGTGCGCGCCGAACACCTGGGCCGCGTACTGCTCGTGGTCGCCGATGGGGCCGGTGTGATCGAGCAGCGATCCGAGCGCGCCCACACTGATCGAGAGATCCGATCGCAGCAGGTTCTCGCCGAAGTAGTCGAAGAAGATCCGGCCAACGGGCGACTTGAGGAACGCCGTCCCTCCCGTATGCCCCGGCGTGTGCCACGAGTACTCGTACTCCTGGCTGAACTTCATCAACGCGGCGGCCAGCGGCGGCAGGAGCACCTCGAGATACCGGCGCATCGAAGCCGCAACGCGTCCGCCCACGAACGCGGCCGTATCCTCGAGGGTCCAGATGAACTCGTCCACCATCTCCATCACTTCGATCGGAATGGAGGACGCTTCGCCGCGCTCGGCCATGAGGAAGACCGGAATCTTGTCGTTGCGCTCCCGTACGAGCTCGAGCAGCCGTCGCGCCTGGGTGTGACCGTTGTCACTCCCGAGCGTCCAGTCGAGCAGCACGGCATGAATCGCGGAGTCGGAGACGATGACCGAGGTCCCATCCTCAGCCGACAATGCCTCGACCACTTCGATGCCGCGCCCCTGCAGCTCCGCGACGAGCGCGCGGGCCATGCGGCCTTCCGCCGTCGGCGCCGGCAACTCGTCGTCGACGACGAGCGCGCGCAGGCACAAACGCTTGATCGTTCTCTGAATCATGTGCGCCTCAGGGTCAGTCGGGGACGGTGCTCCACTTGAAGAACGCAAGGGCGGCGGCGTCGGGCTCGCCGAACCACGTGGTGTAGAGGTTCGCGATCTTGCCGTCCGCGTAGAACCCGGCCAGCGTGCGATCGACGAGCAGGCGCAACCGCTCGTCATTCGGCGGCAGGGTGAGCGCCACCGGACCATAGGTGAACAGGCGATTGAGGACGACGACGTTGTCCGCCCCCGGGTGGCGGCGCGAGACCTCGAGCAAAATGGCGCGCTCGCCGAACAGCGCGTCGATGTGGCGGTCGAGCACGGCCTGAACGCCATCCTGATAGCTGGCGACCTGCGTCGCTTTGGTGATGAGGTGCAGGTCGTCGATCCGCTGCTCCAGCCAGGTCTCGGCGATCGTGCCCGCGACGACCGCGAACGCGCGCGTCTGCAGGACCTGACTGGCCGATGCGCGCCAGGTCGGGTGGAAGGTCTGTTCCTTGCCGCTCAAGACGTCGCGCAGACGAACCGGCGCATCGGTGCGAAGCAGCACGCCGATGCCGCCGGGAAAGACCGGAATCGAAAACGCGACCTCGCTCCGCCTGGCCAGGCTGACCGTATCGGCGCCACAGAGTATGTCGACGGCGCCCTCGCGAACGGCCTGAAACCGGTCGACGGCCGACACCGGCACCCAGTCGATGGCGAGCTGTCCGAGCCGTAACTCCGATCTGATCGCGTCCGCGATGCGATCGCACAGCGTGATCGAATAGCCGACGGCGCTGCCGAATGCATCGCGGTAGGAGAAGGGGCGGGCATCGATGCGATACCCGAATCGGATCCGGCCGGTTGCCTGGATCCGCGACAGCGCACCGGTCGACGCGGCCGGCGGGGTCTGTGCCGAAGCGGCGTACGTCGCGGCGACGAGCGCCAGTGTCCCGATCACGATCGAGCCGTGACGAGGTTTCATGGTCCCTCCCTCAGCTGCTTACAATCCGGCGCTCACGCCGCTTCGCGGAGCCGTGCTTCTGCTCCCACTGCGAACCGCGGCGCGATGAAGCCCCAGATCACCAGACCGATGCCCAACGCGAGCATGCCGCCGAAGACGGCATCCTTGCCCGAGGCGTAGATGGCATAGACGCTGTACAGCATGGCGACCATGGCGACGATCATGGTGCGTCGATAGCGTGGGTTCTCGACACCGGCGGCCTGCATCATCACCGGCAATGCCGAGAGCGCGATGATGTACGGCACGACATTGGTGACGACGGCGAGATTG
>Ga0111539_10012766_pt1 | contig 10514 bp, 5 predicted proteins | sample RhiMethybrSRZTD1_FD_79667 | JGI IMG/M metagenome (GOLD analysis project Ga0111539, IMG submission 79667) | Populus rhizosphere microbial communities from Tennessee, USA - Rhizosphere MetaG P. TD hybrid SRZTD1 (version 2) (version 2) | ecosystem: Host-associated > Plants > Roots > Rhizosphere >... | reverse complement strand
GAGCCCGTGGCGCGCCCCGCGCGTCCCGTCGCTCTAGGCTCGGGAGTGGAACGTGAGTGACGCGCGCGACAGGCTGGAGGGACTGCTAGGCGAGAGGATCGTCGTCCTCGACGGCTCGTGGGGCGTGCTGCTGCAGAAGAAGGGGCTCTCCGAGGCTGACTACCGCGGCGAGCTGTTGCGCGACCACCCGCGCGACGTCAAGGGCGACCCCGACCTGCTCAACCTCACGCACCCGGACATCGTGGCCGAGCTCCACGACGAGTACTTCGCCGCCGGGGCGGACATCGCGACGACGAACACGTTCACGGCGACCTCGATCGGCCAGCGCGACTACGCACTCGACGCGCTCGCCGCCGAGATGAGCCGGGAGGGCGCGCGGCTCGCCCGCGCGGCGGCCGACGCCTGGACCGCGCGCACGCCGGACCGTCCGCGCTTCGTCGCCGGCGCAATAGGGCCGCTCAACGTGTCGCTCTCGGTCTCGCCGAAGGTGGACGACCCCTCCTTCCGCTCGGCCACGTTCGACGAGGTGTCCGCGACCTACGCCGAGCAGATCGCCGCGCTCGTCGAGGGCGGCGCCGACCTCCTCCTGGTCGAGACGATCTTCGACACGCTGAACGCGAAGGCCGCGATCGTCGCCGCGGCGGAGGTCGCGCCCGACCTGCCGCTCTGGCTCTCGTTCACCGCGATCGACCGGAGCGGGAGGAACCTCTCGGGCCAGACCGCCGAGGCCTTCTGGGTCTCGGTCGCCCACGCCGAGCCGCTCGTGGTCGGCGTCAACTGCTCGCTCGGCGCCAGCGAGATGCGGCCGTTTCTCGAGAGCCTCGCGCGAGTCGCCGACACCTACGTGTCGTGCTATCCGAACGCGGGGCTGCCGAACGCGATGGGCGAGCACGACGAGCAACCCGGGGACACGAGCCGCTTCCTGCTCGCGTTCGCGGAGGACGGTCTCGTGAACGTCGTCGGAGGATGCTGTGGAACGACGCCCGAGCACATTCGCCAGATCTCGGGGGCGGTCGACGGCCTTCCGCCCCGCGTGCTCCCGACCCCCGTGCCGCGCCCCCGCTGGAGCGGGCTCGAGCCCTTCGAGATCGGGCCCGACACGGGCTTCGTGATGATCGGAGAGCGGACGAACGTCACGGGCTCCGCCCGCTTCCGCTCGCTGGTCGAGGCGGACGACCTCGAGGCGGCGGTCGAGGTCGCGCTCGCGCAGGTGCGCAGCGGCGCGAACGCGCTCGACGTGAACATGGATGCCGACCTGCTCGACGGCGAGCGGACGATGACGCGGTTCCTCAATCTCGTGGCGACCGAGCCGGAGGCGGCGCGCCTGCCGATCATGGTCGACAGCTCGCGCTGGGGAGTGCTCGAGGCCGGGCTCAAGTGCCTCCAGGGAAAGGGCATCGTCAACTCGATCTCACTGAAGGAGGGCGAGGAGCCCTTCCTCGAGCAGGCGCGGCGGATCCGGCGCTACGGAGCGGGCGTCGTCGTGATGGCGTTCGACGAGCAGGGGCAGGCGGACACGCGCGACCGGAAGGTCGAGATCTGCGAGCGCGCGTACCGGCTCCTGACCGAGCAGGCCGGCTTCCCGCCGGAGGACCTCGTCTTCGACCCCAACGTGCTGGCGGTCGCCACCGGAATCGAGGAGCACAACGAGTTTGCGAAAGCCTTCATCGAGTCGCTGCCGCTGATCAAGGAGCGCTGCCCGGGCGCGCGGACGAGCGGCGGCATCTCGAATCTCTCGTTCGCCTTCCGCGGCAACCAGCACGTGCGGGAGGCGATGCACGCCGCGTTCCTGTACCACGCGATCCGCGCAGGTCTCGACATGGGGATCGTCAACGCCGGCCTACTGATGGTCTACGAGGACATCGAACCGGAGCTGCTCGAGCACGTCGAGGATGTGATCTGGAACCGGCGAGCCGACGCGACGGAGCGGCTCGTGGCGCTCGCGCGGCGCTTCGAGGGGGACACGGTGCGCCGCGAAGAGGATCTCGCCTGGCGTGAGTCGTCCGTCGAGAAGCGCCTCGAGCACGCGCTGGTGCACGGGGTCGTCGACTTCATCGAGGAGGACGTCGAGGAGGCCCGCGCCGTCCGCGACCGGCCCCTCGACGTGATCGAGGGCCCGCTGATGGACGGGATGCGCGTCGTCGGCGACCTGTTCGGGTCGGGCCGCATGTTCCTGCCGCAGGTGGTCAAGAGCGCCCGCGCGATGAAGCGCGCGGTCGCGTACCTCGAGCCCTTCATGGAGGCGGAGCAGGTCGGCGGCCGCACCGCGGGACGTGTGGTGCTCGCCACCGTGAAGGGCGACGTGCACGACATCGGCAAGAACATCGTGGGCGTCGTGCTCGGCTGCAACGGCTACGACGTGATCGATCTCGGTGTGATGGTCCCGGCCGAGAAGATCCTCGACACCGCCGTCGAGCAGTCCTGCGACGTCGTCGGTCTCTCCGGCCTGATCACGCCCTCGCTCGACGAGATGGTCGTCGTCGCGAAGGAGATGGAGCGACGCGGGATGCAGCTCCCGCTGCTGGTCGGCGGCGCGACGACCTCACGGCAGCACACCGCCGTGCGCATCGCGCCGGAGTACACGCCGCCGACGGTGCACGTCATCGACGCCTCACGTGTGATCGGCGTCGTCGGCGCGCTGCTCGACACGGAGCGCCGGTCGGCGCTCGACGCCGAGAACCGGGTCGAGCAGGACCGCCTGCGCGCGCTCCACGCCGAGCGAGAGCGACGCCCGCTGCTGCCGCTCCGCGCCGCCCGGGACCGGCGGACGCGGATCGCGTGGAACGAGGAGGACCTCGCCCCCCCGTCGTTCATCGGGTCACGGGCGGTCGGGCCGACACTCGCGGAGCTGCGCCGGTACATCGACTGGACGTTCTTCTTCCATGCGTGGGACCTGAAGGGCCGCTATCCCGCGATCCTCAGTCATCCGGAGAAGGGGCACGCTGCGCGCGACCTGTTCGACGCCGCGAACGGGCTGCTCGACCGGATCGTCGACGAGGAGCTGCTCGAGGCCCGCGGCGTCCACGGTCTCTGGTTGGCGGCCGCCGAGGAGGACGACGTCGTCCTCTCGACGGGCAACGGTGACGTGCGGTTCCCGATGCTGCGCCAGCAGGCGGCGCACGACGACTCGCGCCCGAACCGCTCGCTCGCCGATTTCGTCGCACCCGCCGAGACCGGGCTGCAGGATCACGTCGGCGGCTTCGCCGTCGGGATCCACGGTGCGGACGAGCTCGCCGCGTCGTTCGAGGGGGAGGGCGACGACTACAGCGCGATCATGGTGAAGGCGCTCGCCGACCGGCTCGCCGAAGCGTTCGCGGAGTGGCTGCACGAGCAGACGCGTCGCGCCTGGTACGCACCGGAGGAACGCCTCAGGGGCGACGAGCTCGTCGGAGAGCGCTTCCGGGGGATCCGGCCGGCCTTCGGCTACCCCGCCTGCCCGGACCACTCCGAGAAGCCGAAGCTGTTCTCGCTGCTCGGCGCGGCCGATGTCGGGCTGGCGCTCACGGAGTCGTTCGCCTCCACACCCGGCTCCAGCGTCAGCGGGCTCTACTTCGGGCACCCGGCGGCGCGCTACTTCTCCGTCGGGCGTGTCGGGCGCGACCAGGTCGAGGACTATGCGGAGCGCAAGGGCGAGCCGCTCCAGGTCGTCGAGCGCTGGCTGCGGCCGAACCTCGCCTACGATCCGCGCTGAGTCGCGAGTACAGTGGGATCGATGCGGACGCTCACCGGCCTCCTCGTCGTCGCGCTTCTCGTCCCGGCGCTCGCCGGAGCGGCGAACGGCGAGCCGAAGAAGGCGCTGACGAAGAAGGATCAGGCGACCGCGCACTCCGTGGTCGTCAAGCGCAGCGATCTGGGGCAGGGCTTCACCGCCATGGCGCGGGACAAGAACGAGACGCTCCCGAAGGGGGCGCGCTGCGGCCCCCTCGACGAGAGCGACCTCACGGTCACGGGCGACGCCGCGTCTCCGGACTTCCGTCTCGCACAGCAGACGGCGTTCGTCACCGTCGGCTCGACGGCACAGGTCTACCGCACGCTGCGCGACGCGAATGCCTCGTGGAGCCGAGGGACGACGAGCCAGACGACGACTTGCCTCGCCGACATCGTGAGGCTCTCGGCGTCACCCGGCCAGAAGATCACCGTGCTGTCGGCCACGCGGGTGAAGTTCCCGTCCGTCTCGCCCAAGACGACCGCCTACCGGCTGGTGCTGACGATCAAGATGGGCGCGCAGCAGGTGCGGGCCTACGTCGACGCGGTCGTCCTCCAGCACGACCGCATCCAGGCGGGCATCCTCTTCACCTCGCTCGGCCGTCCAGTGGATCAGGCGCAGCGCGTCGCGCTCGCCTCCGTCGTCGCCGCGAGGCTGGCCAAGGCGACACGTCCTACCGGTCCTGTGGCCTGATCTTTCCGCGCCGGGCCCCGGACAGGTGAGTGCTCGCTCGTCCAGGGTGCCGAACAAAGAGGGACGGTGGATGGTCCTGCGGCACTCATCCTCGCCTGCGCGCTCGCGGCTGTCTGCTGGCTCGGGCTGGCAGGTGCGATCCTCATCCGGAGGTCGCGTGCCCGGGGCCGCACCCGCTCGGGAGAGCACGCAGCCATCGCAGATGCCTCTCCCGCCGAGCGGATGAGCCCACGACCGTCATGGGAGGCGGCGGGCACGCGAGCTCTTCGGGCGCTGGCCGTCGCCCGGGCGCAAAGGGGCCGGCGGGGCCGCGAAGTACCGGCCGACGGGTACCGAGACAGCCGGTTGAGACCGGCGTCAGGCGCGCGACAGGACTGGCATTTTCGGCCACTGTTGCGGCCGGCGCGACGGTGGTAGCTTCCTCGCGTGCTCTTCGGAGCGACAGGCCGTCTGTCCCTCCTCGGTCGCAACCGGGACTTTGCGCTCCTGTTCTGGGCGACGGCCGGGTCCGCCGTCGGTACCTACCTCGCCGCTCTCGCGCTGTCGGTTCACGTCTACGACCTCACCGGGTCGGGGCGCTGGCTCGCGGCGCTCCTGATCGCGGACTTCCTGCCGATCGTCCTCATCGGGCTGACGCTCGGGCCGCTCGTCGACCGGCTCTCGCGCCGGCGGCTGATGGTCGTCTCCGACCTCGTGCGGGCCGCGACCTTCGTCGCCCTGCCGTTCGTCGGGGAGCCGGCGCTGATCGTCGCACTCGCCGGGGTGAACGGGGTCGCGACCGGGTTCTTCCGGCCCGCGGTCTGGGCAGGTCTCCCGAACCTCGTCTCGGACGACGACCGAGAGCAGGCGACGTCGCTCCTGTCGACGGTCGAGCATGCGGCGTGGACGGTCGGTCCCGCAGTCGCCGGGCTCCTCCTCGCCGCGAACGGGGTCGACGTCGCGTACACGGTCAACGCGATCACGTTCCTGCTCTCCGCGTTGCTCGTCGCGCGCATTCCCGCCCACGCGCTGCGGTCGGACGAGCCGCTCACGAAGGGCCACTGGAGCGATCTGCGCGACGGGCTGGCGCTCGTCGTCGGCTCTCGTCACCTGGTCACCGTGCTCGTGGTCTGGTGTACGGCCGCCGTCGCCACCGCCTGCGTCAACGTCGCCGAGGTGGTCCTCGCGAAGCACGACCTCGACGGCGGCAACATCGGGCTGGGGCTGCTCGTCAGCGCCACCGGCGTCGGGCTCGTGATCGGGAGCTTCTTCGCTGCCTCTGCGCTCGGAGCCTTCGGCATGCGCCGCGTGTACACGGGCGCGCTCGCGTTGATGGCAGCCGGGTTCGGCCTCGCATCGGCGTCACCCACGATTGCCGTGGCCGCTGTACTGGCCGCTGTCGCCACCATAGGCAACGGAGCGGCGATCGTCTGCAACCAGGTGCTGGTCCAGCGAGGCGCCCCGGACGCGATGCGCGGCAGGGCGCTCTCCGTGCTCATGTCGAGCTACTACGGCATCCTCGGTCTTTCGATGGCCGGCGGTGGGTTGCTCGTCGACCGCGCGGGCGCGCGGGCGGCGTGGGCGTTCGCCGGCTGCGTGTATCTCGTCGCCGCGGGGCTCGCGCTGGTCCTGACCGCGCGGATCCGAGACGCGGCCGCACCCGAGACCGAACCCGTCGAATCGCCGAGCGGGCTCGAGCGGATACGTGCGTTGATGGACGAGATCGACGAGACGCGGGCGCGGGAGAAGCAGCGCGTGCGGGCCGACGTCGCCGTCCTCGCCCCGCGCGACACGCACATCGAGCCTCAGTAGAGTCACCCTCGGTGGCAGGCCGAGGGTGGACGCAGGACGAGCTCGTCGCCGGCGTCCTCGCCGGAGACCGGCGCGCGCTCGCGCGGTCGATCTCGCTCGTGGAGGATCGCACGCCGGAAGGCGCGGAGATCGTGCGGCGCGTCTACCCCCGCACGGGTCGGGCAGCCTCGATCGGCGTCACGGGTCCGCCGGGTGTCGGCAAGTCCTCGCTCGTCGGCGCGCTCGTCGCGCACGCGCGCGGCCGGGGAAGGAGCGTGGGCGTCGTCTCGGTGGATCCCTCGAGCCCCTTCACCCGCGGTGCGCTCCTCGGCGACCGCATCCGCCTCTCGGACCACTTCCTCGATCCCGACGTCTACATCCGTTCGATGGGCACCCGGGGGCACCTCGGCGGCGTCGCCGAGGCAACCCTCCAGGCACTTCTGCTCGTCGATGCCTCGGGCAAGGACGTCGTCTTCCTCGAGACGGTCGGGACGGGCCAGAGCGAGGTCGAGGTAATCGGGATCGCGGACGTCGTACTGCTCGTGCTGATGCCGGGCTCCGGGGACGCGGTGCAGGCGCTCAAGGCCGGGATCATGGAAATCCCCGACGTGATCGCCGTCAACAAGATGGATCATCCCGCGGCGCAGACGATGTTCCGGGAGGTTCGCTCGATCGTCGCCCTCGACCCCGAGCGCGAGCGGCGGCCGCCGATCCTCCTCACCGAGGCGCTCCGCGGCGAGGGGGTGCCCGAGCTCTGGGACGCGCTCGAGCGCCGCCGCCACGAGCTCGCCGAACGCGGCGAGCTCGACCGTCGCCGCGAGCGGAACCTGACGGCCGAGGTCGAGGCGCTCGCCGTCGCGCGTCTCCGGCAACGAGTGCGACGGGTGATGGCGGAGGACGCCGAGGTCGAAGCGCTGATCGAAGGCGTCCAGCGTCGCGAGGTGGACCCGCTCAGCGTCGTGGGCGCGGTTGTCGGCGCGGTCGCGGGCGACGGGGCGGCATGAGCGAGCGGCCGACGATCGCCGAGGTGCGTGCGGCGCAGGAACGGCTCCACGGGATCGCCCGCGTCACGCCCGTCTACCCGTCCGAGACGCTCTCCCGCCTCGCCGGGCGCCCCGTGCTCCTCAAGGCGGAGAACCTCCAGCGAACGGGGGCGTTCAAGATCCGCGGCGCCTACAACACCATCGCTCAGCTGTCCGCGGACGAGCGCGACCGAGGGGTCGTCACCGCGAGCGCCGGCAACCACGGGCAGGCGGTTGCCTGGGCCGCCCGGGAGGCCGGCATCGGCGCCACGATCGTCGTGCCCGAGGCCGCGCCGATGGCGAAGGTCGAGGCGGCGCGCGGCTACGGCGCGACGGTCGAGCTGGCGGGGGAGGGGTTCGACGACACGGTCGCGCTCGCGCGTGCGCGCGAGCAGGAGACGGGCGCGACCTTCGTCCACGCGTTCGACGACCAGCGCGTGATCGCCGGCCAGGGGACGCTCGGGCTGGAGCTCGCCGGACAGCTGCCGTCGGGAGAGCTGACGGTCGTCGTGCCCGTCGGCGGGGGAGGCCTGGCATCCGGGGTCGCGATCGCGCTCGACGCGCTCCGGCCGGAGGTGAGGGTCGTGGGCGTCCAGTCGGCCGCCTGCGCTCCGTTCGCGGGGAGGGAGCCTTCCGGCGCGACGATCGCGGACGGGATCGCCGTGAAGCATCCCGCGGCGGTGACGCGGGCAATCCTCTCCGATCTGCTCGACGACGTCGTGGTCGCTGACGACGAGGAGATCTCCCAGGCGATCGTGCTCCTGCTCGAGCGGTCGAAGCTCGTCGTCGAGGGCGCGGGCGCCGCGCCCGTCGCGGCCATCCTCGCCGGGCGCGCGGGTGGTGCCGGGCCGGTCTGCGCGATCCTGGCGGGCGGGAACATCGACGCGACCACGATGAGCTCGGTGATCCGCTACGGGATGACGGCCTCGGGCCGGTACCTCGTCGTCGCGCTGCTGATCCCGGATCGGCCCGGCGAGCTCGCCCGCATCGTCGGGCTGATCGCCGAGCAGCGCGCAAACATCCTCTCGATCCAGCACCACCGGGAGGGACGCAACATCGGCGTGCTCGAGACCGAGGCTGAGCTGACGCTCGAGACGCGGGGCGAAGAGCATGCGCAGACGCTGATCCGCGCACTCGCCGAGGCCGGCTACACCGTGCGACGGCTCCGGTGACACCGTGATCGCGTGCGCGCGCTGCGCTCGGGAGAACCCGGACGACGCCCGGTTCTGCAACGGCTGCGGAGCCCCGCTCTCGCCCGAGCAGCGGGGGCGGGAGGAGCGCAAGGTCGTCACGGCGGTGTTCGTCGACCTCGTCGGCTCCACCGCGCGCGCCGAGCAGCTCGACCCCGAGGACGTCCGCGCCCTGCTCCGCCGCTACCACGAGACGCTCCGGCGCGAGCTCGAGCGCTACGGCGGCACGGTCGAGAAGTTCATCGGCGACGCGGTCGTCGCGGTGTTCGGCGCGCCGACCGCGCACGAGGACGATCCCGAGCGCGCGGTTCGGGCCGCGCTCGCCGTTCGCGACGCGATCGGGGCGCTCGACGAGCGGGACGACGCGCTCGACCTCCACGTGCGGGTGGGAGTCGCGACGGGCGAGGCGCTCGTGGCGCTCGATGTCAGCGCGGCGGCCGGCGAGTCGATGGTCGCCGGAGACGTGATGAACACGGCGGCGCGCATCCAGGCCGCTGCCCCCGTGGACGGGATCCTCGTCGGCACCGCAACGCATCGCGCGACCGAGCGGCTGATCGTGTACCGGCGGCACGAGCCGGTCACGGCCAAGGGCAAGGCCGACCCGATCGAGGTGTGGGAGGCCGTCGAGGCGGTCGGGCGGGTCGGCCAGGCGGCCGCCGAGCCGTCGTCGCCGCTGATCGGTCGTGAACACGAGCGCGCGCTCCTGCTCGGTGCCTTCGCGCGCGTCCGCGTGGAGCGCGCGCCCCAGCTGGTGACGCTGGTCGGCGTGCCCGGGATCGGCAAGAGCAGGCTCGTCGCCGAGCTCGGCCAGGCCGTGGCCGACGACGAGGAGATCATCACGTGGCGCTACGGCCGCTGCCTTCCCTACGGCGACGGGGTGAGCTTCTGGGCGCTCGGGGAGGTGGTCAAGGCGCAGGCGGGCATCCACGAGAACGACGCGGCGGACGTCGCCGGAGCGAAGGTCGACCGGATGGTGGACGAGATCGTGCCCGCCGAGGAGGTGCAGTGGATCGCCGCGAGCCTCCGTCCTCTCGTGGGGCTCACGCCCCAGGACGTCGCGCTCGCCGATCGCCGAGCGCAGCTCTTCGCGGGCTGGCGCGCGTTCCTCGACCGGCTTGCCGACCGGCGGCCGCTCGTGATCGTGTTCGACGATCTCCAGTGGGCCGACGACGGCATGCTGGAGTTCGTCGACGGCCTGGTGGAGCTGGTCGAGGACGTTCCTCTGCTCGTCGTCTGCTGCGCTCGTCCGGAGCTGCTCGAGCGTCGGCCCGACTGGGGTGGAGGCAAGCGGAACGCCCTCACCGTCTCGCTCGGGCCGCTCACGCCGACCGAGACGGAGCGGCTCGTCGAGTCGCTGCTCGGCCGCGACCCGGCAGACGAAGAGCTACGCGCCTCCGTGGTCGAGCGCGCGGCGGGCAATCCCCTGTACGCGGAGGAGTTCGTGCGGATGCAGGCATCGGGCGGTGCGAGCTCCGGGCTCCCCGATTCGGTGCTCGGCATCGTGGCGGCCCGTGTCGACCTCCTCCCGCCGGCGGAAAAGGAGCTGTTGCGCGACGCGGCGGTGATGGGCTCCGTCGTGTGGTCGGACGGCCTGCGGGCGGTGTCCGGGCGCGATGGCCACGAGGAGGTCGGAGAGCTCCTGCGAGCGCTCGGACGCAAGGAGTTCCTCCGCCGCGAGCGGCAGTCGGCCGTGTCCGGCGCCACGCAGCATGCGTTCGTCCATGGCCTCGTCCGTGACGCGGTCTACGCGCAGCTTCCTCGCCGCGACCGGGTGGAGCGCCACGTCCGGGTCGCGCGCTGGATCGAGTCGCTTCCGGCGGATCGCCGCGAGGATCGCTCCGAGCTGCTCGCCCATCACTACGTCCAGGCCATCGAGCTGTCGCGGAGCGCGGGACTCGACTCCGGCGAGCTCCAGCCGGCCGCGTCGGCCGCGTTGCGCGAGGCAGGGCTCCGCGCGTTCGCCGTCGGCGCCCCGCTCGGATGCGTTCGCGCGCTGCGCGCCGCAGCCACCTGGTCGACGGATGGTCTCGACGCCAAGGCGCTGCGTGTGCTCGGCAAGGCGCTCGTCTTCACCGAGCAGAGCGGCCGCGAAGAGCTCCTGCGTGCGTTCGACCTCTTCCGCGCCGACGGGTC
>Ga0111539_10012763_pt1 | contig 10516 bp, 7 predicted proteins | sample RhiMethybrSRZTD1_FD_79667 | JGI IMG/M metagenome (GOLD analysis project Ga0111539, IMG submission 79667) | Populus rhizosphere microbial communities from Tennessee, USA - Rhizosphere MetaG P. TD hybrid SRZTD1 (version 2) (version 2) | ecosystem: Host-associated > Plants > Roots > Rhizosphere >... | reverse complement strand
GGGGTATCGCTTATGCCCCAAGTGAGCGAAGATACCTAGGTAAGCTCCTGGTCGTTGGTCTGTCGCGCGGGCTACTCCGGTCGGCGCATTGAGCTCATCCTAGGGTGACGCTTTGGCGAAGCAGCAACTTCTGCTAGTGGACGCCGACCCGCGCAGCGTGCGGGTCCTCGAAGTCAGCCTCAAAAAAGCCGGCTATAGCGTCACCACGGCCGCGGACGGCGTCGACGCGCTCAGCAAGATCGAGCTATCGACGCCCGATCTCATCCTCTCCGACACCAAGCTCCCGGGGATGGACGGATACGCATTCGTCCGTCGTCTGAAAGAGCGACCGGAATGGTCCGCCATCCCGGTCGTCTTTTTGACGAGCCAGAAATCGATCGAGGACAAGATTCGCGGTCTCGAGCTCGGCGTCGAGGACTACCTCACCAAGCCGATCTTCGTGCGCGAGCTCATCGCGCGCGTGAACCTGCTCCTCACGAAGCGCACGCAAGAAGGGATCGCGACGCGCCAGTCGCAGACCGGCCGCACCAAATTTCAGGGCTCGATCCAGGACATGGCAGTGGTCGACCTTTTGCAGACGTTCGAGGTGTCGCGAAAGAGCGGCGTCCTGCACGTCCACAACAACGCCCACAGCGCGAAGATCCTTTTTCGCGAGGGGAAGATCATCGACGCACAGCTCGGCGCGTTGCGCGGCGAAGAAGCCGTGTATCGCACGCTCATCTGGAACGATGGCTCGTTCGAAGTCGAGTTCACCATCGTCAAGGCCGAGGACATCATCGAAGTGTCGACGCAGGGCATCCTCATGGAAGGGATGCGGCGCGTGGACGAGTGGGGGAGGCTGCTCGAGCAGCTGCCGCCGCTCGCCACGGTCTTCGACGTCGATCATGCTCAGCTCTTGGAGCGGCTCAACGAGATCCCCGATGAGCTCAACGGCATCCTCAAGCTCTTCGACGGCAAGCGAACGCTGCTCGACGTGGTGGACGGCTCGCCATTCGAGGATCTGTCGACGCTATCGACGATCACCAAGCTTTACTTCGAAGGGCTCCTGATCCCGCGCGCCCAGGAAGGCGCGGCGGGAGAGGGCAGCGCCGGCGACGAGCACGCCGTCGTGCCGAGCGAGTCGGAGCCCTCGATTCACGTCGACAAGCGGATCGACGACAAGAGGGCGCCCGTGCGCCCCGCGCGTCAAACCGAAGAGCGCGCCGTGATGGCCCTCTCGGACGCGCCTCCGCGACGAACGCCGGTGCCGGCCGGGGTCGGCCTTGCCGACCCCGGCGTCACCTCGGTGATGGGGAGCATTGTCGCTCCACCGGCACCGGCCAAATCTCCCCCCACCGCGCCGCCGCTTGCGGCAGCCGCGGGCGGGGGAGACAGCTCCGAACGCGTCACCGTGCCGGTCACGGCGGCGTCGATGACTGCGCGCGAAGCGGCTCCGGAAGAAGCCAAGGTCATTCTGGCGCCGCAGGACAACGTGTCCCCCATGCGGGCCGCGCCCGACGTCAATGCGCGCGGCGGGCCCGCGACGAGTAAGCCTCCGCGCACCATTCCCGGCGTGGGCAACGATGCCAACGCCAATGCAAGTACCAATACGAACGCGACCGCGAACTCGAATGCCAACGGAGGTGGCAACGACGCCGTGCGGTACGCCGCGACGGCTCGTCCGCCCGACCGCGCGTCGGCGGGTCGCGTGCGTTTGGCAGCGGCTGAGAGTCCCGCTCGCGGCGTCGCCAACGACGAGCATTCGAGCCACAGCGATGAATCGCACCAGCTCTTCGACCGCTGGGAAAAAGAAGGGCTCATGGCCCAGGAAGCGGCCGGCGCCGTCGAGGAGGAGGAGCCCGAGGTCATCTCGCGTACCCCCGAGCAAGAGGCGCGCCGCGCCTGGTTCCTCAAGTTCGTCGCGCTGCTCGTAGGTTTTTTGGCCGTCATCGGCGCTTTCGCCTTCTACAGGACGCGCAGCGATAGCTCGTCATCCGTTCGTTTCGACCCGGGACCGAGTCACGATCCGTTGCCCACCGCGACGGCGCTCACCACGCCGACGGGGGGGGCGGTACCTTCTTTGCCCGCCGCGACCGCCAAGCCGAGCGAGCCTCCCCCCGCGGTCTCCGCCAAGGCGCCCGAGAACGCGCCCGCGCCCACGGCGAGCGCGGCTCCGACCGCTACACCAACGCCGACGAGTGCGCCGCACGAAGCGCGCAAGCTCCCGCTCGTCGACGTCGAGATCCCGACGGCACCCGACGCCGCCACGGCGCAGCTCTGGGAAACCGTCGCGAAACGGCTGCAAGATCGCGACTTCAAGGGGGCCGACGCCGCCATGGCCGAGCTCGGCAAAAAAGCCGATCGCGCGACGCGCGAATCGGCGCGGCTCGCCCGCGCCATCTGGTGGATCAACAACGGCAAACAAACCGAGGTCCGCCCCGTCATCGCCGATCTCGCCAGCAACGCGACGACCCCCTTCGTCAAGCAGCGTGCCCGCGAGCTGGCCGAGCTGCGCTAGCCGGCTCGGCCGGCCTTCGTTCGAGGATCGAGAAGCGCGTACGAAAGGTCGACCAACAGGTTGGCCAGGATGATCATCGACGACGTCAGGATGACGACGCCGAGGATGACCGGCGCGTCGCGGTCGAAGACGGCGTCGACCGAGAGCTGCCCCATGCCCGGCCAGCGAAACAACTTTTCCGTGACGACGGCGCCCCCCATGAGCACGCCGAAGTCGAGGCCGAGCGCCGTCACGAGGGGCAAGAGCGCATTGCGGAGCGCGTGACGAACGACGACCCCCACGGGCCCCACCCCTTTGGCGCGCGCCGTACGCACGAAGTCCATCCCGAGGACCTCGATCATCTCGCTGCGCGCGAGCCGCGCGAAGTACGCCGCCCCCACGATGCCCAGCGTGAGAGCCGGCAGCACGATGCTGGCCACGTGCTCGCTCGATGTCGTGCCGTAACCGTCGAGGGGCAGCCACCTCAGACGATACGCGATGACGTATTGGAGCAGGATGCCGACGAGGAAGGTGGGTGCGCTGATGCCGACCAGCGACATCGTCATCGTGCCTCGGTCCCACAAGCTCCGGCGGCGAGCGGCCGCGATGACACCGGCGGCGACGCCGATCACGAGCTGTACGACGAGCGCGGCGAGCGCGAGGTGCAGCGTCCGGGGGAAGCGATCGGCGATGACGCGGAACACCGGCTTTCGCCGCTGGTAGCTCGTTCCGAGATCGAGGTGCAGCGGTCCGAAGGATTCGCAGCTGGCGTGCGCTTTGGCGTTCGGTTCGGCTGAAGCGCGGTGCACGAGGCGCCCTGCGAAGAGCCGGTACTGCGTCCACACCGAGCGGTCGAGGCCGAACTGGGTGCGAATGCGCGCGACGTCGGCGGGGCGCGCTTGCGGGCCGGCGACGGCGCGCGCGGGATCGGATGGCAGGCCGTGGTTCAAGAAAAAGGCGAGCGTCACCACGGCCCAGATGGAGAAGATGGCCCAGCCCAAGCGCACGACGATTCGCACCATAGTCAGCGCCGCCCCCACGGCCGGAGCGCCGCCATCCGATCGCCCTTCTTCGAGCCCAAAGCCGTCAACTTTCCCCCGCGCACGACCGCATCAATCCAGACCGCGCGTACATCCTCGGTGTGCTTGCCGTCGACCGCGTAGTTGTGCACGTACGGCTGGGTGAGCTCGTACCAGCGCGAATAAAATCCGATCGACAAGGGAACCTGGTCGCGCACGATTTCCTCGCAGCGCTTGTACATGGCCCCGCGCGCTGCCGGATCGAGCTCGCGGTGCGCGCGTTTGAGCAGCGCGTCGAGCTCGCCGTCGGAAAAAAAGGCGCGGTTCTGCGACTCCTCATCTTGAATCGCCTCGCTCGACAACGTCGGCTCGAAAAAGTCGCTCGCGTCGGGAAAGTCCATAGTCCAGCCCTGGTAGCCGAGCGCGGCGCGGTTGCGCTGGCTGGTTTCGGCGAGGTAGGCCGTGTAGCTCACCTGCTTGATGCGCATGCGTAGGCCGACCTTGGCGAGCTGTTGCTGCAGGATTGGTGCGAAGGCTTCGGCGACGGCCGTGTCCGTGGGGACGACGAACGTGAACGGATCGGGGTAGCCGCCGCGGCCCGTCGCGGGATCGAAGGGAAAACCTGCGCGGTTCATGTGCGCGAGCGCCCTCTTCGGATCGTAGGTTTGACCCGCGAAGGCGGCGTCGTGACCCGTCACCGCGGGGGGAAGCACCTGGGTGGCCGCGACGGTGTCCGGGCGCGCGGCGACCACGCGTTTCCAATCGACGGCCGCGGCGAACGCGCGCCGCAGCTCGACGTTGTCGAACGGCTTCATACGCGTGTTGAGGAACACGGCCTCCACGCCTTTTGCCGGCTCCCACTGCCCGAAAGGTTGCCAGCGTGGATCGCTGCGGTACGTGCGCAGATCGTGCGCGTGCATTTGGCGGAGGTGGTCGAGCTCCCCCTTTTCGAATTTGAAGCGCTGGCTCAGCGGGGGGACGAGAAGCGACCAACGGATGCCGTCGAGATACGGGAGCCCAGGCTCGAAATAGCCGTCGTGGCGCCGGAGCACGATCTCGCGCGACGCCGACCAGCTCTCGAGGCGAAAAGGTCCGCTCCCGCACGCGCGGTTGTTCCAGTCACGCGCGTACTTCGAACCAGCGCTGGGACATACCGGCGCCAAGAAGTACAACGTGAGCGCGGGGAGGAACGTCGCGTCGGGCTCGCTCAGATCGATTCGCAGCGCATAGCGGCCTTCGATCACCACCCCCTCGAGGTGCGGCGCGAACACGAGCTTGCCCGCGGCGTCCTTGATCCCGTCGTGAAAGCCCTCGTAGCCGGCGATGCTCGCGTAAAACGACGGCGCGGGGCAGGGGGTTTCGTGATCCAGCGCGCGCTCGATCGATCGCTTCACGTCGCCCGCGGTGAGCTCCTGCCCGTCATGAAAGAGAACCCCTTCGCGCAGGCGGAACGCATAATGCAGCCCGTCGGGCGACATCTCCAAGCTCTGCGCGAGCAGCGGGACGATGTGCCCGTGTTTGTCGTAGTCGACGAGCGGCGTGAAGATGAGCTGCAAGAACGGGATCGCCACTTGATCGAACGAGACGGCCGGATCGAGCGCACGCACGTCACCGTAGTTGGCGAGCTCGAGGGTGCCCCCGCGCTGGGGCGGGCCTTCGCGACGTTCTCCGACGGGACCTTGGAGCCCTTCGCATCCCGCGGCAGAAAGGAGCATCGAGGCGACCATGCCCGCGCGCGCCCATGTGCGACGGAGACGGCAGCCGCGTATCACGTTCGAGACTCCCGCGGATCGAGCGCCTCGCGCAGCCCTTCGCCGAGCAGGTTGAAGCCCATCACCGCCAGCACGATGGCCCCCGCGGGCGCGGCCAGCAGCCAGGGCGCGCCGGCGAAATAGCGCTGGCCTTCGAGCAGCATGTGACCCCAGCTCGGCGTGGGGGGCGGCAAACCGAGGTTCAAGTAGCTGAGCGCGCTCTCGGCCAGGATCATCTGCGCAACGGAAATAGTTCCCAGCACGATGAGGGTACCCGCCACGTTGGGGATCACGTGGCGCACCAGCACGAGCGGCGTTCGTGCGCCGAGCGCGCGCGACGCCGTCACGAAATCGAGATCGCGCACGCGCATCGTCTGCGAGCGCACGATGCGCGCGGTGCCGAGCCAGCTGGTCGACCCGAGAACGATGAGCACTGTCCACACCGTGGTCTCGTCGAGCGCAGCGCCGATGGCCATGACCAGGATCAAGAAGGGGAAACAGAGCCCGATGTCGACCATGCGCATGATGATTCCATCGGGCGAGATCCGCAGCGGAGCAGGGCCGACGGTGCGGCCCTCCCAATAGCCGGCCGCCATGCCGGCGATCGTCCCGATGAAGAGCGAAAGGGCGCTCGCCGCGACGCCGATGGCGAGCGAGAGCCGCGCGCCGTAGACCAGCCGCGCCAGCTGGTCGCGGTAGATCGCGTCCGTGCCGAGCCAATGCGCCGCGCTCGGTCCAACCGGTTCTCCCTCCGCTCCGGAGCCCGCCGTAAAATCGCTGGTCATCGGATCGAGCCCCAAGACGGCAGGTCCCAGCGCCGCCATGATCACCAAGGAGCCGACGATCGCCGTTCCAACGATCGCGCCGCGATGCGTACGGAATCGTGCGAGCGCGCGCGGATCCATGGTCAGCTCTTCGGCAAGAACCGACTCACCGCGTGCACGAAGGCCTCGGGGCTTTCCTCGTTGGGCGAGTGCCCGGCATCGAGCACGTCGAAGCGCGCCCCCGCGATCTCGCGCGCCAGCCGCTGGCCGAACGACGCGGGGAACATGTGATCGCTGCGCCCCCACACGATCAACGTAGGCGCGGTGATGCGCGGGATGCGCGCCACCACGGGGCGCGTATCGCGGCTCGCCTGCAGGACGGCATGCGCGCTCTCGCGCGCAGCGGGCGTGTTGAACTGATCGTAATAGCGATCGATCTTATCGAGGGGCAATGGGAATCCGGGCGAGAAAACGTTGTCGCGGAAATGCCGGCGAAAACCGCCGCGACCGTACATCTGCTTGAAGAACAGGCTGCCGAGAAAGGGCAGGAGAGGGAGCCGCGATCGAAAATCGAGCAAGAACGGGTAGCTCATCGCGTCGACCAGCACGAGCTTCTCCACGAGCTCGGGATGCTCGGCCGCCAGCGTGATGGCCACCGCACCCCCCAGCGAGTGGCCCACCAGCGAAACGCGGCCGAGCTCGAGCCCGGCGATCATGTCGACCAGCGCCTCGGCGAACGATTCGATCCCGTACGCGTAGCGGGCGGGCGAGGGTTTCTCGCTCTCTCCGAAGCCCGGCAGATCGGGCGCCAGCACGCGAAATCGCGCGGCCAGCGGGCCGAGCACCTGTTCGAACTCCAGATGGTTCACCAAGAAGTCGTGGATGAGCACGACGGGAGGGCCGGTGCCCTCTTCCACGACGCGCATGCGGATGCCGCGTGCCGTTACGTCGCGCGTGATCCGATCGGCCATCACCGGCACCATAGCGAAAGCGCGGCGAAAAGCGCTCCCAAAACTTCGCGCGCCGAACACGTCGCGGCACGCTAGCACCGGCTTTCGCCTGATCGCACCCCTGCGACCACTCTGGCACGTCGCACGTCGCGGCGCGCCGATGGGACAGTCGCGGCACGGCTTTGAGCGGCTGGGGATTTTACAGGGAGATCAGGAGGAAGAGGGGAGTGTCCGCTTTGCCTCCTGATCTCCCTGTAAACCCAATCAGCGCTCCACGCGCGGTCGTGCGCTTCGCTGATGTCCGCGCTTGGTCGCGTGTTTCGCTGAGTGCGCGTAGCGTTCCAAACGCGGGCGGGCGAGCGGCGCGGTTGCCAACGCGCTGACGCCTGCGACATCGTCGCGCGTACCCGGGGGCTCCGTGTGGGTCAAGCACTCCATTCGGTCCATAGACTCAACTGATGGACTTCCATGGAGATCCTGGGAAGGTCACTTAGATATGACAAATAATGTCCGCTCACGCGCCGTAAGTACGCGACATGGAATCGCTCGTTTCCATGCGTAAATAAAACCGGCTGGGGAACATTGACTGTATTCTATTGAGTGGAATACATACGATTTGTACGCACGATCGGATGTGAGAATGGCCTCCCATCACCGATTCGTAAGGCGTGCAGACGAGGGCGATCCGTGTCGGACCGACTGGACGAAGCTACGCTTTCACGGCTCGAGCGCGAGCACGAGGCGGGCCTCACTTCGGCCGAGATCCTGTCGTTTCTCGAAGAGCACGGTGTGAAGTTCAGCGAAGCGACGCTGCGCAAATACGTGCAGCTCGGCCTGCTCCCGCGCAGCGTGCGCGTGGGGCGCAAGGGAAAGCACCAGGGATCGCAGGGCATGTATCCCGCTGCGGTCGTGCGCCAGATCCTGCGCATCAAAGAGATGATGGCCGACGATCTGACAATCGAGCAGATCCAGCGCGAGATCTTGTTCGTACGCGGGGACATCGAAGAGCTGACCCGCGTGCTTTCGAGGATCTTCGACAGTTTGGCGGAGGCGACCAAATCGCAGGCGCGGGCCGGCGTGTCGGGGCGCGCGGTGACGCAAGAGCTGGCCGGTGCGCGCAGCTTGGCCAAGGAATTGGTGCAGAAGTTGGAAGCCATCGAAGCGCGCATCACCGCGCGCGCCGAGCATTCTCGCTCGGCGGTGGGTTGATGGACGATTGCGAGCGAAGTCGGGCAGGCGAGAGAGGAACGGCGTTATGGACATCAAAAGCAAACGCGACGCAAAGAATGTCTCCGGCGTAGAGAGCGAGTCTTCCCCCGCGGAAGAGCTCGCGAGCGGGCCCGCTCCCGCGGCGGAGGGGGCGCTCGCCGTCGCGGTGGCCGACCCCGATGAAGACGGCCCGGTGACCCGCGAGCAGCGAAGGTCGCGGCGCAAGCGCGAAGTGCGCGCGCGGACGATCAGCGTCAAGCGCATGACCAAGCGCGAGCTGGAGATCGGGCGTCTGCTCTATCCCGAGCAGGACTACGAGAAGCCGAAGTCGCGTTCGGAGTGCGTCGAAGGAATCCGGCCGTGCCCGTACGTGTCCTGCAAGCACCACCTTTTCCTCGACGTCTCCAACCGCACCGGCGCCATCAAGCTGAACTTCCCGGACCTCGAAGTGTGGGAGATGAACGAGACCTGCGCGCTCGACATCGCCGACCGCGGCGGCACGACGCTGGAAGAGGTCGGCGCCATCATGAACCTGACCCGCGAACGCATCCGTCAGGTCGAGGTCAAGGCGCTAGCCAAGCTCGACGCGCTCAAGGAGATGATGGCGCTGCGCGACTACGTGGACGAAGGTCCGGTCGGCAAAAGACGGCTGCCGCTCTTGTCGAAAAAGGACTTGGTGGATGACGAAGAGGAGACCTCGTCGTCGAACGAGGACGACGACGAGGACGAGGAGCTCTTTGCGGCCAAGAGTCATCGTCCCTCGACGCCCCCGGAGTTCGACCTCATCGAGGAGTGAAGGGTCATCTCGGTCGCCCCCGATTTCGACATCGCCGGGGAGTGGCCGGACCAATGTGGGCGAGCGCCAGGATGCGCTCGCCCGACGGTGTGGCCCTCTCAAACGATTGACGGCTGCGCGCGCCAATATTACCGGCGCCGAATGCCTATTCGCTGTGCCCTCGTCTCCGTTTCCGACAAGACCGGTCTTTTGCCCTTCGCCCGCGCCCTCGCGCAGCGGGGAGTGACGATCCTGTCCACGGGGGGGACCTACAAGGCCCTCAAGGACGCCGGCATCGAGGTCACCACCGTCGAGAGCTACACGGGCTCGCCCGAGGTGATGGACGGCCGGGTCAAGACCCTGCATCCGCGCGTGCACGGCGGCATCCTGATGCGAGGGGAGCGCGATCTGGCGGACCTCGAGCGCATCGGGGGGCGGCCGATCGACCTCGTCGTCGTCAATCTCTATCCGTTCGAGCAGACGCTCGCTCGCGGGGGCGCGACGCGCGACGAGATCATCGAGAACATCGACATCGGCGGCCCGTCCATGGTCCGCAGCGCCGCCAAGAACCACGCCCGGGTGGCGGTCGTCTCCGACCCCGCGGACTACGAAGCGGTGCTCGGCGAGATCGGCTCGCGCGGCGAAATCGGCGAGGAGACGCGCCGTCGTCTCGCCGCCAAGGCGTTTGCCCATACCGCCGCCTACGACGCAGCCATCTCGGGCTACCTTTCTGCCTCGCCCGAAGGAGGGCAGGGGGATACGTACCCGCAGTTTCTCACGCTCCCCTACGAGCGCGTGTACGGTCTTCGCTACGGCGAGAACCCGCATCAGAACGGCGCGTTCTATCGCGATCGCAACGCGCCCCCGGGGTCGCTCTCCTTGGCGGAGAGCGTCGGAGCAGGTGGCAAAGAGCTCAGCTTCAACAACCTGGTCGATGCCGACGCGGCCTTTCAAGCCGTCCGCGAGTTCGACGAGCCGGCCGCGGTGGTCGTCAAGCACACCAACCCGTGCGGCGTCGCGACGGCCTCCGATCTCGCGACGGCTTACCGCACGGCGCGCGAAGCGGATCCGGTGTCCGCTTTCGGATGCGTCACCGCGTTGAACCGCCCCGTCGAGGTCGACACGGCCAAGGTCCTCGCCGAAACCTTCGTCGAGTGCGTCGTCGCGCCGTCCTTCTCGCGCGAAGCGCTGGAAGTGCTGCATACCAAGAAGAATCTGCGCCTTCTAGCGACGGGCACCTGGCTCCCCGCGAACCAGTCGACGCTCGAATACAAGCGCGTCAGCGGCGGCGTGGTCGTGCAGACGCGCGACGCCACGGGGGGCGGCGAAGTGCGCGCAGCGAAGGTCGCGACCAAGCGCCCCCCCACCGCCGAAGAGCTGGCGAGCCTCGAATTCGCCTGGCGCGTGGCCAAACACGTCAAATCGAACGCCATCGTCCTCGCCAAGGGGTCGCGCACGGTCGGCGTCGGCGCGGGCCAGATGTCGCGCGTAGTGAGCGTCCAGATCGCGTGCGAAAAAGCGGGCGACGAATCCAAGGGGAGCGTCCTCGCCTCCGACGCCTTCTTCCCGTTC
>Ga0111539_10012759_pt1 | contig 10519 bp, 10 predicted proteins | sample RhiMethybrSRZTD1_FD_79667 | JGI IMG/M metagenome (GOLD analysis project Ga0111539, IMG submission 79667) | Populus rhizosphere microbial communities from Tennessee, USA - Rhizosphere MetaG P. TD hybrid SRZTD1 (version 2) (version 2) | ecosystem: Host-associated > Plants > Roots > Rhizosphere >... | reverse complement strand
TCGCCGTCCTTGCCGGCGCCGTTCCACCGCTCCCAGCCAGGATAGTTGCCAACCTCCATTGACTTTTCGTATCCGCTCTCTGTCTCTTTTTCGTACCCGGTCGTCAACATCATCGCGAAGGGTGCGATCAGCATCTGGTTCAGCGCTGAGTCGGTGATCTTGAGCGCCAGCTCTGCGTCTCCCTTCGTGAAGCGAACTTCGGCCTGCGAGAAATTCACCGGACTCGACATCCGCTCACCCGTCGGTTTGCTTCGTTCCCAGCCGGACAAATCTTCGGGGAACACGGCCATCAGATCACGAAAGCTGACCGGGTCCACTGGCTTGACGTTCGGATCGCCGCCGGCCATCGCGCTGAGCCCCTTGGCCATCGACTCGAGCCCCTTGGCCATCTGCTCGGCGCCCCCTTGCGACGGCTCGGCCGCCTTTTCCACCTGTTGCGCGCCGCGCTCGAGCTCTTTCGCCGCGTCCTCCATCCGGCTGCTGCCACCGCCGCAAGCCACCATCGTTCCCGTGATGCCGATGGCGAGTGCTGCCTTCCATGTCCGAGCCATACGCTCCTCCCGTGAAAAGCCGCATGACGGCGATTACGCCGCCGAGCCGAGGAAGGTCCGCGCGAGCCGGATCAGAAGCTCGGGCAGGGTCTCTCCTTCGAGCGCAAACGTGTCACGCTCCGGTGCCCACGCCAGCTTGTAGCTGCGGGACATCGCGGATATCCAGATCTGCCGCACCGGTGCATTGGGCGAAACGACGAACTTGGTTTCGTCCGGCTCTTCGAACACGAGGTCGAGCACGCCGTCATGAAGCTCGACCTCGAAGCCTTGTTCATCGGCCAACGGCAGCAGCGCTTTTCTCGCCTGCTCGATGGCTTCGTCGCTTCGCACACGAAACTCCTGCTCCGAAAGAGTGGTCATGCGCCTATTAAACATTTCGATCGCCGTCCGCGTCTAACGCAAAAGCGGAGGCGAATCATGTGGCGTGGATGGAGTTTTTCGGAAACGGCGGAGTGGGCCGTCGGCGCGATGCTGGCTCTCGCCATCATCGTCATCATGCTGGTTTGAGCCGACGTGACGGCTATTGGCGTGTCGACGAGGTCGGGCGATCCTGCTCGGCCAGGTAACTGCGGCGCGCCCGGGCCGTCATGCCCGGTTGTTTGAGCTTGACCGCCAGACGGTGAACTTTGCCATCCAACCGCTGCGGCTCGAACGCGAGCACGTACTGGCTGTGGAGCTCCTGCGCGACTTTCGTGAACGTGGCGGTGAGCTCGGTATTCTTCTCCAGCTCGAAGTAGCCGCCGCCGGTCTCCTCGGCGAGCTTCTTCAGCCCGCCATCGGGCTTGGTTCGCACGCGACTCTGCCCGTCGAAATAATCGCTCTCGAGACCAATCGCATAGACCATCACTTCTTCGGCACGCGCGAGGTCGACCACATTTCCCAGCCCGGCCCGGCTGCCTTGATCGTCGCCGTCTGTAAACACCAGGATCACGCGCCTCCCGTCGAGACCCTTCAGCTCGTCGAGACCAGTGATGAGCGCGTCCCATAGACGCGTCGCGTTGCCGAAGTCGACGTCCTTGATCGCTGAGACGAGCTGATCACGGTTGTTCGTGAACTCGTGGCTGACCTCGATTTTGTCGTTGAACGCGCCGATCTTCGTCTTGTCGTCAGGCAGCAGCCGCAGCACGAACTGTTCGGCGGCCTGCTGCAGCAGCCGCATGCTGCCCGTCATGCTCAGGCTCGTATCGAGCATGACGACGACGGTGATGGGCTGAATCTTGTTGTCGAAGAGGACGATCGACTGCGGCTTGTCGTTGTCGTAAATCTCGAACTCGCTCTCGGTGAGGTCTGGAACCAGCCGCCGCTGCGCGTCGAAGACGGTCACGAAGAGCGAGACGGCGCGCACTCCCGATCGAAAGGTCGGTTGCTGCGCGAGAAGGGCGGCTGCAGGCACAACAGCCAGCGCGCAGAGAATTGCCACGGCAACCCGCGTCCGACGGGTGCCCATCACACGATTGAACAATGCGCGCATAGGTAAAGATTACAGCAACCCGCGTTCCGGCTCGTGAGTGCTCAAATGTCCGGGTTTCTGTCGGCCGCGCCCACCCGTAGGTCCGCTTCCGGAACGGCCCCGCGGGTTCGGGGCGCATCGCCGACTTGACGGGTCGGATTTTCGTGACGTAGACTACGTGGCAAACTGAGATTGAATCTCGCCTCCGGCGGTCCGCGGTCGTCCGCGCGCTGCCCTCGAGCAACCGCCCATGCTGCAGGCATTTGTCATCACCCTCCGCGAAGGACTCGAAGCGTTTCTCATCGTCGCCATCAGCCTCGCGTATCTACGGAAGAGCGGACGCCGCGAGCTCGTGCCCGCCGTGCACTGGGGCATCGCCCTGGCCATCGTGATCAGCATTGGTGCGGCTGTGCTTCTGCAGCGCGCCGCGAATCAAGCGCTGTGGGAGGGCGTGCTCGCCATTGCCGCCGCTATCTCGGTCGCGTCACTGACCGTTCACATGTGGCGGACCGCGAAGCGTATCAAGCACGACATCGAAGGCCATCTGCGAGAGTCGGCGCTCAAGCAGGGAACTGCCGCCTTTCTCGGCGTCTTTGGCTTCACGCTGCTGATGATCACCCGGGAAGGCATGGAGACCGCCTTGCTGATGGGCACGTTGCTCTTCCAGGTGCAATCGGTCAGCGTCATCACAGGCGCCATTGGCGGCACTCTCGTAGCCGCCTTCGTGGCGTGGCTGTGGTCGAAATACGGCCACCGTGTCAACCTCGCGCTCTTCTTCCAGGTCACGGCGGTATTCCTGCTGGTGTTCGTCGTCCAGCTGCTCATCTACGGCTTCCATGAGCTGACGGAGGCGAATCTGTTCCCGGGCAGCGAGCCCCTGCATTGGGCGACCGAGCCCTATGGCCCTGACGGCCAGTACGGCCAGTATCTGACCTATCTCCTCGTGATGCTGCCGCTGGGCTGGCTGGCTGTCAGCAGCTTGATGCCTCGGCGCGGCATAGCCCAGCAGTCCGCCAAGGTGTAGCCGCTACGGCTGCGGCCTCTGAGAGGATTTTGTAGAATCGCCAGCCGTGGCGCCCAAACCGCCGGTCGTCGTCGACCTCACGTGGGACGGCGACCTGCGATTCACCACCGCGTTTGCGAGCGGGTTGACGTCAGTCCTCGATAGCGCGAGCGCCGCGGGCCCGTCGCCGGTCGAGGCTCTGGCCGCGGCCATCGGTGGCTGCATGGGCATGGACGTCGCCCACATTCTGTCGCGCGGGCGGCATTCGTTCAGCGCCCTCAGCGCGCACCTCGAGGCCGAGCGTTCCCCGCTCGATCCCCACCGCGTGGTCCGCGTGTCGCTGCGATTCGCGCTGAGCGGCGCGGTGCCCGCCGAAGCGGTGGAGCGGGCCATCGCGCTCTCACGAGACAAGTACTGCTCGGTCTGGCAGTCGCTCAGGCAGGACATCGATCTTCAGGTGACATTTGTCGTTGCCGCATGAGTGTCGCGGTCCCAGCCCGCGCTGCGCCGACATCGACTGGGCGCGCGGCGTCGCGGTGATCATCATGATCCAGGCGCACGTCCTGGACCGGTGGACGCCGGTCGCCACTCACGCTTCGCTGCTGTACCGGCGTCTCGATATCGTCAACGGCTTCGCCGCGCCGCTGTTTCTGTGGCTCGCGGGCATCTCCCTCGCGTTCGCGGGCGAGAGTGCGCTGCGCCGCACAGGCAGCCGGCGCGCCGCCTGGCACCTTGTCGTCTGCCGTGGTCTCGAGGTGTTCATCCTCGCTTTTCTGTTCCGGTTGCAGTCGTACTTCTTCAACCCGGGTGGCGAGCCAATCGCGCTCTTTCGCGTGGACATCCTGAATGTTCTGGGGCTGGCGATCGCGCTCGCCGGGCTGACGTGGGGAATCGCATCCCGCCGGTCGGCGCAAATCGTCGCGTTGGCCACCGCGGCTTCACTGATCGCACTGGTCACTCCTATCGTCACGTCGGCCGCATGGGTCGACCGGCTGCCGACGTGGTTCCAATGGTATTTGCGGCGTGCTGGCGAGCACACGGTCTTCACACTCTTTCCCTGGGCAGGATTCACCTTCGGAGGAGCTGCGGTGGGCTCACTCCTGGCGGCTTGCCCCCACGCTTCCGCGCGCGACCGGCTGCAGACGGCCCTTGCCCTGTCCGGTCTCTCCCTGGTCGTTCTCGGCTTCTACGCCGCAACGCTGCCGTCCATCTACGGGCACTCCCGGTTCTGGACGACCTCGCCGACCTTCTTTGTGGTTCGCGTCGGCCTGCTGCTCCTGCTGGGAAGCGGCCTTTACGCCCTCGCGGCTGCGGCCAGACCGCGACAGTTCGCCTGCGGCCCCCTTCTTCAACTGGGCCGGTCATCCCTTTTCGTTTACTGGATCCACGTGCCGCTGGTCTACGGCTGGGTCTCGTGGCCGTTACACCACCGCCTTACGGTCTGGCAGGCACTTGCAGCCGTTGGCCTGGTCAGCCTGACGATGTACGCGCTGGTGGACCTCAGAGACCGCCTGCTGACGGCATGGTCGGGGCGAAGGATGGAAAGACCGGTCAGTGGAGGCGAAGCGGCGGCGGTCTGATCGTTGACCGCTGCCCGCGAGCCGACTACACTCTCATTACCTCGTTCATGCCACGTCCTTCTCGCGCGGCCTCTACCAAACCGCTCTACTCAGGCACTCTGACCAACGGACGGATCAAGACGATCGTCAGAGGGCAGGGGACGGGCATTATCAGCGCGCCGAACGGCGACGTGTTCTTTCACAAGAGCGACGTGCAGGGCAGTTTTCTCGACCTGCAGGTCGGCGATCGCGTCGTCTTCGAGCTGCTGGCCGACGCCATCAGCGGACCGCGCGCGCAGAACGTCCGACTCGCCCCGGCGCGCAAGTCGCGCTAGAAATCTCGCACTACTTCCACGGCACCTCGAGGTCGACGGGCTTGCCGTTGGCGTCCGTCGCCTTGAAGCGGACCAGCTTCGGCTTGCTCAGCCGTGCATTGAACGCCGTTCCATCGCTGCTCGACAACTGATTGAGGTTGATTTCCCGGCTTTCCTCGTTGTCCATCCGCCCCAGCATCCGCGAGAACTCGGTGTTGCCGTAGGGCACCACCGTGAGCTTGATGTCGGTCAGCGGCACGCCCGCCTTGTTCTGAAGCGCGATTACCGTTTGGCGGGTGCTGATGAGCACTGGAGCGTTCAGTTGCTCGGCCGAGCCCCCTTGCGAGCAGGCCGTCGAAGCGAGTCCTGCGACGAGTGTCACGGCGAAGAGTGCAAAGACCGTCTGGCGAGTGCCGCCAGCACGGAAACCGGTCGTCATGTACGTGCCTCCTGGACCTGCCGTGGGTCGCCAACGAACAGACGCAAAACGTGCCTCCTGGACCTGCCGTGGGTCGCCAACGAACAGACGCAACACGAACGGACGCAAGGGCGAACGGAGACGTGCAGCGGACGGAGGGGGAAACGCCCGGCAGGGAGGCAAGAGCCTGACGCCGGGCGTCTCAATCGCGTGCGTCGCACGCATCCCGGCGTGCGCCGGGATCATTGGACGGTCTTGCAGGCTGGACTGCGCGCCGATGATGGCTCAACCCATCACTGGTGCGCGACGCAGGCCCGGCGGCTCTTCCATGAGCACCTCCGCGTGAAAACGTCGCGTGGGTCACGTCGTTGATACGCCTCTTTCCATAGGCTGTCAAGCTCCACGGGACCGGCAGATTTGACACGCGCCGCCGCGTCTCTTAGGCTGGAGATTCTATGACCCGCGCGCTTCGGCGCAGCCGGTTGGCATCGTTCGTCGCAGCACTGGCGCTCGTCGCCATGCTGCCCGCAGCCTTCCCGACATTCCACGACGACGGGGACGACGCGCTGTGCAGTCCGGCGCTGGTCATCCACGATCACGCCGCTCACCGCATCGCCGCCGCATCGTCGCTCCCACCGACGCCCGAGCACTGCTTCTTGTGTCACTGGTTGCAGTCGCATCGTGCCGCGCCGGCCACGACTCGTTTCGTCCCGCCGGTCGTCCAGTCGGCCGAGCTGACACACGTTCTTCTTCCGTTCGTCGCCGCCGCTGTTACGACCATCCGGTCCGGTCGAGCCCCGCCACTCGCCTAACTCCCCCCTTCGTCGTTCGTATCGTGCGCGCCGGCGACGAGCGCGCGCGCGGCGTTTTTCATAGGAGTTCGGACATGGATGTACGATTAGGCGGCCGCACCCGGCGCGCCGCGTCGTGGGCCATCCTGTCGATGCTGGCGCTCAGCCGCGTCGCGATGGCCCAGAACGTGGGCACGATTTCAGGTACGGTTAAGGACTCACAGGGACTGGCGGTCCCCGGCGCCAGCGTGAGCCTCGAGAACCGGATCTCAAAAGTCAGTCAGGATACGATCACCGACGAAGGCGGACGGTTCACGCTCGCCAACATCGCCTTCGGCACGTACGTGATAAGCGTCGCGCTCGAGGGCTTCACGCCGGCACAGCAGGTTGTCGAAGTCCGCTCGAACGTGCCGCTGACGCGCGACGTCGAGCTGAAGGTCGGCTCGCTCAGCGAAACCGTCAACGTTTCGGCCGATGCGCTACTCGAGACGACCGCCGCCGGATCACACGTCGATATCGGCGCGACTCTGATCGACCAGATGCCGAGCGCCACGCCGAGCAAGCAGCTGTCGGCGATGCTGCTGTCGGCGCCGGGTTTCATCCCCAGCCAGAACGGCCGCATCCACGTCCGCGGATCGCACGGCCAGATCCAGTACGTCGTCGACGGCGTCCCCATGACCGACGAGTACAGCGAGGCGTTCGCCAACCCGCTCGACCCGCGCTACGTCAAGTCTGCCGAGGTCATGACCGGCGGCATCCCAGCTGAATACGGCGGCAAGCTGGCTGCCGTCGTCGACATCACCTCGAAGTCGGGCCTGGACGAGCCGCGCCGGATCACCGGGTCCGCGTCGATCAACGTGGGGCGCTTCGACGCGGTCGATGGCGGGGCGACGGTCGGTGGGCGGTTGACGCCGCGGTTGGGTTACTTCGTAAGCGCCGGCGCCAACCGCACCGATCGGTATCTGGATCCGCCGACAGCGGACAATCTCCACAACAGCGGCGATGCCAATCGCTTTACTGGCAAGGTCGAGTTCCGTCCGACCGACGCCGATTTCGTGCGGGCGGTGTTCTCGATAAGCGGCAGCAACTTCGAGGTCCCGAACCGGCCGGATGCACAAGCGCTCGGTGAGGATTCCACTCAGAAGCTCAACGACAACTCACAGACCGTGACCTGGTTGCGGCAGCTGACCGACAAGCTGACGCTCGACACGATTGCATACCGCCGCGCCGCGGACGCCAAGCTGGACGCCACGACGGCACTCCCGCTTGCTGCAGCACAGGATCGCAGTCTCGACCACCAGGGAGTCAACTCGGCGCTCAGCTACACCGCCGGCATTCATCGCGTGAAGGCGGGCGTTCAATACGATCGCAGCCCGGTCATCGAACACTTTCGTATGACGGGGCTGGATCAACCGTTCGTGTTCGACGACGACCGCGTCGGGCAGAACGTCGGTCTGTACCTCCAGGACTCGATGTCGCCGCTGCCCGATCTGCACGTCAACGTCGGCCTGCGATTCGATCACTACCAGCTGCTCCTCAAGGACGACGCGGTCAGTCCGCGGGTGGGCGTCGCATATCACGTCCACGATTCCGGCACCGTGATCCGTGCCTCCTATAACCGCATCTTCATGCCGCCGTTCTCCGAGAACCTGCTGCTTTCGAGTTCGGAAGAAGCTCGCGCGTTGTCACCGGACACGGCTAGCGGTGGCGGGGAAGACGTTCAGCCCGAGCGGCAGCATGCCTTCGAGGTCGGCGTGCAACAGGCCTTGGGCACGCGGGTGAAGCTCGATGTCGCCTACTACCGCAAGAACATCCGGAACGTCGCCGACGTCGACCAGTTTCTCGACACGACCGTCACGTTCCCGGTATCGGTGGCGAAGGGGGTGGCGCAAGGCGTCGAGGCCCGTCTCGACGTTCCGGTGTTCCATGGATTCGGTGGCTACTTGAGCGTGTCGCGAGCGAAGGTTCTGCTGACGGCACCCCTTACAGGGGGGCTGTTTCTCGAAGAGCCTCCCGCTCCAGGCGAGCAGTTCTACGCCGACCACGATCAGCGATGGCAATCGCAGTTCGGCGTCAACTACGAGCACCCGAGCCAGCGGTTCTTCGCGGCTTTGACCGCCAGGTACGACAGTGGCATTCCGTTCGAGCTGCCGGACGGCTTCGACCCGGCAACCTTCGAAGATCCGCTCGCCTTGACGCTCGTCAATCTCGACACCGGCCGCGCGAAGCCACGAACAATCGCGGATGTCCTCGTCGGCAGCGAGCTCATTCGCCGCAACGGCCGCAGCGTCGAGGTGCAGGCCGGTGTGCTCAACGTGTTTGACACGACCTACCTGCTGAACTTCCTGTCGATCTTCAACGGGACGCACTACGGGGCGCCGCGGACGTGGACGGCGCGCGTGAAGGTCAATTTCTAAGGGGCCAGCACCTGCAGCTCCGCCACGCGCCACATGTTGCGGTGCGTGGCGAGTTGCAGCAGCCTGATGTAACGCGCCGGATGCGGCGTGAACGAAATCCACATTGGCGCTTCTCTCGGACGGCGCACCGCCGCGAGAAATGCCGCAGCCGCCGTGGAGTCTTCCCAGACCCGATCCCACCGTTCGCCGTCGATCGAGAGCTCGATCGCCAGCCGACGCGGGAAGTCGCGGGCGTACTCGCCCAGCGCATGCGTGATTCCGCCGACCTCGCGCACCGTGCCCAGATCGACCGTAATCCACTGACCGGGACGCTGAGGGTTGTCGCCCCATTCGGTTTCGGTGCGGCCGTCCCAGATGACCGCCGTGTCGTGCCGGAACGCGGATACCGACACGATCGGCCACGGCGCGCCCAGGCGCGGCTCCGCTGAATGGCTGGCTGGTACGTGCACGACGGTCTTGTCCTGGTCCTGCGACACGATCGCGGCACCCGTCGCGGACGAGACGTAACGGAGCCACTCACCGTCTGGATCGGTTACCCGCGGGACGACCGCGACGAAAGAGCTGAGAGAGGCCAGTGCGCCGAGAACGCCTGGTTCGCGATCGCCGAGGCCGGCCTGCAGGGGGGCGTAGTGACTCGGGTCGTAGCCGCTGACGCCATTGACCACGCGGCGGCGGTGGAAGATGGTGCGAAACGTTGCGGCGCTGTCGTAGTCCGGGCCGAGCGGCAGCTCGAGGACCGGTTCGGCAGCCGCATCGCCACGCAGGTCCGGCCAGGCCGCTGGCACGGCAGCCATCGGGAACGGACCAATCCAGCCGTCGGCCAGGATGCCGCAGACGGCCAGCAGAAACACGGTCCGTCTCGAAGCCGATGACGTGAGCGGCAGACGCGCAAAAGCCAGTCCGGCGGCGACGGCAAGGCACAGCGTCCCGAGCATCCAGAAGCGGATTGGCACGCGAAGCTCGTCGAAACCGGGCAGCGCCATCAGCCACCGGTACGGCGCCGGCGAGAGAATCGCCGCCTCTCCGACGCGCAGGACCGGACCGCAGCTGAGGAGCGCGATGATCAGCGTTGCGACGAGATAGAACGCGAACGGCTGCCGATCTGTCACCACCGCCCGCGCGCCAGGCGACATCCAGACAAGCGCGCCGCCGCACAGGAGGATGAGCAGCAGGGCCCGGCTCAGGTCGGTGATCTTGGCCGGCACGCCGAGAATCTCGCCCTCGAGCGGCCCCCGCGCGAGGACCACCATCGTCGCAGCGAAGCTGACGCCGGAGATGATCGCGAGTGAGACCTTGATACGACGGCGGGTGCCGACGCGAGCTGGCGACGTGACTTCGACTGGTTTGATCGGGAGCAGCAGGCCGGCGGCGATCAGCAGCAGCACTGTCAAGCCGGGAAACAGGTTGTCGCCGCCGTCGGGGAGTCGTCCGCCCCAGCTCAGAATCCGGTTCGAGATCTGGAGAAACGACTGCGGATGGGCGCTGAAATACAGCGCTTCGAACGGTTCGCGGCGCATGCCGAACTGCTCGTGTACCTGCTTGTATTTGAGAAGAACCGGCACGAGGGGCAGGCTCGCCACGATCCAGGCAGCAGTCACGCGTGGCAGCCGGTGCGTCGTCGAGCGCTTCGTGCCGAACCAGAGGAGCCATAGGAAGACCAGAACGGCGCCGAAGAGCATGAAATATCCATTGGCCAACGACTGCACGATCCAGGCAACGCCGAAGAGCATCAGCCATCGAGTCCGACCGTCTTCCAGATAGCCGTGCAGACCGAGCAGCGCCAATGGCAATCCGTAGGTCGCCAGCACCTGGATGTGTCCGAGCTCGGCAATCCGATAAGGCACGAACGCATACGCCAGGCCGGCGATGAAAGCCGCATCCCCTCGCGTCGTGAGGCGGCGAACGAGCAGATAGGTAAAGAAGCCGGAAAGCGGCCACGTCAGGAAGTAAGCGACGTTGTAGGCGGCAATCGGGCTCCCGGTGATCCAATACACCGGGCTCGACACGAGGCTGATG
>Ga0111539_10012757_pt1 | contig 10519 bp, 7 predicted proteins | sample RhiMethybrSRZTD1_FD_79667 | JGI IMG/M metagenome (GOLD analysis project Ga0111539, IMG submission 79667) | Populus rhizosphere microbial communities from Tennessee, USA - Rhizosphere MetaG P. TD hybrid SRZTD1 (version 2) (version 2) | ecosystem: Host-associated > Plants > Roots > Rhizosphere >... | reverse complement strand
GCCGTCGCTGGCGGCGGCGAGCACGGAACGGCGGCAACTTCGGACCCCGACGGCGATGGGATCTCGAACGATGGGATCACGCCGCTTTCATCGGGTGTCGGCACTGGGAAGCAGCTCGGGGATGGGCTCGGCGAACCGCAGCCATCCGTGGCGACGAACACACCCCAGGTCCTGCCGTATGGATGGAACAGCGGGTTGTAGAAGTACGCCGTCCTGGTCCTGTCGGGCCCCCCCGCGACGCCCGCGCCCCGACCTGCCCGCCGCAGCCAGTCACGATCGGCGTCGAGCCAGTGCGGGAACTTGTTTTCGTGCTTGATGACGAGGAGCGCCTGATCGCCGCACGTGTCGGATGGCATGTGCGCCTTCGGCTCGGTGCCAGAGAGGAACCATTCGTCGACTCCCTCCTGGCCGCGGGCCGGGAGCATGCCGGTGAACGGATCGACCTTGACGCGCGTCAGTCCGCCTTCGGGACGTCCGAACCGCGTGATCTCCCATTTCTTGCTCGCGTCCTGCATGAATCCCTGCCACTCGTACGTGGCGACGTCGATCGAGAAGACCGGGCGATCCGGCGTCGACACCGGCGTGTTGTCGCTGTTGCCGTTCCAGACCCCGACAGCAAGCGCGTACGCGCCGGCCTTTCGGCCCTCTTTGGACGGCGGTGCGATGTACCCGTAGGCGTTGAGATCCTTCGCGTCGTTGTTCGTGCCGGTCTTGAGCGTCGCGGGTCGACGAACGCCGTCCGGGCCGGTGATCCGGAACTTGCCCCAGAACGGGTTGATCCGAGGATTGGTGTTGCCGCTGAGGATGTCCGTGATGATGAACGCCGATTGCGGCTTGACGACCTGCACGGGGTCGGCGCGATCCGGCAGCTTGACGTCGTTGCCCGAGGCGTCCTTGATATCCAGGATCGACGTCTGCTCGACCTTCACACCACCGTTCGCCAGCGTGCTGTATGCGCCCACAAGGTCGATCGGCCGGGTCTCGGCGACGCCGAGGGCCAGCGCCAGGCCGGCGTCCGTCGTGTCCTTCTGGAAGGTCATCCCGAAGTCCTTCGCCTTCGCGAACACGTGGTCCGGGCTGTTCAGCGCCATCGCCTTGACCGACGGGATGTTCAACGAGAACTGGAGCGCGTCGCGCATGCGCACGGGCCCGCGTTCGAGGTTGTCGGCATCGCTCGGGGTGTAGCCGCCCCCGAAGTCGGTCGCAACGTCCATGAACGTGTCGCCGGCCGTGAACGCACCGTCATCGATGCCGGTGACGTAGTTGAACGGCTTGAACGCCGATCCCGGCTGGCGGAAGCCCTGCGTCGTCACGTCGAACTGCGGTTGGAAGCGCTTGTCCTTGGAGGCTCGGTAGTAGTCGGCCGATCCGACCTGGGCCAGGATCTCGCCGGTCTGGTAATCCTCGGCGACGAGGGCGCCATTTCGGACGTTCTTGTTCTCGAGGTTCCGGATCCAAGCCGGGTAGGTGTCGAACTTGAGCGTATCGGTGACGAACTTCTGAGGGTTGCCGACGTGCGGGGCGAGGGCTGCCGCCCTGATCCACTTCTCCGCGATCTGCTGCATATCCCAATCGAGCGACGTCGTGACGCGAAGGCCACCCTGCTGGAGTTGGTCGCAGGTCGGCACATCGGGTCCGCAGAGCTTCTTCGCCAGTTCGCCCTGGACCGCCCAGACGAAATGCGGCGCCTTCCAGCGCGGCGCCGTCTGGCGCGCCAGCTCGAGCTGCTTCCCCTTCTCCGCCTCCAGGTCCGCCGCGGAGAGATGAGACAGCGGGGTCCGGCCGTCGGCCATGAGGTCCAAGACCGTGTCACGGCGCTGGGCGATCTTCGTGTCGGGTTCGAGGATCAGGTGCTCCTTGCTCGCCGGGAGACACTCGCCTTTGTCGTTGAGCTCGACATCACACGTCGTCGACGCATTGCGCACGAGGTCGTAGTTCGACGGCGACTGCGGCAGTGCCGCGAGCGTCGCCGCCTCGCCCGGCGTCAGATCGGCGAGGGCCTTGCCGAAGTACGACCGCGCTGCGGCCTTCACCCCGTAGCTCTGGTTCCCGTAGTAGTTGTTGTTCAGGTAGGCGGTGATGATCCGCTGCTTGCCCTCTTCGCCCGGGAATGCCTTCGTGAGGCGGATCGACTGGATGATCTCCTTGAGCTTCCGCTCAGCGGTGCGGTGCGGATCCTGCACGAGGTCGGGGTCGAGCAGGTGGGCCCGCACGAGCTGCTGGGTGATCGTCGAGGCACCGCGGCTCGAGCCGCGGATCGAGTCGATACCCGCCGAGATGATCGCGGTCGGGTCGAAGCCGGCGTTCTCCCAGAATGTCTTGTCCTCGACGGCCGTCGTCGCGTCGATCAGGACCGGGGGGATCTCGTCGTACGTCACGACGTCGCGCTTGAACTCGCCGAAGCGGGCGAGCTCGGTCTTGCCTGTCCGGTCGAGCAGGACGATCTCCTGCGGGAGCTTGAGGTTTTCGAGCTGCGACACGTCCGGCAGGCCGTTCGCCAGCGCGGCATAGACGGTCACGGCCGAGGCTGCGCCGATGATTCCGACTCCAGCCAGGAAGGCGAACAGGATGATGGCGAGCCACCCGAGCGTCGACCGCGACCGGGGTGTCGGCCGGTCGGGCCGCGTCTGATAGGCCTGTGAACGATAGGCAGCGGACAACAGGGTCTCCGAAAGCGTTGGGAGAAGGCGGTCTCGCCGATAAGGATGGCGCAAGACACGCGAAAGGGTTGACGGGCGGGATCGCCGTAGCGTGACGCCGGGGCGCGACGTTCCGCGCTCGAAGCCCCAGATCAGGCCGTCGCGAATCGCTCCAGGTGCTCGGCGTCCGCTTCGAGGATCGCGTCCAGGAAACGTTCCGCGACCTCGGCGCCGACGAGTGGATTCGCGGCAAGCGCTCGGACCGCGACCTCGCGGTCACCCGTTCGTGCCGCCTCGATCGTCAGTTCCTCGTACGCCTTGACGGCTTGGACGAGGGCGCGCTGCTCGGGCGCCAGCGGCGCGAGCGGCAAGGGGTGCGCACCGTCGCGGTCGATGACCGCAGGGATCTCGACGACCGCGCTCGCCGGCAGGTCGGGGATCGCTCCATCGTTGCGGACATCCACCACCTGGATGTCGCCGGCTCCGTCGTGGAGCGAGGCGATGAGCTGGGCCGCGGCCTCCGAATAGAAGGCGCCCCCGCGATGGTCGAGCAGCTCCGGCTTCTCGGCGAGCGTCGGGTCCCGGTACATCTCGAGGAGCCTCGCCTCGATGTCCATCACGTCCTGCGCGCGCGTGTGGCCGTTCTGCTGTTCGGCGAGGACCGTCCTCGTCAGGTAGTAGTAGCGGATGTAGTAGGACGGGATGGCGCCCATCCAGCGGAGCATCTCGACGGGGAAGCGCAGCTCCTCGGCCAGGTCGGACGCGTCCTCATCGAGCAGGTCCTGGAGGCGATCCTCGCCGTCCACCCGGACGGCTCGCTCCCAGCTCAGGTGGTTGAGCCCGACGTGCTCGAGCTGGACGCGCTCCGGTTCCACACCGAAGCGGGCCGCCAGCCGGCGCTGGAGCGTGATCGCGACGTTGCACAGCCCGAGCGCTCGGTGGCCGTCGTCGATGAGCGCCTGCGTCACGATCCCGACCGGGTTGGTGAAATCGACGATCCAGGCGTCCTTGTTGGCGCGTCGCGCCGTCAGCTCCGCGAGCTCGAGCACGCGAGGTACGGTCCGCAGCGCCTTGCCGAAACCCCCGGCGCCCGTCGTCTCCTGACCGAGAAGGCCGAACTTGAGCGGCAATGTCTCGTCGACCAGCCGTGCCGCCTGGCCGCCGACGCGCAGCTGGAGGAGGACGAAATCTGCCCCGTCGAGCGCGGCATCGCGATCGCCGGTGAGGGTGAGCCTGCCAGCCCAGCCCAGCCGGTCGAGCATCCGTCGTGCCAGCCCGCCGACCACCTCGAGCCGTTCCGGGTCGATGTCGAGCAGCACGAGCTCGTCGATGGGGAGGCGGTCAGCCCGGCGTGCGAAACCCTCGACGAGCTCGGGCGTATATGTGCTGCCGGCACCGACGACCGTGATCCGGGTCCCCATCCAACCTCCGGGGGTCTTGACAGGATTGCTTATAACGTTATCAGCATTCGGAGCCCGCGCAACCCATCAGTTCGGCCGTCGCATCCAGAGGAGGACCGCCTCGGTTGGCCAGGTTCCGGCTCGAGCTCGGCCCCGTCCCGCTGCACCACCAGGTCTATCTCGACCTGCTCGCCTCTCTCGATGCGGGACGCTGGGCGCCAGGCCGCCAACTCCCGACGGAGCGTGAGCTCGCCGGCCATTACGGCTGCAGTCTGATCACCGTGCGTCGGGCACTCGACGAGCTGGTGCGCGAGGGTCGCATCGAACGAACTCGTGGCCGTGGCACGTTCGTGCTCCATCCAAGGCTGGATCGCGACATCGCGGGGCGAGCGAGCTTCGCCGAGGAGATGCGCCAGCGCGGGCTCGATCCCCAGACTCGCCTGATCTCCGCGCGGCCGGAATCCGCCTCGGTCTCCGTGGCGGTCGCGCTCGGCATCGAAGCCGGCTCGCCGATCCTCTACCTCGAGCGACTCCGTCTTGCGAGCGCGGAGCCGTACCTCCTCGAGCAGGTCCACCTGCCTGCGGAGCGGTTCCCTGGGCTGCTCTCGATGGATCTCGAACACAGCTCGCTCTATGAGCTTCTATCGACGCGCTACGGCGCCCACGTCGTGCGCGCGCGCGAGGCCCTCGAGCCCGTACTCCTCCGGGCTCGAGAGGCTCGCCTCCTCGAGCAACGTCGAGGTGCTCCGGCACTCCTGATCGAAGGCATCGCGTTCGACGCCGATGGCGCCCGGCTCGAGTTCGGCCGGACGTTCGTCCGCGGCGATCGCTCCAGGTATTTCGTCGAACGTGAGGTCGACCGGCCGATCCGGTCGACCGCGATCGAGGCCACGGTACGGATAGGAGGAGCGAGCGGGTGAACGGGACATCGAAGGAACGACGAACACGAAGGGAGCCCTCATGAGAGTCGGTGCCGGACGGTTCGCCGTCCTCCTGGCTGTGCTGGCGCTGCTGTTCGCGGCGTGCAGCCAATCAACGTCATCCGCGGCGCCGTCGTCGTCCACGGCGGTCGCCTCGGAGCAGCCGTCGGGGTCGGCGGCCTCATCCGAGTCGGCGAGCCCGCCGCCGCCGACGCCACTCCCGGCGAACGAGTCGCAGGCCAAGCCCGGCGACGTCACGATCCGCTGGTATTGCTGCCTCGGGACCGGTGACGCGCCCGAGCAGGTCCAGGTCGAGCGCAAGGTCGCCGACGACTTCAACGCCTCGCACCCTGGTATCCACCTCCAGTTCGAGGGTTACGTCTACGCCGCGGCGGCCGACGCCCTGTCCGTCCAGCTCGGTTCCGGCAGTGGCCCCGACGTCGTCGGCCCGGTCGGTGTCGGTGGCGCTGAGCGGTTCAAGGGCCAGTGGCTCGATCTGCAGCCGTACATCGACAAGGCTGGCATCGACATGAGCCAGTACCCCGAGTCCACGGTGAAGCTGTACAACGCCGGCGGCGAGGGCCAGCTCGGCATCCCGTATGCCGTCTATCCGTCGGTCCTGTTCTACAAGGCCGACATGTTCAAGGAGGCGGGGCTCAAGGAGCCGCCGCACCAGTGGAACGGCACCTACACGATGCCCGACGGCTCGACGCGGCCGTGGGATTACGACACGGTGCGCGAGATCGCCAAGATCCTGACCGTGGACCAGAACGGCCACGATGCGACGGAAGCCGAGTTCGATCCGACCAAGATCGCGCAGTGGGGCTTCGAGCCGCAGCGTGACGATCTGCGCCAGACGGGCGCCTACTTCGGGGCCGGCGCGCTGCTCGCGTCGGACGGCAAGACCGCGCAGATGCCTGATCCGTGGGTCGCGGCGTGGAAGCAGTTCTACGAGGGCATCTGGACCGATCACACGAGCATGACCGGCGCCCAGTTCCAGACCACCGACCTCAATCCGGCTGGGTACCCCTTCTGCGCCGGCAAGGTCGCCATGAGCACGAACTATCTCTGGTCGACCTATTGCCTCGAGGACAAGACGACGGGAACCGACTGGAACATGGCGGCGACGCCCGCATACAAGGGCAAGACCACCGCCGCGTTCAATGCCGATACCTTCCGGATCCTCAAGACGAGCAAGAACCCCGACCAGTCCTTCGAGGTGCTCCAGTACCTCCTCGCGAACAACGATCTTCTCGAGCTCTACGGCGGGACCCCCGCCATCGAGTCACAGCAGGACGCGCATCTCGAGAAGGTCTTCGGGGCCTTCTCGCAGAAGCCGGACTGGAAGGTCGCCAAGGAAGGCATCAACTTCGCCGATGTGCCGAACTTCGAGTCGTACACGCCGGCGTACAACAAGACCTTCGACATCATCCTCAAGTACGGCACGAAATGGCAGACCACCCCAGGTCTGAACCTTGATACGGAGATCAGTGCGATGAAGGACGAGATCCAGGCCGCCTGGGACGCCAGCTGACCCATGGTCGCCCCCAGCATCGCGCGCCCCCGCGTCCTGCCGCGCTTCTCCGGTCTGGCGTGGCGGCGCGCGCGCTGGGGGTACGTCTTCATCGCGCCGTGGCTCATCGGGTTCGTGCTCTTCACGGCGCTGCCGATGGTCGCCACGTTCGCGTTCACGTTCACCAACATCAACCTCGCCCAGGCCGAACCGCTCCGGTTCGTCGGGCTCAAGAACTACGAGACGCTCCTGAACGACGACCAGGCGTGGGCATCGCTCGGGATCACGTTCAAGTACATGCTGCTGGCGCTGCCGGTGGCGGTCATCCTGCCGTTCGTCGTGGCCCTGCTCCTGCACTCGCGGCATCTCGTGGGGTCGGGCGCGTTCCGCGTGCTGCTGTTCCTGCCGTACGTCGTGCCGTTCATCGCGACGGTGTTCATCTGGCAGGGCATGCTCAACCCGGAAACGGGTTGGGTGAACGGCCTCCTCAAGGCGCTCGGGGTCAACAGCCCACCCGGCTGGCTCGAGGACCCCGGCTGGGTCTACCCGGGCCTGGCGATGATCGGCCTGTGGGGCATCGGTGCTGGGATGATCGTCTACCTCGCGGGACTGCGAGGCGTCCCCACCGACCTATATGAGGCCGCGAGGATCGATGGCGCCGGCGCCTGGGCGTCGCTCCGCCACATCACGATCCCGATGATCACCCCGGTGATCTTCTACACGGTCGTGCTGTCGGTCGTGGAGGTGCTGCAGTACTTCCTCGTACCGCTGGTACTCCAGAACGGCACGGGCGAGCCCGGCGGCTCGACCATGTTCTACAACCTCTACATCTACAAGAACTTCTTCACGTTCCAGAACATGTCCTATGGGGCCACGCTCGCCTGGGTCCTGTTCATCATCTCGCTGGTCATCACGCTGATCCTGTTCGGGACCGCCCGGAAGTGGGTCTACTACGCCGGTGAGGCCCGATGACGGCGACGTCGTTCGTCGGGAGCGGCATCTTCCGCCGGCGCGCCCGCACCGCCGCCGGCAGCCGTCCCCCGCGCCAGCGCGGTGACACGTCGAGGTCGTTCCTCGTCACGCTGATCGCCGTGCTCGTCGTGGCGGCCTTCCTGTCGCCCCTGTTGCGATCGATCGCGTACTCGGTCAAGAGCATCGACCAGATCACCCAGGCCCACTCACCGCTGTATCCGGCAGACCCGGTGACCTTCTCGTACAACGGCGAGGACCTGCCGGTCTACAACGTGCCGTTGCCGGACGGGACGACGCGCCAGCTCGCGATCGTCGAGGCGCTGCGCCGCCAGAGCACGTTCATCGACCCGGCGGACCCGGCCGCGCCGCCCATCGTCTGGCAAGGCTCGTGGCGCACGCTCGAGCCGGTGTGGCAGTTCGCGCCGCACTGGGAGAACTTCGGGAAGGTCTGGGACCTGATCGATTACCCGCGTCTCCTGCTGAACACCGTGATCATCGCCCTGGTCTCGACGATCGGCACGTTGATCTCGTGCACGCTGGTGGCGTACGGATTCGCGCGCTTCCGCTTCCCGGGGCGCAGCCTCCTGTTCACGCTCCTGATCGCGACGATCTTCCTGCCGGCGGCCGTGACGATCATCCCGACGTACACGATCTTCCAGCGGATCGGCTGGGTCGGGACCTGGCTGCCCCTGCTGGTGCCGGCGTTCTTCGCGAACGCGTACGACGTGTTCCTGATGCGCCAGTACTTCATGACGATCCCGACGGACCTGGACGAGGCCGCCGCCATCGATGGCGCCGGACCGTTCCGGACCCTCATCTCGGTCGTGCTGCCGCAGGCGTGGCCGGTCATCGTGGCGGTCGCCGTCTTCCACCTCGTGTACTCGTGGAACGACTTCTTCGGGCCGCTGATCTACACGGCCGGCAAGGTCGACCTGCAGACGGTCGCGCTGGGCCTGCAGCGGTTCAACGGCATCTACTACCGGGAGCCGGGTTTGATCCAGGCGGGCACGCTGATGACGCTGGTCATCCCGGTCATCGCGTTCCTCCTGACGCAGCGCTTCTTCACACGCGGCATCGTCATCACCGGCGTCGAGAAGTGACCATCGCTCACGCGGCCGCCGCGGGCGAAGCCCCTCGCCCGCGATGACGTTCCGTGTCGCGCTGACGTTCGATGCGGAACATCCAGACCGGCCCCACCAGGTCGGCGGCACGGAACGGGTGCTCGACGCGCTCGATACGGAGCGCGTGCCGGCGAGCTTCTTCGTCCAGGGACGCTGGGCGGAGGCATATCCGGAGCTCGCTCGGTCGATCGGGGAACGCGGCCATCTGATCGGGAACCACTCCTTCTACCATGCCCGGATGCCGCTCTTGTCCGCGACGGGACTCAGCTCCGACGTCCGCGCGGCGGAGCGGGCGATCATCGCGACCACCGGCATCGACCCCCGGCCGTGGTTCCGATGCCCGTTCGGGGCGGGGTCCGACGATCCCGGGGTCCTGGCGGGGATCAACCGGCTTGGCTATCGCGAGGTGTCCTGGGACGTGGAGGGCTTCGACTGGCGGCCGAGTACCCGGGCACGCGGGATGGCGAGGCAGATGACACAGGAGACGATCGCGCGCGGTGATGGAGCGGTCGTCCTCTTGCACCCCTGGACGCGCGCTACCGAGCGCGGGCTGCTGCCGCTCATCGATGGCCTTCGCGAGGCCGGCGCCACCTTCGTGCAGGTGGACGCGCTGGCGTGAGGACGGTCCTCGCCGTCGACGGCGGGAACTCCAAGACGGACGTGGCGATCGTCGCTGAGGACGGTGGCCTGCTTGCGGCCGTCCGTGGCGAGACGTCATCACACCAGGCCGTCGGGCTCGCAGCCGGGATGGAGCGGCTCGCGGCGTTGACCGCCGAGGCGGTCGCGATCAGCTCGATCGACGCGCGCCCCGACCTGGCTGTGTACTCCCTGGCCGGGGCGGACACACGCCCAGACGTGCGGCTCCTCACGACCGCTCTCGAGGAACGCGGGTTCGCCGCGGAACAGCTCGTGCTCAACGACGCGTTCGGGGCCTTGCGGGCCGGGACGGACCGGGCGTGGGGCGTCGTCGTGATCTGTGGCCAGGGTGTCAACGCGGCGGGTATCGCTCCCGACGGCCGGACGGCGCGGCTCGACGCGCTCGGCGAGATCTCCGGCGACTGGGGCGGCGGGACCGACGTCGGCTGGGCCGGGCTCGCAGCGGCGGTCCGCGCGCGGGATGGCCGCGGCCCGCGGACCCGCCTCGAGCATGACGTCCCCGCGTACTGGGGACTTAAGACGCCGGCGGCGGTGACCGAGGCGTTCTACACCGGCCGGATCCGCTATCGACAGATCGGCCAGCTGTCACCGGTGGTCTTCAGCGCGGCCGAAGCCGGCGACATCGAGGCGCGCAAGATCGTCGACCGGCTGGCTGACGAGATCGTGACGATGGCCGGCGCGATGATCCGCCGCGTCCACCTCAGCCTGCTCGATCCCGATGTCGTCCTTGCCGGCGGCGTCTTCCGGACGCGCGACGCGGCTTTCTACGAGCGCATCGACGCTGGGATCAGGGCGATCGCTCCGGCGGCCCGCGTCGTCGGGCTGACCGCGCCCCCGGTCGCCGGAGCCGCCCTCGTGGCGCTCGACCGCCTCAGCGGCGGGTCCGCACCTCCGGAGGCGTCTACCCGCGTCCGCGAGGCGATCGGGGCCTGGGACGCCGCGCTTCAGCGCAGCGTGTCGGGTCCGCCTGCCAGGAGTCGCGCCAGCTCGTCGCGGTCCGGCAAGCCCGACTGATCACCGCTCGCGGCGACGGCGAGGGCGCCGCACGCGTTCGCCATCCGTAGAGCGGTCGGGAGATCGACGCCGTCGAGGCGGCCGGCGATGAACCCCGCGCAGAACGCGTCGCCGGCGCCAACCGGGTCGACGACCTGGTCGACCACGATGCCCGGTTCCACGACGGATAGCTCGCCCTCCAGGCCCAGCGCGCCATCTCGACCGAGCTTCGCCACGACGGTGCCGGGTCCGATAGCCGCGACCGCCCTCGCGAGTCGTTCCGGGCTGGTGTCCGGATCGAGGT
>Ga0111539_10012756_pt1 | contig 10520 bp, 10 predicted proteins | sample RhiMethybrSRZTD1_FD_79667 | JGI IMG/M metagenome (GOLD analysis project Ga0111539, IMG submission 79667) | Populus rhizosphere microbial communities from Tennessee, USA - Rhizosphere MetaG P. TD hybrid SRZTD1 (version 2) (version 2) | ecosystem: Host-associated > Plants > Roots > Rhizosphere >... | reverse complement strand
GCTTCACCGGTGTTTGCCGGCGGCCGGGTCTTCGTTGCGATGGGACAGAGTCCTGAGCACGGCAACGCACCTTCACTCATTCACGCGATCAGTCCCAGCGGCCAGGGAGACGTCACCGCGAGCCGGCTCCTCTGGACTTCTCGCGAGGTCGGTCGCGTGGTGGCGACGCCGATCGAGAAGGACGGTCTGCTCTACGTTGGGGACGTGGGCGGAATTGTCTATTGTCTGGACGCGGCAACCGGCACTCTCGTGTGGAAACACGACACGTTCGCGGCCATTTGGGGGAGTTTCCTGTTGGCCGGCGACCGGCTTTACGTTGGGAACGAAGACGGCACCATGACCATCCTTCGTACCGGACGCCGAAAGGAATTGCTGGGGGAGATCGAGATGGGTGGGGCGCTCTATTCGCTTCCGGCGTTGATCGGCGACGCGCTCTATCTGACCACCTCGCAGCGGTTGTACCTCATCGCGACAAAACCTTGAACCTGGCCTGCCCACTCCGCGAACGGTCAAGTGGTCTTTCCTGCTTATAGGACAAGATGTGTCCCTGCCAAGCATCGGACTCGTCCCTCGAGTGCGAGGACTGCTGTGTTCTTTCATGGCGCCGATGGCAGGATCGTTGAAGCGGCAGGCACGCAAAGAGACTTTCGACCGACCGCAGGCTCAAGGAGGTCACATGAGAAGGATGGTCGTCGCAATCCCGTTGTGTGTTGGAGCCCTTGTGGTGTCCGGCGTCACGTTCGCGGCCAGACCCAACTCCGTGAACGCACAGCCACGCGACTGCAACGTTTCGAGGTCATTCGGCACGTTTAAGGCTGTTACCGCGGAGAGCTGGCTGCTCTTCGAGGACGAGACCGGCACACTGCGAGCGGTAGATTATGGCTGTCGCGTGCAGAGGGTGATCAACCGACAGTAGAGGTCCAAAGGGCGCGCCCGGCAGGACTCGGAACCGCTGGCGATGAGCGCAGCGAATCGCCGCGCTTCCCGGAAGACTGCCGCGGCGCAGCCAACGCGCGAAGCGCGTTGGCGCGCCCGGCAGGACTCGAACCTGCGACCCCCGGCTTAGAAGGCCGGTGCTCTATCCAACTGAGCTACGGGCGCGTGATGGCGGTAACCGCTACTGTAGCAGAGCGTTCGCCGTCACCGGCGTCTCGTCGTTGCGAACCCGGCCTGTGCTCTATCCCCTCCCGTTTGCAACCGGATTGCAACGCGCGTTGACTCCTCCGGATTGACATGCGACAGGTGTCGCGTCTAAGATGCGACACCTGTCGCATATGCCGAAGCCAGCCACGGAACGTCTGACCCGACGCGAGCGGGAAATCATGAACGCGGTCTTTGCCCTCGAGAATCGTGCGTCGGCCGAAGACATCCGCGCGAAGCTGACGGCGCCGCCGAGCGATTCGTCGGTGCGCGTCATGCTCGCCAGGCTCGAGCGGAAGGGGTTCCTACGCCATCAGCAGGACGGCCTCCGCTACATCTATTCCGCCACGACGTCGCCGGCCGTCGCCAAGCGCACGGCGCTGCAGCAATACCTACACACGTTCTTTGGCGGCTCGCTCAGACAGATGATGACCGCGCTCGTGCGCGAGGGATCGTGGGATGACGAGGACCTCGACGCGCTGAAAGCTGAGATCGAACGGGCCCGCAAGGGAAGGAAGCAGTCATGAACGCCTGGTTTGCAGAGATCGCGATGGGAATCGGAGCATCGTTTGCTGCGACGCTGCTCGTGAAGGCGACGCTGACCCTCGCAGTGGCACTCGCCGTGACGGGACTGGCACGCCGGAGCCGCGCGGCGGCTCGACACGTGCTGCTCGTGGCCGCCTTCGCCGTGCTCCTGGCGCTGCCGGCGGCCTCGTTCGTGATGCCCTCTCGGGGCGTAACGCTGCCCGCCCCGCCAGCCGCATCGTCTGCGCCTGTGACTGTCGTCGTCCCAGTAATTACGAGTCCATCTCCGACACGTCTTGGCGCACAGGAATCAGGCGAGACGTTTCGGATTGATTCAGGCATGACCGTGTCCGCGCTTCTGTGGACAGTCTGGGGCGCTGGCGCGTTGCTCTGTCTGTTGCCAGTGCTTGCAGGGACGTGGCACTTGCGCGCGCTGCGTCGATCCGGCTCGTCGTGCGCTCGCGGCGACGCGTTGTTGCGCAGGCTGTCGCCCGAGGCGGGACTGCGTCGGTCTATTGCCCTGCGGGTGCACGAATCGATTCCCGGTCCGATGACATACGGCACGCTCCGGCCAGTGATCCTGTTGCCCCCAGATGCCGAGAGCTGGAGCGACGATGCATTGAGCCGCGCGATGATTCACGAGCTGGAGCACGTGCGGCGCGGCGACTGGTTGAGTCAATACATGGCACGAATCGTTGGTGCGCTGTACTGGTTCCATCCGCTGGTATGGATCGCTTGGAGGCGTTTGAGTCTCGAGGCGGAGCGGGCGTGCGACGACGCGGTGCTCAGGCGGAGTGAAGCAACGGCGTACGCCCAGCAACTGGTCCTGCTGGCCGAGCGTCTTGCCAGCACTGCCACACCGCCGCTACTGGCCATGGCGGCCTGCCGCGATCTGAGCACTCGCGTCCGCGCGGTTCTGGACGGGGCCCAGGCGCGCGGTCGCGCGGGAGCACTGCCCGTGGCCACGGCTATCGTCGCGGCTGCACTGTTCATTGCCGCCGTGGCGCCGCTGCGTGCCGTGCGTCAGGTACAGGCACCTTCGGACGCCGCGCAGCAACCGCCGCTGGCCTTCGAGACGGCATCGGTGAAACCCAACAAGTCGGGCGAGGAGGAGCGGTACATACGGATAGACCCTGGTGGCGGCGGTCTCACGGTGGTGAACATGCAGCTGCGACAGCTGATCACGTTCGCCTATCAGATCCAGAGTTTCCAGCTCGAGGGTGGGCCCGACTGGATCGCTTCCGATCGCTTCGACATCCTCGCCAAGTCCGAGCGTGAGGTGCCGGCGACCGGGGCCTTCTTCGCCGGCCAGGAGCCGCTCAGGATAATGCTGCGAACACTGCTGGCGGATCGCTTCAAGCTGGTGATGCGCAAAGAGACGAAGGAGCTGCCGATCTTCGAGCTCGTGCTCGCCAGGCAGGATGGCAGGCTGGGTCCGCAGCTTCGCCCCGCCGCGGTGGACTGCGCGGCGCAGGCAGCCGTTGCCAGGGGAGGGACGCCGCCGCCGGCACCGTCCGGCCCGCCGGGGCCCGGCTCCTGTTATAGCAACATTAACCCTGTCAGCGTCAGGGGCGGCGGGGTGACTCTGGCGATGCTGGCCAGCCTTCTCGAGGGGCGTGTGCAGCGCCTGGTGATCGATCGCACCGGACTGACGGGCAACTGGGACCTCGAGGTGAATTACACACCCGATCGGTCGCAGCTGCCCCCGGGCGTCGAGCTGCCGTCGTCGATCGATCCGAACGGCCCGTCGCTGTTCACCGCGATCGAGGAACAGCTCGGGCTGAAGCTCCGTCCCGCGCGCGGGCCGGTCGAAGTGCTCGTCATCGACTCGGTTCAGCAGCCCACGCCCAACTGAACTGAGATCTTCAGTGCTAACCTCTTTGCACCGCGATGACAGACGGTCCGGCGCAGTCGGCGGTCGCTCATCCCGCACCCGCGTTGCGCCCCTTCATCTCGCACTACGCCGGGTTCCGCGCCGAAGGACTGCGTCCCGAGACACATGCCGGGCTGCCGTCGCGGCACGTGCATCTGATCATCAGCTTCGTCGAGCCGATTGAACTGCTGCGCGCACCAGACCCGTCGCAGCGACCTGGACGCTTCACGGCGCTCGTCGGCGGACTGCACGACACGCCGGCACTCGTGCAGCAGACCGACCGCGTGCATCTGGTCCACGTCTTCTTTAGTCCACTCGGCGTGCGCGCGATTCTCGGCGTCCCGAATTCGGCGATCGCTTCACGTGTGATCGAGTTGTCCGATCTGTGGGGTACGCGAGCCACGCAGCTCGTCGATCGTCTGGCGAACAGTGCGAACTGGAACACGCGCTTCGCGCATCTGGATGAGGCGTTCATGCGTGCGCTGCGGCCGCATGGCGTGTCCGCGCCGGCCGTATGGGCCTGGCGCGAACTGGCCAGGCATGCGGGACAGATCCCGATGTCGTCACTCGCACAGCACATCGGTTGGAGCCGCGCCCATTTCACCGATCGCTTCCGCACCGACTTCGGACTGAGTCCGAAAACCGCCGCCCGCATCTTCCGTTTCGAGCACGCGTGCCGTGCGCTGAAAGCACAGCCGCGCCAGCTCGCCGATGTGGCCCTGTCATCCGGGTACTACGACCAGGCGCACATGACGCGCGAATGGCAGGCGCTCGCGGGGTTGTCGCCTCGGCAATGGATCGCCCGCGAGCTGCCTTTTTTACAAGACTACGAGCTGCCGCTCGGCGACGATGATGCGCATGACGCCTACCGTTCAAATCTACTTGTCGTTCAACGGCGACTGTGAAGCGGCATTTCGCTTCTACGAGCAGCACCTTGGCGCGATCAACGTCGGGATGTTCCGATACGCGAATTCGCCGATGGCCGGCGCTGCGCCACCAGGCTGGGAAACGAAGATCATGCACGGCTCGATCACGGTGGGTGGTGTCACCATCGCCGGAGCCGATCCCATACCGGGACAATACGAGCGGCCGAGAGGATTCCGGGTGTTTCTGGAATCCGACGATCCGCTCGAGACGGAACGGCTGTTCAACGCGCTGGCCGAGAACGCGACGATCGAGATGCCGCTCCAGGAGACGTTCTGGAGCGTGCGTTTCGGCGTCCTGACGGATCAATTCGGGACGCCGTGGACGATCAGCTGCGCCCAGGCGCCGGCGTCAACTGCGTGAGTTGACGAGGATGGAGTCGCGGCGCATGATACGCGCGTCATGCGTCGGCTGAGAGCGCGCGTGTGCGGTGTGCTGTGCGGTGCAGCGCTCAGCGCGACCGTGCTGTGTGCGCAGGACAACTGGCCGCGATTCCGTGGAGCAGACGGCGGCGTGGCAACAGACCACCCGTCGTTGCCTGACGTCTGGGGGCCCTCGCAGAACATCATCTGGACGATCGACGTCCCGGGCAGGTCGTGGAGCTCTCCGATCGTCTGGGGCGATCACGTCTTCATCACCACAGCCATCAACACGTCTGAAACCGAGACGCTCCTGCCGGTGGCCTCGTATGTGTCGCGATCGAACGGCGGGACGATGACCTTCATGGACGTCTCGAAGCCGTCGGCGCCTCACCGGTGGGTCGTCTATGACGTCGATTTCAAGACGGGACGGATCCGTTGGCAGCGCGTCGTCCGAAGTGGTGTACCAGCCAAGTCGAGACACTTGAAAAACAGCTACGCCGCGGAGACGCCGGTCACAGACGGTGAACGCGTTTACGCCTACTTTGGCGACGTGGGCCTCTTCGCGTTTGACATGGAGGGCACGCCGCTCTGGTCGAAGCCGATGGATGCCTTCGAGATGCAGACCGGATTCGGCCACGCGAAATCCCCTGTCGTGGACGACCGATACGTCTACATCGTGAATGACAACGAAGAGCAGTCCTTCATCGTCGCCTTCGACAAGCGGACGGGCAACCAGGTCTGGCGCACCGAGCGGAAAGAGACGAGCAACTGGACGACGCCGCTCGTGTGGAAGAACGAACGCCGAACCGAAATCGTGACAGCGGCCACGGGCGGCGTCAGGTCCTACGACGTCAACGGCACGCTGCTCTGGGAACTGAGCGGGATGTCTACGTTCGACGTGCCAAGTCCGATTGCGGCGAACGGGCTGCTCTACGTCATGTCGGGTTATCCGGCCAACGCGCTGCGACCTGTCTATGCGATTCGCGCCGGCGCCAGCGGCGACATCTCTCTCAAAGCGGACGAAACGAGCAACGCGTTCATCGTGTGGGCGGACCGCACGCTTGGCACCTTCCACCCGTCTCCGCTGGTCTATCGCGGCTGTCTCTATGTCCTCCACGATCGAGGCTTCCTCACCTGCAGCGACGCCGCGACGGGCAAGCCAATCTATGGACGTCAACGCATCAGCACCGACACGGCGACATTCACGGCCTCGCCGTGGGCGTACAACGGCAAGGTGTTCGCCCTGAGCGAAGACGGCGACACCTTCGTGATCCAGGCCGGTCCGGAGTTCAAAGTGCTGGGCAAGAACTCGCTCAACGAAATGGCGCTGGCGACGCCGGCTGTGGCACACGGCAGCGTGATTGTTCGTACCGCGTCGAAGCTGTACCGGATCAGCAACGACCGCAAATGACGCGACTCGTCAGGTGACGTCGAGTCCAACCGGCGTGAGCAATCCCCGTCCCGCGAACCCAGTGGACTTGTCGAGCGTGTCGAAGAACGCCATCCTGATGTGCGGTGTGAGTCGCAGCGTCCACAGCACTTCCGCGTTCGTCCACGCCGCCGCTCTCGCCGCGCGCACCTTCCACATCGCCGCCACATCGTCTGCTCGGCCGCCAAGCGTATCGGCGACACCAACGAGACCGACCGCGAAGTCTGTCTTCACCTCCGCCTCGACACGCTCGAGCAAGTCGTTGACGCTGTCGAAATCCTGACGACGGGCGCGGTCGGAGGTCGGATCGCCACCAAGAGTCTCGAACACCTGTACGATGCCTTGTGGCAGATCGCGATTGATGTGGGCATTCATGCCCGCGAACGCGAATTGCAGCCGCGCGATTCCGCGCTGCGACCGTGCGCGAAGCAGCGGGCGCCACGCCGACGGCGCTCGCGACGGATCTGGGTCGCCCGCGGCAATCGCCGCGAAGTACAGGTTGGCAAAGACCACGTCGAGCTCGGACATGAACCGGGCGTCGCGGAACGACGGACCAGCCACCGCCTGGCGCACACCACGCGTGACCTGGAGATAGAGGCGGTTGAACCACTTCAACCCGTCCTCGTCGGGCAGCCGGCCGTCGATTGCCGTCATGAGCGACAGGACGTTGTCGATGGTCGAGACGGGCGCCGCGCGAAGAATGTCCGAGAGCATCTGCGGCTGATGCTAACAGAGCCGGTTGGTTTACACTCACCCGCACTATGAGCACCAGGCGCCATCGCTCGACCGTTCGCGTGATTGCCGCATACGCAGCCATCATCACCGTCGCGACATCCAGCGCGGCCTCCGCACAAGATGCATGCACGGCGCTCGTGACGACGAAGATTCCCGGCACGTCGATCGTGTCGGCGAAGTCGGTCGCGGAGAATGCCTCGACCGGCACTCCTGCATTCTGCGAAGTGCAGGCGACGCTGTCGCCGGTCGCTGAATCGAAGATCGGTGCGGTGTATCGACTACCCTCAAACTGGAACGGGAAGATCCTCGGCATCGGCGGCGGCGGTTCGGCCGGCAACGTGACGCTCCAGGGCGCTGCCGAAGGACTCAAGCGCGGCTACGCCATGGTCCAGAACGATCTCGGCCACCCGGGCACGAGCGCCACCGACTGGTCGTTCGCCGTGAAAGCCCCGGGCCAGCCCAACACGGACGCGATCATCGACTTCGGCCACCGCGCCACACACACAGCGACCGTCGTCGGCAAGGATCTCGTCTCACGTTTCTATCAGCGGCCGGCACAATACAGTTACTTTCAGGGCTGCTCCACCGGCGGACGGCAAGGTCTCGCAGAAGTCCAACGCTACCCCGCTGACTACGACGGCGTGATCGCGGGCGCGCCGGTCTATACACCGCTCGTGTACTCGAATGCCATGCTGCGAGTGCAGATGTTCCACGCCAAGCCCGAGAGCAATCTGCTGCCAGCCCATATCCCGCTGATTCAAAAGGCGGTGCTCGCGGCGTGTGACATGAAAGACGGCGTCGCCGACGGGATCCTCACCGACCCGCGCGCGTGCACGTGGGATCCCAGCGAGCTGGCCTGCCCTTCGACTTCGCTCAGGGCAGGCAGTACAGCGTCTGCCGAGTGCCTCACACCCGCGCAAGTCGAAACCGTCCGCCGAGCGTATGCCGGTGTGAAGACGAAAGACGGTCGATACGCGGCGATGCCGCTGATGCGTGGCGGCGAGAGCGACTGGGTGACACGCATGATCGGAACCCAACAGGCCCCTCGCGGGCTGAACGCTCTGCTGGGCGCGCCGTTCGCCTCGTACGTCGCGATGGCCGATCCGTCGTACGACATCATGAAGTTCGATCCCGAGCGCGACATGGCCGCGCTCAATCGCGGGCTGGTCGCTGAACATGTGCATCAGCAGAATCCAGACATCGCGGCGTTCGTGAAACGCGGAGGCAAGCTTCTGCTCTGGCACGGCTTCAACGATCCAGGCCCGAGCCCTCTCTCGACGATCGAGTACCTCGACGCCGTCACAAGCAAAGTCCCGGCGGCCACCGATGCCGTGCGCCTCTTCCTTGCGCCGGGCGTGCTCCACTGTGGCGGCGGTGCCGGTCCCGATCGCTTCGATACGCTGACCGCGCTCGAGAACTGGGTGGAGAAGGGCACACCGCCCGCATCGATGACCGCGACAAAGGCGAATTCGCCAGTGTCGCGACCGCTCTGTCCGTATCCACAGCTGCCGCGCTACAAAGGATCCGGCGACACCAACGACGCCGGCAATTTCGTGTGCGCGGCTCGGTGACACATCATGACTTCATCATTCCGTCTCCTCGCGCTGACGTCGATCGGTGCCTGTCTCCTCGTCGCCGCGATGTTTGCGCAGCGCGGCGCCGCGCCCTCGAACACGCCAGCTGACACAACCACACGCATCGTCTCGGCTGCGCAGGCCGTCCTGAAGACGCTGGATGACGCCGGTCGCGCGAAAGTGCAGTTCCCCACCGACAGCGCGCAAAAGGCGCACTGGTCGAACCTGCCTGGACCGATGTTCCAGCGCAACGGATTGAGGCTGGGAGATCTGACGCCGCCACAACGAAAGGCCGTCATGGACCTGCTCTCGGTCGCGCTCAGCCGCAATGGCTACCAGAAGGTCCTCGAGATCATGCGCGGCGACGAAGTCCTTCGCACCGGCGGCGGTGGTCGCGGCCGCGGCCGCGGGCCTGGCGGTGGTGGCGGTCCCGCGTTCGGTGAGGACGAGTACTACCTCGCGTTCGTGGGAACGCCATCAACGACAGCACCATGGCTGCTGCAGTTCGGTGGACACCATCTCGCCGTCAATCTCACACTCGCGGGCAGTCAGGCGACGATGGCGCCGAGCCTGCCGGCTGCGCAACCGGCAACCTACACGTTCGAAGGACGAACGGTGCGGCCGCTGGGCAACGAGAACGACAAGGCGTTTGCGCTGGTCAACGCCTTGGACAGCACGCAGCGCAGCCAGGCCGTTCTCAACTATCGCGTCGCGGATCTTGTGCTTGGACCAGGGCAGGACGGCCGTGCGATTCAGCCAGAGGGCATTCGTGGATCGTCGCTCTCGGCCGCGCAGCAGACGATGCTGTGGGATGTCGTACGTGAATGGGTCGGGATCATGAACGACGCGTTCGCCGAGCCGCGCATGGCTGAACTGCGCGCCAATCTTGGCAACACGTATTTCGCGTGGAGCGGACCCACGACGAACGGCAGCGCCGCGTACTTCCGCGTACAAGGGCCAACGTTGGTGATCGAATACGCGCCACAGAGTAACGTCGATCACATCCACACCATTTACCGAGATCCGACCAACGACTACGGAGCGAAGTTTGCGAAGCGGTAGACGAACGACGTTCGCCCTCGCGCTGCTCGTGGCGGCCCTCACGGCTGCGACGGTGTCTGCGCACCGGCGCGACGAGTACCTGCAGGCCGCGCGCCTGGCCGTCGAGCCGCGCCGCGTGGAGGTGCAGATCGAACTGACGCCCGGCATTGCCATCGCCGAAGGGATCATCGGTGACCTCGATCGCGATCGCGATGGAATGCTGTCGCGCGACGAGCAACAGGCCTACGTGGACACGATGCTCGACGCCGTTGAGCTCCGCGTCGATGGACGCGTGCTGCGTCTGGAACGCGTCGCATACACCTTCCCCGGTCTGGACGCCGTCCGAGGTGGCGAGGGCACGATTCGTCTTCGCACCGCGGCAAGGCTCCCGCGCCTGTCTGAAGGCGATCACGAACTCGCTTTTCGCAACCGTTATCGCCCGGACGTGAGCGTGTATCTCGCCAATGCGCTGGTCCCCGACGGCGACAGCATCGCGATCACCGCGCAGCGGCGCGACGCCGCACAGCGCGATCTGACCATCGCGTACGTGGTTCGGAATCAGGAAGGCGTCACGACGTCGATCTGGCTCGTCGGCGGCCTCGGTGCGCTGCTGCTGGCGACGCTCGTGCGACGGCGCGAGGATCAGCGGGAGCCAGCCGCCCGGCTGCAGGCGAAGAGCCGGCGGTTGGCGTGCTAAACTATAGTGTTCTCATGAGTCGCTCAGGGTAAGCAGGTGCAATGGCTTGCCATGAGCGAGCGTCGCGCATGGCTTGCCATGAGCGAGCGTTGCGCCTACGGCGCGCAATGCGAGTCGAATGGCGGATGTAGCTCAGGGGTAGAGCGCCTGACTGTGGCTCAGGAAGTCGCGGGTTCGAGACCCGTCATCCGCCCCACTTCTCATTCAATCGGCGATTGCT
>Ga0111539_10012754_pt1 | contig 10521 bp, 11 predicted proteins | sample RhiMethybrSRZTD1_FD_79667 | JGI IMG/M metagenome (GOLD analysis project Ga0111539, IMG submission 79667) | Populus rhizosphere microbial communities from Tennessee, USA - Rhizosphere MetaG P. TD hybrid SRZTD1 (version 2) (version 2) | ecosystem: Host-associated > Plants > Roots > Rhizosphere >... | reverse complement strand
TCGATTTTATATATATGGAATGTTTTAAATAGGATCGATAAACATTCATTGTTTTCATATTGACTCTGGAGGATAAGGATATTATTCAAGTGGATGCAACTGTGATTATAGGAGTTATGATACTTCTTACACTTTCAATAGGATTCGATTCATCTATTAATGCTCAAAAAAACGCCAGTATTACTAGGTTGATGATCACGCTGGCGATAATAGCTCCATTCACTGCATCCGCGGTCTTAGCGATCTTGACAAACCTCACGAATAAGTACACAGAACAACTTAAGAAAACATCAATAATAATAATGGCAGTTGGATTCGGTTACTTAATTTTCGTAATTGCTGCTTTTATGGCATCAATATATTCCCTTATTTGAGTAACTACCACTTTTGTGATATAAAACTACATAAAAGTAGACGTATCGTTCTACTCGGAACTAATAATTAAATGAATTATATAGTTTGTATAGTTGTCATATTAGTTGTTGAAATCTTACTCTTTAGAATGTTTTAGAAGTATATCCTCCAAATTATTTGGATTGTCGATTATTTCTTGAACAACTTGCGGATCATCTACTTCATAACAATGTGTGAGATTTTCTTCATCCTTATAAAAAATATAGACTTTGTTATCATAAATACAGTAATACATTTTATCAACGATCATATTCTCAGGTTTGATCTTTATACCGTCTTTTTCAACAATAATTGGGTATTCCAACGTTTTTACTATCTATTTGAGAAAATAAATTCTATACGGAATTCAGGATAGGGACGTTCAATAAGTATTGGTTAACTAGATTTTTACATATTCAACGGACTTTTCATAGTTGAGCGTTTCCCAAAACTATAAGATCTGATATCCATGCAATGGATTCAGTCATATCCAATTCAGTTATTTTGATAAATCGCGCTTTGATTGGACCTTCTTTTAGGTCATAAATTTCTGAAGGTGAGTTGGTCCCAGTTGATGAGTAATATTCAGCTGCGGTGTATTTTTTGCCGTCATTTGAGAATTCAAGTGTGAAGAATTTAATCTCATTATCTACGTTTACAAAACTCACTTTAAGACCACATATATATTGTTCTTGGCCTAGATCCAATGCGGTCCATCTTGGTTTATGTGATTCGGTAGAATTCCCGTTAGTGTTGTTAACATTGTTGGTATCAGTTTGAACATCCATTATGGGGATTTCATTATATTCACAAGTCTTTGTCGACTGTTGTTCACTATTAGGGAAATTTAATTCTTCATGATGTTGTCCATTTGTTGAATTCACCAAATTATCATACTGATTTACCACATGTTCCTCTGTTGGAGATACTTGTCCAAAACCAGATGAATCAGGATCGTTTGATTCAAAACTTTGATATGAATCATCATCATTATTATTACTATTTAGCATATCTGTACTCATAATATTATTATCATCAGTACTCATGGTACTAATATTACTCGAATCCAAGGCTACTTCTTGTACTTCGGGTTTATCAACTTCTATCAAGCATGTATAGGTAACATATTTTCCGTCAGGATAGATCACTCTGAGTTCTAAAGTATTTGGACCGTACACATCTCCAAAACTAAATTGAGTTTTTCCAACTCTATGAAGCGGGGTCATCTCTGTTGTATCTGCGTCGTAATCAATAAAGAATGCATTAATTTCGCGAGGTTTAGTTAGAAAACTAAATGAAATAGTATCTTCTGGGGATATCGTGACTTCAGGTTCAAAATCATCTGGTAAGTGAGGGAAATTGATTTTTTCTAAGTTTTCATTATCCATAACTACGAATGGGGACATTTCATAGGACTTGTTTTGATAGACCATCTTGGCAACTGGAACATTAATCTCCGTATTGTTACTACTATCAGCATCGGATTTTTCGGTATCTGCTGATTTTTCACTTTTTTCATCGGATTGTGCGTTAGCAGTTAACAGTATAGAGCTTTCAAGAGAAGCGATGAGCATCATAATTAAAATTGACGAGAGTAGAACATATTTCTTATTCTGGTTTAACGATTGTATCAAAACTGAATTCAAAACTTATTGGTAATCTTTTATATATACGGAATGTCGAAAAAATTACTGAGATCAACAACAAGAAAATAACTTCATTGACTATAAGAAAATACCATAATATGTATGAAACGTATTGCTGCCATTGAAATATCTACTTCTTGTTTTTATTTTCATAGAATCACTAGCCTAGATGGAATAATTTTTTTATTCTTCAGAATCACTTAATCAAGTACTATTGAACGAGAATATTTCTTTAAATGACATTGGAAAGAAAATAATATTTCATATTGATTTCGATTATTTCTTCGCACAGTGCGAAGAAATAAGAAGACCAGAATTAAGAAATATTCCGAGTGTTGTTTGCGTCTATTCAGGACGAGAAGAGGATTCCGGTGTGGTCAGTACTTGTAATTATGAAGCCCGAAAATATGGTGTTAAGGCCGCAATGCCAATTCGATTGGCAAAGTCAAAATTGAGAGATGTAGAAGCAATATTTCTTCCTACTGATATGCCATACTACCACGAAATTTCCAGAAATGCAATGAAGATAATTCAAAATTACGGAGAACTGTTTGAACAAGTCAGTGTAGATGAATGTTATATGGATTTTACAAAGATCACAAATTCAGATTTTGATGATGCAAGGATCTTTGCAGAGTCATTACAAAAAAATATCAAGGACCAGATCAAATTGACATGTTCAATTGGAGTGGGACCCAATAAACTAATAGCAAAAATAGCATCAGGTATCAATAAGCCTAATGGAATAACAGTTGTTAGTCAAGAAGATGCCAAGAGATTTATCTCAAATCGTAAAATTGAGGATATCCCTGGAGTAGGTCCAAAAACATCCAAGAAGTTGGAATCATTGGGGATAGAATCAATTTCGGATATATCTAAAAAAAGTATTTTTGAATTAAGAGATTCCTTGGGCTATAAGATAGCAACTTTTCTGGTAAATGCATCAAACGGAATCGATTATTCGCAGATAAAAGTTCGTGGAACTTCAAAACAAATTGGCAAGATAGTTACCCTAAAAAAAGATATAGCAAATTTTGAGCAGATCAAATTGACAGCTAATAATCTTTGTAAATCCGTATATGAAAATTTAGAAAATAAGCGACAGGCATTCAGGGTTCTTACTCTAATTCTAATTTTAGAAAACCTTCAACATGTTTCATTTTCGAAAAGCCTCAAACTCTATACAGCATCGTTTGACGAATTGCATAAGAATTCACTATCAATCATACATGAGATGATTAGCAATAATTCAATATCTCTTGACAATATCAGGAGGATGGGTATTGTGGTTTCTGATCTAAAAGATATATCTGGACAGGATTCGTTATTGAATTATTTTGAAAATTAGTTGTCCGAGTTGGAATAGTATTAAAACTAGTAAAATAAAAAATCCAAATTATAATTTAGGCTGAATTAACTAAGCAGAGCAGAATAATTATGATTGTTTGTCTACAGTTTGCACATCCTGATTCAACGAATTGTTCTAGAAATTTTTATGAATGCTAAATTTGAGTGCTAATTCAATTATGGAGATATGGACTCTAATGATTTATTGATTAGTGCTTGTATGACTTTGTTTGATCTTGATCTTACTATTTTAGCGTTAACGAAATTTGGCTTACCACCACCATTCCCTATGTTCTCATCATTTCTGAGGCCCTCAAAGATTTTAACGCAATCTAAATTAACATCATTACTCCTTGCAAATACGAGGTTTGCCATATCATTGTCAACTATATTAACTAAAATGACGACTGTTCTCTCTTCTAGTATCTTTTCTCCCGCAAAATTTTGAATGATTCGCCAATCCATATCGTCCAGAATTGCTGTTATCACGTTAATATTCTGTTTATCAAAATTCTGATCAGGAATATCAGCCAGTATTTTATTTGTCAATTTTTTTAACCTGTTGTAATATTGTTCTCTTTCATAGTATAGCTTCTTAATAGTCGCCTCTACTGTATTATAATTTGCTCCTACTTGATTACTAATATTATTAATTTTTTCAGTTATTCTGACTGCCTCATCCATGGCATTTTTGCCAACCATAAATCTTATTTCATAATCAGATTCATTCATTGACATATTAGTTACTAAAAGGAATTTACACTCGGACAAACTATTAACATGATCCATTGAACACGCAGAGAGATCGTGGTTTTCTATTTCAACAACTGTGATTGTATCAGCATTTTCTAACCTAGTTTCATTGGCTCTCAAATTAGGAAATACCTTCTTGGCTTCATTTAGCGAGGAAAATGAGTGATGTAGTATTTTTCTTCCCTCCAATATTAGTTGGTTAACCTCCTTCTCAGCAGAAGCTATCTTTTCAAAATCCAATTCTATTTCTGATGCTCTTATAAACGCAATATTGTATGAATCCTTATGTTCCACTTTTCTCACACTCAAAGTCTTGTTTAATATTTTTTGCAGCGATCCTATGAATGCATGTTCAGCAGTGTGTGCTGCTTTAGTGTTCATATTCATCAATTCAAGTTACTAATATACATGAGCATTAAGGCATTGATTATTGATGAAGCTGCAGAACTTCCGCCCTTTCTTCCAATATTTGTTATAAAGTCCACATTCGTCTTTGATAACTCATATTTTGATTCAGCTGCTGAAACAAAGCCTACAGGTATCCCAATTACAAGCAAGGGCTTTACTATGTTTTCATTTATGATTTTAATTACCTCATATAAAGCGGTTGGGGCATTTCCTATCACAACAATGCCACCATCAATTTCTTTTGATGAGTATCTCATTGCCATTGTGGATCTGGTCTTATTTTCTTTTTTAGATATATCGATTACCTCCTTATTTGATATATTGCATATTAGAGTGGTCCCAATTTTTGCTACAGATTTCTTGTTTATACCTGACTGTACCATATCAACATCGACAACAATGTGACGCTTTTTCTTGAATGCCTCGAAAGCGTTTTCGATGGCGTTGGTCGAAAAGATAATTCTATTCCTGTCAGGTTTTGCAAAGTCAAAATCAGCAGTAGCATGAATGACACGTCTAACAACATTCCATTGTAGCTCACTGTAACTATGAGTTCCTATCTCCAATTCAATGATTTTCATACTATTTTCTTCTATACCAAGCGAAGACTCGGACATATCTCTGGACTTTGCCCTCAACGCCCTCTTCATTGTATCATTACTTTCGGCCAACTTTTCCCTCTGCCTCTTTTGCCCTTTCAAGTACCAATTTTACTAGTTTGGGGTCTACTCCAAAATGCTCCGTAGTATACACCTGGATATTCCCTAGATTATAGTTTGCCAATGCAGAGTTGATATCTTTCACAACGTCATTTTTTATGTGCGCTCCTTTGTGTAGGAAATATGGAACTATTATCAATATGTTAGGATTGCTTGAAATAATTTTTTCTATCCCATTTGCTATCCGTGGTTCATCCAATTCCAGAAAACAAAAAGTAACGCTTCTAAAATCTGGCTTTAGTTTATTAACCGTGTGTACAAATGCAGTTCTAGCACTCCTGTCACTGCTTCCATGACCTATTACAAGTATGTCACACTTGTCATCTGCCAATGCTATCTTATATTTTTCTCTAGCGGAAAGAATTCTATCTTTTATGAGCGAATCAAGTGTAGAATGATAGCTCAACGGTTTTGTAATTACTACTTTTATCTTCCTATCGTAACAAATTCTAGCTGTCTTTTTTACAGAATCTTTCAGCTTCATCCCGGGATACAAGAAATATGGCATGACAGTAATGAAATCCGCATTATTGGAAATGCACCTGTTAATCCCCTCCTCAATGTATGGTGGTATAACTTCAAGGAAACAATGATCAACATAGACATATTCACTTTCATCCTTAATCATAGTGCACAATTGCACAAGCTCCTCTTTGGCCTCAGGTTCCCTGCTGCCTCTATCAATTATTAACAGAGCCTTATTCATACTAAATACCGGCCTTGGGGAAATTTATCCTACACACTGCAACTGTGAGGTTAGGAGGGAACTTTTGCTTTGTGATTATAAGCTCACCACCTGAGCTAAGTATTGATGAGGCTTCTGACACGCTTGATGTACCTTCGTATTTTTTTACCACGTCTGAAGGATTTGGGACCATGATCTTATTTAATTTCGTTTTCTCAAAAAACTCTAAAGGGATTCCGTGTTTATCTGAAAAGGATCCCAATGAGGCAGGAGATTTACCCCTATCTATGGTCGAGAGATTTCTGATGCTAAGAAAAGACAAACCATTTTCCTTCAACACTTTCATTATACCATCCTCTATATCACTCTGAGTCGTATCCCAGTGAAATCCCAGCCCTACGACAAGGCTCTTTGGTCTATAAATTACAGATTTACCAATCAGAAGTGAGTCGGTTATAATCCTATCAGAAATGATTAGACCTGCCCTGAAGATATCTGATTTCAATTCATCAATATCTTCTACAATTGTTACATTTTTTGGTAATTCTTTATTCCACCATTTTGTTTCACCGGTATCCTGATAAACCCCTATTTTTTCTTCATTTACCATATGTGCGCTAACCTTAGTAACGTTTTCAAAATTTTCGATGCGCCATTTAAAGTCGTTGCCTAAAAGATCTACTGCTATTGTTTCATTAACGTCAGCAGCTGTTGTGATTACGGCTGTTGAATTCAAGATATCTGCAATGTGTTTGGATAGAGAGTTGGCACCACCCAGATGCCCTGAAAGGGCACTTATAACAAAGTTTGCTTTATCATCTATAACGATAACGGCCGGGTCTGTCTTTTTGTCTACCAAAAGATTTGATATTAAACGGATGACAGCACCCAACGAAAAAATGCAAATAATACTATCATACTCTTTGAAAATCTCTTCAATCATGATTTTTGTGTTTTTTTCAAACCAGATAATCCCATCAGAAGAATCCTTATGTTTTGATTGGGCATAAATAGAAGCTGATGGAATTTTTTCTTTTATTCTTTTTGATATATTGATTCCATTTTTAGTAATACAAACAATAGCAACCTTGCTGCTCATGCATTACTTTATAAAATTTATTCAAATAATATACTTTGTGTTGATTTGATGGTCTCTAAGAATATAAAAATTCAAATATTGAAACAACAATATTGCAATTGATTTCAGATGACACTAACTTTCTTTTGTAAGAGGAATCGGCATACGGAATGTCCAGGTGAATGGCCAATGGGCGATTCATGTAGCTCGGACCACGACTGCTCTTTTGATGTGAAAATGTCGAAATGCGAGTGCTCCTGTCATGTCTGAGCGATGCTAGTGTCGTGCGATAAACTAGCTTTTAGAATTTTGAAACTTCCATAGAAATTCACAAAAATGAACTTACCGGGGTCAGAAAATTATGGTTTTTTCGATCACTTCTATTTCAAACAGCCACCACATCATCATACCCCGTTAATAGTTTATTATTTATTGATTTCATTAATTCTTTAGCTTTTCGCCTCATAGAATTATTAACCTTGATAAGAACTAACCCTTCCAATGGTTGACCATAACATACTAGTGAGTTAGTAGGTGCAAAAAAACATACGGGAAGTGTCAATAAATCCTCCTCCCCGACAACCTGCAAGATAAAATTCTTCTCACTTGAAAGGGCAAATCTAATTTTAGTAATTGCTCCCTGTGTAATGGTTCCTGCAGGATTAATACATGAAATTCTAGTTACATCTTTAGCTTTCAAACCAAGCATTCTATCAGCCAAAGTAGTACCTTTTTCTTGCCTTCTCTCAACTCCATCAATTATCGCCAAGTCAGGATATATATCAAAGGAAATAAGTCTCTCCGTAGAACGGTCACCTACCGTTATTATCTTGTGTTTAATGCCTGCAATTTCTTTTCTAATTTTTCTTTCTGTGATATCGCTATCTAGAATTAACTTTCCTAATGGTTTTTTTAGTTCCGCAAGAACATCAGGCGGTATTGACACTTTGATGTTCTTTTGATTGTTCGTTTGCTGTTTTTTCTTGCTCTTGTAATTCTGAAGCAATTATGCTGATTCTTCCAGCAACAGTTCGGGAAATTTTGTCAAATATGACTGCCTGATTATCATTTGGTTCTGCAGTTGTTACTGGATTACCGCTATCGCTTGCTGACATTATCTGTTGATGGAGAGGTATTTCTCCAATAAAAGGAACATTAAACTGATCACTAATTTTCTGACCACCACCAGTACCAAAAATATTGATTTTATTATTACAATGTTGACATTCAAGATAACTCATATTTTCTATAACTCCTATGATAGGTACGTTCAGTTTGTTAAACATGCCTACAGCTTTTGCTGCCACATTCATTGCGACGTCTTGAGGAGTGGTAACTATGATTATCCCGGTTATTGGTATTGTTTGTGCCAAAGTTAGAGGTGCATCTCCAGTACCTGGTGGTAAATCAATTATTAAGTAATCAAGATCACCCCAATTTACATCAGTTAGAAATTGTTTTACAATTCCAGCCACTATAGGACCTCTATAGATTCCTGCTTGTTGTGATTGTTCATAAAAGAATCCCATTGAAATGACTTTTACTCCTTGAGCCAAAACGGGTTCTATTTTATTATTAACCACTTCAGGTGCATTTTTGAGTCCCAGCATTAGAGGAACACTTGGACCGTAAATATCAGCATCCAATAAACCTACCTTTGCACCGGTCTTTGATAATGCCAAGGCGAGGTTGACAGATACTGTTGTTTTTCCCACTCCTCCTTTACCACTTGCAATGGCAAGTATATTTTTGACACCGGGAAGCAACTCGTCCATTGAAATAGAACGTCCTTCCATGACCCTGGCAGTTACTTTAAGATCTAGATCCTTAATCCCCAAATCCGTCATAGAATTGCGAACCGACTCTTCTATCTCACTATTGAAAGGACAAGCAGGGGTAGTAAGTTCTAATGTAAATCCAACTTTTCCATTGTTAATTGCAAGGTCTTTAATCATGCCCATCGAAACGATGTCTTTATGCAATTCGGGATCTTCTATAGTCTGTAATTTTGCCATGATTTGCTCTATTGAGACCATATTTATGGTACTCTTCCAAAGAATATTTAAATCATACAATGTCACGCATCTTGATACTACAAATCAAGAAATAATGAAAAGGTTCATAAATTGATAATTTAAACCAATTCACAATAAGTAATGTTTGCGATAATACATATGGATGATGTTGTAAGAATACCTCCCAATATGATGAAAAAATCTCTCAATGAGACCACAATGGAAATTCTCAAGGAAAAATATGAGAGTATGATAAATCCTGAATTGGGGTATGTTATTATGATTATTGATGCAAAAACAAATAAGGTCGGAAAATTGGTTTCAGGTGACGGTGCCACCTTCCATAAGGTGTCTTTTAAGGCATTAACATTTTATCCAAAAATGCAGGAAATTGTGGAAGGGGAAATTGTTGAAATTACTGATTTTGGTGCATTTGTAAGAATAGGGCCAACTGATGCACTGTTACACCTTTCTCAAATAACCGATGATTATCTAAAAAGCGATGTCAAGCAAGGGGTAATAGTTGCAAATCAATCAGCCAAATCCCTTAAGATTGGATCAAAGCTTAGAGCTAGAGTTACCGCGATAAGTTTAGGAAAGGGCTCGGCAATGGGCAAAATAGGAATTACCTGTAGACAGCCTTTTCTTGGAGCTCTTGAATGGATTGAAGAAGAGATAAAGAAGGCAAAAAACCCAGTTGCAAATAACCAAAAAGAAAAGAAAGGGACAGTGCCTGCTTAATGGCCAAGGAACTTGCATGTAAAAAATGTAGAGCCATTACTTTCGGAAAGGTATGTCCTGTCTGCAAGTCGACTGAACTTTCATCTGACTGGTCCGGTACAATAGTAATATTTGATTCAAAGAATTCTCTAGTTGCATCAACACTTCAAATATCAACTCCGCATAAGTATGCATTAAAAGTAACTTGACTTTTAGAAAAAAATCAAAGGATCTAAATCAATATTTTAGTTTACGAGAATCCCTCATTAGATTTCTCAGAGAAGATGTAGGCCAAGGGGATCTGACTAGCGAATACGTAGTCGATAAGGACCTGAAATCTTCCTCTTTCATTATTTGTAAATCTGAACTTGCGGTAGTTGCAGGACTCGAGGAAGCCCAAATAATCTTTGATATGTGCAAATGTGATTCAAAGGTTCAAGTCAAAGATGGTGATGTTGTAAAAAACGGTTGCAAGGTAATGACGATAAAAGGAAGAGCTAGATCCATTCTAAAGGCCGAAAGAACTGCCTTAAACTTGATAATGCGTATGAGCGGGATTGCAACCGATACAAAGAAATTTGTAGATATAGTAAGAACGGTCTCAAAAGATATAAGAATAACAGGTACTAGAAAAACTGCACCTGGATTAAGGTTCTTTGATAAGAAATCAATAGAATTAGGCGGTGGATATTCAAATAGAAATACTCTAGATGAAATGATACTAATTAAGGATAATCATCTTGCGGTAACCAATTCT
>Ga0111539_10012753_pt1 | contig 10522 bp, 10 predicted proteins | sample RhiMethybrSRZTD1_FD_79667 | JGI IMG/M metagenome (GOLD analysis project Ga0111539, IMG submission 79667) | Populus rhizosphere microbial communities from Tennessee, USA - Rhizosphere MetaG P. TD hybrid SRZTD1 (version 2) (version 2) | ecosystem: Host-associated > Plants > Roots > Rhizosphere >... | reverse complement strand
GGCCGACTTGAGCGACACGGCGAACGTGTCGTCGAAACCGCGTTGAGAGAGACGGTATTGCACGCGCGATTCCGCGCAGACCCCGCAGAAAATCGGAATCGCGCGTCTCAGCGCAGGCGCGCAATCCGGCGAACGAAATGCGGTTTCCCGTGTCGCGAGAGGATGGCGGCAACGTGTCAGCGTTGTCGCCAGCCGCGGAGGCCGCGGCCGGCAGTCCCTCGCGAGAAAAGCGCGGAGCGCGCCGCGCGCGTCGGCGCCTACGCGCGAAGCGCGAGATCGAGACGGCGTACGGCTTCTCGAAGCATCTCGGTCCGCCCGCCGAAGGCGATGCGGATATGCTGCGGCGCCTGGAAGAAATGGCCAGGCACGACGATCGTGTCGTGATCGCGAATCAGGCGATCGACGAAGTCGCGCGTGTCATCGACATCTTTGATTCGTGGAAATGCCGTCGTGCCTGCAGCGGGCTCGAGCCATTCCAGACGCGGGTGCGACTGCGCCATTGAGCGGACGAGGGAGAGGTTATCCGCGAGGATTTTCCGGGCGCGCGATCTCAGGCGATCGATGTTCTCGAATGCGGTCAGCGACAACCGCTCGGCAACGTGCGGTCCGCTGCCGTCGACGACGTCGCGGATCTCGCGGACGCGTGCGGACACTGCCGGCGAACCGATGATCCAGCCGCAGCGAAGGCCGGCAAGGCCATAGGCCTTGGTCAGGCTGTTCGTCGACACGAACACGTCGCTGATCGTTGCGGCGGGTGTTGGCAGGGCAGCCTCGTCATGTTGCGCCTCGGCGTAGACCTCGTCCACGAGCACGCGGGCGCCGATGGCCTCGGCCATCACACCCACCTGCTCGAGCGCGTCGCGATTCGCCATCGCGCCGCTCGGGTTATGCGCGTTCGAAATCACGATCAGTTTGGTCGCCGGCGTCAGCGCGGTGCGGACCACGTACGGATCGAGCGCGAAACCCTTTGACGAGCTGCGCTCGAAATGCACGACGTTCGCGCCGGCCGTCCGCGCCGCCGCGATCAACGGGTCATATGCCGGCCTTTCGATGAGCGCATCGTCTCCAGACTCGAGCAGCGCGAGCATCACTTGGAAGTTCGCGCCGGACGCGCCTGCGGCGATCGACACGCATTCAGCGCTGGTGCCATATCGCGAGGCGATCGCTTCGCGAAGCGGAACCAGACCCTCGTCCGTCGGCCCTGAAATCTCGAACGCCTCCGCCGCCGGGATGTCGCCGAGCAGCTCACGGGTTGTGACTGGCAGGAGCCCACTCGACGCGAGATCGTAGGTAACGCGCGGGCGTGTCTTCGCCCAGCGCATGTAGGGAGCCGGCAGATTCACTTCGTCTTCCAATAATAGAAGGCCGGCACGCCCGCGATCATCAGGCCTGCACCGATCGCCGATTGCAGCGGACTGACGCGAATCACGCTGAAGACGATCGCGATCGCCGCGATGACAAACAACGCAGGCGTGATCGGATAACCCCACGTCTTGAATGGACGCGGCGTGTCCGGCATCGTGCGGCGGAAGACAATCACCGATGCGACTGTCAGGCCGAAGAAAATCCAATCCGCAAACACCACGTAATCGAGCAGCGTGCCGTAGGTGCCGGTCAGCGTCAGCGCGATTGCCCAGGTCGACTGCAGGATGATGGCGAGCGACGGCGTCTGATATTTCGGATGGAGACGCGCCACTTGCGGGAAGAACGCGCCGTCCGCGGCCATCGCGTAATACACGCGCGTCGGAGCGAGCACGCAGAGATTCAGGAAGCCAAACGTCGAGATCGCAATCGCCGCGGTCACGAATCGATCCCCTGCGGCGCCGAACAGCAACCGGGCGGAATCCGAAGCCGGGGTCGTCGTCGCCGCAAGGCCGCCCAACCCGAGTGCCTTGAGATAGGCGAGGTTGATCGTGATGTACACCAACGCAACGATCGAGGTGCCGAGCAGCAGACAGATCGGCAGGATCCGTTTTGGATTCTTGATCTCCTCGGCGACGTAGTTCACGCTCTGCCAGCCGCCGTACGCAAACACGATCGGAATCAATGCGGCGCCGAAAGCTGCGAGCGAGCCTTCGGAACCGCCCGCCGCGGCGTGCTGCGCGGAACCGAGCGCGCCGCTATAGAACAGCCCGCCGGCGATCAACACCGCGAGCGCGGCGACCTTCAACACCACGAAGACATTGAGGAGGCGGCTGCCGGGAATGACGCCGAGGTAATTGATGATCGACAGGAACACAATCGCGGCAATCGCGACAGCCCGCACGCCGGCGGCGCCAATCGACGCGGATGCCTGCGGTTGATCCGAGACCAGCCGAACCGCATACTCCGCGAATGTCATCGCGACCGCCGCCATCGCGCCGCTTTCGATCATGAACAGCAGCGCCCAGCCGTAGAGAAACGCGATCAACGGGTGATACGCGTCGCGGAGATACACGTACTGCCCACCCGCGGCGGGGAACATCGCGCCGAGCTCCGCATAGCAGAGCGCACCGATCAGCGCGATGACCGCGCCCGCGACCCACGCGCCGACGACAAGTTCGGAGGAACTGAGCCGCTGGGCGACGATGTACGGATTGATGAAGATGCCGGAGCCGATGATGCCGCCGATCACGATCATCGTCGCGTCGAACGGTCCGAGGGCTCGCTTGAATGGCTGACTCACTGGTCGCGCAGCGTACCACGATGTTGAATACAGGGTCTGACCCCAAATTCAACCTTGTGAAGAAACTGCAAGAAAGATGCTGCAGAAAGTGCACGCTCGCGGCGCGCGGCGGCGCAGAAATTGTGACAACGTAAATAGCTCGTGAAATTCTTCTGGCTCAACTTCCAGCTTCCGTATGCCTGCCGTCACAGCGGCGTGTGCTGCACATCGGGCTGGCCGATCCCGGTCGAGCCCGCGCTGGTCGGCGGCATCGACGAAGCCATCGCGCGCGAGATCATTCCACTCCAGGTCCAGCCCTGGCTCGTCTCGAGCGCGAATCTTCCCGATGACGTCGCCGGCACGCTCGCGCTCCGCGACAACGGCCAGTGCGTGTTCTTCGAAGCCGGCCGCCCCGGCTGCGCGATTCACGGCGTCAAGCCGGCCTCGTGCGCGCATTTTCCGTTCGTCTGCCTGTTCGATCAGCGCGGCGTCCACGTGGCGCTCTCGCATTACTGCCCGACGTCGACGTCGCTGCTGTTCGAGCACAGCGGACCGATCGAGATCGTCGAAGGTCCGTCGCCGATTCCCGATCTCGACCTGCTCGAGGGACTGGACGCGCGTGAGGCGTTGCCGCCCACCTTCGCCAAGGCTACCGTGGGCAAGCCGCTCAAGTCGGACCGTCCACGCTTGATGTCGTTCGAGGAATTGAGCGCGTGGGAGCGCGATCACGTCGCGGGCGCGCGGATCGGCGAGCTGCAGGCGGACGATCTCGATCTGTTCAATCGCGCCAGGGCCGCGGTACCCGTGCCGCTGTCGTGGCCGGAAGCGCCCGGCCATCTCGACTCGATCTTCTTCACGTCCGTTGCGCCCGCGTGGCCGCGGTTCGAGGACGTATTGACGCGCTACGCCGCGGCAAAAGCGTTCGCCTCGTGGTCGCTCTACCTTGGCGATGGGATTGAGGCGGCGGCAGCGACCGCTCGCATCGCGCACGCGGTGCTGCGCATCGAATGCGCGCGGCAGTGCGTGATGTTCGGCCGCCCGCTCGATCGCGAGTTGCTGTCCAACGCGATCGAGCAGAGCGACCTGTTACTCGTGCACTACGCGGATCCCGAACGGCTCGCTACTTCTTGGACGGATCGTCCGCGGGATTGACGTAGTTGACGACAAACGGGCCGACGCCGTGCACCTGCACCACCGTCGCGCCCTTCGCGACCGCGTAATGCGGCATCGACGCCGCCATGTTGGCATAGCTGCCCGGCGCGAAATCGCCGAGCGCCTTGTCGTCCCACTTCTCGCCCATCGCGGCGCGAAACGTTCCCGACATCACCGTGACGTGCTCGTCGGTGGGATGCGTGTGCGGCGCGATCTTGTAGCCATCGGGCATCTGCAGGCGGATCGTGAACGGCTCCGGCTTGCTCGGATCGCCGACGAGCACCGCGAGCTTGGCGCCCTTCGGCAGGAACGGCGGCACATCCCCCCATTTCACCGCCGCTGCCGGCGTCACGACGCCGGGCGACGACAGCACCGGCGGTGAGCTCGGCACCCCTGTGTCCTCGATGACCTTCCACGCGCCGTTGATCTTTTTCCACGCCGTCAGGAACGCGCCTTTTTCGGTCGAGGGGTTGTTGGCCGCGTTGTTGATCGTCAGCGCGTAATCGCCGGCGGTGTAGCCGAGATCGCCGGATGCGCTCACTTCGGCGCGCGTTGCCTTCCACGTCAGCGCGAAGCCGGGCGCCTTCGACAATCCGGCCAGCGTGTCGCGAATGGCCTTGTCGCCTTTCACCGACGGGGCGCCGGACATCGTGAAGGTTGCATCCGGGGCCAGGAACGATCCGAACTTGTCCATGTCGCCCACGGACTTCGCCCAGTCGGCATCAACGGCCATGAGCGCGGTCTTCTCCTGTTCGACATTCACGGTCTGGGCACACGACGCGGCGAAGGCGGCGACGACTACGAGAAGGGCAAATCTATGCATGACTCAGTCTCCTGAAAGAGCTCATCAGTCGTGAGCGAGCGTAATATAGCGGAGCTTATGAAGCGCGTCATCTTCCTATTGCTGATCTCCGCAGCGGTGCTGCGCAGCCAGTCCGCCGCGTTCGATCTGATCGTCCGGCACGGCACCGTCATCGACGGCAGCGGCAATCCGCGATTCGAGGCCGACGTCGCGATCCGCAACGGCTTTATCGCCGCCATCGGCGACCTGAGCCAGGCGACCGCGGCGCTGCAGATCGACGCCACCGCGCTCTACGTGACGCCGGGTTTCATCAACATCCACAGTCACGCGTCGCCGGATGCGCTGCCCACCGCGGTGAACATGCTGACGCAGGGCGTGACGACGGAGATCTTCAATGCGGACGGCAGCGGCCCCATTGATCTTCCACGGCAGATGACCACGCTCGCGGCGCCGGGACTCGCGGTGAACATCGGCGGCTACATCGGCTTCAACTCGGTGTGGCAGGCCGTGGTGGGGAACACCGATCGGCGCCCGACGCCCGAAGAGATCGCGCGCATGCGCGCGATGATCGCGGCCGGCCTCGATCAGGGCGCATGGGGCGTGTCGGCCGGACTCGACTACAAACCCGCGTACTTTGCTCGGACCGAGGAAGTGATCGCCGTCGTCGACGCGGCACGCGCCGCGCGCACCAACTTCACCAATCACGATCGCGTCACGCCGGAATCGAATTACAGCTCAAGGGCCGGCATCGAGGAAACGATCGCCATCGCGCAGAAGGCCGGGCTCGTGCCGATCGTCACGCACATGAAAGCGACGGGCCGCGAGAAAGGCACGGCAGGACAACTGCTCGCATCGCTGGCCGACGCGACGCGGCTCGGACACTACACCGCGGCGGATGCGTATCCGTATCTCGCCGGGCAGTCCGGGCTGGGGTCGCTCATCATTCCGGGCTGGGCGCAGGAAGGCGGCCGCGATGCGATGGTGAAGCGCTTCGCCGATCCGCCGACGCGCGCGCGGATCATCAAGGAAGCCGAAGAGGCCATCGCGGCACGGTTCGGCGGGCCGCAGAGCGTCTATATCCCGAGCACGCAGCGCGAGCTCACCGCGGTGATGAAAGAGATGAACGCCGGCGCCGGCGAAACGATCCTGCGCATTCTCGAACGGGGCCCGGATCCCGGCGCCATCCTGCACTTCGGCGCGGAAGAGGACTTGATCAAGATCCTCAAGGATCCCGTGACGTCGATGGCGTGCGATTGCGGCGCGTCCACGTCGACGCGCGTGCATCCGCGTTTCTACGGATCGTTTCCACGCGTGCTCGGCCATTACGTGCGCGAGCAGAAGATCATGACCTGGGAAGAGGCGATCAGGAAATCGTCGTGGCTGCCGGCGGCAACGATTGGCCTGGCCGATCGCGGCCTGATCGCGCCGGGGATGGCGGCGGACGTGACGATCGTCGATCCGGCCACGGTGATCGACAAGGCCACCTACGAGAATCCCGCCGTGCAGTCCGAGGGCATCCGTTTCGTGATCGTCAACGGCCTCGTCGTGCTCGAAGACGGCGTGCGCACCGCCGCGCGGAGTGGGCAGGCGTTGTATCGCACCGCCAACATGCCGAGCCGTCCGGCCCTGGGCGGGCTTAGAACGTTGACGGCTCGCGGCAGCGTCTCGGGCAAACGGATCGCGATCGCGCTGACCCAGAAAAAAGCCGACCGCGCCGCCGGCGGCACGATCACGATCGAGGGACTCGAGCCGATGACGATCGGCGTGTTGCAGGCGGCGAACGGGTGGGCCTCGGTCTCCGCGGTGTCAGGACCGCACGCGGTGAATGTGATCGTCGATCTGCACGATCCACACAACCCCGGCGCGGCGACGATTGCGGTGAACCGCGACGGCTATCCGTGGCTGCGCGGCTCGCTGCCTGCGGCCGCCGTTTCCATCACGCGTCAGTGAAGGGAGTTGTAATGGGGACTGACCCCTTAACACCGAAAACCGCTGCAATTCTTGCGATCGCTACTCTGGCGACGATTGCAGTTTCTGCGCAGACGCCTAATCGGCCGGCGCTGCAATCATTGGCGCCCGCCGATCTCGATGCGTTCATCGCGCGCACCGTGGCCGATCAACATGCGATCGGCGTCACCGTGGGCGTGATGCAGGACGGCAAGGTGATCTTCAACAAGGGCTACGGCCTGGCGAACACGGCCCGCAACACGCCGGTGACGACCAGCACGCTGTTCGCCGTCGGATCCGTCACGAAGCAGTTCACGTGCGCGATCGCGTTGCAGCTGGAACAGGAAGGAAAGCTGTCGTTCGACGATCGGGTGTCGCGCTATCGCGCCGACTTCGGTCACGCCAACGAGATCACGCTCCGCGATCTTGGCAACCACGTCTCCGGCTATCGCGACTACTATCCGCTCGACTTCGTCGATCGGCCGATGGCGAAGGAAATTGCCGAAGACGATCTGCTGAAGACCTTCACAGGCAAGCCGCTCGATTTCCCGCCAGGCTCACGTTATTCGTACAGCAATACGGGATATCTCCTGCTCGGCCAGATTGCGTCGCTGGTGAGCCGCAAGCCGTTCGATCAGCTTCTGCAGGAGCGCATCTTCACCCCGCTCGGCATGACGCTGACGCGGTTCGAGCCTGCGCGAGGCGCAGCCGGACTCGCCGAGGGCTACACGCAGTACGGTCTCGGCCCCGCCGAAGTCGCGATCCCGGAGGGCCGCGGCTGGATCGGCGCTGCAGGCGGCATCTGGTCAACGCCTGACGATTTACTGAAATGGGATCTCGCGCTGATGGACGGCAAGGTGATCAACGCGAAGTCGTGGAAGGCGATGACGATGCCGCGCGAGTTGACGGGCGGGCGGTCCAGCAACTACGGCTGCGGCCAGCAGCTGCGCGATCGCGGACCGCTGCTGGTCCTGGTGCATAGCGGCGGCGTGAGCGGCTTCGGCGCGCGCAACGCGATGATTCCCGCCACGCGATCCGCCGTGGTCGTGATGGCGAACGCCGATTATTCGGGCGGCGTTCTCGATGCCATCCAGGAGGCGGTGCTGTCGAAGATGATGCCGGTGGCGAACGCGCCGAGGGTCGCCGGACCACCGGCGAGGGAGGCGGCGCTCGAGATGTTGCGGCAGATCCGCTCGGGCACCGTCGATCGCTCAATGCTGAGCGATGAATACAACGCGTTCCTGACGCCGCAGCGTCTTGCCGCGATGTCCAAGTCCCTCAAGGACGCGGGCGCGATCAGCCAGATCGAGACCGGCTCGATCGGCGAGCGCGGCGGTCTCGAAGTCTCGACGCTGCGGATGCTGGCGGGGACGACGCCAATCAGCACGCTGATGTATCGCGCGCCGGACGGTAAGATCGAGGAGTTCCTGTTCAGCCGCCGATGAGCGACGCCGCAAGAAATTTTCTCCTGGCCATTCTGATGCTCGGCGTCGTCGGCCTCATGGCCGAGCTGCTGCTGCTCGCGCACTACGAAGACGCCAGTCAGTGGATTCCGCTGGTGCTGAACGCCGTCACGATGCTGCTCTGCGCGCTCGTCGCGCTGCGGCCGAGCCGCGGATTGCTCCGCCTCTTCCAGACGGTGATGGTGCTGATGATCATCAGCGGCGGGCTCGGGATGTATCTCCACCTCGGCGCCAACATGGAATTCCAGCTCGAGATGGACGCGACGCTCAGCGGCTGGGCGCTCCTGAAGAAGTCCATGGTCGCCAAGGCTCCGCCGGCGCTCGCGCCGGGGGCGATGACGCAACTGGGTCTGATTGGATTAGCCTATACGTTCGGGCACCCCGCGCTAGGGACCAGGAGGACCTCATGACTCGGTTCGTCGCATTCACGCTCGCGCTGCTGCTGGCCGCGCCGGTGTTCGCGCAAGTCGGCAAGTCACAGGGCGTCGTCGATGCCAACACGATCACGGAAGCGGAGCTCGTCAAGCTTCCGGGCATGACGCCGGCGATCGCGAAGGCGTTGATTGCCGCACGGCCGTTCGACAGCGCCACCGCGCTCAACACGTTCCTGCTCGGGCAGAAGCTGACGCAGGATCAGGCCAACGCACTCTATCGCAACATTTTCGTGAACATCAATCTCAACACCGCGAGCGCCGCGGAGATCATGTTGATCCCGGGCGCCGGCAAGCGCATGGCCCACGAGTTCGAAGAATATCGTCCGTGGAAGTCGTACGCGCAGTTCGAGAAAGAGATCGGCAAGTACGTGGATGCGAAGGAAGTCGCGCGGCTCGCGCAGTACACGTTCATTCCGCTCAATCTGAACACCGCGAGCGCGGCGGACTTCATGACGATTCCCGGCGCCGGCAAGCGCTTCGCGCACGAGTTCGAGGAATATCGTCCGTGGAAGTCGCAGGCGCAGTTCGAAAAGGAAATTGGCAAGTACACCGACGCGAAGGAAGTGAAACGCTTCTGGCGCTACATGGTGATTCAGTAGCCAGTAGCCAGTAGCCAGTAGCCAGAGTTATCTTCGCCACGGCCGTAGCACGGTGTAGACCGGTACGGCCGTAATGCTTTCGCGCTCGACGGCGATCAAGCGCCGCTTGCCGAGATGTCCGAGCGCGTCCTGCACGCCGCGCTTCGACAATCCCACGCCTTCGGCCTGCTGTGGCATTCGTTGCCATGGTAAGGCCTGCACGCCTTGAACGGCAATCGCGATCGCCGCATAGTGGTTCGCGGAGGCCATGATGATCAAGGCAGTGAAGTTCGCAAGCATCCCGGTGAGAGATCAGGACAAGGCGCTCGAGTTCTACACGAAGAAGCTCGGACTGAAGGTGGTGACCGACAGCCTGTTCGACGGCAAGCAGCGCTGGATCGAGCTGGCGATTCCGCGCGCGGAGCTGTTAGCCGGACCGTAGGCGCAAGCCGAAAGCCGTATGATGGCGTCGAATCGCTTATGGCCAAGGCCTTCGGCGTCGCACTGCGCAATCTTCGGCGGGCTCCAGCGTTCACCGGTCTCGTCGTACTGACGCTGGCGCTCGGCATCGGCAGCACCACGGCGATGTTCTCGGTCGTCGATGCGGTGCTGATCAACCCGCTGCCGTTTCCGCATTCGGAACGATTCGGCGAAATTTTCATGGTCCCTGAAAAGGGATCGCCGCGCCCGCGCGGATCGACGGCGCTGCTCAATGCGCTGGCGCGACAGACCGATCTCTTCACCGCGGTCGGCGCGTATCAATTCGGCGCTGCGAATCTGACCGGCGACGGCGAGCCCGAGATTATTGGCACGCCGCAATTATCAGCAGGCATGCTGGGGATTTTCGGCGTGCAGCCAGTGCTCGGCCGATGGTTCACAGACGAAGAGGCGGCCACAGGCACGGTCGTTCTCGTTGGCGAGCGCCTCTGGCGCAGACGCTTTGGCGGCGACGCTTCGATCGTCGGCAAGACCATCATGCTCGACGATCGCCCGCATCAGGTCGTGGGCATCATGCCAGACCGGTTCCGCTTCCCGACCGGGACCGCGTTGATGTGGCGGCCGATCGATACCGCGCCAACGGCGAAGCCCCGTCCTGTCCAGGTCATCACGGTGCGCCGCCCCGAAGTGACGCGCGCGCACGTCAACGAACGGCTTCAGGCTCTCCGAGCCGAGTTGCGCGTGAGCGGGATCATTCCTCAAACCGAGAGCATCACGGTCGATGATTTGTCGCTCGCTCGACCCAACGCGCAGACGGGCAAGGCGCTGTATATGTTGTTTGGCGCGGTGGGCCTGGTGCTGCTCGTGGCGTGCGTCAACGTGACGAACCTGCTGCTCGTGCGCGGATCGGCGCGCAGCGGCGAGCTGGCGCTGATGTCGTCATTGGGCGCATCGCGCGGCGGACTCATTGGCGGCGTGTTCTGCGAGAGCCTCGTGCTGGTGACGCTGGGAGGCGCGGCAGGCATTGCGCTCGCGCGGGTGTTGCTGTCGATGATCCTCGCGGC
>Ga0111539_10012752_pt1 | contig 10523 bp, 8 predicted proteins | sample RhiMethybrSRZTD1_FD_79667 | JGI IMG/M metagenome (GOLD analysis project Ga0111539, IMG submission 79667) | Populus rhizosphere microbial communities from Tennessee, USA - Rhizosphere MetaG P. TD hybrid SRZTD1 (version 2) (version 2) | ecosystem: Host-associated > Plants > Roots > Rhizosphere >... | reverse complement strand
GTCGACGAGGCCCTTGAGCTCCGCGTCCGTGGGCGGCCGCTGCCAGGTCCGAGCGAAGCCGGATGCGAGGTGCTGGACCAGCCCGGGCGTCACGACGATTCGCGTCGAGCCGGGCCCGGTGCCGGCCCCTCTCCACTCGAAGAAGAGGAACAGCAGTCCGCCGAGGACGAGGAACTGGACGAGCGGCTCGTGCACGACGGCCTTGAGTCGGTTCATCGGACGAACGCTGCATTATCCAGCAACGGCGGAGATCAGCGCAGGATCTTGAGCGAGAGCATGCCCTCGTGCCGCGCCGGCTGGCCGCTCTCGAAGGCGGCGGCGTAGCCGGCCGACAGCGTGAGCTCGAGGCGGGAGAGCAGGCCGAGCCGGAAGTCGAGCTGGGCGCCGGCGTTGCCGATCGTGCGGCGCAGCGCGGCGTCGTCCGCGTTCGTCACCAGCACGCTCGTGAAGACGGCGGGCCGCAGCCACGTGAGGTAGAAGCTCGGCGTGCCCGCGCCGCGGAAGCGCAGCGGCGGCAGGTTCCACTCGGCCATCGCGCGCGCGTAGTTGGTGCCTCCCAGCTCGTTGATCTCGAGGCCGGGGAAGGTCTGGGGCTGGCGGTAGCGCTTCTCGTCGAGGTGGTCGATCCAGTTGTTGCGGAAGCCGCCGAAGTAGAAGTTGGCGAAAGGCTCCTCACGGTCGCTTCCCGGTCCCCAGCCGGCCGAGCCGCGGAGCCACACCGACGAGTGCGGGATCGGCAGGGCGAGCCCGAGGTCGAGGTTGCCGTAGAGCTTCGGGAAGACGTCGCCCTTCACCCGGTCGCCGAGGAAGCCGAGCTCCCACGAGAGCCCCTTCTCCTCGTCCACGTAGCCGAGCGAGTGGCGGTAGTCCTCGTAGCGCAGGCGCACGCGCGTCGCGAGCTCGTCGGTGAAATTGGTCGGGATGCCCTGGTAGTCCGGCACGCGGTCGAGGTCGCCGTAGTAGGTGACGTTCGCCTTGAGGTCGAGCCGGCGCGGCAGGTCGTAGACCAGGCTGCGGTTGTAGCCGAGACCCACGGCCCAGCCCTTGAGGCTCGTCTTCGTCGGGCCGACGAGATCGTAGAAGTCGGCGCCGTTCACCTGGAAGCCCAGCGTCCAGTCGTAGCGTTGGAGCTCGCCCTGGACGTGGAAGCGCTCGCTCTCCGCCAGGTCGCCGTCGGGCGTGTAGGAGGCCGTGAGGCTCGCCCGGTTCAGGAACAGCGGATCCGAGAAGTTGGCACGCAGGCCGACCGCCGCGAAGTCCTTGTATCCCTGGACGACGGGATAGATCGACTCGAGCCGGATGCTCGGGACGGAGCCGTAGCGGCCCTGCCCGGTCGTGAGCGACTCGAGCGGCACGGCGGCGGGCGAGCCGAGCTTCCACTGCCGCACGATCTCGTGCTTGTCGGCGATCTCGGCGCCGAGGAAGGTGATCTCCTTCACGTCCTCGAGCGGCGCCGCGTGGATGCGCGCGGGCACGAAGCCCTTGCCGGTGTAGCGGAAGACGACGAGCTCGTCGCCGCCCACGGGAATCGGGCGGAAGAAGCCGGTCTCGGTGTTGCTGACGGCGTCGAGCTTCCCGCTCCCGAGGTCGTAGCGAAAGACGTTCGAGACGCCCGTGTAGTACGAGCTGCCGTAGAGGTACTGGCCGTCGGGCGAGAAGACGAAGTTCGACGGGATCGCCGAGCCGAAGTCGAACTGCGCGACCGCCGTCGCGTCTCCCTTGCGGAGCGTCTCGAGCTTCGCGATCCGGAGCGACTGACGCCCGCTCGCGTCGCCGTGCGAGAAGGACACGAGGCTCGCGTCCGCCGACAGGTCGAGGTCGTATGGCGTTTCGCCGTAGGGCCAGGTGTAGAGGCTCTGCCACTCCGCGTAGGGCGGCGCGATGCGCACGAGCGTCGCCAGCCCGTTGAGGGTGCGGATCCCGAACAGCGCCTTCTCGGCGGGGGAGGAGGCGAGCTCGCCGATCCGGGCGTCCTTCATCAGGAGCCGCGTCTCGCCGGTGTCGGGCGAGACGCTGCGCAGGTCGCGGAGCGCGTTGTTGTCCGAGGTGTAGAAGAGCGTGCGCGTCCCGGGATCCCACGCGAGCGAGGTGACCGTGTAGATGCGCGGGCCCTTGATGTCCTGGATCTTGCGGACCCGGCCGTCCTCGGTCGAGATCGCGCCGATGTGCGAGACGATGCCCGGATAGTTGAGGCCGGCGTAGAGCGCCTTGCGATCCGCGTCGTAGTACGCCCGCGACACCGAGCCGAGGGCCTGCGGCGAGACGTCCGCGTACGGCGTGAGCGGGTAGGTCCGTATCGCGTCGAGGTTCTTCTGCTGGAACGTGCGCTCCCAGGAGATCCAGTCCTTCCAGGCGTCGTCGAGCGAGCGGCCGAACACGTGCCTGAACTGCGAGGCGTAGTAGGCCTTCGTGCCCTTGCCGCGCCTCGCCCACTCGATCACCTGCTCGGGCGAGCGCTCGTGCGCCAGGTAGCTCAGGAAGCGGGTGCCGTAGAGGTACGAGTTCACCTCGGTCTGGAAATCGACCTTCACGCCTTCCGAGACCAGCCCGAGCGGGTCGTAGAAGCGCTGGCCGTCCTTCACCATCGAGCGAAAGACCATCTCGTCGTAGGCGCCCTGCGCGCGGCCCTGGCCGCCGGCCATCCACGTCTCGACGAAGACGGCGAGCCCCTCCTGGTACCAGCGCGGCGCCGCGGCCCGCGGCGCGGTCAGGTAGAAGTAGAGGATGCTCTCGGGCTGCTCGGGCACGGCCGAGACCTTGCCGCGGAAGAGGCCGCGGAAGAACCGCTCGCTGCCCGCCGCCTGGTCGACGGCGGTCACGTGCACGAGCTCGTGGTTCATCAGCCAGTTGATGCGCTCGTTCGCCACGACCGTCTCGAAGGCGAAGCTGAGCGGCGCCATGTCGACCTTGACGAAGTTGCGCGGCACCGCCGTCGCCGCGGCGTTGCCGCTGTCGGCGAAGTCGTCGAGCAGCACGGTGACCGGCCCGCTCGGCGTGTAGGAGAAGAGCTTGCGGTGGAAGCCGAGCGCGTTCTCGAAGCAGCGCCCGGCGTGCGGCGTCACGTAGGTCAGCGCGGGGTCGAAGTAGACGAGGCGCAGGTCCTTCGTCTCGAGCTCCTTCAGCTGGGCGCGGGCGGGAGCCCCGAGGCCGGAGAGAAGGGCGAGCGTGAGACCGGCAGCGATGGCGCCTCGCACGGTGTGGCCTCCGGGGAGAAAACACGAAAGGAGCGCCCCTTCCGGGAACGCTCCTCTCGCGCTCGCGGCCGGGCGCGGCGCCCGGCCGGTGCGGCGTTACTTCTTGTGCGCTTCGTCCTGCGCCTTGCCCTGCGCGGCGTCGGTCGCCTTCTCGAGCGCGGCTCCGGCCGCCGCCGCCGAGGCGGCGTCGACCGCGGCGCCGAGCGCGCCGCTCTTCGCCGCGTCGAGGAAGGACGCGTCGGAGATCGCCTGCAGGAAGGCGGGGTCGCTCACGGCCTTCGCGAAGCTCGCGTCGCTCAGCAGGCTCGTGAAGGAAGCGTCCTTCATCGCCTGCTGGAACGCGCTGTTGCTGAGCAGCTGCGCGAAGGACGCGTCGTGCGCGGCGTCCGCAAGCAGCCGCTCGAGCCCCGCGTCCTGGATCGCCTTGCCGAGCGCGCTGTCGAGCGCCTTCGCCGACGCGCCGTCGAGCGCCTTCGCCGAGGCGTTCTCGGCCGCGCGTGAGGCCGCCTGGTCGAACGCCTTCGCGACCGCGGCGTCGTTCAGCGCGGCGTCCACGGCCGAAGCGGCCGCGCTGTCGCTCGCGAGCCTGCCCAGGAGCCCCGAGACGGCCTGCGCGTCGAGCGCGCCGTCGAGTGCCCTGCCGACTGCGGCGTCGCGCGAGGCCAGCCCCAGGAACGCCTGCACCTCGGCCGCGCCCATCGCCTTCTGGAAGTCCTTGCTGGTCAGGATGGCGCGCGTCTCGGGGTTCGTGATCAGCTTGCGGAAGCTGTCGCTCTGCAGCACCCGCTGGACCTCGGGGTTCTGGAGCACCACGTCCTTGGCGGCGATCTGCTCGGACTGGTACTTCTTGGCCGCCCCCACGGTGCCCTCGGAACCGGGGCCGACGGGCGGGAAGCCCTTCACGGCGAAGAAGCCGATGGCGATCACCGCCACGGCCGCGATCCCCAGCAATACCTTTCGGCTCGACATGCCCCCACCTCCACTCGGCTGGCGTCGCTCGTTCGGCGACCAGAATTCGGGACTTCTGTCTCCCAGTACACGGGCGCGTCCAGGAAGTTGGCCCTCGCCCGGGGCGCGCTCCCGCACGGAGCGCATGACGTTTTCCGCGAAGCCCTTCGGCACTTCGAGGCGCTCCGCCGATTCGAGCGCCCGCAGCGCCCGCTTCTCGTCCTCGTCCAGCGCGACGTCGTCCCGCTCCTCGGTCACCTTTGACTCTCCGGCCCCAGCAGCCGCCCCAGTCGCTGGCGCGCCTCGTGCAGCCGCGACTTGACGGTCTTCTCGGCGAGACCCAGCGTCTCGCCGATCTCGGCATAGCTCAGCTCCGCGAAGTGGCGCAGCACGATCACCTCGCGGTCCTCGTTGCGGAGCCGCAGGATCGCGGCCTGCAGGCTGTCGCTGCGCTCGCGCGCGGCGAGCGCCTCCTCCACGCGCGCGCCGTTGCCCGAGACGTCGGGCAGGTCGGCCAGGAGCGGCGCGGTCGGCCGCCGGCGGTCGCGCGTGTTGAGGGCCTCGTTCACCACGATCCGGTAGATCCAGCTGAAGAAGCGGTAGCGCGGATCGAAGCTCGAAAGCTTCTCGTAGGCCTTGACCAGGGCCCCCTGGGCGACGTCCCGGGCCTCTTCGCGGTCCCCCAGCAGGCGGTAGGCCGCGTTGAAGAGCACGCGCTGGTAGCGGGAGACGATCGACTCGAAGGCCTCGGCCTCGCCCCCGAGGCAGCGCGCAACCAGAGCTTCGTCGGGATCCCCATCGACCATAAATACAGCCGCGTCCGTGGGAAGTTGGAAAGTCGGGGGAAACTAGCACGAACCCCCAGGGCCGGAGAGTATCATGCGCCCCGTTTTCGTCCTCGAACTGCCGAAGGAGGGCCGGTGAGCGCGGGGGAGACCCGTCGGCTGAGCGTCCCGGCGACGGACGCGGGGATCAAGGCCGCCCTCGCCGCGCTCGAGCGCCTCTGGGCCGAGCAGGGGGTGTCCCGGGCGGTCACCTGGCCGGTCGACGTCTCGCTCGACGAGGTGCTCGCGAACGTCGTCCACCACGGCCTCGAGGGGCGGGGCGAGTCGGCGCAGGTCGAGCTCGAGCTCTCGTTCGAGCCGGGCGACCCGCCGCGCTGCGAGGTGAGGGTGGCGGACGACGGGCCCGAGTTCGATCCGCTGTCCGCCCCCGCTCCCGACACGACGCTCGGCGTCGACGAGCGGCCGATCGGAGGCCTGGGGATCGAGCTCGTGAAGCGGCTGATGGACGAGATCCAGTACGAGCGGCGCGACGGGCGCAACCATCTGCGGCTCGTGCGCCGGCTCGTGGCGATGGAGCACTGAGGCGACGACATGGAGATCGGCGACGAGCAGGTGGGCGAGACGCGGGTGATCGCACCCCGCGGACGCATCGACTCGGTGAGCTCGAGCGAGCTCGAGCGGCACCTGGTGGCGAGGCTCGACGGCGGGGCGCGGCGCGTCGTGATCGACCTCGCCGGCGTCGAGTACGTCAGCAGCGCCGGCCTGCGCGTGCTGCTGCTGGCGGCCAAGCGGCTCAAGCCGCCGCAGGGAGCGCTGGTGCTGTGCGGGCTCGGCCCCGGCGTCCGCACCGTGCTGGAGCTCGCCGGCTTCACGAGCCTGTTCACGGTCGAGCCCGGGCGCGAGCAGGCGCTCGCGCGGGCGTCGGGGGCGAAGGCGCCGTGAGCGCGCTCGTGCTGCACGTCCGGCCGCGCGACGGCGAGCCGTTCCGTCACGCGCTGTCGGGCGAGGCGGTGGTGCTCGGGCGCTCGTCGAAGGCGGACGTGGTGCTGGCCGACCGCTACCTTTCGCGCCAGCACGCGCGGCTCTTCCTGCGCGAGGGCAGCTGGTTCCTCGAGGACCTCGGCTCGCGCAACACGACGTTCCTGAACGACCGGCCGGTCGCGCAACCGACGCCCTTGCGCATCGGCGACGTGATCCGGCTCGCGGAGAGCCGGATCATCCTGGAGGGCCCGGGCGGAGGGTCCGCATCGCCCCCGGTCGGGGACGGGCTCACGGGCCGCGCCGACGAGGGCCTTCCCGACGGCACGCTCTTCCGCTCGGCGACGCTGCTGTTCACGGCTCCCGCGGTTCCGGGGGAGGATCCCGGCGGGCTCGCGGGCCGGCTGCGCTTCCTGAACGACGTCCATCGCGCGCTCGCCGCGCCGATGACGCTGGAGTCGCTGCTGGAGCTGATCCTGGAGCGCGCCTTCGGCCAGCTGAAGCCCGAGGAAGGCGCCGTCTTCCTGCGCGACTCCTCGGGAACGCTCGCCCGTGTGGCCATGCGGCGGGCCCCCGGCGTGACCGGCGAGCCGCTCTACTCGCGCGCGCTCGCCCGCGAGGTGACCGAGAAAGGCGTGGCGGCGCTCGTCACCGACGCGAGCGAGGATCCCCGCTTCGCCAAGGCCGAGAGCATCGTCTCCTCCGGCGTCCGCAGCCTGGTGGCGGCGCCGCTGCTCGACAGCGACGGCTGCCTCGGCATGATCGTGCTGAGCGCGAAGGGCCGAGTCCACATCTTCGGCGAGAGCGACATGGAGCTGCTCGCGGCCATCGCCTCGGCCGCCGCGATGCGGATCCGCAGCCTGCGCTTCGCGGACGAGGCCGCGGAGCGGCGGCTGCTCGACCGCGAGCTCGACCTCGCGCACGACATCCAGATGGCGATGCTGCCGCGCTCGTTTCCCGAGCTGCCGGGCCTGGACGTGAGCGCCGTGCTGCGGCCGGCGCGCTCGGTGGGCGGCGACCTCTACGACGTCGTGGCCGCCGACGGGCGGGTCTGGCTGCTGGTGGGCGACGTGTCCGGCAAGGGCGTCGGCGCCGCGCTCTTCATGGCGGTGACGAAGACGCTCTTCCGCGCGATCGCGCCGGGCGCGGCCTCCGTCGCCGAGGCGGTCGGGCGGATGAACCAGGAGCTCGCGCGCGACAACGAGCGCGCGATGTTCGTGACCGCGTTCGCCGCGCGCCTGGATCTCGCGACGGGCGAGCTCGAGTACGTGAACGCGGGCCACAGCCCGACCTACCGCGTCGCGGCGCGTGGCGGCTTCTCGACGCTGCCGGGGCTCGTCGACCCGGCGCTCGGCGCGGTCGAAGGCCACGAGTACCGCGCGCACCGGCTGCGGCTCGAGCCGCGCGACGCGCTGCTGCTCTACACCGACGGCGTCGTGGAGGCGAGGAGCGGCGCGGACGAGGAGTTCCACGCGCTGCGGCTCGAGGGCTATCTCGCGAGCTGCCGCGACGTCCCCGCGGAGCGGATCGTCCAGGGGCTGCTCGATCGCGTCGAGGAGTTCGCGGGCGACGCGCCGCAGTACGACGACATCACGATCCTGGGCCTGCGCTGGCTCGGCGCCGGGATCCGGGAGGAACCATGAGCGACACGACCGGACAGGCGCAGCTTTCACCCTGGTGGCGACACGCGACGATCCTGGTGATGATCGCGGGCTTCTCGGTGCTGTCGCTCGTGACGGTGCTGACCTACACCAACGCGCCTCCCATCCCCGGCAGCGTGACCGACGCCACGGGCGCGACACTCTTCGATCGCCAGGCGATCCTGAAGGGCCAGGAGGTCTTCCTCAAGTACGGCCTCATGGAGCACGGGACGCTCTGGGGCCACGGCGCCTATCTCGGGCCCGACTACACCGCCGAGTACCTGCACCGTCTGGCCGAGATCTGCGGCGACGCTGAGGCGCGAGTCGCGCTCAAACAGAACCGCTACGACCCGTCGAGCGATACGCTCGCCTTCACGGCGTGCGAGGCGACGTCGCTGCGGGCGCAGCGGGGGGAGTGGGCGGAGTACTTCCGCGGGACGACACCGGCGCCGGGGCTGCCGGCCGCGTACATCAGGGACTCGGCCGAGCTCGAAAACCTCGTCGCCTACTTCGCCTGGGCGACCTGGGCGACGGTCGCCAACCGCCCCGGCAAGGACTACTCCTATACGAACAACTGGCCCTACGAGCCGCTGGTCGGCAACCGGCCCACGAGCTCCACCTACTTGTGGAGTGCGATGAGCCTGATCACGCTGCTGGGCGGCATCGGCGCGATCCTATTCTGCTTCGGCAAGTTCGATTACCTCGGCTGGGGCGGCGACGGGACGCCCGCGCACTACCACGACGCCGCCATCAGCGGCTGGAGGCTCACCCCGAGCCAGTGGGGAACCGGGAAATACTTCGTCGTCGTGGCGGCGCTTTTCCTGCTGCAGGGGCTCGCCGGCGGTGCGCTCGCCCACTATCGCGTCGAGCCCGGGTCCTTCTACGGGCTCGACCTGGCGGCGCTCCTGCCCTACAACCTGCTCCGCACCTGGCACCTCCAGCTCGCGATCTTCTGGATCGCCACCGCCTGGGTGGCGGGCGGGCTGTTCCTGGCCCCGCTCGTCGGACGTCACGAGCCGAAGGGTCAGCGCCTGGGCGCGAACGTCCTGTTCGTGGCGCTCGTCGTGGTCGTGCTCGGAAGCCTGCTCGGCGAAGCGCTCGGGATCAACGGCCGGCTCGGCGAGCTCTGGTTCTGGCTCGGCCACCAGGGCTCGGAGTACCTGGACCTCGGGCGGCTCTGGCAGATGTTGCTCGCGGCGGGGCTCGTGCTGTGGCTCGTGCTGATGTTCCGGGCACTGCGGCCGGCGATGAAGGCAGCCGGGCGCTCCGAGCTCGCGTCGCTGTTCCTCTACTCCGCCGCGGCGATCCCGATCTTCTACCTGCCGGCACTCTTCTACGGCCCACACACCAACTTCGCCGTGATCGACAACTGGCGCTTCTGGATCATCCACCTCTGGGTAGAAGGCTTCTTCGAGCTGTTCGCGACGGTGCTCGTGGCCACGATGTTCCACCAGATGGGGCTCGTCAGCGTGACGACGGCGACGCGCGTCGTCTACCTCGACGCGATCCTGTACCTCGGCGCCGGCATCGTCGGCACCGGGCACCACTGGTACTTCACCGGCCAGGGGACGCTCAACATGGGGCTAGCCTCGGCCTTCTCGGCGATGGAGGTGGTCCCGCTGACGCTCCTGACGCTCGACGCCTGGGACTTCGTGAAGATCAAGGATCGCCCGTGCGCCGAATGCGGCTCGAGCTTCGCGGGCGGACAGATGTGGGCGATCTATTTCCTGATGGCGGTGGGCTTCTGGAACTTCGTGGGGGCCGGCGTCTTCGGGTTCCTGATCAACCTGCCGATCGTGTCGTACTTCGAGGTCGGCACCCTGCTCACCAGCAACCACGGCCACAGCGCGATGTTCGGCGTCTTCGGCATGCTCGCGCTCGCCGTGCTCGTCTTCTGCCTTCGCGCGATGCAGACGGACGCCGTGTGGCAGCGCACCGTCAAGCACGTGCGCATCGGCTTCTGGGGGCTGAACGCGGGCCTCGCGCTCATGGTCGTGAGCGACCTCTTCCCGGGAGGGGTGCTGCAGCTCTGGGATTCGCTGAGCAACGGCTACTGGCACGCGCGCCGTCTCGGCTACCTGATGGGCGGGACCTTCCACCTGCTCGAGTGGGTGCGGATCGTCGCCGACTCGGTCTTCCTGCTGTTCGGAGTGGTCCCGATCCTGATGGCCGCGCTCGTCTCGTTCACGCGGCGGGACGCGCCGCGCGTCGAGCCGGGGGTGTCGGCGTCCTGACGGCTACTTCTTGTTGCGCGCTGGCGCCAGGGCGGGAAGCGAGCGGGACGGGCCGATGCGGCGCGCCTCGATCTGCTGGAAGTCCTTGACCCAGGTCTTGCCGCCGTCCGTCGAGCGGTCGGCGGTCCAGGAGAAGCGGTCCTGCTGGATGTCGTAGTAGCGGATGCGCAGGACCGAGGGCTCGCCACTCGCGACGCCGAAGCTCTGCTCGATCCTCATCTCGTCGCCCTCGCGCCGCGCGGTGCCGAAGTCGAGCAGGCCCGTGCCGCTTCTCGCGCCGACGAGCTCCCAGCGGTCCATGAAGACGTTGTAGTTCCGGAGCGTGGCCGTGACGTACCAGGTCTCGCCCTCTTCGCTCACCACGCGGTACTCGTCGAGCACCTGGCCGTCGTCGAGGCGCAATGCGCTCCAGTAGCCGCCGAACTTCTGCGGCCCGTCGGGCATCTTGCTCACGGCCGTGAACTCCCAGTCGCCGAGCAGGTAGTCGAAGTCGCCCTTGTGCGCCTCCTGCAAGGCTTTGAGCTGCTCGCGCGTCTTCTTCGGCGCGGTCTGCGTGGACGCAGTGGGAACGGCGGCCAAGAGCGCCGTGACGGCGAGAGCGGTGGCGAGAACGCGTGCGGTCCGAAGCGATCGTCGGTGATCCACGGTCGTCCTTCCCTTCTCTATTCGGCGCGCAGCACGTCGACGACGTTCGCCGCCGTCGCGCGTCGCAGCGGCCACAGGCACGCGACGAGCGCCGCGAGC
>Ga0111539_10012747_pt1 | contig 10524 bp, 11 predicted proteins | sample RhiMethybrSRZTD1_FD_79667 | JGI IMG/M metagenome (GOLD analysis project Ga0111539, IMG submission 79667) | Populus rhizosphere microbial communities from Tennessee, USA - Rhizosphere MetaG P. TD hybrid SRZTD1 (version 2) (version 2) | ecosystem: Host-associated > Plants > Roots > Rhizosphere >... | reverse complement strand
TCCTCGGCCCGCACGAAGCCCTGATCCTCCAGCAGCTGCAACGTCGGATAGACCGCACCGGGTGACGGCGTGTAGCACCCCCACATCCGCTCCTCGAGCGCCTTGATGATCTCGTAGCCGTGACGCGGCTTCTCTCTCAGGAGCCGCAGGATGACGAGCTTCATGTCGCCGGCTTCGAAGATCGGCGCGCGTCGTCGCGGGCCGCGGCCACCCCAGCCCTTTCGCCACTGCGAGTTCCAGTCTCTCGCCCCGAATCCGCCAAAGAAATCGCCAAAATCCCAGTCATCTCGCCGCCCGTTCATCGCGGTCCTCCTGGTGATATTGCTCGCGTCACTTCGCGCGATGCATCTTACGATATATCGTGATACGAGACAATCGGCTAAGCGGTTCGACAATTGGGCAATCCCGGACACAGCCGAGCGCGTACGATACCCGCGAGTAAGGAGCTCGCCAGAAGAGGAGCACGCGATGCGTTTCGTCGTGAAGCTGGTTGGCCTGGCGGTCGTTGTCGGTGTCGTTGCTGGCGCGGTCACGCTTGCCTATGTGAGAACGACCGGACTCCGGGCGCTCCCGGAACCCGGCCGGCTCGAAACGCGGGTGGCTCGCGCCGTTCGCAGTCTCGCCGTTCCCGCGAATGAAAAGTCGCGAGTCAACCCGTTCACGGGGTCGGCTGAGGCGATGCGAGAGGGGCTGCAACACTTCGCCCGCTACTGTGCGATGTGCCACGGCAACAATGGCGACAACCAGAAGACGCCGATCGGGCACGGACTGTTTCCCAAGCCGCCGGATCTGCGTGACTCGCCAACGCAGCAGCTCACCGACGGCGAGTTGTTCTACATCATCGAGAACGGCGTGCGCTTCACCGGCATGCCGGCGTTCGGCACGGGCACTCCGAGTGAAGCCGGCGATCGGCAGGTGTGGCAGCTCGTCACATTCATCCGACATCTCCCCAGCATCACCGCTGCCGAAGTGGGCTGGATGGAATCGCTCAATCCGCTGTGAGCCTCGAGATCGTCGCAGGAATCAGGTATCGGGATTCGGGATTCAGGGCTGGACCACGCACGAGGAAGCGAGGATTCAGCGCGACGAAGTCGCGTTCACGCTGCGCCTCCAGGTGAAGTATTCGTCCATGGCCTTGAGCTGCATCATGTTCGGCAGCGGCCGTGCTGACGGGCGCGTGTCGAGGATCATCACGTTCTGCGTCGAGGGCGTGAAGGCCGGCCACATCGGCAGGCCGGGTCCATTCGGGTCCCCGGTCTTCGCGAAGTTGACCCAGTAGCTGTTCATCAGCTCCGATAGCGCGACGTCTTCGGGCCGCGCGGTGCCGCCAAGTCCGATGAGCCCTCCACCGGTCCCACTGAGATTGCCGAACACGAACGGAATCTCGGAGGCGTGATTCGCGCCGTTGGGTGACTGCGGCGTTCGACGATCGAAGTAATAGACGTACGCCTTGCCGGTCCCCTTCTGCGCCTGCAGTGTCGCCCACGTCCACGTGGGCCACGCAAACAACGAATCGCGAAACAGATCTCTGCTCGCTTTCGCGGCGTCCTCATTCGTGGCATGCGCGTATGCGGCGAGGATTTCGTCGGCGCGCGCTCCGTATCCGGCGCGAACCAGTGACTCGAACAGCGTCGGCGTGACGCCTGGCTGCGCAAACAACGCCCCTTCATCGGAGTTGGTCCCGATCAGGACCGGTGTGTCGTTGAAGCGCTTCGCCTGATACAACTCGTACTGCGTGCCCGGCAGGATGTTTCCATCGAACGCGGGCCAGAACATCGTCTGCAGACCTGGACCAAGCGCGGTCTGCAGCTTCTCCGCCGGCAGCTCACGCCCGGACGTGATGTCGTTCGCGCCGAGCTTCGCGAGAAAGCTTCTCCCGGTCTGCTCCGCGACGGCGAGCGACGGCGCGGTCGCGCCGCCTTCGTTCGTCACCCGCGGTGGTCCGAAGTTGCCACCGCTCTCCGAGATCGCCGCCTGGAACAATCCTTTCGCGGCCGGCGACACCGCGAGCATGCTCACGGCGATGCCGCCCGCCGATTCGCCGAAGATCGTCACGCGACGTGGATCGCCACCGAACTTGTCGATGTTCGTCTGCACCCACTTCAACCCGGCGATCATGTCCTGCAAGCCGTAGGTGCCGGACCCTTTGCCGCTCTCGCGACTCAGCTCCGGATGCGCGAGGAATCCGAAGACACCAAGGCGATACGCGATGCTCACCAGCACGACGCCCTTGGTCGCGAAGCGGGTCCCGTCGTACGTGGGGATGCTGGTCATGCCTCCGACGAAGCCGCCACCGTAAATCCACACCATGACCGGCAGGCGCTCGGCGGGACTCTTCGCCGGTGTCCACACATTGAGATAGAGGCAGTCTTCGCTGAACGCCGCGGGCGCACCAAACAGCGTCGCGAAATTGGGATCCTGGATGCAGCTCGGGCCGAAGGCCGTCGCTTGCTTCACGCCTGACCACGGCGTGACGGCTTGAGGCGCTTTCCACCGCAGCGCGCCAACTGGCGATGCGGCAAATGGAACCCCTTTGAAGGAGGCGACGCCGTTGGCAACACCGCCGGCCACGCGCCCCCCTGTGACCGCGGCGTCTTGAATCTGCGCGTGCGCGGATGCAGCGATGGAGAGAACGATCACGACGCATGCGGCTTTCACGAGCTTCATCGGATACCCCATCCCTCTACCATCCACGATCCACCATCCACCATCCAGCTGTATGGTCCGCGATGGTCGATCACGCCCGGCGTGCGGATCGTCCAACGTACCCGGTGAGACCGCGCCGAAAACCGGCGGCCTCGACGAATTTCTCCTGACCTGGCAGCGCGCCGACCCACAGTGTGCCGCCGGGCGCGACGTCCAGCGCGCGCTGCAGCAGCTCGCGCCCGATGCCGTGCCGGCGGTAGTCGGGATCGACCATCACCTCGGCGACCGTGCTGAAGAAGTAGCCGTCGGTCAACACGCGAACCGAGCCGACGAGACGCTGCCCGTCCCACGCGCCTATATTGATCGTCTTTCCCAATGCTGCGGAGGTCCGCGGCGCGTCGTACTCGCGCGGCCAGATCCGGTGCGCGAGCTGCGAAAACGCGTCGGCCGTCAGCGCGGAATCGCCGGTTCGATACTCTACCGCCATCACGCCTCGTCTCCTTCATCGGGCAGCCGCAAGCGCCCTGCTTCAGCCGAATCGATCAGCGACCGCGCGCGCTCGGCGTCCGCGGCCGACACGTAGATCTCGACCGCACCCAAGCCGTCGATCGTAAGGCCGTGCGTCTTGCGCAGCGCCTCCCCACGCTCGAGCGTGGCAATGCCAGCCGCCTCGAGAAACGCGCGAACCTGCTGCGCCTGCATTTCCCCGTTGGCGACCCACACGCGCTGCAGTTGTTGATCCATGGCGACACCTCGCACGCTTTCCACGACGCGTCAGTCGGGATCGCGCGACACGGACGCGACGAGCCGATCCCATTCGACATGACGCGCGCTGCTGTCGCGTGCCCCGGCAAAACGCTCGTCGAGCAATCGCAGGTCCTGAATCTCGTCCACCTGTGCCCAGCGCCATCCAACCGGAGGACCCGATCGACTCGCGCCTCCCACCTGGTAGAAGAACAGCTTCGTCACACCTTTGACGATGCCAAAGTCGTGAGGCTCGGCACGACGCGAGAGCCCGTGCAGCATGAACGTGATCAGCCGCTTCTCGTCAATCGCGCGGCGCAAGGCGGCGTCTACATCACGGATTGGAAATTCGTAGACGACCGCCATCGCCGTATCGTAGTCCAATGGCTGACTGGTGACGCGGCCACCGCGCGTCGATCATGCCATTCGGTCAACCGTGAATCGCCGTTCGATCATTGTCGGGCTGGTCGATCCGGGCGGTCGGCCCACGTGCGATAGGATCGCGCCCGCATCGCATGAACAGCAAGCGCTCGAACCCTGACTTCCCCCACCATGTCGCCGAGAACCGCCGGATCTGGGAGGCCAACGCGCATTGGTGGGACGACCAGATCGGGGACGGCAATGACTTCCAGACGCTGCTCATCGAACCGGCGACGGAACGCCTGCTGAACGTCGCGAGTGGTGACGCCATCCTCGACGTTGCGTGTGGCGCCGGACGGTTTGCGCGGCGGATGGCGGCGCTCGGCGCACGTGTGGTCGCATTGGACACGAGCTCGGCGTTCATCGCTCGCGCGCGCGAGCGCACGCCCCCGGACGCATCGATCGACTATCGCGTGCTCGATGCCGCCAACGTCGACGACATGCTCTCGCTCGGAGGCGGTGCCTTCGAGAAGGCAGTCTGCACCATGGCGCTGATGGACATGCCGGAGATCGTGCCACTGTTCCGAGCGCTGTCGACATTGCTGCGGGCCGGTGGCACGTTCGTGTTCTCGATCACCCACCCCTGCTTCCATTCGGCGACCATTCAACGGTTCGCCGAACTGTCCGAGGAAGAAGCCGGCCGTCACGTGCTTCGTACCGGCGTGAAGGTCTCGTCGTATTTGTCGCCGTCCGCGAGAAAGACGGAGGGGATCATCGGCCAGCCGGAGGCACAGCTCTTCTTTCATCGACCGATCGGCGTGCTGTTTCAAGCCGGGTTCGACGAAGGCTTCGTCGTCGACGGGATCGAAGAGCCTGGATTTCCAATCGTGGAGATGCGCAAGGCGGGAGTCAAATGGGAGGACATGCCGGAGATCCCGCCGATCATGGTCGCGCGGATGAGACGTGTATGATCTCCGCCACCATGCGCAACCTGCTCGCGTGCCTCATCGTTTCGTTCGTCGCAGTCGTGGTGACTGCCGCCCAGGCACCCACACCAGCAGGCGCGACAGGGCTGGTGGTCGGCTCGGGGAACTTCTTCAGCCCCATCGTTGCCGATCTCGAGAAGGCGGCGGCGTTCTATCGCGACGGTCTTGGCTTCGCGGTGACCGGCCAACCGTCCGATGCCACCAGCAACGCACCGCTCCGCAACATGTTCGGCCTGCCCGATGCACAACTGCGCTGGACGATCGCGCGACCGGCCTTCATGCGCGGCGGCGTCGAGATTGTCGAAGTCAAGAACATCGCGAGTCACGCGCTGACACGGAACGTCCAGGATCCGGGTGCGGTCACGCTGGTGCTCGCTGTTCGAGATATCGACGGACTGGTCATGCGTCTGTCGAAGCTTGGCGGCACGATCGTGAGTACGACCGGGGGGCCGCTCGACGTGACGCTCGGCGGCGCGGCCGCGCGAGCCGCGTTGGTCAGAACGCCCGACGGACATTTCCTGCAATTGGTGCAGCGCCCGAACGGCCCGGCAGACGCGGCGAATTCTGAAACGCCGGTGACCGAAGTGCGTGTGCGGCTCACGGTCGACAACGTCGATCGGGCGATGAAGCTGTATCGCGACGACCTGGGCCTGCAACAGCAATCAGTCGGATCGTTCACGGACAGTCGTCCAGTCCTGCAGATGCTGGGGCTTCGTGGCGGTGCCTATCGTCAGGCCATCACGCAGGTGCCTTCGTCCAGCCTCTTCGTACAATTCATCGAGTTCAAGGACGCCGATCGCCGCACCACGAGTGGCGGCATCCAGGACCCGGGATCGACACGAATCCAGCTGCAGGTGAGGGACCTCGCGGCGGCGATGAAGGCCGTCGTTCGCGCCGGCGGCAAAGTCGTGTCGACCGGCGAGATGCCCGTGCAGTTGCCGGCGGGGCGAGGCGGGACGATCAAGGCTGCGGTCGTGCGGGATCCCGACAATCTCTTTCTCGTGCTGATCGAGACGGCACCAACACCGGCGGCACAGGCGCGGTGAACATGGCTGGCGTGCGCAACTCTTTCGGTGTGCGGCGCGGACCTTCCGCCTTCGCAAGACCACGGCGGACACGTTTATGGTCCGCGGTTCTGACATTCGCGGCGATCAGTGCGTCTTTTGCGATGCGGCCAGCTGCTCTCGCGGCGCAGCATGAAACCGCCGCCGACCTGCTCGACGGCGAACGCGCATTCAGGAACAACTGCGCGAACTGTCACGGTCCGGACGGCGATCAGATTGCCGGCATCGATCTCGGTCGCGGGCGCTTCCGACGTCAGATGTCGGACGACGACCTGGTGCGGATCATTCGAACCGGCATTCCGAACACGCCGATGCCGGCGACCAGCATGACCGTGGAGCAGGCCCAGAAAATCGTCGCGTATCTGCGTTCACGCGCAGCCACGGCGAAGACCGGGACCATCGCAGGCGACGCGGTGCGAGGCAAGGCGCTGTTCGAAGGCAAAGGCAGTTGCACATCATGCCATCGCGTTGCCGGCGTCGGGTCGCGTGTCGGACCGGATCTGACGACCATCGGCATGACGCGCGGCGCCGCGGACCTCGAGCGCTCGCTGCTCGATCCGGATGCCGACGTTCAGCCGAACAACCGCTTCTATCGAGTCGTCCTGCGCGATGGCACCACGATCGACGGACGCCTCCTCAGTCACGATACGTTCACCGTGCAGCTGCTCGACACGCGCGAGCAGCTTCGATCGTTCTCCAAGAGCGATCTTCGTCAGTCCGGCTTCATCAAGTCGCCAATGCCCTCCTCTCGAGGGACGCTGTCGGCGCAGGAGCTCGCCGACCTCGTCAGCTATCTCGCTTCGCTGCGGTGAACGCATGACTTTCAGAATTCTTCTCGGCGTCCTGTTCGCGGCTGCGTCGCTGCAGGCGCAGGTGTCCTTCGATCGCATCCTCCACGGCGATCGTGAGCCGCAGAATTGGCTCTCGTATTCCCGGACGCCGACCAATCAGCGCTACAGCCCGCTGACGCAGATCACGACGGCGAACGTGAAGAACCTGCAGCTGCAGTGGATCTGGCAGGCGCGCTCGCTCGAGAAGTTCGAAGCGACCCCGCTCGTCGTCGACGGCGTCATGTACACGGTGCAGGCGCCGAACGACATCGTCGCCCTCGATGCAGCGACGGGGCGGCCGTTCTGGACGTCTCCGTACACGCCGGCGCCGGAAGCGCGCGCCTGCTGCGGCCGCGTCAACCGCGGTGTCGCGATTCTTGGCGATACGTTGTACATGGAAACGCTCGACGCCCATCTGGTCGCCGTGGATGCGAAGAGCGGACAACCACTGTGGAAGACGAAGGTCGCCAACGCCGCCGACCGCTACTCGATGACCGGTTCGCCGCTGGTCGTGAAGGACAAGGTGATTGTCGGGACGGGCGGTGGCGATGGACCCATCCGCGGATTCATCGCGGCGTACGATGCCAGGAAGGGCAAGGAGCTGTGGCGGTTCTACACGATTCCCGGCCCCGGCGAACCAGGCCACGACACATGGTCCGGCGACTCGTGGAAGAGCGGCGGCGTCGGCGTGTGGAATGCCGGGGCCTACGACGAAGAGACGAACCTCGTGTTCTTCGGCACGGGGAATCCGGCGCCCGATTGGGATGGATCAACGCGGCTCGGCGACAACCTCTATAGCGATAGCGTTGTCGCGCTCGACGCCGATGCCGGCACGCTGAAATGGCATTACCAGTTCACGCCGCACGACGAGCTCGATTACGACTCGACGCAGGTGCCCGTGCTCGCGGATATCGAGTGGCAAGGGCAGCCGCGCAAGGTGATGCTGTGGGCGAACCGCAATGGCGTGATGTACGTGCTCGATCGCACGACGGGTGAATTCCTCAAGGGCAAACCGTATGTGAAAGCGAATTGGCTCGACGGGTTCGACGCGCACGGCCGTCCGCATCGCGTGAAGTTCCCATCCGCCGAAGGCACGTTGATTTATCCGCACGTGCACGGCGCCACCAACTGGGCGCCTCCCGCCTTCAGCCCGCGCACCGGTTGGTTCTATGTCGCGAGCTGGGAGAACTCAGGGACGACCGCGATCGCAGGACAGTTTCCGAGGGCAGCGAGCTCCAACAATCGGCAGACGGCAATGGGGCAGACAAACCTCGTCCCCTTCACCAATGACGACACCGAACCATTCGGCGTCGTCCGCGCCTACGACCCGCGCACGCTCGAACCGAAATGGGAGTTCAAGATGGACGACATCACGTGGGGCGGAACCCTCGTGACGGCGTCGGATCTCGTGTTCAGCGGTGGACGCGAAGGATATTTCCTCGCGCTCGACGCACGCACGGGCGCGCTGCTGTGGAAGGCGCCGGTCGGCGGTCAGATCAACGCCGGCGCCATGAGCTACTCGGTCAACGGCAAACAGTACGTCGCGATCGCCGCCGGTAATGCGCTGTTTGCGTACGCGCTGCCGTAATCCGTATCGCCTCGGTCCTTACGCGTAGACGTTGATGCGCTGACCCACGCCATCGACCGTTTGCTTGATCAGGTCGACGAGCGCCTGCCCTTCACTCTTCTGGACATCCTGCTGTTTCTTGAGAATCAGAATGGCTCGCACGTCCCCGGATCCGCATGAATCGCACGCCGATGGACCGGCCGATATCCCAGACACACTCATGAACGTCTAATCGGCTGGGCGCGGTTCGCCCTTGAATCATCCGGCCGGGCTCACGGTCACGAAGTCAATCTCCACGCATCCGTCGCCGCCGGTCGTCTCGAGGGTCAGCGTGTGAAACCCTGGGGCGAGTGTCGATGTGCCGGCAGGGTCGGTTACGAAGAGGTTCCACCCTTCGACAGCGTCGCCGCTGTCGCGATTCTGAAACGACGCGACGGCACTCCCATCGACCGCGACATGAATGATCTCGTTCGGGCCTTCCTGGCCATTGGAATAGGTGATGGCGAGCGCGTACGGCATCTGCGTCGCACGAACCTGAAAGGTCCAGGACCGGCGTTCGCCAGGAGCCAGATGGACCGTCTGCCCTCCGGACGCACGAGAACGCAGTCGCACAACCCCCTCGCCGCTGCCAGCCTCGCCCTCCATGGCAATCACAGCCGGCGTTGACGGCGAAGTCACTGACGGCTGCGTCGGAAGCACGGGCTCGCTGCAGGCCGCGGACAGCGCGGTGAGGACGCACACAGCGAGCGCGATACCTGGCGTCGCTGGGCTCACGATCAGGTCCAGGTCAGGTCGTGCACGCGGAACGGCAGATCGCGGAAACGCTTGCCGGTGATCTGGAAGATCGCGTCGCCGATCGCCGACTGCACCGAGGTCGCGCGATCGTGGCCCATGCCGACCAGCCAATGCTGCGTCGGGAAGAAGCGGATGTTGATCTCGGGCGGGTCCTCGTTGAGGCGCGAGATCGGCAGCTTGTTGAAATTGTTCTCGACGATGTGGCCGTCGGCGATCGTGTTCGCCTGGTGGACGGCGTCGTTGTAGAACCAGATGATCTGACCCTCGATCTGCTTCTTCACCGCCAGCGGATTCACCAGCCCGAAGCCCGTTTCGTGCGCGACGTCCACCCGTTCGAGCTTGATCTTGCCCTCCCGGCTCAGCGACACGGTGTGGACCATGGCGCTGATCGTCGCCGAGCCATTACCCTCGGCGCCTCGCTCCTCCAACGCGATCGCGCGCGCCGTGCCTCGCGGCAGCGGCTTTCCCCATCCTGACAGCTCGGCGGCCATGTCGAGCGCCTTGATCATGTCCGCCTTATACGGCAGCTTCGTGCGGGCAATGAGCTCGCGGCGGTACCGATAGGGATCCTTGCCCGCCGCGTGCGCGAGCTCGTTCATGAAGCTCTCGCGATAGAACTCGTGCGCCGCTTGCCCGACGCCACGCCGCGTGCCCACCGGCACATGGAATTTCGTCGTGTGGTTTGAATAACGATAGTTCGGCACCGCATAGCGCGAGGTCACGTGGAAGGAGGCTTCGGGGCCGAATCCGCCTTCCTGCATCGCCGTGCGCACGTCGAGCGCGATCGGCCAGCCGTCCGCGTCGAGCGCGGCCTTCAGACGCGCCAGGCCCATCGCGCGATACGTCGTGCCGATGAAGTCCTCTTCACGGGTCCAGAGCATGTGGATCGGCGTGCCGCGATGGGCGTTGGCGATCATCAGCGCGTGCTCGGCCTGCGGACCGTTGCCGTTGCGACCGTAACCGCCGCCCAGATGGCAGAGGTGCAGATACACGTTCTGCTCCGGAATGCCGGCGATCTTCGAGGCGCTGAAGCGCGTTTCCTGCGGGCTCTGGTCGCCGAGCCAGATGTCGACGCGATCGTCGGTGACGAGCGCCGTCGCATTGCCCGGCTCCATCCGGGCGCGCGGCAGATAGGGCGTCGAGTACGTGGCCTCGACGATCTTCGTCGCGTGAGAAAACGCCGCGTCCACGTCGCCCTGATTGGCGCGCACGGTGCCGGGTCGATCGAGCGCTGCCAGCAGCGCGGCGTGCATGTTCGCGCTGTTGAACGCCGCATGTTCCGGCGGGATCGTCCACTCGATCGGCAGACGATCGATCGCGGCCTTGGCCTGATACCAGTGATCGGCGACCACCGCCACGCCGCCGCTGAAGATGCGGCCGCGAGTCAGCGCGGGATCGGGAATCGGGAACTGCACGCATGAGCGCACGCCTGGCATTGACTTGACTGCCTCGAAGTCGTAGCGCTTGACGTCGCCGCCGTAGACCGGGCACGTCTTCACCGCTGCCCACTTCATCCCGGGCAGACGGATGTC
>Ga0111539_10012746_pt1 | contig 10525 bp, 4 predicted proteins | sample RhiMethybrSRZTD1_FD_79667 | JGI IMG/M metagenome (GOLD analysis project Ga0111539, IMG submission 79667) | Populus rhizosphere microbial communities from Tennessee, USA - Rhizosphere MetaG P. TD hybrid SRZTD1 (version 2) (version 2) | ecosystem: Host-associated > Plants > Roots > Rhizosphere >... | reverse complement strand
GGGGTCGCGGTGTTCGTGGGGATGCACACCGCCAATCAGAGCGTCCTGTTCGCCTTTTCCCAGACCATCAACCGCATCGCCGGTAAAACCGACCTTCAAATCACGGCCGGGGACAACGGCTTTCCGGAGGAGATCCTCGAGAAGGTCCAGGCGGCTTCAGCGGTCGGCGTCGCCGTGCCGGCCATCGAGGCGGTTATCGACGTCGAGGGCCAGGGCAACCTGCTCGTGCTCGGCGTCGACATGACCGGCGATCGCAGCCTCCGCGAATACGACATGGAAGGCGGCGAAGACGACAGCGTCGACGATCCCCTGATCTTTCTGGCGCAGCCGGATTCACTGATCGTCACCAAGGCGTTCGCCGACCGCAATCGCCTCGGCAAGAACAGTCGCGTTCCGCTCGGGACTGCGGACGGAGAGAAGACGTTCACGGTGCGCGGCATCATGAAGTCGTCCCATCTCGCCGATGCCTTCGGCGGCAACCTCGCCGTGATGGATATCTATGCCGCGCAACGGATGTTCGGGCGCGGCCGTACCTTCGATCGCATCGATCTCGCGCTGAAGCCGGGTGTCGGGCTCGACAACGGCAAGCAGGAACTGGCCGCGCTCCTCGGTCCGGGCTTCGATGTGCAGGCGCCGGCCAGCCGCGGCAACCAGGCCGAATCGATGCTCGCCGGCTACAACATGATGGTGGACATGTCGAGCACCTTCGCGCTCTTCATCGGCATGTTCATCGTCTACAACTCGTTCGCAACGGCGGTGACCCAGCGTCGATCGGAAATCGGCATTCTGCGGGCGCTCGGAGCGACGCGCGAACAGATTCGCTGGCTCTTTCTCGGCGAGAGCGCCGTCATGGGTCTCGTCGGATCGATCGTCGGAGCAGCGTTCGGCGTCGTGATTGCCGGCATCATTGCGGGAGGGATCAGCGCGCTGCTTGGCGACGTCTACGGCGTCGCGCGACAGGCGACCGACATCGCCACACGACCGCTCGTGCTGGGCTCCGCTCTGGCGATTGGCGTGATCACCAGCCTGGTGGCCGGCCTGATTCCGGCGCGGAGCGCCGCGCGTGTCGATCCGGTGCACGCGCTGAAGAAGGGCAGTTACCAGTCGATTTCGACCTCGGAAGGCCGCGTGCGCACGCTCCTGGCGGTGGCGCTCGCGGCAGTGTCGCTGGTCTGCATCACATTCGGCCGCTCCCGGCCGGTCTTTTACGGCGGGTATGGATCGGCGATCGTCGCCGCGCTGCTCATCGCGCCGGTCGCATCCCACTGGCTGGCGACACTGCTTCGTCCCGTGCTGCGACGGCTGCGGCCGGTCGAGGGATCGCTCGCGGCGGACAGTCTCATCCAGGCACCACGGCGGACATCCGCCAGCGTCGCCGCGCTGATGTTGTCGTTAGCGTTGATCCTGGCGTTTGCCGGGATGGCGCGGGCGGCTTACAGCTCGATCGTCGATTGGATGGACACGAGCCTCAATGCGGACCTCTTCGTCATGCCCTCGCAGCGCCTCGATCTCCGCACCACCAGGTTTCCACCGACGATGGCGCCGGAGATCGCCGCGCTGCCGGGCGTCGAACGGGTCCAGATGTTCCGCAACGGCCGCATGGCGTTCCGCGGACGCCCCGCGATGCTGGTCGCGATCCAGATGAACAGCGTGGCGCAGACGAATCGCCACGCGCCGATTGCGGGCGACGCCGCGGAAATGTACCGCAAGGCCGCGGCGGGCGAGGGCCTGCTGGTGTCCGACAGCCTCGCCCAGCTTCAGCAACTCTCGCTCGGAGAAACCATCGAAGTGCCCGCGCCGCATGGCCTCATTCGACTCCCGATCGTCGGCATCATCCTCGACTATACGGATCAGCAGGGGCAGATCCTCATGGACAGAGATCTGTTCATCAAGTACTGGCAAGATGAAACCGTGAGCGACTTCCGGGTCTTCGTGGCCAAGGGCTCGACGATCGATCAGGTCCGGCAGAGCATCGTGGAGCGTTACGCCGGCAAGCGGACGATCTTCGTGCTGACCAACGAAGAGGGCCGCAAGTGGATCCTCAAGCTGACCGATCAGTGGTTTGCGTTGATGAACGTCCAGATCGCGATCGCCATCCTGGTAGCCATTCTCGGCATCGTCAACACCCTGACGGTCTCGATCACCGACCGCCGGCGCGAACTGGGAGTGCTCAAGGCAGTCGGCGCGCTTCGCGGCGAGATTCGACGTACGATCTGGATCGAGGCGTTGGCCGTCGCCGTGCTGGGTCTGGTGCTCGGCTTCGCGTTTGGCGCGATCAACCTCTACTACATGCTCGAGGTGGCGCGACGGGACATCGCCGGCCTGCAGCTGGCGTATCAGTTCCCGGTCACGACGGCCCTGGTGCTCGTCCCAATCATGCTCGCCGCCGCGTGGGCTGCTGCCATCTGGCCTGCTGAGTCCGCCGTGCGCGGGTCGCTCGTCGAGGCGCTCGAATATGAATGACGACCGACGTATAAGACGACGAAGCATCGCCGGCGTGTGCCGGACGATCCTGATGCTGTTGTTGGCTGGCCCGCTGACGACGGTTTGCGCCGCGGAAGACGCGCGCCAGATCGTCGGCGAAGCGCAGAAGCGGACCGATTCCATCTCACAGCGCTACGACGGCATCCTCCAGACGTTCGACGCGAAGGGCAAGACGACGGAGAAACGCTGGATTCAGGATCGCCTTGGTGCTCACGGCAAGAGCAAAGTGGTCATCAGGTTCACGGCACCGGCCGAGGTGAAGGGCGTGGCGCTGCTCATCGTGAACCACCCGGATCGATCGTCAGACCAATGGATGTGGACGCCGGCGATCGAGCGGGATCGGCGCATCGCGCTCCAGGATCGATCGACGCGGTTCTTCGGCACCGACTTCAGCTTCGAGGATCTCGAGGAGCGGGACGTCGACCAGGACGACTACACGCTGCTCGGCTCCGAGGCCGTTGATGGCGTCGACTGCTGGAAGATTGAAGCGATCCCGAAACCGTCGAAGGCGTCGCAGTACACCAAAGCGATCATGTGGATTCGCAAGGACAACTATGCGTACGCAAAGGCGGAATCCTACGTCAAGGATCAGGTCGTCCGCCGTCTGACCTACGGCAAGATCAGCAACGTTCAGGGTATCTGGACGGCACGCGAGCTGACGATGGCCGATGTCAAACGGGGCAGCGTCACGCGGCTGACGCTCGAGAAAGTCGAATACAACCTGCCGTTCAAAGACGACGACTTCACGTTGCAAGCCATCCGTCGGCGTTGAACGCGGCTGACGAGCGTTACGGCCGTTGACGGCGTCGATTGCGGAGGCGTCGACGGGAAGGGCGCCGGGCCCGACGCGGCGGAGCGATCAGGAGGTCGTTCAATTGCCGCACACGGCGGAGCGCGGACGCCATCGTCGTGAAGTTCTCCAGGATGACGCCGGTCGCATGGTGCAGCGAGAGCTGGCAGCCGTCCTTGGTGGGCGTCAGCTGCAGCGGCAGCCCGTGTGGCGCCAGCATGAAGAAGTTGAGCACGCGCGCATCCGTGCACGTCGGGTGCCTGCACGATTCCGCCGGGTGGTGCATGCCGTTGCACGATGCCGGACGCGCTCTCTGGCATGAAGTACACGAAGTTGTGATCCGCAGCTTCCCTTCGTCACCGAGCTGCCAAAGACGGCGACGGACCGTTATCGAGCCGCTGCGGCGGCAACATCCGCTGGCAGCGAGGGTGGCTCGTAGGCGAGGAACTCCGTCAGGCGACGCGCTGCAGCCCCGAGGCGTCCGTCCCGTGTCATCTGGTAGCAGTCACGTTGCGATCTGAGGAAGTGTTCGGTCCAGGGGATCCTTCCGCCAAACGCCGTGACAGGAGCCAGACACGCGTCGCGCTGCGAGAGCTTCATGGCCAGTTCCAGTCGAACCGTGAGCCGCTGCTCGTCGAGCGTGCGATTCGCGAACGGCTGTTCCAGGGCATCGAACAGGCGTCTGGTGAGTGGCTGCGGCAAGGCGGCGACGCGGGCAATTTCGAGCGCCCGCCGCTCGTAGCGATGGGCGGTCCACGGACTGACGCGAAAGTGCGCGAAGGCCCGCTCGAGCGCTTCCGCGGCCTCTTCATTCCTGCCCTGACGAAGACGTAGGGACGCCACGATTGTGTCGGCCTCGCCCGGCTGGTACACCCGCAGCTGCTCGATCAGCGGGATGGCGCCACCGTCGCCCGCTTCGGCCTCGGCATCGGCCAGCATCGACAGTTCGTTCAAATCGAGGGGGGCGCCGCCGTGGGCTCTCCACCGCACCCGCGCGGCGATCGTGTCGCCGCCGAGGAGGTATCGGCGCAGAGCGTCGCGACGATCCTCTTGTTCCGGAGACCCAAGTGGCGGAGCGACTCGCCCACCCTGTTCGCTGATGTAGCTGACCCACGCGGTATCAACCGCGGTCCATTGAAAGGCTTCCTCGCGGTCGACCTGCGGGCGCGCCGCGCCGGACTGACGGGCCACCGTCCGCAGATCGGTCGCAACCGAGCTTGGACGGCCGACAGAGCGCGCGAGCCCGAACTCGACCGAGTTGCGATCGTCGGTGTTGATCACTGCCTTCGCGAGCGGAGGCAGTGCGCGCGCCAACGGGGTGCCGCCCACATAGTGGGCGAGCACGCTGTGCAGATCCAGGGCACGCCACGTATTGTGAATCGCAGAGCGGTACGGCTCTTCGGCAATTTGATTCGCCAGCCTCTGGAGATCATAGGGTCGTGCGCGGCTCGTTCCCATCAGCAGGAGGTCGCCGTACATCGTCTCCCAGGTCTCGACCTCCGGAAACACGCTCTGCATCGTCGCGTAGATCGTAGCGAGCGTTCTCCCGTCGATTTCGTACGACTGCACCCATTGTGCGAACACGCCGTCGATCGTCAGCCGCTGGCTCGCCGCCCGGTAGAACTCCTGCGTGAACAGACTTGCGATTCCCGCGCGGAATGGATTCGATGGTTCAGACGCGATGATGTCGTAACGCTCCCGCCCGGTCAGCAGCGCCTCGCGGGCATCGCCGATACTGATCGACACCTTCGGGTTGTGCATGACGTCCCGATTCACGGCGTGACATGCGCGCGCCACGTCGAGAACCAGCGGCTCGAGCTCGACGACATCCACGCGCTCGATGCTCGGCACTGCCGCCAACCAGCCTGCCGAGCTACCAGTCCCAAGGCCGACTACGAGCGCACTCTTGGGGTTGGGATGCTTGAGCGCCGCAATCAACCCGAGCATGACTTGCGTTCCGGCATCGGCGCGGGCGCTACCGTCGGACTTGCCGTTGACGATGAACGCGTAGCCGCTCGCATCCGAGATCAACGCAATCCCGCTCTCCACGCCGTCGCCTTCCCAGACGACGGCGTTCTTCGATCGGGCTTCCCAGGCGCGCAGGTTGTTCGGCGACTCGAAGACCGCCGCCCGAGGCGCTCGCCGGGCGCCCACGCCGCTATGCCGCCAGACCGGACTCGGCCCCTCCGCAAGCAGCAGCGCCACCGCTGTGACAGCCATCGCGATGTGAGCCACGCCGAGCCGCCAGCGGCGGAACGAGCCCCCCCGCGCGGCGGCCGCCAGACCGAGCAACAGGACCATCGCGCCGACGAAACGCCAGGCACCTTGTGCGCTCAGCCAGGGGAGCAATCCGAATCCGCCGGCGAGCGATCCGCCAATGGCGCCCACCGTATTCGCCGCACACGCGAGTCCGACTTCACGCCCGAGCCGTGCGCGTCCGCGGCCGAACAACGCGATGAGCAGCGGAAACTGAAATCCCGCGACCAGGGCCGGCGGCAGGACGACGAGACTCGCCACCAGAGTCCAGCCCGCCATATTTGCGGCAAATCCCGCGGTGACCGGTGGCTGAAGCCTCAAGGCCATCAGCGCAATGCGATCGCCAAGGGCAAACGTTCCGGCGACGCAGATGGCCTCAAGCAGACAGGTCGTGGCGAATGCAGACAACGTCGCCTGACGCTGGCGCGCCACGAGCGCGTACGCCAGCCCACCGAGGCCGATTCCAAGAAGGGCGACGGCGAGCACGAGGCCGAATGTAAACACCGACCCGCCCAGCAGCGGGGCGAGCAGGCGATACCAGACCAGTTCCATGAGAAAGAATGCGAATCCCACGGTTCCGGATGCGAGAAGCAGAAAGCTGGTCGGGACCGCACGGTCGGACCCGTCGGCGAAGGCAACTGCTGGCGCATCGGCGTCAGCGGCCTCGATCTCCGTGGACAGGTCGTCCGCCGACCGATCCGAGGCTGCGACGATCGCGATCGCGAGGTTGATGGCTGCGGCGAGCCACAGCGTGCCTCGCGTACCGAGCCTCTCGAGCAGAAAGAAGGTGGATAGCAGCGTGCCGGCGACGGCGCCCAGCGTGTTCAGCGCGTACAGCGCGGCGACGGCGTGGCCGCGACGATCGCCGAACTGCGTCGCCGCCCGGGCGGCGGCGGGCAAGGTGCCGCCCATCGCGAAGGTGGGTACGGCCAACACCAGGGAACACAGGCCGAGCCGCATGCCTGTCGCCACGAACACGCCGAGGCTCGTCGATCCGCCGCTCCAAATGTAGATCGACCGTACAAGCGCGAGGAGAAACGGACTGGTGGCGGCTGCGACCGCAATGATGGCTTCCAGCGTGGCGTAGACGCGGAGTGGGTGACGCCGTCGGTCAACGCGCGACCCCAGCACGAGCCCGCCGATGCCGAGGCCGGCCGTGAAGATCGCCAGGACCGCCGCCGAGGCGGCGGTTGACGCTCCGAAGACGAGTCTGAACTCGCGAAGCCAGCAGATCTGATAGACGAGCGCGCAAAACCCGGATCCGAACAGAAGGCCCGCGACCCGCCAGGTTCGTGTGAGCCTAACCAATCGTCGACAGCGCCTTCTTCGCCTCCTCCGCTCCTTCGAAGTCGGGTTTCAGCGCAAAGGCCTTCTTCAGGGACTCCCGTGCCTTTTGCCAATCACCCGTCTGAACGTACGCCATCCCCAGGTGGAAATGGTGTGACGGGTCGTTGGGGGCTTTCCGGGCGCTCGACTCCAGGTGCGGAAGCGCCTGCGCCACCATCTTTTTCTGGTAGTAAATCCAGCCGAGCGTGTCGTTGACGTTTGGCTCGTCGGGCAGCTGCTGTTGCGCCGTCTGCGCGAGCTGGAGGGCTTCGTCGAGCTTCCGGTTGCTCGCGACATAGATCCAGGCGAGGTTGTTGGCGGCGACAGCCGCATGACCATCGAGCGCCAGGACGTCCATGTACTGCTTCTCGGCTTCGGGAACCCGCTTCTGTGCCTCGAGCAGCATGCCGATCATCGTGGCGGCGCCAACAGACTTCGGGTTGCGAGCCAGGACGTCCTTGAAGGACATCTTCGCTTCCTCGAGACGGTTCTGGCGCGCGTAGAGAGAGCCGAGCAGGCTGTAGGCCTGCAGGCGATCTGGATCGAGCTCGATCGCCTTGCGCAACAGCGCCTCGACGCGATCGTAGTTCCCGGTCGCGGCATGGGCCCGCGCCGCGAGAATCAGCAGTCCGACGCTGGGCTGCGCCTCTTTGAGGCGCTCCTCGATCCGGGCGACGGCTTCCTTGGCGTGACCCGTGGTGAGGTCGATTTGCACCAGCCCCGCCAGCACCTCGAGATCGCCTGGGGACGCCTTGAGGGCCCGTGTATAGGATGCGCGCGCCGCGTCAGGTTGCTTGGACGCGAGCTGAACCATCGCGCTCAGCTTCTCGACGCCGATGGTGTTCGGGAATCGCTTCTGCAGCGTGTCGAGCTCCTGCTTCGCGCGGCTCATGTCGCCGCTCATGATCTCGCCCCGGATCAACAGGCTCTGCGCTTCGGGCAATCCGGGTTGAATCGCCAGCGCCTGCTGCGCGTAGCTGGTGGCTTTCGACGCATCGCCGCGGCGGAGGTAAATCCGCGACAGCGCCACATTGGCGGCGAGCGGGCGCGCCTGCAGTTTCAGCACCTGCTCGTACTCGCGGATCGCCAGGTCGTCGCGATCGCTGGCGCTTTCGATCGCGCCGGCCAGCAGATGGGCCTGGACGGCGCTCATCGAACTGGGCTCGTTGGCAATGACCGCTGCCGCCGCCTGGCGCGCCTCGGCGCGTTTGCCATCGGCCATGAACAGCCGCGCGCTCAGGAGCAGGGCGGTGGACTCCTTCGGCTTTTTCTCCAGGAGTTCCCGCAGCCGGGTCTGCGCCTGGGCGCGATGACCTTCGCCCGCGTCGATAGCGGCGAGCCGGACGCTGGCCGTCGCATACGAGTCGTCCTGGCCGGCGAGTTCGTGCAGGAGCTTGCGTGCCTCTTCGGGGCGCTTGGCGAGCGAGTAGTAGTCGGCGAGCGCGAGCTTGGCGGCCGCCGTGTTCGCCAACCGGGCAATGGTCGCAAAGTACGGCTCGGCTTCCGGCACCCGGCCGTTCGCCATGTAGTAGAGACCGAGGGCGCGATTGACGATCAGGCTGTCCTTGTCGATCTCCAGCGCCGCGCGGAGTGTCGACTCGGCCTCGTCCTTGTTGCCCGCCGACCAGTAGAAATTCGCCAGCGCGAGACGCGCGTCGAGCGATTTCGGCGCCGCTTCGACGGCTTTCTTGAACGTCTCCTCGGCCTCGGCTTTCTTGCCCTGGGCGAACTGGACCGCGCCGATATTGGTGTAGGCGACGTTCTGCGCGGGATCGAGCGCGATCGCATCCTGATACTCGCTGATGGCGGCATCGAAGTCCTTCAAGCCGGCCAGCGCGTTTCCGCGCATCAATTGCGCGCTGACGTTCTTGCTGTCGATGGCGAGCGCGCGGTCCGCATGGGTCTTCGCGTCCTCGAACTGGCGGGCGAGCAACAGCATCTTGCCCGCCTTCACGTGGGCGTCGACGCTGTTCGGCAGCAGGTCGGCGGCGCGGACGTACTCGCGAAGCGCGTTGCGGAGGTCGTTCGTGGCGATGTAGGCATCGCCCAGCTTCAACCGCACTTCTCCGAGCTTCGGGTCCGCCTGCAGCGCGCCGCGATACTCGATGATGGCTTCCTGGTACTTCTTCGCCTCGAAAAAGTTGTCGCCGCGGCGAGCATGATCGGTAGCCTTCGCGCCTTTACAGGCGGCGGCGGCGACGGCAGACGCGACGACGAGGGTGACGAGATAACGGTGCAGCATGTGGACTCTCACGACGGCAAGTACTGTGGCAACAGGGGGAACATCGATTTGACGAAGTCGCTGGCTTGCCGCTCGGCGCGCTTCTCGCCGTCGTCCGCATTCGGATCGATCGGCACGATGACGCGAACCAGCGCAGCGTCCGTTCGGTTCAAGCGCACGGCATCGCGAACCAGATAGAGCTTGCTCCAGTACTCGCTGGCGACGGTCCGGCCGTGGCTTTGATACCAGTACAGGACGAGCTGCCGATTGAGTCCTTTCTGAATCACGTAGCGGTTGGCGTCGACTGCCGCCGCCCCCTCCGCCGTGCTGACGGGAATCGTCAGGAACGCCTTCGAGAGCGGCTCCCAGCCCGCGCCCGGCAGACAATTCATCGGCGAATGAATGGAATCGCCCTGGCGCTGGCTGCCGTAGTAGCCGACGTAGAGTCCCAGCTGCGCGCGATCGGGCGACGTGTACACGCGATTCAGATAGTCGTCCACGCCGAGGACCGCCAGGATCTTGTCGTCCATCGGCGGCAGGTCCTGGCTTTTCCAGCTCTGAATCTGCTCGGGGAAGCGGTTGAACGTCGAGCGGACCGGCGACGGCTCTGGACGACTCTGTCTCGCCACCATGCCGGCCGCGGCCAGGAACACTACGAAGAGCGCGATCGATCGATTCAGCATGCCTGTTCCTTATACCGCCGCGGGCGACAGCGTCGTTTCGGACGCAGGCGCCAGGCGGACGATCGCGCGCTGTACGGCGAGCATCAGCATGAACGCCGACACGAACACCAGCCAGCCGGAAAACTCGTGGAAGAACCCTTCGGCCGCCGCCGCGCCAAAGCGGTGAGCGGCGATGCCGGTGCCGGCGACGCGAAATCCGTTGGTGACGATGGCAACCGGTACGGCGGACAACGTGAGCAGCGTGCGCACCCAGCCGCGCGGATCCGAGAAGTACCCGAAGACGATGGCCAGCGTCAGCAGCGACACCAGCGATCGAATGCCGCTGCACGCTTCCGCGACTTCGAGCGTCGTGTTGGCGAGAATCAGGACGTTGCCTTCGCGCAGGACCGGAACGTTGGCGAGGCCCATCGCGGACTCGCCGAACTGCGACGCCAGCAGCTGCAGCGGAAAGGCGATTTGATTGAACAGAATCGCCGGAATCGGAATCATCAGCAGCAGGAAGGCGACCGGGAACGCCAGCGCGCGGAGATGAGCCCAACCGAACAGAAAGAGAATCACGCCGACCACGGTGCCCAGGATCGAAATCCGCGTCAGGAACAGCTCGGAACCGAGGATGCCGGCGATGAGAACGGCGACGCTGCCGAGGACGAAGACGAGGCCCAACGCAGTCGGCGTCACCGGAATCTGGCGGAGCTTGTCGCGGCGCTCCCAGACGAAGTACAGCGCGAGCGGGACGATCAGGAAGCCGTGGGAGTAGTTGTCGTC
>Ga0111539_10012745_pt1 | contig 10525 bp, 9 predicted proteins | sample RhiMethybrSRZTD1_FD_79667 | JGI IMG/M metagenome (GOLD analysis project Ga0111539, IMG submission 79667) | Populus rhizosphere microbial communities from Tennessee, USA - Rhizosphere MetaG P. TD hybrid SRZTD1 (version 2) (version 2) | ecosystem: Host-associated > Plants > Roots > Rhizosphere >... | reverse complement strand
CTCACCTCTCCCCGCGCGTTCACGGCGGATCCAAAGGCCCGGCTCGTTCGCTCTCGGGCCCCGGACGGCCGTCGTGGCGTCGTTCTGCGCGATCCGTCGCGGTACGAGCCTTGCTTTTTCACGACAGGGAGGTGCTGTCATGGAAGGTCGATCGGAGGGAGAAGGCGCGATCCACCAGGGGCGAGGCATGGACGACGACTGGGACGACACCGAGCCCGGCGATCTCCGCCCCGACGTCCTCGATACGGACGACCTCGACCCCATGGATGTGAACGAGGTCGAGCAGCTGAACGGTGACAACCGACCGCGTGCGCGCGGCGGTCTCGCGCTCGCCTCGTTCGCCGGGCTGACGGCGGGGGCAGCCGCGATTGGCCGTGTTGCCAACCGAGGGGGACCGGGGCTCTGGTTCCGCACGCTGCGAAAGCCCCCGTTCCAGCCGCCGAATTGGATTTTCGGCCCTGTGTGGACGGCGCTTTACGGTCTCATCGCGACGTCGGGGTACCGCGTTTGGAAAGTCGCGCCGAGCACGATGCGCAACCGCGCGCTGGCCCTGTGGGGGGCGCAGCTCGCACTGAACGGCGCTTGGTCGCCGCTCTTCTTCGGCGCGCGACGCAAGCGCGCCGCGTTCGTCGACTTGCTGGCGCTGCTCGGGGTCGTTGCCGCGTACGCGCAAACGACGCGCAAGATCGACAAACCCGCCGCCGCCCTGGTCCTCCCCTACTTGGGATGGCTCGGGTTCGCCGCCCTGCTCAACGAGGAAATCATTCGCCGCAACCGAGGTTGGCGCCGCTTGCTGGTGCGTTGAGCGAAGTCACGCGCCCGCACGCGCGGCCCGCGCCGCCGCTAGGCCAAAGGCCTTTTCGAAAAGGCCCCGCAGGAAGGGAATGGCGCTCGGCGCGTTTCCTTCCGCCTCGGTCGCGCGCGCGGTGACGATCAGATCCGCGGCCCGCGCCGTCTCGCCGCGCGCGAGGATCGAGATCGCGGCGTCCTTCATACGTAGGGCGGTCTTCGCGCGCTGGTCGGCGGTGAAATAGGCGTCGGTCACGCGCTCGATCAACGCCACGACCTTGGCCTCGGTCGCGGCGCGGTCCGCGCCGATCAGCGCCTCCTTTTCCTGATCGACGGTGCGAAGCAGCTCTTGCATGGCGGAAGGCTCGGGAAGCCAGCCGCGCAGCTCCGGCTCGGCGTGCAGCTTACCGGAACGGGCGAGCGCCTCGTCGCGCCCCGGCCACGCGAGCCCCGCGTCGTCGGCCGGATGCGGCGGGGGAGACGCGGGGGGCTTGCCGATCAGATCGCCGTGCTGCTCGATCCCGAGCGGCACGGGGGTCCCTCGCGTGGCGTTTTCCGCTCGAGCCGCGGCGATGCGGGCGCGAGCCCAAGCGATGGGAACGGGCGCAGGACCATGACCAAAGCGCTGTTCGATGCCGTCGAAGGTCTCGCGCAATTGCGTGCGGCTCATCTCCATGCCCGCCACGGAGACGAGCCCGATACCCTCCTTGATGATCACGTCGACGAGCCGGTACCGCCCGCCCGAACCGCGCGCCCCCAGCGTGAACGCCAATGTGCCGGAAGCATCGGGGGGACGAAACCAGGCTTCGTAGGTCTCGGCGGACGGTGCGGCCGGACTCGGATTCACGCGCGATCGCTCGGGGATCGCGACGCCGCGGGACTTCAGCACGTTGACCCCGCGGCGAGCCGCCTTGCGCGCCGGTGCGGGACACGCGTCGTCAGCCGCAACCTCGGCAACCGCGGCTGCGTTCGTGCACTTTACCCATGCGCCGACGAGATCGGCCCCGCGCTCGCCCGCTTCGTCGACGAGCGCGCGCGCTCGGTCCGCGCCGGCGGCAAGCCAATCGGGCGGAAACGAGGAACCTTGAGCAGGCGCAGCTTTCGTCTTGGTCATGGGGCGCGCAGTCTACCTCGGACCGCCCCGAGCCGCGCTTCTGCGTGCAGCGCGACGCTCGAGCCGTCAGCTCGAAACGACCTTGAGCCGCGTTCGCAGCGAGGAGCGGCTCCCCTCGACGTCGGGCGTGCGCAGGTACGCCTCGGCCGCCACGGGCACGGCGGGGTGCGCCGTCCATTCCGCGAAATTCGGCGGGAGCGGCCCCGGGAGCGTCGGCTGCACGGTGCGCTCGAGCAGCTGAAAATCGTGGCGCGCCGTCAGCACGAGGGGGAGCTTTTTCTTCGGCCCTTCGTTCTTGAACCACGCGCGCGCGCGGTTGACGTTCTGAATCAAGACGTAGTGCTGGGGGTCGATCTTCGCCGCGTGGCTGAAGTGGTTCATCATCGCGTCGAGGTCGCCCCGTGCGTACCCGATGCACGCCAGATAATTGTAGGCGAGGCCAGGCAGCGGAAACCCTAGCTCGAGCGCGCGCTGCACGTGGCGCTCCCCTTCCTCGAGCATCCCTGCGCGGATCAAAGCGCCCGCGAGATCCATGTGCGCAGCGTGGTAGTCCCCGAGACGCTCGAGGATGCCGCGGTAATCGTCGACCGTTTCCTCGAAGGACTCGCGCAGCCCGCTGTTCTCGGCGAACCAGCGGTTCATGATCTCGGTGTCCGCCTCCGACGCGTCGAACGGCGTCTTCAGCTCTTGGAACTTGCCCGTGAAGTACACCTCGCGGTCGAGCCAGCCGGCTTTTTCCGCGTCGTCGAAGTCGTGGGTGCCCGGGTAAATCGACAGGCAGGAGAAGATGTATTGATGCGGCCGCGCCTTGGCCAAAAAGGCAAGCGTCTCGCGGAAGGTCTCTGCCGTCTCCCCGCGATTTCCGAGCATCATGTAGTAGCGGACGCGGATGCCGACCTTCTTGGCGAGCTCGGTCGATTCCAGGATCTCGTCCACCGTGATCTTCTTGTCGATCTTGTCGAGGATCGTCTGCGATCCCGATTCCACCCCCAAGCTGAGCCGCTCGCACCCGGCCAGGCGCATCTCGCGAAGGAGCGGTTCGGTCAGGAGATCGACCCGCGTGTCGCAGCTCCAAAAAAAGGACAGGTTGCGCGCGCGGATGCCGCGGCAAAGCTCCATCACGCGTTTCTTGTTGGTGGTGAAGGTGTCGTCCTTGATCTGGATCATCTTCACCGGCAATCGCGAGACGACGCTCTGCATGGCGTCGAGCACATAGTTCACCGACTGTCCGCGAAACCCGCGGCCCCACGTCGTCTCGGCACCGCAGAACGTGCACGCCCACGGGCAGCCGCGCGACGTCATGAGAATGTGCGTGTCGAAGTAGTCGTGGGGCGAGGCCAGCGTGTCGAGATCGGCGATCGATTCGCGATGCGCGCCGAGCTCGACGCCGTCTTTGCCGCGGAACGCGGTACCCGCGATGCCGATGGTCGGCGCGTTGGCGGTCAAGCGCTCGATGAGCTCGAGAAACGCGGGCTCGCTTTCACCGAGCGCGACGGTGTCGATCTCCGGAACATGGCGGAGCAGCTCGGTCGCGAGCGGCGTGGCGTGCGGCCCCCCCACGACGATGTGGGCGCCCGGGTGATGCTTGCGAATGCACTTGGCAGCGAGCGCGACGCCGCGCCGATTTGCCGTCCAACACGACATCCCGTAGAGATCGGCCGATAAACCCTCGAGCACCGCTTCGACCTGCGACCATGGATAGGACGACAGGTTGATGACCTTGACCTGGTGGCCCGCTCGGATCGCCTGCGCGCCGAGCGAGAAGAGGCCATAGGGGGTCTGATAGAAGTCCGGATCGAGATCCCCCTCGTGGTATTCGTCCGGCGGGCCGTCACCGCCGAAGTCGGCAGCCTGACCGGGCGCGGCGATTTTCCAGGGAGGAGGATAGAGCAGCGCTATCCGCATGCGTACACATGCACTCCAACACTCCCGCCGCGGATGCCGTCAGCTAACGCCGCCGGGCGAGGTCGCCATGGGCGTGGCTGGGCTCGCCATGGTGCCGCAGTAGAACTTTGCAGCCTCGAGCAGCCCCGAGCCGGCGAACGGCTTCTTCACCGTGTGCACGCCATGGGCGCGATGCATCGATGCCGTCACGGCGACGACGGGGATGCCGTTGAGCTCGTCGTCGTTGCGCATCTGTTCGATGAGCTGCAGCCCGTTGAGCACGGGCATGACGAGATCGACGAACACGAGCTGCGGGCGCTCGCGTCGAAGAAAAGCGAGCGCCTCGCGTCCATTGGACGAAGTGCTCACGCGGTACCCCTCTTGTTCGAGCAACAGTGCAAACGCCTCGGCCACTTCTGGCGAGTCTTCCACGATGAGAATGTGACCGCCCCCGCAGCCTTCGTTTCCCATGCTGCACACGGTAATCGCAGTGGTTCACAAAGTCCTCGGACTTTTGAGGTTCGGCCCTACAAAGTCGGACCATCTGTCAACTTCGCTTGGCACGCTGCGGTGTCACCCTGATGATCGCGCGCGCATCATGATCGGCATGCAGCTGTCCGCCACTAAGGGATCCGCTGGACACGACATACGAAGAACCGCCAGCGCTACGTCGCATTCCCGCACTGAGCATTCCCGCACTGACGCCCGGTGCATGCGAAGCTCCGCGACACGCTGTTGACGTCGCAAGCATTTCAAGAGCGGGACCTCCGAACCGCCGACGCGAAGATGCGACCGCGGGACATGACGACACGATGCTGCCGCGCGGTGCAGGATGGCGAAACCGCAGCGCTCATTTTTCGCTAGCTTCGGCGACGATCGATTTCGCGTAAGCGACCGCGCGCTGCACGCGGTCATCACCGCACGGCTAACAACGCGCGGACACCATCGCCTGTCTGGCAGCTCGCGGCCACTCGCGCATGGCCGCCGAAGCACGGCCACCCGCGCCGCGCGCCCCGGTGACCACGGCCACCATACCGCGATTCTCGGACCCCCGGGTCAGCTGGAGGGCGAGCCCCCGCTTCCCGTCTTTCGACGCGCGGCGGCCAACCCACTTCCTAAGCCGTTTGCTAATCCGCTAGGGCTCCTGCCCGCTGCACCGCCCAATGACGAGGCGAGCGGCGACTAAGACATAGGCGGACCTATATGCTGGCAAACCAGTGGGTAATTCACAGTTCGCTTGCGACGCGCCGCGCCGCAAACAGAGGAAGATACGTTGAATGTCGGCGCACGATGGGCCATACCGTAAGCCGTAAGGCGCATGCAGCGCCATGACGCTGCAAAGGTGCGGCCGCCCCCCAATCGGTCCGCGCCGGCGGAATTTTGCATTCGGGTTTAAGCTATTGACTATTAAGGGTTATTTTTATAGTTGTCTACATCTCTCTTGATTCGGCGCCTGCACACGCCGAGCGTCGCACATCGGCGACGAATCCGTGAGGAGGAAACATGAGTCTCAGGCGCGCTACAGCGACTGTCTTGATTTCGATGGGAGTCGCGGCTGCCTTGTTCGAGGCGTGCGCCTCCGATCCGAATGGCAGCAGCACGACCCGGTCGAGCGGCTCCGGCAACGGTAATGGAAACGGAAACGGAACCGGCACCGGCGGCGGCACGGGGAGCGGTGGCACCGGCTCGGGCGGCTCGACGACGGGCGGCGGCGGCTCGATCGGGCCTATCAATCCCGGTAATCCCGACGCGGGCGCCGACATCAACCTCGCGCCGGACGCCGCTTGCGCGACCACAGAAACCAAGGGCGAGAAGAAACAAGTCGATCTCTTGATGATGATGGACAGCTCCGGCTCGATGACGACGGTCGACCCCGGGCAGACCCTCTCGCGCTGGGACTCCCTCAAGACGGCGCTCCCGACTTTCTTGAACGACATGGCGAACGCCGGGATGAACGTCGGCCTCGATTTCTTCCCCGAGGGGACCCCGGTCTTGTGCAACGCCTCGGACTATTCGATGCCGAACGTGCCCGTCGATCTCATCGCGCCGAACAACGCGCAGACGATGGCCCTCGTTACTGCCATCAACGGGCGCACGCCCTCCAACGGCACGCCGACAACTCCTGCGCTGCAAGGCGCCATTCAAACCGCGCGCGCTTGGCAGATGACGCACCCCGAGCGCAACATCAGCGTGCTGTTCCTCACTGACGGACAGCCGCAAGGCTGCAACAGCAGCGTCAACAACGCTGCGATGGCGGCGCAAGCGGGAACGACGGGAACGCCCCCCATCAAGACGTACGTGCTCGGCGTCGGCCCGGACACGGGCAACCTCGACACCATCGCCGCGGCCGGCGGCACAATGAAGGCGTACATGGCCACGGGCGGCGGCGCCGCCGATCTCACCAAAGCCCTGGCGGACATCCGTAAGAGCACGCTGTCTTGCGACTACGCCGTTCCCAAGCCCGAAGCCGGCACGCTCGACCCGACCAAGGTCATCGTCTCGGTGCGCTCGGGCATGACCGGCAACTTCGTCGAGGTTCCGAACGTCGGAAACGTGTCGGGCTGCGCGATGAGCGCGATGAACCCGCAGGGTATCGGCTGGTACTACGACAATCCCTCCTCCCCCACCAAGATCACGCTTTGCCCCAATTCGTGTGGCCCCCTGCAGGTTGCCGACGGCAGCCAGGTCAACGTCCTCCTCGGTTGCGAGCCGAAGAGAATCCCGCCGCCCAACTGAGCGTGTGACGACACTCGACTTCTGGTTCGACTACTCCTGCCCCTACGCTTACCTCGGTAGCACGCAGGTGGAGGCACTGGCGCGCCGCACGGGTGCGACGCTCACGTTCTGCCCGATGCTCTTGGGCGGCGTGTTTCGCGCAGTCGGCGCGCCGCAGAACATGATGGAAGTGCTGTCGCCCCCCAAGGCGCTGCACAACCTGAAGGACATGCACCGCTGGGCGGAGTACTTCGGCGTGCCGCTCACGATCCCGAACGGTCACCCCTTTCGCACGGTCGAAGCGCTGCGCGCCACGCTCATCACGTGCAACGACCCCGCCGTCATCCACGGCTTCTATCGCGCCTATTGGATCGAAGGACAAAAGCCGTCCGAGCCAGCCACGTTGCGTGCCGTGCTCACTTCGGCCGGACATGACGCCGACGCGGTCCTCGCCCGACTGCAAGACACCGACGTGAAGGACGATCTCCGCCGGCGCACCGACGAGGCCATCGCGCTCGGCATTTTCGGCGCGCCGACGTTCATTGTGAACAAGACGCACCTTTATTGGGGACAAGATCGCATCGATTTCGTCGCGCAGGCGCTGACCGCGCCCGTCGCGACCGGCGAAGCTGCCACTTTCTGACATCGAGGAGAGCTCGACCGCCATGGCTCATTCGCTGGAAATCTACTGGGACTTCTCCTCCCCCTTTGCGTACCTCGGATGCACGCAGGCCAAAGCGCTCGCCGCGCGCACCGGGGCCGAGCTCGCGTGGCGCCCGATGTTGCTCGGCGCCGTCTTCAAAGCGATCGGCCAAGTGGACGTGCCGCTGCTCGCTTGGTCCGACGCCAAGCGTCGCTATTACTTGAGTGACATGCTGCGCTGGGCCGAGTATTGGAACGTGCCGCTCAAGTGGCCCAGCCGTTTCCCCATGAACACGGTGAAGGCGCTGCGCGCGTACTTGAGCCTCCCCGAAGAGCGTCGCGACGCGTTCCGCGAGGCGACCTTCCGCGCCTTTTGGGCCGATGATCGCGACATCAGCAACGACAAAGTATTGGCGACCTTGATCGGCAAAGGAGCGGACGAAATCTTGGCGCGATGCTCCACGCCCGAGATCAAACAAGAGCTGTTCGATGCCACGCAGCGCGCCGTCGATGCCGGTGTGTTCGGCGCGCCGACGTGGATCGTCGATGGCAAAGACCTGTTCTGGGGTCAGGATCGGATTGCCCTCGTCGAACGCGCTCTCGGCAAACGCTGAACCCTGCGTCGCCGCGACGTCAATGACGACGAGCGAGCGAGGCCCCGCTTCGCTTACCGCTGCACCACGACCGACGAACCATGCCCGAAGAGGCCCTGGTTCGCGGTGACGCCGACCTTCGCCCCTGCGACCTGCCTTTCGCCGGCCTTGCCCGATAGCTGCCACGCAAGCTCGCAAACTTGTGCAATGGCCTGCGCAGGGACGGCTTCGCCGAAACACGAGAGGCCGCCGCTCGGATTGACGGGAACGCGCCCGCCGATCGTCGTGACCCCCTCGCGCAAGAGACGCTCGGCTTCGCCGTGGCGGCAGAGACCGATGTGCTCGTACCAATCGAGCTCGAGGGCCGAGGAGAGATCGTAGACCTCGGCGACGTCTACGTCTTCGGGACCGATGCCCGCTTCTTCGTAGGCATGGCGGGCAATCGTGTCTTTGAACGGCGCGCCGGCGGAGGGCACGACCGCCGCCGAATCGGTGGAAAAAGCGGGCATGTCGAGCACGTTGTCCGGATAGCGAGGCGTTACGGTGGAAACGCCGGCGATGGTCACCGGATGCGTCGTTCGGCGACGCGCGTACTCCATGCTCGAAAGGACGAGCGCCGCGCCGCCGTCGCTGGTCGCGCAGATCATGAGGAGCCGCAGCGGATCGGACACCATGGCCGACGCCAGCACTTCTTCGACGGTGGTGGCTTTGCGATAACGCGCCTTTGGATTGGAAAGGCCATGACGGCTGTTCTTGACTTTGACTTGCGCGAAATCGCGCTCCGTCGCGCCATAGAGGGCCATGCGCCGGCGCGCGTAGAGCCCGAAGTACACCGGGTTGGTGGCACCGAGGAGGCGGAATCGCAGCCAGTCGGGATCGGCCGCGCGCTCTCCACCCTGAGGCGCAAAGAATCCTTTGGGTGCCGCATCGGCCCCCAACACGAGCGCGACTTCACATAGCCCCCCGAGGATGTAGGCGCGCGCCACGTTGATCGCTTGCGCACCCGTGGCGCATGCACCGTACGTGCTGACGACCGGCACGCCGGTGCCTCCGAGCGCGTGCGCGAACGTCGAGCCCGCCACGTAGCCCGGATAGCCGTTGCGCATGGTGTCCCCACCCACGACGAGCCCCACGTCTTTCCACTCGAGCCCGGCCTCCGCCAAGGCTTGGTTGGCAGCCTCCACGCCGTATTCGACGAAGTTTCGCCCCCATTTGCCCCAGGGGTGCATGCCACAGCCGAGGATCGCGACCTGCTTGGACATCGCCCGTGTCTAGCTCCCTGCCCGCGCGGGCTTCCATTTCCACACGAGGTATTCGGTCTGCTCGTCCTCGAAGAGCGTTTCTACGACGAGCCGCATCGGCATTCCCACCGCGAGATCGGCCGTAGAAAAGCCGTGCGCGACTTGCCCCAAGACGACCATCTTCTCGCGGTCGAGCTCCACCGCTGCCAGGGCATAGGGGCGGAAGGGGTCCTCGGCGACGTAGGGGGGCGGCGGCGCGTAGCAATTGTTGGTGTAGCTCCACAGCTTGCCGCTCGTGGAGAGCTGCACCTCTTCGAACGAGGTGCCCTGACACGCCGGATTGCGGCAAGAGTGCGTCTCCTTCGGAAAGAAGAACGTGTTGCACTCTTGGCAGCGCGTGCCGATGAGGGCCGGCTCTCCATCGTATGTGAACCACCCTTCGACGGCGGGCTTGCGGACTTTGGCCATGCTCGTGCTCGGCGGTCGCTTGTAGCACGACCAGCGCCGAGCGTGGTGTTCAGGCGCCGCGCGGACGCGCGTGGCGAAGACTTTCATTTTTCGATTGAGAAGATCGTTCTCGTCAACGCGAGCTCGTCGCGCGGATTGCGAGACTTCGATGCGCTGCTCGTTGCGACGCGAGCGCATCGCCGCGAGAGCGCTCGCTGCGCCCGAGAGCCCACGCGCTTCTCACACGACATCAGCGATTCAGCGCAACGATCGGGCGTCGCGCGGACGCGTCGGTTTCGGGCTATTCGTGCCGATCCATCTGTACGCGAAAACTCCGCGCCGGCGATTTCCGCCGCGCCCCGCGAATTCGCAGGCAAAAAGGGCGGCGCGCGGGTGGTTTCGGTAGGGCCGCGCAGACTTGGGCCTTTGCGAGGGACGTGCTAGCCTTCTCGCGAAAGCGGTTGCGGCACATCCCTTTGCCGGCACCGTCCTCAGGCCTCAGGCGCGTGGCCTTGCGATTCACAATCCTTTAATTCGAGAGGGAAAAATGAGCTTACACCGTACGTCAAGCCGTTGGGTGGCGATTGGATTCGCGTGCATCCTCAGCGGTTGCAGTGCCCAGGATGAATCCAAGTTCTCCGGCCGAGCAACGGGCAGCGGTGGCGGAGGCGGCAACGGCAACGGAACGTCGACGGGCAGCGGTGGCACCGGCGTCGGTCCCATCGGAACCGGCGGAACCGTGGGGGGCATCGGCACGAACGATGCGGGCGCGGATGCGGCCCTGCCATGCACGAACCTGCAGTGTTATCAGAACAACTGCAAAGCCGGCGCCTGCAAAGTCGGACCGTGCTCGAACGGCGGAACGACTTCGGTCAGCGGCACCATCTACGACCCGTCGGGGACGCTGCCCCTCTACAACGTCATCGTCTACGTGCCGAACGCCGGGCTCGCACCCATCTCCACGGGCGCGACGTGCGAGAAGTGCGGCACCGTGTCCGGTGATCCCATCGCCTCCACGCTGACGGACACCAAGGGCAACTTCAAGCTCGACAACGTGCCGGTGACCAGCGACATCCCGCTCGTCATCCAGGTCGGCAAGT